>Ga0209506_1002050_pt1 | contig 18877 bp, 21 predicted proteins | sample AD_JPNHG2_MetaG_FD_184409 | JGI IMG/M metagenome (GOLD analysis project Ga0209506, IMG submission 184409) | Active sludge microbial communities of municipal wastewater-treating anaerobic digesters from Japan - AD_JPNHG2_MetaG (SPAdes) (version 2) | ecosystem: Engineered > Bioreactor > Anaerobic...
AAAGATCACACTAAATAATTGGCGTAATATCCTCATTAAAATAGGACAAAATACCGACTGGAATGCAGTTATTCGTGATGTAGAACCGTTTTTAGAATCGAAAACTGACCACCAGCTACTAACTCTGGAAAACCTGCAGATAGTGTTGAAATAAAATTTGCATCAATGTAGGGATATGGTCATTGGTCATTGGTCATTAGTCATTAGTAAAAAGGCTGAGTAAAGAGGTTGAGAAAAGAGACTGAGGCTGAGAAAAGTCATTGGTCATTGGTCATTAGTCATTAGTAAAGAGGCAGAGAAAAGAGACTGAGGAAAGAGACTGAGAATGAGAATGGTCATTGGTCATTAGTCATTAGTAAAAAGGCTGAGTAAAGAGGTTGAGAAAAGAGACTGAGGCTGAGAAAAGTCATTGGTCATTGGTCAGTAGTCATTAGTAAAGAGGCCGAGGCAAAGACTAAGGCTGAGAAAAGAGAAAAGAGAAAAGAGACTGAGAAAGAATTCAAATCTTAGCCTTTTTTCTCAACCTTAACCTTTCTTTTAGGCTGGGACAGAACGAACCCCCGTGAGATGTTCTTTAGCCGTTGCCTTTTTTGGTTCTTTTTTCGGCAAAGGAAAAAAGAACAGAGAAACTTGTTTCACCACAAAGACTCGAAGAATAAGTTTTAGTAAAGAGGCAGAGAATGGTCATTGGTCATTGGTCATTGGTCATTAGTAAAGAGGTTGAGAAAAGAGATAGAGAAAATAGATAGAGAAGGAAGACGGGAGACAGCTTCGACCTATCATTACGGCCTTAAGAACATCTCTGGCTGGGAAGCGAAGTTCCAGCGGAAAAAATGGAATTTTCAGCGCTGTAGTAGCACTTTCGTAATTATCCATAACCTTTTCCTATGTCACTAACGCTATATGAACTTGATGACTTTTGCGCCTTAAATTCCATTCGCTGGGACTGAGCGAACCCCCGTGAGATGTTCTTTAGCCGTTGCCTTTTTTGGTTCTTTTTTCGGCAAAGGAAAAAAGAACAGAGAAACTTGTTCCACCACAAAGACTCGAAGAATAAGTTTTAGTAAAGGGGCTGAGAATGAGATTGGTCATTGGTCATTGGTCATTGGTCATTGGTCATTGGTCATTGGTCATTAGTAAAGAGGCTGAGGAAAGAGGTCGAGAAAAGAGACTGAGAAAAGGGGCAGGAGACAGTTTCGCGGAAATTGGTTTGGCTATTTGTGATTTGGATTTTGGATTTTGGGATTTTACTCATTTACCGAATAAAGAAATATCTTATTAATCCTGTCTAAAAATTCCTCATTAATTCCCTAAGAAGAACCGTGATATAAATCACCATTTTACTCTTATTCATATAATATCAATTACTTGTATTCCTTTTATGGTAAATATAAGTCGGATAAAATTATTTTATTCTTAAATACTAATTAAAAAATTCTATTGACATATTAAAAAACTATATATATATTAACTATAAGTTAAAATGGCTATGAGAAAATCAATATTTAATAAAGGAGGTTATTGTGAAGGAAAGTAAGTTCTTTTCTATCTTAGTTCTTGCTATTGCTTTTATGCTCACTTTAACAATCAATTCATTTGCACAGGAGGAGATGCCTCCCATTGAGGAAGAGGTTGTTGAGGAAGAGGTCGTTGAAGAAGCAGTTACTGAAGAACCAGATGTTTTCATGCCTAGTTGGATAGCCAAAGCTTATTTGAATTTTGGTCCAATCGAACCCTGGGGCGATCCAGGTAGTGGAGCATTATTCAATATGGGTATGAGAATTCAGGGTGGCGCTCAACTGAATATTGGCAACTGGGTACAATTACCAATGGTTCTCCAACCGCTGACTGCCGAAGTTATGGTCGGCTATGGCATGTGGAATATTAAAGACGATTACACTGGCGTATATGTTGACGGAAAAACCAATGTCATCTCAGTTCTGGCACTCGGACGTTATGATCTAACCGATTTAATCATGAAAGCCATTGGATTTGAGTATCCAGCATTAGGTATTTTTGTTGTTGCTGGTCTGCAGTACAATTATCAATCCTGGGATTTCCCGAATTGGAGTAGAGAATTTGACCCGGCATCTTCCTTCGGGTTAAATCTGGGCGTAGGGGTAAAATACAACCTGCAGAGCTTGGTTGGCAAGCCAGTCGAAATTGATTTGCGCTTCACTCAGGGCGTTTTTGTAATGGGCGATGTTAAAGATCAGAACGGCGATCCGTTCTATCCTGATGCTGATTACCAGCATACCGAAAACGGATTACTGCTTGGTATTGCTTACCCATTCTAAGGTCTTTTAGAAAATATCAGTGTTAATAAAAAAAGTCCCGATTTTCGGGACTTTTTCTTTTTTTAAGCCAATTAAAACTTAATCTCAATAGCACATTACTGTGCTAGCTGGATAATTTAAAGACGATAGTATCTGGCCAATCAGGCGTATTGATAAAACTCAGCGGTGTGGTAATTGGATTAGGTTCATTAGAACCGTAAATTTTTCGCAATTTGCCAAATATTATCCCGAATTGACGGTCGTTTTTAAAATATCCAATAGATTTTAGTCGCAGTAATATGGTTTGATAACTGACTCCAAAATAACGTTTGGCTTCCAGAATCCAGCTACCAAGATTAAGGGGGCTTCTGGCATTAGCAATTTGAATAAAACGCTCCAATTCATCTTGAGGAACTAAAAACGCACCGGCAAAGGCATCAGCGTAAATTTCTCTGGGATCTTTAGACCTTCCTTTACCAGTTTCATTATAATCAATGGAAAAATCATCGCGGTGGGCTATCAGATGGGCTAACTCATGAAAAATGGAAAATCTCTGGCGTTCGATGGTAATGGCACTATTAGTATTGATAATCATCCCATACTGGTTAGAATCATTCCTCTTACCGGTCAAAGCGAAAAGATCGTTATTGCCTAAATCGGCACCCTGGATAAAAATTCCAAGATCACTAATCAGACTAACGGGGTCTTGAATAGGAACGCTACCTAAATTCCAATTTGCGCGGGTGACAATTGCATGGTGTTCGCCACTGTGACGAGGGTCCTGGCTTTCATCGTATTTAAGATCAGGTAATTCTCGTATAATGATATGTTCATTAGTCCGACTTTTTTCACAAGCCGAGTACCAATCGGCAAACTGTTGTCTGGTTTGGTCAGTAATATAATGGACATTATGCATACGCAACATAAAGGCAAATTCAGCCGGTTTTTCAGGCTCAAAAGCCTTTAAAATAACATTCGGATTGATCTGGCAAATACGAATATATCCCAACAACTGGTCGAGATTAATGACCTGTCGTCCGGTCTCGATGCGAGCGATTGTATCCCGAGAACAATTCATACGTAGCGCCAAATCATTTTGCGTCAGGTGCGCTTTTTCCCGCTCCCGACGCAGGATGCTAATTAGACGTTGCATTTTTTTTACTCCTTTTTCATTGCTGACTTAATTTAAAGCAATACTTGATGATATGCAAGACCATTGTGCGATAAACACACATATATTTTATTTTTACTTGCAAATAACGCAATTAATAGATATATTAAGGGTAGTCGAACGATATTTGCTTTTTGACATTATCGAAAAAATAAAAACAAGCCCAATTGTACTTTAACCCAAAGTTTCTGGTTTTTCTGGCTGTTTTTAACAGGAACAAATTAGGAAGGAGGTGAGAACCATGGCTAAATTGATTCTACCAAGGCCTGCGCTGCTCATTGCGCAGTTACAGATGATGTCGGCGGCATTGGCAAAATATGCCGAGACTTACGTTCCAGTAAGTCCGTCGAAAGACGAACTCGACGCTTGCGTTACGGAATTAACCAGTGCACTTCAAAATCAGGTACAAGCGGCTGGTATTGCTGAAAAAGCAACTAAAGACTTATATGCCGTACGCGATCGGTCAGTTGATCTTTTGCGTCGTATGCGAGATGCGCTTTATGCCCATTTCGGTAAATATGACCCACGATTGGTTGAGTTCGGGCTCGATACTATGAAGGCACGTAAGCCGAAAAATGGAAATGGTTCAGATGAAACTGGTAATCTCCAGTAACAACTGAACCATTCCTCGTCTCTGAAACCTCCCGGAACTCCAGTTCTGGGAGGTTTTGCTTTTTATACTAAATAACTAAAATATCAAAAATCAATTCTATCTGAAATATATTGGTTATTTAATCTTTAGTCAATAGGAGAAAATAATACTATTCTCGGCTCTATATCAAAATATCATAACCATAGTAATGCGTAATTAAGTTAAGTACCCTATAATTTACATTATGATAAATAGCCCTAGCGTTGTCAATTTTAACCAATTGGAAAAACATTTTACTCACTTATCAATTTTGATAAACCATTTGGCCATTTTGTTTGACCGGTAAAATGTTTGGCTAAATCGTTTGGCCATTTTGTTTGACCGGTAAAATGTTTGGCTAAATCATTTGGCCAATTTGTTTGACTGGAAAAATGTTTGGCCAAATCGTTTGGCCACTTTGTTAACCGGTTAAAATGTTTGGCCAAATCGTTTGGCAACTTTGTTTGACTGGAAAAATGTTTGGCCAAATGACTTAAATGTTTTATTAAGTGGATTTTAAAGAATAAAAAACGAAAGATAGGATTATTCCGGTAGGAAATTCCGCCAAAGCGGAATCAATGAAAGATTGAGAAGGCATTATCGGCTAATAATAAAGACTGGGATAGGGATTGCTTCTCCCGCTACGGCGGGATCGTTCCGGCAGGAAATCCCAACCGTGCGGAATCAATGATACGTTGAGGATGGATTATTGGCTAATAATAAAGACAATAAAGACTGGGATTGGGATTGCCACGTCGCTACGCTCCTCGCAATGACACATTGGGGATGGGGATTGCCCTCCCGCTACGGCGGGATCGCAATGACAGCTTGAGGGATTGCCCTCCCGCTACGGCGGGATCGGAATGACATTCTCCCCATATATTACAAAAGTGTTTATCATTCATAATCTAAATCATCTGATAAATCTTTCCATTCAGGATTACTATTATTTACTAAACCTATCTTCTTCTGCCTTGAGCCTGATTTGATCTGCTTTTCTCTTCTTAGTGCATCCCAAACATAATCATAAACTTCAGCATATACGAGCTTATTGACATTATATTTATTGGTAAATCCTTTTGCTAATTTATTTTTATGTTGATAGACCCTGACTTTCAGATTACTCGTAATTCCGGTATATAGTACAGTATCGTTTTCATTAGTCATTATATATACGTAGTAATGTTTTTGCATTATTGAATACTTATGAAGACTGGGATGGGGATTGCCCTCCCGCTACGGCGGGATCGCAATGACACATTGGGGATAGGGATTGCCCTCCCGCTACGGCGGGATCGCAATGACAGCTTGAGGGATTGCCCTCCCGCAATTTTACTCAGACTGGAGTAACCATTTCCACAGGGGAATGATTCTGACTGTTGCACCGTCAATTACCTCCTCCCCTTTTTCATCTTCCGTTATCATCACAAGGTTATCTACATTCAACTCATTTTTAGCGGATAATAGACTTTCAAGCTCTCTATCACGCGTCTTTTTATCTGTGAATGAAAAACAAACCTGAATAGCTTCATCAATTTTTAATCCACTTTTTATAACAAAATCAACTTCCCGCCCCCTCTTTGATTTCCAGTAAAAGACCTCTTTATTTCTCCTTTGCAATTCTATAAACACTATATTTTCATAAATATGTCCTATATTTTCAGAAAACTTAAAAGCAATCACATTACTTAGGGCTGAATCAACTGAGTAAATTTTTGACGGATTGTAAATCTGCTTTTTAACCGAAAACGAGAATAAGTCTATTTTAAAAAACAGAAAGACATTTTCCAGCATTTCTAAATAGTTCTTTATAGTGTTGAGGCTTTTTACATTTATCATTTCTCGGAGATTGTTGTAACTCTGGATTGTCCCAATATTGGATGCCAGAAATAGAGTAAGTTCTTTTATCTCTTTTATATTCCTTATCGAATAGCGCGCAATCACATCCCGGTAAATTATATCCTTAAGGTACTGTTCTAATAGGGTATTATCGCTGATCTTTAAGACCTCAGGAAAACCACCCAACTTAAGGTACTCATCAAATAATCTTTTTATTTCTAGGCGCTTTTCTCTTAAATAAAAATCCTTCTCGGTTATAGAATAATTTCTTAACGATAAAAATTCATTAAAAGAGAATGGATAAACAATTAGTTGCCTATTCCTGCCCGTCAATGCCGTGGCTATTTCGGGACTCAATAACGTGGCATTTGAACCGGTGACAAATATTTTTAGATCTTCAAATTCATAAAGCCTATTCAACCATTTTTCCCAGCCTTTTACATTTTGAATTTCATCTAAAAAAAAGTATTTTCTACCAACAGGATGATACAATTCCAGAAATATTTCATAAACTTGCTCAAAATCGTTAATGTCAAAATAAGTAAATCTTTCATCTTCGAAATTCAGGTAGAGAATATTATCTTGTAGAATATCATATTTTTCGATAAGGTCATTAGAAATTAATCTCATAAGCGAGGACTTGCCACCTCTTCTCACGCCGGTAATTATAATGATTTCTCTCTGATTTAAAAGGGGGGCAATATCCTTCTGAATTTCTCTTTTGACCAGTTCAGTCTTTTTTAAGAACTTTTCTTTATGTTCGATTATCAGTTCTTTTAATTTTTCTTTTTCCATATATTACGTTAGGAATATAATATATTGAGTAATATATTGCAATAGAATTGTAATGTTATAAGGCAGAGGTCTAAGAGTAGAGGTCAGTGGCAAAATTGATCAGAATTTTTAATAGACAATGAAGGTGGGGGTTTGTGAATTATACGGGATAGGGATTGCCACGTCGCTACGCTCCTCGCAATGACAGCTTGAGGGATTGCCCTCCCGCTACGGCGGGATCGCTCCGGAAGGAAATTCCGCCAAAGCGGAATCAATGACAGCTTGAGGGATTGCCCTCCCGCTACGGCGGGATCGCAATGACACAAAAAGGTATTTTTCAGGTGAAGATATGGAGTGCAGTGACCCCGCAGCAAAGCGTGGCGGGGTCACTGCATGCACCGACACGGTCGGTGCACTCCAAATGGTCGGTGCACTCCAAATGTACACTTTTAACGATCCTTGACAGTTGTACTCCATACGCCCTATGCCTTAATCACGATTAATATGTCATTAGCAAACTCAACATTAACCCATTAAATCATAAAACCGTATAAGGCATTTTCTAAAGAAGTGTAATTTCCGGAAATAATCTTAAATTCTTCTATCCCTAATTCTTGAGATAAATGCTTTAATCGTCTGACATCAGATTCATCGGGAGTCATTTTTACTTCGTAGGCGACTTTTTTATTAAGAATAAAATCAATTTCTACGCCACTCTTTTTCTGATAATAATTGACTTCACCATTAGTTATCAAGTTCTGAAAAACAGAGTTTTCGAAAATGGTTCCAGGACTCAATTTGGCAAAGTGATTTGCCAGTCCGGAGTCGCAAAGATAGACTTTTGGCGCTTTCCTAATTTCATAATCCCGCCCCTTACTGAAAGGTCGCACTCTTTTGATAAAATAGGTGCTTTCCAGAAAGGACAGATGTTCATTCAAGGTAGTCCGAGAAACACCCAGCTCGTTAGATAGTTTCTGAACATCCAACTTTGTACCAACCCTTTGCATTAGAAGTAGGATCAGATCCCTGATTACATCATTCTTTCTGAAATCACCAAGATGAACAACTTCCATCTGGAAAAATGAGGTAAAAATTTCCTCCAAGGCTCTCTTTTTCTCATCAGCGTTAGATTTTAATACTACTCCGGGGAATCCGCCGAAAGTAAGATACTCATTATAAAGAGGTATTATTGTATCGAAGATTGATCGAGTAACCTTCATGGAATCATCGGGTATTTTCAACGATGAATCTTTAAATATTAAAAATTCCCTGAAAGTCAACGGAAATAATTCAAAAATAACTTTTCTGCCCGATAATGACTCAGTAAATAAATTTTTCAAATAAAAACTGGCTGAACCGGTAAGAAAAAATTTTATCCGATAGTGGTCAATAAAATATTTAACGACTGATGGAAGATTAGCAACAAATTGAATTTCGTCAAGGAATACAAAGGATTTTTGGGAAAAATCTAGTCCCAGGATCTCAAATGAGGTTTTAATTTTTTCATAGTTAGATTCTTCGAAATACATCCTATTGATGGGATTTTCCAGGTCGAGATATAGTTTGTTTTCTGATTCTATTTGTTGATAGAAATAATTTAGGATTGTGGTTTTACCAGTTCTTCGCATCCCGGTAATAACAATTGCCTCCGGAGATTGGAGATATTTGACAATCTTCGTTATGACATTTCTGAATTTGATTTGATCAGTTTTTAACTCAACCATATACTAAGTCTAATATACAAACAGCTGAACCAAATGTAAAGTATAATATTAATTTGGTCATTTGATCACGGATTTAACCTCTGCCTGATTTATTTTAAAGCCCTTAACTCAAGTTGTCTAACGCCGACTTAAGTCAAGGGCTTTCAATGATTTCCTTTCTCTCTATCTCCACCTTAAATCTAATTTTTTTGTGTCTTGGTGCCTTGGTGGCAAAAAGTCTCGTAAGAGGCTGAAAATTCAATTATTCAGGTTGGTAAAGGTGGGGTTATGAATTTTACGGGATAGGGATTGCCCTCCCGCTACGGCGGGATCGGAATGACATTCTCCCCATATATTACAAAAGTGTTTATCATTCATAATCTAAATCATCTGATAAATCTTTCCATTCAGGATTACTATTATTTACTAAACCTATCTTCTTCTGCCTTGAGCCTGATTTGATCTGCTTTTCTCTTCTTAGTGCATCCCAAACATAATCATAAACTTCAGCATATACGAGCTTATTGACATTATATTTATTGGTAAATCCTTTTGCTAATTTATTTTTATGTTGATAGACCCTGACTTTCAGATTACTAGTAATTCCGGTATATAGTACAGTATCGTTTTCATTAGTCATTATATATACGTAGTAATGTTTTTGCATTATTGAATACTTATGAAGACTGGGATAGGGATTGCCACGTCGCTACGCTCCTCGCAATGACAGCTTGAGGGATTGCCCTCCCGCTACGGCGGGATCGTTCCGGAAGGAAATCCCGCCAAAGCGGAATCAATGAAAGATTGAGATCAAAAACTCTGCTTGAAATAATCTACAAATTGGACCACTTTTTGTTTGTCTTTTGAATCAAAAAGAAACGGCTCTACATCATCGGCTATTTTTTCCATATCCAGAGATTGACATTCATCAAGAATTAGTTTTTTCAAAGAGTCGGCATTAGCGATACCTAATTTAGCATGTAAAAACTCATAATCCGGATTAATACCCCGGCTCATTAGAAATACAGCATCGAAAAAATCACGACCCTGTTTACGGTCGCGATTGACAATGGCATAGAATTTCTGCGATAATAGAAGCGGTAACGGAGTAGCCAAAATTGTTGTGAAAACTTCAAACCTATTCAGAATAAATCTATCAGGACTATAACTGAATAACTGAGGCTCGGTATCCAATCGGATCAGGATTTTTTCTTCTCTGTGCCCGGAAAGTTCTTCCTTAAATAGTATACCAGGAAATCTAATATAACAATGCCAGGCACCGCGCATCACAACTTTCAGCTCTACTTGATACCCTTCTCGCTGTAATTGTCTCTTGATGATGTCCGCAAGCCGCACAAATTTTTCTTCGTTCAAATCAAGATTGTCAAAATCTATATCCTCAGAAAAACGGCGATTCCCATGAACAATACGGAGACACGTTCCGCCCAGAAAACAGAGTGAGGTTGCATATTGGCTGGAATACACAATCTCCAAAATTTTGCATTGCAAGTATTCGCGGAGCATAAATTGCGGATAGCGGTAAAGCTCTTCTGGAAAAAAGTTTTGTATTTCTCTAAGACTAAGCATCGAGAAACTCTTTTAATATTTTTAGTCTTTTACTTAAAGCCGGTGAAGCTATATACATTTCGTATATATCTAACTTTTTCCGGTCAATCTGCTCATTGATTGAAAATACGTTCCAACGTTTTGCTTCAATATCTTGAATACTTTGCACATCGGGATTAAGATAAAGAAAATCAATAAGCGCTTTTTGTGGTTCGGCTAATGCATAATGATACTGTTTCCAGGGGACAAGGTGGTAGCCAAAAAACATCCTCTGCTTTAGGTGGTGATATATAAACGTTCCGGCCGGTGTCTCAAATCTTTGGCTTTTTAGGGTAGTGCAGGAAACAGTTTGAAATACTCCCTCCGGAATAAAGCCGTAATGCTCAAATGCTGATTCCAGGGATACATACGAGGGGCAATACAGCTGATTGGCAATATAATAGCGGGATGGTTCATTAATCGGGACATCTTTAAAACAATAGTAGCGATTTCTAAGTTTTTGGATATAACCTTTTGCCTGCCATTCTACCAGTCGGCGGCTATCAAAATCCGGAAATTGCTTTTCAATCTCTTGAACTGAGAAGATAGGAAAAGATTTCATTTTCTGCCGAAAAACAAAATAATTCATACCAATTGCAAATTATATTTCCATTACTTGTTAATAATAACAATTATTGGAAATATATACAAATACTTTGTAAGAAGTAGTAAGTAGGGAGTATAGAGCAGGTAGCAGTTAGTGATAGAATTTCTCTAGTTTTTGCAAACAGAGGAGATGGGGAGCAGAGGGGAGAAGGGCTCGTAATGACAGCCTCAGCCTTAACTCCAACTTTATAACCTTTTCTTTGGAGTCCGCCAGCTAGCGGATGCACCGACACGGTCGGTGCACTCCATATGTGCACTTTCTGTCATTGCTCGCCCTGATAAGTAGGCACCTCTTCGACGTGATGTAAGGTTAAAGTAAACTTCATTACTTAAAAGGGCAAAAAGTCCGCCACCTGGCGGACGACTGTGACAATCTATTAAGGCATATTGTATTGGTTTTGAATTGTGAGTGAAGGTAAGAGAAAGTCGCACTTAGAATTAGGCATTGCTTCTCCCGCTACGGCAGGATCGTTCCGGTAGGAAATTCCGCAGGAGCGGGATCAATGAAAGATTGAGGAGGCATTATCGGCTAATAATAAAGACTGGGATGGGGATTGCCACGTCGCTACGCTCCTCGCAATGACAGATTGGGGATAGGGATTGCTTCTCCCGCTACGGCGGGCTCGCAATGACACAAAAAGGTATTTTTCAGGTGAAGATATGGAGTGCAGTGATCCCGCCACGCTTCGCTGCGGGGTCACTGCATGCACCGACACGGTCGGTGCACTCCAAATGGTCGGTGCACTCCAAATGAAAAGAGGAAAAATAATGCTTAATTTTTAATTATTTTCTTATGAAGATTTGACGATTGATGTTAAAAGTTTGATTAATTCTTCACAATCACATAAAAGTAATGGTGAATTATGAATTATGAATGCTGAATGGTGAATTATGAATTATATTCTGATGCAGTTTTAACAATTGAGGTCAATAATTTGATAAGTTCGTCACAATCTTCTAACAGATCATCCTTGATAATAAATTCACCATGTTTCAGCAGTCTTAGCCAGTAATGTGTTTCTCTTGCTTCTTTCGCCGCTATAGACATTTTCGCTATAAAGTCCTTTTTACTTTGTGCGGCTTGGGCTTCCTCTACGTTCGCTCCAATAGATGTGCCAGACCTTAATAATTGCTTTGATATCACATATTCCTTTTTCTCATGGCGAAGATATTTATACAAATCAATAATCTTCAACGCAAATTCAAAAGATTTATCCTTAATGGTGTTTTCTGATTTCATAATCAATTAAAAATTAAACATTCAAAATTCAATCCTGTACAGTCGCAGGCTCCTTACAGGACAGGCATTAAACACCGAACATTGAGTTTGTATAGAATTCTTTGATCTTCTCAGATACATATTTTATCTCGTCTTCTTTGAGCTGTTCAGACATCGGAAGTGAGAGGATCTCTGTAGAATATTTTTCACTCACAGGGAAATCACCTTCTTTATACCCTAAAAATTTATATGCGTTCTGCAGATGACATGGAATTGGATAATGTAAACCTGTATAAATTTCATTTTCTTTTAGATAATCCATTAACTCATCCCGTCTTTCTGCACGGATTACGAAGAGATGATATACATGCTTTGCGTTAGGCATTTCTTCCGGCAAAACAATTTCTTTACAATCTTTTAAATACTTTCCGTATAATTCAGCATTCTTCCTACGAGTTACTGTCCATTCATCTAAATACTTCAGTTTTACATCAAGAATCGCTCCCTGAATTCCTTCCATTCTGTAATTGTGACCTACAATCTCATGATGATATTTCTGGGACATACCGTGATCTCTAATCATCATTATTTTTTTGTATAACTTTTCATCATTGGTTATAACTGCTCCACCTTCTCCATAAGCACCGAGATTTTTTCCACAATAGAAACTAAAGCATCCACATAACCCATAGGTACCAACTGACTGTCCATTCAATTCTGATATATGAGACTGAGCGCAGTCTTCTATTAAAATCAAATTATGCTTATCTGCTATTTCTTTAATTTTATTGAGTTGTGCAGGCTGTCCATATAAATTAACGGCAATTATTGCCTTGGTATTTTTGGTGATTGCATTTTCAATTTTATCAGGATCAATATTATAAAACTTTCCTTCACAATCTACAAAAACGGGCGTTGCGCCGGTAAGGCTCACAGACTCGGGCGTAGCAAAGAAGGTGTTCACAGGAACAATAACTTCATCACCTGCTTTTATCTCAAGTGCCATTAGTGCGGCATGTAATGCGGATGTGCCATTATTAACTCCTACACAGTATTTAGCATTATGCCTTTTAGCAAAATTATCTTCAAATGATTTCACATAAGGTCCTGCTGTAAAAGCAGTATTAATCAGCACATTTTGAATAGCTTCATCAATTTCATCTTTAATTGATAAATACTGCGATTTCAAGTCCAAAAAATTTACTTTCATTTTTCCTCCACAAATTGAAACGAATTATCTACCACGAATTAACACTAATTATAACAAATTACACAAATAATTACTCTATTTAATTATTTAACAATCCTTTTATAGGTTAAACTTTTAGAACCAAAATTTATTATTATACCAAGTTTAAAATTTGTAGCAGATAAATAGTTTACGACCTGAGCGATATGATTATCAAAAATATTCTCGCATGCTTTAATCTCTAAAATTATTTTATCATAGCAGATAAAATCCGCGTAATATTTCTTTGATAAATACTCATTTTTATAAAGTATGTCAAGTTCAGCTTCTTTTTTGAATGGAATTTTCCTTACCGCCAATTCCTTAGCTAATGCTTCTTGATATACATTCTCCAAGAATCCACAACCTAATTCAGAATGCACAGTGAAACAAGCTCCCAAAATCTTGTAACTTTCTTCTTTATAGATAATCATCTCAAAATTTATAAGTTAAGAATAATCAAATTCGTGAAATTAGAGTTAATTCGTGCTCATTCGTGGTTAATGTTTTTTACAACCTTTGCCGGAACTCCCGCGACAACCGTATTATCTGGAACATCTTTAGTTACAACCGCTCCCGCACCAACAATTGCGTTTTTGCCGATGGTAACGCCACAAAGAATGGTAGCGCTTGAACCAATAGATACTCCTTCCTTAACAAGTGTAGGAACACACTTCCAATCTTCCTCTGTTTGTAAGGTACCATCAGGATTTGTCGCACGAGGGTATTTATCGTTAATAAAGGTTACATTATGACTAACAAATACTCTATCTTCTATTGTTACACCTTCGCATATAAAAGTGTGCGAAGAAATCTTGCAACTGTTACCAATTTTGGCTCCTTTTTGAATCTCTACGAAAGTCCCAATCCTTGTATTATCACCAATTTCACAGCCATATAGATTTACAAAAGAATAAATCTTTACATTCTTGCCTAATTTGACATCATCAGAAATAACACAATATTTCATTTTCTACCTCTTATAGATTATTTCTTATATGAAAAGCTAACAGATAAGATATCACAAATCACAAATTCCAAAACTCAAACAAATTCAAAATCACAAAACACAAATTACAAGCCAAGACGCTCCCTGCACTCAACAGTTTGAGTGCTAAACTACAGAGCAGGGAAATTACAAATTCAAAATCATTGTGTTTTATTTAAAATAGAAGTGAAAATGTTGCGAAGCTCCATACCCTCTTGTAATAATTCTTGTTTTTCTTTCTCTAAATCTTGATTATTTCCTGATTGTGAAAGTCGCAATCACAAACAACTTTCTTTTGTTTCTTTACAAGAAATCCGAATCCGATACTGAAAATCTTTCTTTCCCAAAGCTTCATTGGCTTCTATATAGTTACCTGCTTGAGAGCCAGAAGAAAGTATCGGTTGTTTTCCATATTCAATATTGGCTATAGCCCGAGGCAAATTTTTAACATAATCTCTATATCTCTCAGCAAATTTAGCGGTTCTTTCCTCTAAGTCACGATAGCTCGCCTGCCCTGTAGGCATTGAGTTTGTCGAAGTGTCCTTTGGGGTTTGTGTTTTGTTCATTGTGCTTTGTTTGTAATTTGTAATTTGGGATTTGTCTTTTTAAGATAAATAGTATGCTTGCAATTTGATATTTAACCTCCTTATATCTTAACTTCCATTCCGCCATTTTTCAAAGACTTATTACTTGCTTCAAGTATTTTCACAACTCGAAATCCTGCCTCCCCATCATTTATTGGTTTCTTGCTGTTTTTAAGACATTCTACGAAATACTCAGTTTCCAATTGCAATGCCTCTAAATTTTCAACAGTAGGAGTAAACATTTCACCAGAACGATATTGGACAAGCAGGCGATAAATATCCTCAGTTTTTTTAACATCTACACCTTTATCATACACTTTAATTTTAGCATCGACATCGAGATCATCCCAGACAATCATTTTCTTATCACCAGCAACAAGCGTCTTTCTAATTTTCACTGGTGAAAGCCAATTAACATGAAAATGTCCGATGAAATGATTATCAAACTTTACCGTGAGATAGGCAACATCTTCAAGTCCACTACCAAAATGGTCTGCACCAATAGCATTAACAGATACAGGCTTTAAATTATCAATTAAATAATCCATTATCGAAATGTCATGAGGTGCTAAATCCCAAATTACATTAATATCATGTTGAAATAATCCCAAATTGATACGGACTGAATCATAATAATATAAATTACCAAGAGAACCGTCAGTTATAAGTTCTTTCATTTTTCTTACTGCACCGGTGAAAAGGAAGGTATGGTCAACCATAATCAAGAGATTCTTTCTTTCAGCCAGTTCTATAAGTTCTTCTGCCTGTGAAGCATTGTAAGTAAAAGGTTTTTCAATAAAAATGTGCTTCCCATTTTCTAAAGCCCTTTTCGCTAAACCGTAGTGCGTGAATACTGGGGTTACAATAGCCACGATATCAATGTCTTTATCATTTAGTATACTATCTGCATCTGTATCAACTGCAATAGATGGATATTGCTGGCTTACAACTTTCAAACGACCATCATCCTTGTCACAAACTTTCACCACAGATATTTCCGGGTGACCGTAGAAGTTTCTTACAATATGTGGCCCCCAGTAGCCATAACCGATAACACCTGCTTTTAGCATTTTTCCTCCAATTTCTTTCAGTTTATTAATGATTTATATTAAAATGACGATATTTAGGAGACTTTGAGAGTGGGAGATTGGGTGACTGGGTGACTTTGAGACTGAGAGACTCTGAGACTGGGAGACCTTGAGACTGGGAGAAAGGTTTTATATGGTCCAATTTTGGGGTTCACGAGCCATATTGACAAGTTTCCCGATTATGTTGTTATAAGAGATTGTCAATCGATTATAATCGTCTTTTTTTATATAACCACACTGAAATGAGAATTTCAACCATACCTGAGTCTCGGCTGCTTCTGCTTCACAATCAGATAATTTTGATACAAATGCTTTTGGATATTTCCTTTTTCGAAATGCTTCCGAGATATTTGCAGCAACTGACCTTGAAGATCTTCGAATCTGATCCGTTAGGGAATACTTTTCTTCGTTGGGAAATTTTTTTGATATTTCAAATATTTCCATAGCACTATCAAATGCCATATTAAATACATCAAGATCGGTATGATCTCTGATTTTCATAAAATCCATCATCTCCCCTTCTCTCCCCATCTCTCCATCTTGCCATCTCCCTATCTCCCTTTCTCCAATTCTCCCTTTCACAAATTCTCCTCTGCCCCAATTCTCCAATTCACCTCTGCTCCAATTCTCCCTTTCACCTACTCGCCACCTTTGCCTTTAATCATCACAGGTATAGTTTTCAGGATTAGTTGCAAATCAAGCCAGGGTGAAATATTCTGGATGTAATAGATATCAAGAATGACAGAGTCTTCAAAACTCACTTCGCTACGGGCAGCTACCTGCCACAAGCCGGTGCAGCCCGGTTTAACTGAAAGCCTGCGCTTATGCCAGTCATCATAAACTTCGTACTCATACGGTAAACAGGGTCGTGGACCTACCAGGCTCATATCCCCTTTTATCACATTAAATAACTGAGGCAATTCATCAAGACTGTATTTCCTTATAAACCTCCCAAATTTCGTTATTCTTGTTGGATTAACAACTTTTGTTGAACCACCATTACTATTATTGTTATTACCTTTGATTAAATCTATCATCTCCTTTTTTCTTGATTCGTCATTATCACTTCCTACTACCATTGAGCGGAATTTGTAAAAATATAAAGACTTACCATTTTCCCCTAATCTCTTTTGCTTGAAAATAATAGGACCCGGGGATGAAAGTTTTACGCCAATAGCAATAAATAATAGCAAAGGAGATATAATTACTACTCCAATTGAGGTAAAAAATACATCGAGAATTCTTTTAAAGTATTTATTGTAGGCGCCGTCAAGACTTGAATTAGACCGAACAACTGGTAAATCCTTTACCTTATCAACATTCAACTTTGCGGGCAGAATCTCCATAATTTCAGATGAAACATGGATATATGAGTTGTATTGCAGAGCATCAGAAATTATACTATATAACCTGTTTTTAGAGATATTATCAATCGCAAGGTAAACGGAATTTACTCTGTAATCTTTTATAACTTTCTTAATATCGTCTAATTTCCCAAAAACCTTGAAATCTTGGAAAACAGTCATACCTCTTTCAACATTATCATCGAGGAAGCCTATCACCTGAGATTGGAATTCCTGCTCTTCCATAATTTTAGAAGCTAGTAATTTGCCTCGCTTTCCCGCGCCTATTATTAAAATATTTTCGCTTAGCAGATTGCCGAGCCATTTACTGCGGAATATTGGGCGAATGAGAAGAAGTCTGTATGATATTAACAGAATTGTGCATAGTAATAAAAAGTAAATAAACATTAATCGGCTATCGAGCATAACTGAAGGTCGTATAATAAACTGGGCAATAATTAGAATGATAAAACCGATAATTATCCCCTTGGTAATCAAAACAGTTTGCCTTGATTTCGTAAAGATAATATGTCTTTTGTATAGTCCAAGATATTGAAAAATCACAATCCATAGAAGGGAATAAGGGATAAAAATTGCCCATTCTTGCGCGATTTTAAACTCGGGGATATTTATCACATCTATATGCGGCATAAAGCGCAGTCTTAGTGCAATTGCAAAGGATGCGTTTAGCACCAAAAGATCTAAAAAGGCAAGAATGGACTTGAAGGGCGGGTATTTTTTAAATATAGTCATAGGTTTTTTTCTTTTTTACAACGAACTAAACGAACAAAAACTAAAAACAATTAATTGCATTTGTTAGTTGATTATATCTAAAGAAGTTCCAATCGTGCCAGGTTACCCAGATACATCAATAATTATATCAACGACTTCATTAACTAAATTTTGATTATTAAAATCAATTATATTCTTTTTACTTTTTCTCTGAACTTTAATAGAATTGAAATCACTAGAATTCTCAATGAACCTCAACCTGCCTTGTTCACAAAGATATTCATCTAAGTATGGCCGTTTTCCTGTAAAAATGCTATATGTTTCCGTTCCTAAAAGTGCTGACTCTCTATTCATAGTTCCACCACCGCTTACAGTGATGTCTGCCGCCCAAAGAAGTTGTAGTCCATCAATTTGCTTATCTAAAAATCTTATATTTTCATTAGTATGAATTTTCGATAAAATAAGATTTTTGTCGTCAGAGGTACGGCTAATTATTAAACAAATTGTGTTATCTTTACTCGAGAAATAATTTAATCCATCTATTAATAATTTTTCACTTCTCGGGTCGTGATAATTCCCAACTAAAGCAGGCGGTCTTACCACAACTAAAATTGAATTCTCTGGTACATTAATTTGTTCACGCAAATTGTTATCCGGCTTAAAACTATTTAGATATAACTGCTCTTTAAATCCATTATACCTAATAACTTTCTTTAAATTAAGTCCCACAGAAGCCAAACGTGAATCAGGAATAAGCCTGGGAATTAACATATATTTAGAAAAATAACTAAATATTTTCGTCTCAGTATATTCATAATCTATCATTACCAGAGATTTTATCCCCATTAGTTTAGAAGCAACAACTTGAGTTCGGGATCCATGGCTCATAGCCAGTCTAATATTATCATAGTTTTTTATATATTCTTTTAACTGATATGACCTTTCAAATAGGTTTACTATTTTTTTAATTTTATTTTTTCCTCCATGAAATCCAATAGCAGTGTGATTTATATTCCAAAATTTAAGCTGCTCAACCGTATGATTAAAATCCCTCGCTGTAACAATATAATCCACATTCCTTTTTTCCAAT
>Ga0209506_1002053_pt1 | contig 18864 bp, 22 predicted proteins | sample AD_JPNHG2_MetaG_FD_184409 | JGI IMG/M metagenome (GOLD analysis project Ga0209506, IMG submission 184409) | Active sludge microbial communities of municipal wastewater-treating anaerobic digesters from Japan - AD_JPNHG2_MetaG (SPAdes) (version 2) | ecosystem: Engineered > Bioreactor > Anaerobic...
CCGCCGATTGACGTGACACCGCTCCACGCAAACGCATTTGCACCAATCTCCGTCACCGGCCAGCCGTTGATGTAGTCGGGAATCACAACGTCCGTCCCGCCCGCAATGTTGTAGCCAGTGATCGTGATCGCGCCTGAATTGGTGACGAAGGTGAACCAGCTCGAAGCCGTCGCATTGCGGGGCCAGTAGGCTGCATAAGCGGCCAAAGCTGCAAGTGCGGCCGTGTCGGTTTCGTTGGTCAGCGCGCCGATCTGCTCGGGTGTGACGGCATGCGGATTGTCTCGCCGCGCCGCGTGCGCGTCGGCCGCGTCTGCAATACGACCGTCAACCTGTGGCATGGTGTAATAATTGTCGAGCGCCGCCGCTAAAAGGTACCCCATAGCGCTGTGATCACCCCAGTGCCACGCCGCCTCCCAGCGATTCGTGCCTTGCTCTACGGTCTCCACGCGCGAGCGTAACGGCCCGATTCCCGCCCCCACCGCGCCGATCTCCGCGCGGATATCGTCCAGCCAGACCACCGGCACGGGGTCATTGGTAGATGCCGCCGCGCTGCGCGTAGCCGTCACCGTGCCCTTCGCCCGCAGGATGCGCGCGGCATCCGGCTGCGCCACCTCCAGCGTCCACTCCGCCTCGTTGCATGCGGTCGGCAGCCACTCCGAAACGGCCAGCCGCACGGTCGCCACGCCGCCCGGACCAGCCGCGCCAGGCACCTGAAAACTCACGCCCTCCGGCATGCCGTTCGTGCGCGCGTGCAGCGTCACCGCCGCGCTCTCAATGTCCAGCGGGTTTGCATACGAGAGGAACGTCCATTGCAGGTTGATCGTCTCGCCATGCACCACCTCCATACGGATATCCTTCGGGTCGGAAGTCTCCACCCGGTAAACCTTTTTGGGCACCTGCTGCGCCGCCGCGCACGCCGTCACCGCCAAACAAAAAACCGCCGCCCTGATTTTCATACACACCTCCTTTACTTGTTCCGCCGTACCGACATCACGCCTTGCGCGGCGTATGCGGCCAGCACCTGCTCCATGATCTCCGTCGCGCGGGGCGGCTTGTTCGTGTTCAGCCACGCGCGCACCTTCTGGATGCAATCTTCCGCGCTCTCCGCGTTCAGGATGATCTCGCGCAGCGGCGCGTAACGCCCCGTGAACGCCTCGGCCAGCTCGGCGTCGCCGCCGTCCGGCGGTTGCGCGGGCACCGCGCCGGATGCGGCCAGCGGCACCGCCGAAAACGGCATGCCGACCGGCTGCGGCGACGCGCGGCGCTGCAGCTCGATGCCCGTCTCCTCGGACAGTTGCGCCAGCCCGTTGTCGGTCGGTTCAAAGCCCGCCGTCGCAAGCTGGCCGACCATGCTGACCTTCGCCTTGATCGCGCTATCGGTTTCCGATCCGAATGAGAGCACGGGCGGCATGCCGCCGCGCCCGTTGATCCGCAGGTATTGCTCCAGCAACTGCCGCCGGAGCGTGACCGCCAGGCGCCGCGCGTCCATGCGCCGCAGATCCTCGCGCACCTCACCCTGCAGCCCCGCCGTGCCGCCGCCCAGCTCGCCGGTGGGGGAGGCCGTGCTACTCAGAGTCTGGCCCACGATCGCGCGGGAGATTTCATCATTGCAGAGCTGTATGAACCTATCGTGCGCGTCGCTGCTGTCCGACATCGCCGTCTGGATGATCTCCACCTCAGTGTTTTTGCTCAGCGCGATGCCGCCCAATTTGCGCGACATGGCAAACGCCTGGTGCAGTACGTTGCGCCCCGCGTCATCCTGATATTTTCCCTTGAAAAATGGCTGCCCGAAACGCTCAATGAACGTCGCCCACCACTGCCTGCCCATCGTGCGCAGCAGCCACCAGAACAGAATGCTTCTGAAGCGCCCTCCCCACCAGTCGGGCACCGGCAGCGTGTGGCCGCGATGGATGATGTAGCGCTCAGGATCGGGATCGCGCCCGGAACCCCGCAACGGCAGATGCGACGCCGGATCGACATCCAGAATCTGCAGCCGCCCCGCCTGATAATCCAGCAGTTGATAGGGGACGGCCACGATGCCGGTCAGCGCGAACCCGCCCGCCACGGGGCGGTAAACCTTCTCCGCCACGGCCACCGGCCAGAGCGTCGCATTCAACAACCAGCTTTGCAGGTCGGAGAATGCCTGCGACTCCGCCAGCCGCTCGCAGAAACGCGCCGCCTCCACATCGTCCGCGTTTTTCGCGTCCCACGGGCGGAGGTTGACCGGGTCGCCAAGCACGGCGCTCTTCCGCTTCTCAAACTCGTTGCCGATGTGCGAGTCCGTTCCCGCGACATCCCTGTACAGCGAAAACAGATCCGCCACGTCGCCGCCTTCGGCAGCTTGCAGAATCGACATCATGCGCGTGGCCGTGAGGCCCGGCAGTACCGACTCCGGCTCGCGGATTTCAATCATATCCATCATGCGAATAACTCTCCTCTCTCTTGCCCGTCCGGTTCGCCCGGGCGCATCGGCATGCGGTCGCCGCGATACCCCGGCAGCAGCGAAATGCCGGGCGCGCCAACCTGCACCGCCTCCGCCGCCGTCTCTAGGCAGTCGGTCGTGTGGCCGCGATAAGCCAGTTTGAACGCATCGAACAAATCGCCGTGGTTCCCGGCGGTGTCCACCTCGTTCGAGAAGCCGCCCTTCTGCCTGCGCACCAGCCTGAAATCATCCTTCACGCACTTGTCCGGCGGAATCGCCGCCTTGTGGTCCTCAAGGCTCGCCACCGCTTCGTTGCCGAGGATGGTTTTCAGCAGTACGTTCTCACCCTCGTATTCCTCGCGCTCGCTCGATACAATCAACAGCACCGGGACGCGCGGCTCGATCTCCTGACGCGTCTCCGCGCACCAGTACCGCTCGCTCGTCGCGTCCAGCACCGCGCACTTGACGGGGATCCCCGCCGCAATCAAATCATCCACGGCGGACACGATCACCGCCCGCGCTTCCTTCGGCGACTGGATTTTGTAGCGCATCAGCGCGCGCGCCTCGTGAAGTGCGCCGTCCATCTGAGACGCGCAAAAACCGGTCGGGTTGCTCGTCGCCCCCTCGGTCGTGGCCGGATCAACGCCGATCACCGCCGGAACACCCGGGCGGAAACCGCACGCCTGAACCCATCCCGGCGGCAGCATATCTTGATAGTATTTACACCCGCGCTTCGCGCCCTCGTTCTGCGCCGCCAAAAGCGGCACCAGCGCCACCGCCGCCGAGCCGCCCGTGATGAACGCGCACCCGTAGTTCCTGTCCCATGCGTCCTTATCGCGGTAGCGCGCGCGGTGCGAGTCTGGATCCAAAGGCTCGCCGTCCTTAAGCGAGTAGACCGGCACGCCGTCCGCGTAGGCGTCCCACGCGTCAACGCGCAGCACGGTCATCTCGTCCACCTCGTACACGTTGCCCTCGGGGTTCGGTTTGAATACCGCCCCCGGCGGGGGTGCGAGCTGCTCAAACGAATAGTGCGCGTCATCCGGCGGCGGGGTAGTGGACAAGAGCAGCCTGAACTCTGGATCGCTGGAAACAATCGGCTCTATCGCCTCCCAGCATTCGCGCCAGTTGTTGATGCGCCCGACCTCGTCCGCCATCACGTCGCCGGTTTCGCCCACGGTGTCCGGGCGCAGTGCGACGACCTTCGTGCGAGAGTACACGGTGCGATCATGGAACAGCCGGAACTCCAGCCGCTGCGCCTCGAACAGCCCGGCGAAATCGTCCGCCGTCAACCGGTCCGGCACCGCGCCGGTATCGGAGTCGGCCACCGCGAGTTGCCCCGCCGCCAGGCTCCGCATCGCCGCCGTGATCGCCGCCTGAAAAACCGCCGCCTCCTTGCGCACGATCTCGCGGGAGAGGTTCAGTTTTGCCGAGCCGAAAATCACCGTGTGCCCGGCGCGCTTCATCATCTTCTTCAGCGCGATGTTTGCGAACGTGGTTGTTTTCCCGTACTGGCGGCGCGCGACGAACGCGAGCAGCCGGTGGTCGTCCACCAGCCGAAAACAGCGCCGCTGCCCCGCGCGCATCTGGATCGCGCCGCCGCTCACTCGCCATCCTCCCAAAGGTCGGCGAACATGAGACGCCCGAGCGCATCAATCTTCGCTGCGTTGTCGGTGCTCTTATCGTCCATGATCGCGCCCACACGTTGGTCAGCGTGCCACTCAATGAACAGCTCGCACGTCTGGCGGGCGAACCGTTTTTGATCCAGATCCAGCCGCTGTTGATCCTGCTCCAGCTTGGATGCCGCCAGGTCCGCGCGCTTGGCGGCGATGTCCTGGCGGCGCAGCGACGCAATCGCGCGCGCCAGCCCCTCCGCGTCGTTGCCGTCCGCCGTCCGGATCGCCTCTAGGATTTTCGCGGTCAGCATGCGCGACCCGACCGCGCTGGGATCTCCGCCGGTCGCCTCGACAATCGCGCCGGACAGGTCCGCGTATCGCCTCAGCCGCTCGGTCTCCTTCTGGTCGTTCAGCCAGTCCTGGTACCCGCCCGCGCGCCAGTCGCTCAGGTTCTGCGCGTTGACCGGCGCGCAGCCGGTCTGCTTCATCACCCTCGCCATCTCCGGATGCGCGTTCAGCCACGCCAGGCACGCCGCGCCGGTCGCGCCGTCGCGCATGCGCTCGCACAGCTCATTGCGCACCGCGTAGGGCAGCCGCCCGATCTTGCTCCTGTGATACCGCGCCGTCACCGCCTCACCTCCTCACGGAATGTAGGGGCGCCCGTCCTGCGCCCATCGCGCGCATCCCGCCGCCGTTGCCCACCAGACCAGATCGCCCTGCGTGCCGTCGTAGCGCGACTCCACCAGCCGCCCGCCGCTGTCGCTCGCCATCCATTCCAGATTGCCATGCACGCTCGCGGGCGGGCTTGAAAGCCGCCCGCTGGAGATGACATGCCGCGCGATCACCGCCTCCGTGTACGCCGCCGGGGAACGCCCCGCCAAAAATGCCAATATCGCCGTCTTAGGATCCACAGCCAGCCCCTCCTCTGCTCGTGTTGCATTGCAGCATGTCCACCTTACCCTCCAGCCGCCCCAGCGTTGTGCCGAGCCCCTCCAGCTTAGTGGAAATGTCGCGCTGGTCCTTTTCGATCTTGTCATGCAGCCGCCGGATGTCGGCGGCATACTCGTCGCGCGGCACAAAATCGCGCCGCAGCGCGACCTCCACCGGGTGCTCCAGCCGCATCCGGGTCGGCAACAGCACCGCCGCCAACACGCCCAGCACCGCGCCGCCCAGCCCCGACATCAGCGCGACTAAAATATCAGCCAACATAGCACCCCCCGAAAAAGAGACACGCGGCGGCGGAGCATGAGCGGTGCCCCGCGAGAGAGGCGCGGGAGGATCCGCCGCCGCGCGATTGTTGAAATTGTTTATGACCCTGCTTCATGCCCGCCATCTTAACCGCGCGTTCGCGGCGCCGACACCGTTCCTGCGCAGTGTGCGGAGCGGGTCATTCCGGCGGTTCCGCCGTCTTGTCAAAGTCCCAGTTCCAATCGACGACCACCACCCAGCCCGCAAGGTAAATGAACGGCGAAGCTTCTAAGACTTCATAGTCTTCAGAATACCACCCGTTTTCACCATCCTCAGTGTATCCCATGCTACAGAACTCGGCACCCGATACGTCAAGCGAGCCCAGCCTAAAATCCAGATTGAAAACAACGTTGGACGAGGGGTTGCTTTCCTCAGCGACGCTTGTCAGGCGGAGCGGCACCGTTGCTCTTGCACCGTGTTCAATGCGAACGGTCTTTGTATAGGAAGCAGACGCGGCTTTGTATTCGATTTCGGGCAGACGCGCCCAGCTCAGCAAACCGTACGCTGGCGCAAGCGTCGGGCCAGTGTAGCTAAAGTGGCTTGCGCCCTCTGGATGTGCCGGCGAATTAAACGGCAGCTCGGGAACAAGCACCGCAAACACCTCGACCCGCGCAACGGCTCCGGTCTCGTAAGCCGCCGCACACGGCCACGGCAGACAACAATCCTTCAGGTCGTACCATTCGACCGACGCGACAGAGCCCCACCCCTTGTCCGAATAGTAGTACCCCGCGCTACCGCCGCCCCTCTCATACTTATAAAAATTAACATCCGCCCATCCGCCGCACACCGCTACATTGCCAGCGGGCAACGTTGCACTAATTCCATACGCCTCGGGGCTACCCACGGCCTCGCTCCAAACTTCAGACAACTTAGCCGACATTTGCACGTCATTCGTGCCGTACGTGCCTTCGTACCCGTGCCATGTGACCGAGTTTGTGGGATCGTACGTTACTGCGTTGGGCGCAAAAAACATCATTGAGCGTGTCAAGTTTGTGATGACGTTATAGCCCTGCGAGAGGTTCTTCTTCACGGTAGCACGCCCGGTGTAAGGCGGCCACGTCGCCATGTTCTTTCCCAGTGTAAGCGTAGAAGCGAATGTAGAATCATCAAAGTTTTTCCAAATCTGTTTCGTTGCCGGTTCTATCTTTAAATCACGAACACCGCCGGGATTTGTGTCAGGCGAATAGATCACAAACTCGTAAGACTTACCTAGATAGCCGACACGCCACACAATCACGCTGTCCGCCGTGTCGTTGTCGTTTGACGATGTGACATAAACCATGCGCGTGTCGCCTCGCGGGTGTCCTTTGTACTGCATGTGCCACAAGGGATGATTCGGGTAGGGCTCCGCATGTAAGTTTCCGCTATGGTATACGATGTCAAAATCAATCATGTTCGTGACGCCTTCGGGCATATCATTAGGGTGCGTCCGCGTGTAGAACTCTAAGCGCGTCCAACCGCCTTCCGCTAGCGTGTAGACTGGAGTCGTTGTATAGATTTCTTCAAACGGCTGTTGCTTGCCGCACCATATTGCAATGTGCTGTTCCGCGCCGTCGCAATCCTCGCCCGGCCTGTGCCGCGTGCGCCAGACCGTGGCGCGGGGCATGTCGTTTGAGCCCGGCAAGCAAATCTTTATTGTTGCGGTTTCGTTGGATTCAGAAATGTAGAAGCGGTTCGTCGGCATGTTACACGGCCCGCCGTAAACCTTGTCCAGCGACACGTAGGGAAACACCTCACAATCAAATAGGTAGTTTGTTGAACCGTTTCCAATCGTCTGCCACCAGTCCTGCTCGTTATCGCTTTTGGTTTCAACACCGTACCACCGTTTACAGATAGGCGCGTTCGTAGGTGCAACGCCCGGCCACGTCTTATTGTTTCCACTTCTGCCTGCCGCAGTCGCCAATTTGTCGACGTGGTTCGATGCCGTGAGTTTCCAATATTCCGCAGTGTACACACCGCCGCAATAGTTTGTTTTTTCCTGTGCGCTGTGCAAGTAAAAGAATGAATCGCAATCGGCTATCACGTCGCCGTCCGCCGGCGCGGGCTTGCTCGCGTCCAGCCAGAGCGGGGCGCCCGCCGCGTCCTGCAACGCTAACGCGCGGGCGCCGTTCATGCCGTACCACCGATACGCCCACTGGCTTGGAGTGAAAACGGGATAAGGCTCCACGCCCAGTGCCTCGCCGTACAGCGCCTTCCATGCAAGCCCGTGCCCGACCTTGATATCCCAAAGCTGCGACTGCCACGGCAGGTTCGTCGGGGTTTGATCGCCGGTCATGCGGCTCCACATGATCCGCTTGTGTATCTCCGCGTTGAGCGCCGCCACGTCCTCGCCGCGCAGCGCCGCGTCGCGCTCCCAGAACATCGTGCCCGTGATCGCGATCCCCGCCGCCACCAGCACGCCCGCCGCATATCTGTTCCACGTCGCCGCCATCAGAGGTACGCCCCGATCCTCGGCATGTTGCGCGCGTCGAGCGTTACGCCCCATTTACCGCCCGCCTTCTTCATCTTGTAGAGCGGATAATAAATCACCTCGCTGTCCTCCTGTAGCGCAGTCGGCGGAGCGGTGAACGCCAGCCCCACCACCTTGGTCTCCGTGTTGAGCGTGCCGCAGAGCCAGCCCTCCGTCCCGCTCATGGACGCGGTCAGCTTCATCTCGTCACCCTCGGCAAAAAACGTCACGGTCGTGGTCATCACCATGCAGTTCACGCACGTCGCCTGGCCGCCGGTCACCGTCAGCGCCCACGGCTCCGCCGCGCCCGAGACCGGCGCGCTGTCCGACAGCGCCAGCAGCGTCCCCGCCGGCCCGCGCGAGCGGATCACCAGCGGCCACGCCACGGAGAGGCGGCACCGGCGCAACTCATCCACCAGCTCGCGCGCCCACGCCGCGCTTAATGCGTCACCTGCAACCGGAGCCGTGAGGTTCCTGTGCATCAATCCCCCTCCGCGCTCTCATACAGCAGCTCCTCCCATTTGAGTGCCCCTGTCCATTGCTCCGTGCGCGTCCATGAGCGATCCTCGTTCTGCGTGAGCCGGTCCGCCGTCTTCAGGTACTCGTAACCGGGCACGCCGCCGCTCGGCGGATCCTCGCGCTTGCCCGGCGCCTCAACGTCCGGTCTGCCCTTGTAGGTCCGAATCCGCGACACGACCGGCGCAAACTCCAGGTACCCCTCAACGCCCTTGAGGATCAGTTGCGCCCATTTCTGCTCCTCTTCTGTCAATGATTTTTGATCGTCCTGTGCGTCTGAGTATATATAAAACGGATCGCAACCCTGATCCATCCACCGTTTGAGATGGACCGCCATGTAATTGCTCTCGCCCTCGTTTATCGTCGGGTGCATCAGAATCGGTCGCTCGTATTGAACAAAATCAATCTCTATACGCGACCGCAATTCCTGCTCGGCAAGCGAGCCGTAAAACGACTCATACGGAACCAGCGTAATCACGAGCTTGCCCAGCCCGCCGCGCTTGCGTGTCAAGTGTGAGGTGTCCACCGTCCATCCCGGCAGCCCCGCCCACGCATCACCGCGCGCGGGTTGCGCCGCCGCGCACAGCTCATAATCGCCCTCCTGTACAATCGTACGCCGGACACCCTCCGCCTGCTCCACGCTGCCGCTCTCAGGCACCTCGCGGACCGCCACCGACCCCTTTACGATCACGTCGCCCATACCGCCGCCCTCCCGCTGCCAGTGTTGCTCTGCGCCAGCCGCAGCAGCCCCTCGGTCGCCTTCGCCGTGCGCATGGCCAGCCCCTCCATCGTCCGCCCGCCGCCGCCCAGATAGCCGCCGATCCGCGCCAGCGCGTCCGCGTCGATGCGCGGCAGTTCGCGCCCCTGCTTCTCCTTCTCCTTGCCCGCCGCCTCCAGCGAGGCCGTGCCGTACGTTTTCCCCGGCCTCGCCTCCGCCTCAATCTTTTCCATCTTCGCCCGCCAATTAAACACCGCCGTCTCCACCGTCTGGCCCACCGCGTCCTTCACGCCCTGCGCGACGTACACCAACGCATCCGCTACCTTCGTGAACACACCGTCAATGTCGTCATCCGCCTGCTCCACCAGCTCCGACCAGCTCTGCGCCTCGAAGCCCTGCAGCCCCAGCTTCTCCCCCAGCTTCGGGATTTTCCCTATCAACTCCATCGCATGTTGGATCACCCATCCGAACGCCGCAGAAAGCCGCGCAACCGGCCACTTCAAAACATCCCAGAGAAAGCTCCCGATTGCCGGCATCTGTTCCTTCCACCAGCTCATCGCGTACGCGATCTTTTCCCCCCACCAGTCAATCGCCGTGCCGAACACGCCGCGCCACCAGTCCGCCGCCACGGATATCCCCTCCGCCAGCGTGCCGATCACCGCGCCGATCTTCATCCCCACGCCGGTCATGTCGATCCCGTCCAGTGCCTCGGTGATCCCGTCCACCACCGGCAGCAGCCCCTCCGCCATGCCCGCCCACAGCCCGGTGCTCTTCTCCCTGATCCGCCCCATGCGGTCGCTGATCGAGTCAAACGCCCACGCGCTGCGGTCCATCAGCGCGGGCAACCCGCCCAGGCTTTTCGCGGCCACGTCGAACGCCGCCGGATCTTTCATCAGCGCCAGCATCTTTGCACCGCTTCTTCCGAAGATCGTCATCGCCGCCGCGCTCTGCTGCGCGGGCGTCTCCAGATCATTGATCGCCGCCGCGATAGTCTCTATCTGCTCGCGCGCGCCCATCCCCTTCAGCGTGTCCACGCTCAGCCCCAACTGGTCAAACATCTTCACGGTCGGCTCGCCGCTTTCAGAGATGCCGCCGATAGAGCGCCGCATGATGGAAAGCGTCCGGTCCAGATTCTCCGCGCCCACGCCCGTGTCCTGGAACGCCTGCCTGAGCACCATGATCTCGCCCACGCCCTCGCCCGTCGCTGCGGAAATGTCCGTGAGCATCCCGCCCAAATCAAACGCCGCCCGAAACTCCTGACCCACATCATGCACCATGCGGATCAACGTTTGCACACCCTGCACCGAGATCCCGATCGGTGTATTGAACCCCGCCGCATCCAGCCTCAAAACCGCATCCAGTACCATCGCCGCCTCCCGTTCTGTGAGCGGTGTTTACACCGCTATCCAAAAAAACCGCTCATGTCGCCGCCCGGCTCCACGCCGTGCTCAGCCATCCAGTCCAGCAGATCCAGCTCGTCCATGCTCCAGCCGTCCATCGGCGGACGCCAGGGCCCCGGCTGCCTCACCAGCAGCAGGATCACCGCGAGCGGCGCGCCGTCGTGGATCTCCGGCCACGGCCACCCGAACCGCTCCGCGCAGACTGCGGCGAGGGCGGCGATCCAGCCGTCCCCGCCGCACTGCCGTTTCCCTCCGGCCCGTCCTCGTCCGGCAGCCCCTGCGGGCTCACACGCGCCACGCGCGACACCGCCGCCGCGCACGCCGCCCCCAGTTTCATGCCGGTCTCTGTGCTCAGATCGTCCGCCCAGCGCACCGCCGCCGCCTTCAGCGCCTCGGCGCCGCCGGAGGTCAGGAGCGCGTCGCTCTCCGCCGCCGGCCGCGTCATCGCAAACATCGTCGGCAGCATGTCGCGCAGCGTCAGCGCCTCGCTCTTCGCGCGCGCCGTCACCAGCGGACTGCCGATCCGCTCCAGCACCGCCGCCAGCCCCAGCGTCAGCTCGCGCACCGTGATGCCGTCCACCTCAACTCCGCCCGCCGTCAGCGCCTCAAGCGCCCGTTTCGGATTCCCGCTCATGCCGCCCCTCCTTACGTCAGGCTCAGGTTTGACCACTTGTGCGCGGTCACCTCATACTTCGTGAGCTGCTTGTTTGCCGCCCTCGTCGCCGCCTTCAGCACTACGCCGGAGACACCGCCCGCCGTCAATGTAGTTCCGATTTCCGGTTCGGTTGAGCCGCTCTTCGCGATGATCGTCAGCTTCACCTGCGTCTCGGTATCGTAGATCACGATGCCCGTCACCGCGCCCATGTTGTTCTCGACCACCTCATACTTCGCATCGTGATCCACATCGTGCGCGATCACCGTGCCAAGTTCCGAAGTGGGCGACGTGCCCCAGATCACCTGCGAGCCGCCCTTGATCGTATACGTCTCGCCCGCCCGCGCCTGCGGCGCCTCCGCATTTCTCACCGCCGTTTTTTCCATAGCCCCGTTCCTTTCCTGTTAGCCTGCCAGATCCGCGTACAACACGGAAAACCTCAAACTGTACCCCTCCAGCAGCCGCCCCTCCATCGTCTGGATCGGCTGCATCCCCATGTAAGCCGGACCGCCCAGCGCGCCGGGTATGTCCGCGCCGCGCACCGCCCGCCGCAGCTCCTCCGCCAGCGCCAGCGCCTCATAATCCCGCCCGCCAGCGCCCATCCCCTGCCGCCGCCAGATCACCGCGCGCAGCGTGGCCTGCACGCGCGGGTCCCAATGATCCTCGCCCGCCGCCGTGTCGCCCTCGTAAAACACCACCACCGCCAGCCCGCCCATCTGCCCGGCGGTCAACAGCTCCACCGCGCGCCCGGGGTCGGGAGCGACCACCGCCCGCACACCGCGCGGCACGGCGAACGCCTCATCCACCAGCGCCGCGAACGCCCGCAGAATATCCGTCGCCTGCGTATTCATGCGATCACCTCAATCGTGCAAAAATCCCGCGCCCGCGCCACGCTCTCCGGCGTGTGCCTGCGCCACACCGCCCAGCCGCCGCAGCGCACCGCGTAATACACCGCGTTGCGCTTCACGCGGTTGATCCCCGCGCGCCGCATCAGCTCGCGGAAAATCCGGTCGCACTCGCCACGGCTGAAAAGCTCCGCCGAGTACAGCGCGTCATGCGCCGTCGCCGCCACGAGGAGCGGCATCTGGAACGGGTGCCCGGCCACCCGCCAGAACAGGCGAGGGATGGAAGCGCCGTCAAAACTGAACCCGCGCCGCACCGTCAGCACCGCATCGTTGATCAGCGTACACTGCCAGTGCCTGCTGACCCGCGCACGGCTGCCGTTCACAATCTGAATGACCGGCCCTTCCATCCCCGCCGCTCGCATTATTTGAAAGCCTCCTTGTGCCGGAAGTCCCTGCCCGTCCACTCGCACACCGGCGTCTGGCCGCGGCCCATGCGCGACCGCGCCGCCTCGAACCACGCCGCGTAACTCTGCCCCGGCGCATAGCCGTCCACCAGCGCCGTCGTGAAACTCCCGCCTTGCGATGTCCCGTATGAACTCTCGCCGTCCGCGCACCCGCCCCAGTGCAGCATGTCCGGCTCGCCGCGCCAGAACGGCGTCCGCTCGTCCACTCCGCGCGCGTATTCATACGGTGCCCGGTAGTTCGTGCCCGAGTTGCAGGTGTCCGTCACAAACCACACGCGGATGCCCCGCGCCCGCGCGTGCTGCAACAATTCCCAAACCTTGTCGTCCACCAGCGGCCCGTCATACAGGCAGATTGTTTCCGACATCCCGTCCGCCTCGCTCCCGTCCGCGCCCGCCGCCACCTGCCCGCCGTGCCCCGCCACGAACACCGCCAGCAGGCCGCCCGGCGCGAGCGTGCCCGCCTGCATCTCCACCGCCGCCAGCACATTCTCCCACGTCGCCGCCTCATCCAGCAGCGTCACGGTCGACAACCCGTGATCCCGGCACGCGTCCGCGAACACCCGCGCGTCCACATCACAGCCTCGGCACACCCCGCGCCAGCCCCCGTACCGCGCCGGATCCACGCGCGTCAAGCCCACGCACACCGCCGCCCCGTATCCGTATCGTAGCCCACGTACCTCCGTGTACGTGGCGCACTCCGGGCAGATCTCGCGCACCTTCGCCGCGAACGCCGCCGCCGTCATCTTCCGCGCCACAAACTCGCCGCGTAGCTTCCCGCCCGTGTCATACACCCGCGCCAGCGGGTAGCTGAACCCGCCGGTCGGTCGGTAGGTCTTGTACCATCCCGCCGCCGTGTTCTTGTCCGCGTCCACCACATCCACGCCCGGCAGGAGCGCCTCCACGCTCTGCTCAAAGCCCGGCGCCCAAAGCCGCGTACAGTACCCGCACGCCGGACGGTCGCCCAGCACCACCACCAGCGCGCGGCCGTCCGGAGACGGACCGTGAATCACAAACTGCGTGTCCTGCGCCGCCGGAATCATCGGTGCCGCCGCGCCCGCCTCGCCGCAGGGTGTCCCGGCCACCTCCGTCTCCATCGACTGCTCCGCCCGCTGCGCCGCGTGTTTGATCGCCTGAATCTGGTAGTACGCCACCACGCCCTGCTCCGCCGCGTGCAGGATCGTCTGCACCGCGCCGTCAATTTCCGCCTGCGTCGGCAGCCGCACCGTCCCGCAGCCCGCCGCAACAACCAGCCCCGCCAAACCAAAAAACCGTAAAAACCTCATTTTCACACCTCCGCCGGAAACCGCTCTAAAATCGCGCACACTGCGTTTCATGATTTTCACGCCCCTTTTATCGCGCCAGCCCCGCCGACGCAAATTAGATACCGTGCACCACCGGTGCACGGCCTGTCCGCCGCCTCACGCCAGAAAACCGTGAACCGGAGTGCCGGAAAGCGGCTGATCCACCACAAAACCCGTCGCCGATCCCGCGTCCACGCTCTCCTCGCCGCCCGCCAGCGCGCGCAGCCTCCGCTCCGCGTCCGCAGCCTTCTGGGCGTACGGGTTCTCCTTCCCGTAGAACCCGCGCCGCACATAGAGCGCCTCCAGCATGAACACCTTCTGGGCATAGCCGCAGGTCTGGTTGAACTTGGCGGGGGGCGGACCGCCGAAGCAGTCCCGCAACCTTTCCGCCGCGCCCGCCTGAACCAGCTCCCAAGCCGCCTCGTCGACCTCGCCGTCGCGATTGTCGTCCAGCGCCTGAACAATCTGCTCAAGCGGCATCTCCCCCGCCAAGTCCATCCAGTCCATAGTCACATCCTTATCGTACGCCCGCACCTCCGTGTGCGGGTGCGATCACTTCACCAGCGCCTTGTCCCACTTCGGCACCTCGGCAAACCCGCCCGCGTAGGCCAGGAACGGCAGCGTGCAGAACGCCGCGCCGCGCGCGTCAACGCCGTAGAGGAACTGGTCGCTCATGAACACGTTCTGATCCGTGTCGCGGTCCATGCGCGTCAGCTTCGGCGTCTTGCGCTTCTGCACGGCGGTGCAGGCGATGCCCGCTTTCCGCGCCGTCACATACCAGCGCCCCTCCGGGATGCGCACGTCCACGCGGACCTTGAGCATCCGCGCCGTGGAGACATTGGAGACCGCGTGCGTGCCCGCCGCGTTCACCTCGATGTCCGCCTCCACGATGCTCAGCGCGGTGCCCTCCAGATCCGGCCCCACCAGCAGCAGGTCAGGCGTCACGTCCGCAGGCTCGTCGCCCGCGAGCCTCCACCCGCGCATGTCTTTGATCGCCGTCTCGACCGCCGCCTTGGAAAACGCCGTCTTGACCGCGTTCGTGATCGTGCCGCCCGAGCCAAACTTGCGCCCGGAGCAGAAGAACGGGTTGCCGTCTGCCCACGCGCCGTTGCCGACGAGCGCCGCCACGGCCAGCCGCAGCCACAACTGCTCGGCATCCGCGCCAAGCGCGGCGATCAGCGGCGTGAAAACGCCGTACTGGTCATCCTCGATGCTCGTCCTCGGAACGCCCACGGTGTTCTCGAACGAGTCATTGACGACCGTCATCGTCCCCGTCTCCAGATTATTGATCACGCGGTCGCCCACCCACTTCCGCATGCCGCGGATCTGGCTCAGCCACGCATGCTGCACCGCCGCGCCGCCCACCGTCATCTCCAGCGCCAGGTCCCCCACGATCAACTGATTCGGGAACGCACGCTGACGCGCCGCCTGCTGCGCCTCCGCCAGCGCCGTGGAATACGTGCGGAACAGCCCGTCCATATTCGCCTGATTGATTACCATTTTCTTTTCCTTTCCTTAGAAGCCGCTCCGCACCCAGACGCCCTCCGCGTCCACGTCGATGATCGTCCCCGCCGCGTTCGTGACCGAACCCGTAGGCGCCGCCGTCGTGCTCACCGTATACGCCGAGTTCGTCCCGGCCACGTAAACCGTGCGCCCGATGTCCGCCGCCGTGTTGGTCTCGCCCGGCGCCGCGTCCCAACGGAACACGCCGCGCCGCAGCACCACCGACTCACCCGCCGCCGCGCGCAACTCAGAGCGCCCGACGATCCGCAGGACCTTGCCCGTCGTGGCCGCGTACGCCTGGCCGTTCGTCCAGATGCCGCACAGCCAGCCCGCGCCAAGATTCTCGCCCGCCGCCACCACCACGGTCTCGCCCGTGCGCGCCGGGGTGTTGCGATCCAACGCCAGCGCCGCAGCCGCAACCGCCAGCGCCGCAAACGCCGCAAACACTTTGTTCTTCGTCATGTTACTTGTCTCCTTTCTTGCCGAACACCTTGTCAGGGTCCATGCCGCAGTTCAGCGCGATCTCGCGCTGCGCGTCCGTCGGCCCCTGCGCGAACGGCTGGTCGGCAACATGCTCCGGCGTGCGCGCCGAAAGCGGCACCGTCACCGGCGTTTTTTCAACGATCCCGTTGAGCGTCTCCAGCGGCAGCGCATACGCCTGCTCCGCCGAAAGCGGGACCGCCTTCCCCTCCATGCGCGCGCGCTCCAGCACCGCGTCCACGTCGCGCCGGTGCGCCGCCTCGCCCAGGCTCTTCACCTGCGCCGCCAGCGGCGCCACCGCCGCGTTCACGCTCTCGGCGATCTGCGCCGCCAGCGGCGCGGTCTGCGCCTCCGGTTTCGGCTCCGCCGCCAGCGGTGCCGGTGCCGGATCAGCCTTCTGCGCCAGGCGCTTATCCAGCGCCGCTTTGATCTCGTCATCCGTCGCCGCGTCCGCGAGACCCAGCGCCGTGATGAGAAGTTTCTTCCAGTCCATTGTTACTCCTTTTTGTTGTTGCACCTTGACCGCATCCGCCGAGAGCGGCACGTCCAGAAAGTGCTTGTCGGTCGCGCCCGTCCGGGTCAGCGCCACGGACTTGACCGCGATCACCTCGCCGTCTTTGTTCACCACCGGGTTCGCGCTCACGTCCGCGAACGTGTGCGCCGCCGCCCAGCCGTCCGGCTCCGCCGCCCAGAGGATCATCTCCATCCACACGCCGTCATCCGGTATCACCTCCACCGTGCCGTACCCCGCGATCACGCGCGGCTCGCTGGATGCCTGATACGCCGCCGTCCCCGGCTGCGTGTTGTGCTCATAGTCCAGCGGAGCCAGCCTGAACGCATACGTCGGGCGCGACATCTCATCCACAAGCACCTGCCCTACATGGACGCGCCTCCCGTTGTAGTTCGGGTTCAGCCCCCAATCCAGAACCTTGAAGCGCTTGCGCCTCTCCGGCCCGGCGGGCACCATCCCGATCTTCTGTTGCGGTTTCCCATTCATGTGCCCGCATCATAAAAAAAGGGCGGCCCCGCCGCACTCGTGCCTGCGCACTGTGCGACGGGGCCGCCCCCTCTCGTAGCCCCGCACCTCCGTGTGCGGGGTCAGGTCCTGTGAGCGGTGTTTACACCGCGTCACGTCACCGCCGCTTCGATCACCCCCTCCATTGCCCGGCGGATCTCCACCTCCGCCGTCAGCTCCAGCGCGCCCTTGCTGTCCACCGGGATGAACGGGCGCGCGGACATCTTCTTAGTTCCCAGTTGGTGGAAAATCGAGTAGGGCGCGTCCGTGCCCACCGTCGCCTCGCGAGACGTCACGTCACCTAACGTAATGCTGTCGCGCAGCTTGCCGGTATCATAGAGCAGCTTGCCGTGCCCCTTGCGCCTCACCGTGGACGCCGCCAGCGGCGCCCACGGCTCCGGGCGCCGCGCGGGCTCCGGCCAGCTCAGCCGCGCCGCCCGCGCCAGCACCGTGCCGCCCGCCTCCAGCGCCTTCTTCATCGTCGCGTCGCTCGCCAGCTTGATCAGCTTCGGCGAAATCAAATCGCGCACATTGATCTCAGCCATGTCCGCCCCCGGTTCTAAATGCAGAGGGCAGCGGGCGCGGCCCCTTCGGGTCGCCCTTCACCCGCAGCTTCAGCGCCTCATCCAGCGACCACGCCCCCGGCTCCGGCCCCTCGCCCCGCACGTACGCCTCCAGCGCGTCACGGCGCGCCCGCACCGTCGCCAGAAACCGCGTGTCCTTCGCCGGGTCATCCGTGGCCCACGGCGGCAGCCACATCGTCAAAATCCCCGCCTCCAACAAAGCCTCAAACTGAGTCATGCCGCACCTCCCATCTCACCTCCAACCGTCCCGCACGCTCAGACGCATGCAGGAAATCCACCCACGCCTGATAGGTTTTCTCGTTCCACTTCCGCTTCATGAACCGCTCCAGCTTCTGGCCGAACCTGGCCGACCTGTCCAGCACCCGGTAGGCGATCCTCCACACCCGAGTATTCACGCCCGCCAGCCCGCCCAGTTGCCACGCGATCACCAGATCATCGGGCGATGGAAACACCGCCCCGCCGGGGTGCCCGTGCTCATAGGAAACCCGCACGCCCTGCGCCGCCAGCGCCCACGCATCCGGCGGCACACCCACCGAATCCTTGCCGCCCAGCGCCTCCGCCACCCTCGCCCCCGTGTCCTCGCGCCTCAGAAAGATCGCCTCGCGCCCGTCGCGCACCGCAACCCGCGCCGCCTCCGCGCCGTCCTTCCTTGCGAACTCCTGATAAAACCAGTCCCACGCCGTCACTGTCCGCGCCAATTCCTTCCCCCGTTCCTCCGCCGATCCGCCCAACCCTGCCGCGCGCTCGCTCACCTCTATCGCCCGCATCGCGTCGCACATCGCCGGCCACTCGTTGCCGTAGGAATCCGCCAGCTCGTCCGGATCACGGTTGATGTCCGTGGGGTCGAACCTGTAATTTTCCGCCGGTTGCTGCGGCAGTTTTTCTGGATCGGCAATCCCCGCCTCACGCGCCTCCGCCTCCGTGAGCGGCACCGCCGTGCAGCGGCAGCCGAAATCCCACGGCGGATAATGCGTCTGCCAGAACGGATCGTCGATCCGCGCCACCGTCCCGTTGAGCGCCATGTGAGAGGGGCGCGTCCGCTCGTCGCCGTCCGCCACATACTTGAGGTAGGGGAACACGTCCGCCTGCGCCTGCATCTCGCGCCACCGCGCCGCCGCGTACGCTTGCCGCCCCGCCGTATGCACGATGAGCTTCGCCCGCGCCCTCTCCCGTTTCCCCGCGCCCTTGGCAGGGTCCGCCAGCAGCCCCGCAACCTCGCGCCGCGCCTGCTTCCAGTCCGCCCCGGCGGGCAGATCCTCCAGCGCATCGAGGATCCTCCGCAACGTACCCAGATCCTCGCTCGCCGCCGTGGTGAAAGCGCGTATCCTGATCTCGCGCGGCAGCCGCCCGAAGTCCTCCGGCCTCACCGCCGCCTTCGCCCTGATAAAATCCACCGCCTTCCTGTTCGCCCGTATCGTCAGCATGTTTTTTCGCCCTTCAGTTTCCGTTTCCACCCGCCCAGTCCGTTCGCCTTATAGTACCGTTCCCGGTTGCCCCTGCCAACCTCCCAGTACCCGTCATCCTCCGACACCTCCGCCAGATGCCGGTGCCACGAGTCCATGTCGATCATGTACACCCCCGGCGAGACATGCGCCACGTCTATGAACCCCGCGCGCCACAGCCGCAGCAGCGTATCGTAGCGCCTCGACCGGTC
>Ga0209506_1002064_pt1 | contig 18797 bp, 14 predicted proteins | sample AD_JPNHG2_MetaG_FD_184409 | JGI IMG/M metagenome (GOLD analysis project Ga0209506, IMG submission 184409) | Active sludge microbial communities of municipal wastewater-treating anaerobic digesters from Japan - AD_JPNHG2_MetaG (SPAdes) (version 2) | ecosystem: Engineered > Bioreactor > Anaerobic...
CTCGTCGCGGTGCTCCTGGTAGTAGGCCCCGATCTCCTCGGGGGTCACGGAGACGCGCTGGCGGATTTCCCGCTGCATGATCCGCATCCGGATGAGGTCGTTGCGCGTGGCCTCCCGGTACTTCTCCAGGCTCGAGCCGTCCCGGGCCAGGGCCTGCTGCAGGTCGTCCATCGACATGTTGCGCTTCTTGAGGTTGTCCCGGATCGTATTGGCCACCTCTTCCTCCCGGACCGTGATCCCCAGCCGCTTGGCCTCCTGCCGCAGCAGCAGGTCGTCGACGAGCCTGGCGATGAGGGCCTTCCTCGCCTCGGCGGTGACCCGGTCGCGCTCCTCGGGGCGGATGTTCTTTTCGTATCGCTTGAGAATGCCCTCGACGGTGCTGTCGAGCTCGTACTGGGTGATGACGTCGTCATTGACGACGGCGACGATGCGGTCGACGATTTCCGCCCTCGGGGCGGGCGCCGCGAGGAAAAGCAGCGCGGCGAAAAGAGCCGGGAACCGATAGGTCTTCATCATCCTCATTTGTCCTCATCCCTTGCCGGGGGCCGGCGGGGTCTGGGCGGGCTGCGGCTCTTCGATCTTGACCTGCCGCAGGCGCTCCTCGTCGATGCGGATCTTCGCCTCCGACTTGAGCCGGTCGAGCCACGCGCGGTACTCTTTTTCTTCCTTGACCTTCAGGAGGTCCAGCTTGATCTTGTCCTTCACCTCGGCGAACTCGATCCAGCGCCCCCTTTCGCGCTTCAGGACCTTGAAGACGTGGAACCCGTAGGGGCTCTTGACGACCTTGCTGGTCCTGCCCTCGGGCAGGGAAAAGACGACCCGGTCGAAGGCCTCCGGCATCACGCCCCGGGTGAACACGCCGAGGTCGCCCCCCTTGGCCGCCTCGGGACCCGTGGAGACCTCCCGGGCGATCTTGCCGAAATCCTCCCCGGCCTGGAGGCGCCGCAGCACGCCGTCGGCCTTCTCCTTGGTCGGCACGACGATCTGCGCCACGTGCACCGACTCCTCGGAGTAGTACTTGCCCCGGTTGGCCTGGTAGGCCTCCTGGGCCTCCTCGTCGGTCACGGTGATCTTCGAGTTGACCTCCTGGTCGATGAGCTTCTCGAGCAGCAGGCGCTTCCGCAGCTCCTCGCTCCAGATCTTGTAGTCCACCTTCTCGCCGCCGAAGACCTGGGCGAAGTTCTCGCCCGGGTAGTCCTTCTTGATCTCCTCGACGCGCTTCTTGAGCTCCTCGTCCGTCACCTTGAGCCGGAGCTTCTCGGCCCGGATCAGCATGAGTTTTTCCTCGATGAGCTCGTCGAGGGCCTCCCGCTTGAGGGTCTCGAGGTTGCCTTGCTGCAGCCCGGCCGGCGACGCCGCGAGATTGAGGGCGTTTCGAAGCTTCACGGTGAAGTCCTTCACCGAAATCTCGATGCCGTTCACCGTCGCGACGGCGTCCTCCGACGGCGTCTTGAAGGACGAGCACCCGATGCCCGCGGCGAGGCACACGGCGGCAAGCCCCGGCAGGAGCCAGCCCGCTGCCCTGCGCCAACCGAACCTGTGCGACTCCCCTTCGCGATCCTCCATCTGCGTTCCCCCCGCGATATGCAAAGCGTCCATCCCGTCTGTCCGGCCCATTTCGTCTATGTTGTCAAATCCCCCCCATGCCCCCTTTGCGAAAGGGGGGATCTCATGTTCCCCTCCCCCTTTGGAAAAGGGGGAAAAAGGGGGCGTTTCCAGCCTTGTTGCCGGATGCCCGCTCCCGGTCTCCGCCTGCCCGTCTGCCGGTCACCGGTCACTGCGCGGCCAGTTCCCCGAGCAGCCCCTTGGCCGCCTCGATGACCTGCCCCTCGGGCAGGTCGGGCATGGGCACGTAGAGCCGGTGGTCCGGCGTGAAGCGCATCCCCTTCCACTTCTTCTTCGCCAGCGCGACGAGCCGCAGCGGGTCGATGGGGCTCGACCGGTGGATCGCGAGGATCATGTGGTGCCCGTCGTACTCCATCTTTTCGGCCATGAGGCCCTTCATGAGGTTGCGCAGGCTGATGACCCCGACCAGGCTCTCCACCTCCCGGGGCAGGGGACCGTAGCAGTCCTGCATCTCGTCGCGCATCTCCGCCAGCTCCTCGTCCGAGGCGGCCATGGAGAGCTTCTTGTAGGTCACGAGCCTCCGGTGCGGGTCGGGTACGTAGTTGTCGGGCACGAAGGCCGCGATGCCGAGGTGGATCTCCGGCTTGATCTCCGCCTCCGGCGCCTTTTCGCCCCGCAGCTCCCGGACGGCCCGCTCCATGAGCTGCGTGTACATCTCGTAGCCCACGGCCGAGATGTGCCCCGTCTGGGCCATGCCCACGAGGTTGCCGGCCCCGCGGATCTCGAGGTCCTGCGAGGCGATCCGGAACCCCGAGCCGGGCTCGGTGAATTCCTTGATCACCGTGAGCCTCTTCTGCGCATCGGGCGAGAGCATGGCCCCGGGCGGGATCAGCAGGTAGGCCCGGGCCTCCTCCCTCGAGCGCCCCACGCGCCCCCGCAGCTGGTAGAGCTGCGCGAGGCCGAAGCGGTCCGCGCGGTCGACGATGATCGTGTTGGCCGCGGGGATGTCGACGCCCGACCCGATGATCGTCGTACATACCAGAACATCGACCTCTTTACGAAGGAATTTTACCATGACCTCTTCCAGCTCCCGCGGGGGCATCTGCCCGTGGGCCACGCCGATCTTCGCCTCCGGGACGACCTGCCCGATGCGCCGGGCCATGTGGTAGATCGAGTGGACGCGGTCGTGGATGAAGAACACCTGTCCCTGGCGGGCGATCTCGTCGAGGACGGCCTTGCGGATCACCTCGTCGTCGAACTCCAGCACCCAGGTCCTGATGGATTGCCTCCCCTCGGGGGGCGTGTGGATGATGGAGAGGTCCCGGATCCCCACGAGCGAGAGCTGGAGCGTCCGCGGGATGGGCGTGGCCGTCAGCGTGAGCACGTCCACGAGCGTGCGCAGCTTCTTGAGCCTCTCCTTGTGCGTGACGCCGAAGCGCTGCTCCTCGTCGATCACGACGAGCCCGAGGTCCTTGAACACGATGTCCTTCTGCAGCAGCCGGTGCGTGCCGACGACGATATCGACCGTGCCCTGGGCGATCTTCGCGATCACCTGCTTCTGCTGCTCCCGCGTCTTGAAGCGGTTGAGGACCTCGATCCGCACGGGGTACTTGGCGAGCCTCGCCTGGAACGTCTGGTAGTGCTGCTCGGCGAGGATCGTCGTGGGCACGAGCACCGCCGTCTGCTTGCCGTCCATGGCGGCCCGGAAGGCCGCGCGGATGGCCACCTCGGTCTTCCCGAAGCCCGCGTCGCCGCAGATGAGCCGGTCCATGGGCTTCTCGCCGTCCATGTCGAGGTTGACGTCCTCGATGGCCCGGGCCTGGTCGGGGGTCTCCTCGTACTCGAAGGACGAGGCGAACTCCTCGTAGTAGCGGTCGACGGCGGAGAAGGCGTGTCCCTTCATCGTGTCGCGGGCGGCGTAGAGCGCCACGAGGTCCTCGGCGATGGCCTCGACGGCCTTCTTCACGCGCCGCTTGGCCGTCTCCCAGGCCGTGCCCCCCAGCCTGTCGATGCGGGGTTCCTGCCCGTCGGGGCCGATATAGCGCTGGATCTGGTCGAGGCGGTGGACGGGGATGTAGAGCCGGTCGCCCCCCTGGTATTCCATGAGCAGGAAGTCGTTCTCGATCGTGCCCACCGAGAGCCGCTTGAGGCCCCGGTAGATCCCGATGCCGTGGTCGGTGTGGACCACGAAGTCGCCCTCGTTGAGCTCGCCGAAGGACTGCAGGAACCAGCCCTCGCGGGCCCTGGCGGGGCGGCGCCGGCGGGCCTTCTTCCCGAAGATCTCCTCCTCGCCCGCGACGACGAGCCGCAGCCCGGGCAGGGCGAAGCCCCCCGCGATCTTCCCCTCGCAGAGCACCAGGCGGCCCTGCGCGCCCCGCGGCGCGCAGAGTTCCCCGAAGAAGGGCGCCTGCGCGTGCGTCATCGGCAGGGCGTAGTCCTCGAGAAGGTGGCTCATCCGCAGCCGCTCCTCCTCGCCGGCGCACAGGTAGCAGACGAGGAACCCCTCGCGGGTCCACTCCCGGATCCGATCGGCCATCGGGGCCAGCAGGCTCTCCTCGCGCTGGATGAGGGCGGGCTCCTTCGGCCGCAGGCCCAGGTCCGTCTCGACGGGGATGCGGATCGCCCCGGCGCCGTCCGCCGCGCCGACCTCGATGGTCTCGAGGACGATCCGCGTGCTGCGATCCGCGGCCCGCAGGGCCTCCGGCTCGGTGAGGAACAGAGCGTCCTCCTCGAGGTGGAATTTCTCCTCGTCCCGGGCGCGGAGGAAGAGGCGGCTGATTTCGTTGCGCGCCTTCTCGTCGGCCCGCGCCGTGGCCAGGGGGTCGTCGATGACGACGAGGCCGTCGGCGGGCAGGTAGTCCGCGAGGTTCTCGAGGCCCCCCGCCCCCGACTCGTCCATGTAAAAGAGGGGGAAGAACTGCGGGTTGAGCGATGAGGCCAGGCCGTTTCCGATCATCTCGGCCAGGCGGTCCTTTGCCCGGGCGGGGAGGCCCAGCTCGCCCGCCCGGATCCGGAGATGGCGCAGGGCCCGCCTGCGGGCCTCCTCGGAGAGGACGAGCTCCCGGGCCGGCGTCAGGGTGAACTCGGCCAGCTCCTTCCGGGAGCGCTGGGAGGCGACGTCCATCTCGCGGATCGACTCGATCTCGTCGCCCGACAGCAGCAGCCGGTAGGGTCCCGGCGCCGTGGGCGGGTAGAGGTCGATCACGTTGCCCCGGACGCTGAAATCGCCCCCCTCCTCGACGAGGGGCACCCGGCGGTAGCCCCCCTCGGTGAGCGTCACGGCGAAGCGGTCCCGGTCGAGGGTGTCCCCGATGGACACGGCGGCCATGAAGCCCGCGACGGCGTCCCGCGGCACGACCCTCTGCAGCAGCGCCGCGCGGGGGATGACGACGATGGCGGGTTTCTGTTCGATCAGCGTGCAGAGGACCCGGATGCGCTCGCGCTCCGTGTCCTTCTGGGACGACAGGGTGTCGGGGAGCATGAGGTCCCAGGGGGGCATGAGCAGGACGGCATCGTCGCCCGCGAAGAAGGCCGCGTCCTGCTCGAGCGAGCGTGCCTCGTCGAGGCCCGCACACAGCACGACGACGGTCCGCCGGGTCAGCGCGTGCAGGGCGGCGATGAAGAGGGCCTTCGAGGAGCCCTTGAGGCCCGTCACCCGCGTCTCGCCCCCGCGCCCGATGCTCTCGAGTGCGGCCCGGAAGGCGGGGTCTGCCTGGAGGATTTTCTGCAGTTCGGAATTCACTCGCTGGTTCAAACTCGTTCAGATCCCCTTATAAAGGAAGTCCCCCTTTGGAAAGGGGGATGCGGGGGGACATTGCCATCTCTTGAAGCCTGAAGCCTGCTGCCTTGCGCGAAGCGCATCACCCGACCGCCAGCATGCGGTCCAAACACCGCTTCGCGGGCACCCGGATCGCCTCGGGCACCTTCACGACGGGCGCCATGGCCGTCAGGGCCTTCAGGATGTCCTCGAGGGTCGTGAGCTTCATGGTCTCGCAGGTCATCTTCTCCGAGGCGGGGATGAAGGTCTTGCCCGGGTATCGCGTCCGGAGCTGGTAAAAGATGCCGATCTCGGTGCCGACGATGAGCTCGCGGCCCTCCATCCTGCCCGCGTATTCGATGATGCCCGAGGTGCTCCCCACGAAATCGGCCAGCTTCAACACGGCGTCGCGGCATTCGGGGTGTGCGGCGAACTTGGCGTTGGGGTGCCGGGCCTTGACGGCCAGCACCTCTTCCGCGGTCAGGTCGTCGTGGACGGGGCAGGCCCCTCCCCAGGGGATGATCTCCTTGTCGGTGAACGTCGCCGTGTAGCGGGCGAGGTTGCCGTCGGGGATCATGATGACCCTTTTTTCGGCCAGCGAATTCACGACGCGCACGGCGTTGGCCGAGGTGCAGCAGATGTCGCTTGCCGCCTTGACGGCCGCCGAGGAGTTGATGTAGGTCATGACCGCGGCGCCGGGGTATTTCTTCTTCTCTTCCTCGAGGGCCTCCACGGAGATCGTGTCGGCCAGGGCGCAGCCGGCCTCGTACCGGGGCAGCAGGACGGTCTTCTCCGGCGAGAGGATCGAGGCGCTCTCGGCCATGAAGTGCACGCCGGCAAAGACGATGACGTCGGCCTTCGTCCGGGCGGCCTCGAAGCTCAGGCCGAGGGAGTCGCCCGTGAAGTCGGCGATCTCCTGCACCTCGTCGCGCTGGTAGTAGTGGGCCAGGAGGATGCCGTTTTTCTCCCTCAGCAGCGCCCGGATCCTTCTGCTCAATTCGTTCTTGTCCACAGTCGTTCCCTCTTGGGCGTCAGGCCGGCCTCCGTTCCGGTTGCCGGTGAAGGCATCAAATATCAATAATCAGGCCTGACCCCGGGCTTTTCCCGAAGGTCGCTTACGGTGCCTAATATAGGTCATGAAACCCTTGAACTCAAGGCAAAAACCGAAGATCGGGCAGTGGGCAGGTCTGCCCTTGGCTCTTCGTCGCATTCGTCACATCGGCGCGGCTCAATGAGCCAACGGCAGACTTGACCCCTTCTCGGTGGCAGGGTTGACTCCGGGAGGCGATTCGGTTACCCTCTGCCGAAAACGGCATAAGAAGGGATTCGAAATGATCAAGGTAGAAGAGGCCCTGCAGACCATCCTCGAGGGGATCCGCCCCCTCGGGTGCGAGAGGATCCCCATCACCTCGGCCCTCGGCTGCGTCATCGGAGAGGACATCGTCTCGGGCCGCACCATCCCGCCCCTGGCCAACTCGGCCATGGACGGCTATGCCGTCATCGCCGCCGACACGGCCTTTGCGAGCAGGGCCAGACCCGCCGTCCTCGACGTCCTCGAGGACGTGCCCGCCGGCAAGGTGGCCACGCAGCCCGTTCGGAAGGGCCAGGCCATCCGGATCATGACGGGCGCGCCCCTGCCCGAGGGGGCCGACGCCGTGGTGCGCGTCGAGGACACGGAGGCCGAGGGCGGCAGGGTGAAGATCTTCGCTGCCGCCTCCCCGGGCCTCGACATCCGCGAGGCGGGGGAGGACGTGAAGGCGGGCGAGCTCGTCATCGCGAAGGGGAGCGTTCTGCGCGCCGCCGAGATCGGGATGCTCGCCGCGCTGGGCCGCTCCTGCGTGTCCGTCCACCAGCGGCCCGTCGTGGCCGTCGTCTCCACGGGCGACGAGCTCGTCGAGGTCGACGAGACGCCCGGTCCGGGAAAGATCGTCAACAGCAACGGCTACTCGCTGGCGGCCCTCGTCCTGGAGGCGGGGGGCATCCCCCTGCAGGTGGGGATCGCCCGGGACAACCGGGAGGACCTTCTCGCGAAGTTCCGCACGGCGGCGCGGGCCGACATCGTGATTTCCTCGGGCGGGGTCTCTGTGGGGGACTACGATCTCGTCAAGGACATCATGGCCGAGATCGGCAGCCGCATCCAGTTCTGGCGCGTGGCCATGCGGCCGGGACGGCCCCTGGCCTTCGGCCTGCTGGAGGGAAAGCCCCTCTTCGGTCTGCCGGGAAACCCTGTCTCCTCCATGGTCTCCTTCGAGCAGTTCATCCGCCCCTCGATCCTCAAGATGCGTGGATACCGAAACCTCTTCCGCCGGGCCGTCCGGGCCGAGATGACGAAAGGGTACGAGAAGAAGAAGGGGCTCAAGTACTTCCTGCGTGCCCGCGTCGAGCTGCGCGACGGGAAATACGTCGCCGCCCTCACGGGCGAGCAGGGCTCGGGGATCCTCAAGTCCATGGTGCTCGCCAACGGCCTCGTCGTGCTGCCCGAGGACGTCACGTCGGTCAAACCGGGCGACGAGGTCGCCGTGCAGCTGTTGGACGACACCCTCGATCTCACGCAGGCCCCTGGCTATCTGTGATATAATGATATAAGAAGAAATCAAGATGCTGAAATAATGATTCACGAGATCGCGCCTTGCATGCTTTTCGGTGGTTAAAGAACTTGTTAATCGAGAACTCTTTGCAACAAATGCAATGAATGTATGTGTCGGATAATATTACAATTGTGATGAATGAGCACATCAGCAAGCATTGACAGCTTTTCCCCTGTGATGCTTGACTGCTGCCAAGATTGAATGTCGGATATTTTTACAAAGTTCAGTTTGCATCTTTAAAATTCGAAACCTCGTTTATTACCAGAAATCGTTTCCACAAGCAGACTTCAACCGATTTATCCGTTGCAGCGTTACGATGGTACGCAAGTTGCTCCTCAAAACCTTTCGACAAAACTAAAGATTCCGAATGTGAATAGGAGAAGGATGTATTGGTTTAACAAGTTTTAATGGTTGCGAGCGGTTAACTTTTCAGGCAGACACATAAGCCGACGGAGTGAGCCCCCCTCCTCTCCCTCCTTACGGTCCGTGAAGAATGTCGCCAGGCGCGATCATAAGGCACGGGCACGCATTGAATCTCTCTCAGTATCCGGATCAGTCACAGTATGTCATAAATATTGTTGGTCACCTGAACGAATATTGGACGTTGCCTTCGCTGAACCTCCAATAAATGAAAACGCCGTTCGGACGGCGCCAACAAATTTTGTAGTGACATGGCAAAACCCTTTATGGAAGGGCGTTCTATCGAATGATCGGAAAAAAACTTTACAAAAAATATTTTGGTTGAATTTCGCGAGTTTCGTTTCGATTCGTTGCATTAAAGGCGGATACCAGCACGACCGGTTGGCATTTCTGGAACGGCTTATGCTCTGGTCTCCGGCATCGGGATGCAAGATCCTTACGGCCCAGAAGGAGAGCAACAGCATCTGGGTTGCTATGGGAGGGGCCGTAAACTTACCTGTAGAAGTGGTGCCGCAGGCCCGGCAATCTGGATTTGCGGCACGGAGCACAAAAGGCCGGGAATGGAGATTTTCGGTCGCAGAGAAGGTCTGTACTCAAGACAGATATAACGTGAATCGCAAACGAAAAGACAACCAGGAAAGGGGGGAGCGACAGGGCACAAGAGAAAAAAACAGATAACGAACGGAAGGAAAATCCATAAAATTCTGAACTCACAATTTATACCAAGGAGGATTGAGAATGGAAAAGCTGATTCGTTTCTTCAAGGATGAAGAGGGTGCCACCGCGGTCGAGTACGGGCTGATGGTCGCAATCATTGCTATTGGGATCATTCTGGCTGTGCAGGGCGTGCGCGACGCGCTGATCGACCTTTTCACACGCGTTGCCGCGGCTCTCGCCTAATGCATGTACCCCGCGTTGAGGGGGTATGCATCCGGTTTTGCAATACCCCCTCAACGACGGAATTCGCACCTTCAATTATCTCTGGAGCGGGAGACTGCAATCATGAAAAAAGGGGACCGCCGATCTACAGGAATCCTTTCGAAGCGACGACGCACCCGGCGAATTTCTTTGTGCTGCCTGCCGGTAGGGCAGGATAGGGGGGCAACCGCCGCCGAGTACGCGATCCTTCTCGGTTTTATTTCCGGTGCGATCTTCGCGGCGGTGACCACTTTCGGGCGTGCTGTTGCCGGTCTATTCAGGTCGGCTGCGATAGGTTGGTGATTCAGCAGGGATATAACAAGGCATTCTTTATCAAGCGCAGGATTATGGACAGCTATCTTCCTTTGTTTATAGCCATGGTATTGCTTCCGGCGAGCGTGTTCGATCTGCGCCAGCGTCGGATCCCGAACGCATTGACGTATACAGCGATGGCAGCGGGCATCTTTTACTGGTCGTATCTCAATGGTCTGAACGGCTTTACGCATGGGACCGTTGGATTGTTTCTGGGTATCGGCTTACTAATTGTATTTTATCTCATGGGAATGATGGGTGCTGGTGATGTGAAACTCATGGGAGCTGTTGGCAGCTTCCTGGGTCCGAAGGGAGTGTTTATCGCTTTTCTCTACAGCGCAATCGTCGGCGGTCTCTACGCCCTTCTTGTTCTGGCGAGGCATAAAGCGTTGAAACAGACGGCAAGCCGGTATGGATTCATGGCCAAGGGTTATATGACTACCGGGCAATTGTTTTACATCCCTCCGGAAGAGGGAAAACTGCCGCCGCTCTGCTACGGGTTAGCCATTTCCCTCGGGACGGGGATACACGTCCTGAGGTCGTTATAGAACGCGTGATTAGGGATCGCTCTCTTGTAACGATGCAGCGGCACCCGCTGCGCAAATAAAGGAGGCATCAAGACCATGAAGCAGTTCTGGAGCAAACTGGCGGACAAGCAGAAGCCGCTGCTGCTGTTCGGCTGCGCCGTTGCCATCGCGCTTGTCGTCACCGTCCTGACCTACGGGTGGCTCAAGCAGTCGATCGGCTCCCAGGCGCAGGCCCGGGAGACGCAGCCGGTCGTCGTGGCGGCCGTGGACATCCCCTGGGGTACGCTGATTACGGCAGGGATGGTGAAGACCACGCCCTTCCTGAAGGAAAGCCTGGCGCCCGGCCACTTTGCGGACCCGGCGCAGGTTGTCGGCCGGACGATCGTACAGCCCGTGAAGACGGGCGAGCCGATCTTTGAGACCAAGCTTGCCCCGACCACCGTGGCCGCCGGCGGTGTCGCGGCGCTGGTGACCCCGAAGAAGCGGGCCATGGCCGTCAAGGTCGACAAGGTCGTGGGCGTTTCAGGCTTCATCCACCCCGGCAACCGCGTGGACGTCCTTGTGACCATCTCAAAGGCCGAGAGGGCCAATCACCCGGAAACGAAGATCGTCCTCGAGAACATCCTGGTCTTGGCGACGGGAACGGAACTGGAAAAAACGGGCAGGCAGGAGAAGCCCTCGCAGGTCGACGTGATCACCCTGGAAGTGACGCCCGAGGAAGGTGAGAAGCTGGCCCTGGCCGCCACGGAAGGCAAGCTGCAGCTCGCCCTGCGCAACTTCGCCGACAACAGCTCGGCAGAGACCCGGGGGACCACGATTCCGGCCCTCTTTTCCAGGGCTGCAACCCCGCCGGAAAAGCCCGCGAAGCAACCCGCAACCCGTAAATCCGCACCGGCGCCCTCCTACACCGTCGAGACGATCAGGGGCAGCAAGGTCACGGAAACCAACTTCAAATAGGGGGAAAAGGGAGCCATGAAAATTCGACCCATCACGCACACCTCGGCCGGGGCAGTTCTCAGCTTGCTCCTTCTGTTCGTCCTCGTCGCGCCGCAGCTCTGCGATGCCGCCGGACCGACAGCGGTCACCGTGAACAATCTCCCTACCAAGAAGCTCAGCCTCGCCGTGGGGAAATCGACCGTCGTCGAGTCCGCCGACCCCATCAGGCGCGTCTCCGTCGCCGCGCCCGAGATCGCCGACACGGTCGTTCTCTCGGCCCGCCAGATCTACGTGACGGGAAAATCCTCGGGGCTCACGACGATCACGCTGTGGAGCGACGCGAACCGCGTCTCCGCCGTCTTCGACGTGGAGATCCTCCCCGACGTGGCCGCGCTCAAGGAGAAGATCCACCAGATCTTCCCGAACGAGAAGGACATCAAGGTCCTCGGGACACATGAAAGCATCACCCTGTCGGGTACCGTCTCCAGCGCGGGGAACCTGAACCAGATCGTCCGTCTCGCCGAGGCCTACGCCCCGAGGGACAAGAATACCTCCAAGCCGCATCTGCTAAACCTCGTCGACGTCGGCGGGGTTCACCAGGTCATGCTGGAGGTCCGCGTCGCCGAGATGTCCCGCAGCCTCCTGCGGCGCCTGGGGGTCAACTTCTCCTATCTCAGCGAGAGCGGCACGAACTTCGGGATCTCCCTGCTCAACAGCCTCACGAGGCTTCCCGCGGCGGGCTGGCCCGGCAACCCCCTGACCGTGGGCGACAACATCAACTGGGCCTTCCGCTTCACGGGCGCCGGCGCCACGTGGACGGGCTTCATCGACGCGCTGAAGGAAAATGGGCTCACGAAGGTTCTTGCAGAGCCCACTCTCATAACCCTCAGCGGCCGCTCCGCCAGCTTCCTGGCCGGCGGCGAGTTCCCCATCCCCGTGCCGCAGGCCACCGGAGGCGCCACGACGATCACCATCGAGTACAAGACCTTCGGCGTGGGCCTGAACTTCACGCCCACCGTGCTGAGCAACGGCAAGATCAGCATGGCGGTCAACCCCGAGGTGTCGGACCTGGATTTCACGAGGGCCGTGGCCGTCCAAGGGTTCCTGATCCCGAGCGTCAACACGCGGCGCGTCTCGACGGTGATCGAGCTGGGCGATGGCCAGAGCTTCGCCGTGGCGGGGCTCCTCAAGGACGACATCCGCGAAGACGTCAAGAAGTTCCCCGTGCTGGGCGACATTCCGGTCCTGGGGGCCCTGTTCCGCAGCACCTCGTTCCAGAAGAACGAGACGGAGCTCATCGTGATCGTGACGCCCCACCTCGTGAAGCCGCTCGACATGGCGAAGCAGACCCTGCCGACCGACGCCTTCATCGAGCCCGACGACTTCGAGTTCTACCTCCTGGGTGCGCTCGAGGGCCGGGAAAGGAAATCCACCGCCAAATCGCCGGCGGCCTCCGTGCCCGGGCTCAAGAAGGGCAGCGGCCTCGAGGGCGACTTCGGCTACATCAAACCCTGACCGACGGAAAGGAGAACCCATGAGAACCCACATCGCAATCGCCCTCGTCCTGCTCTTCGGTGCCGGTCTGCTTGTGTCCTGCGCGCCCACGCGGGTGGAGATGGACTACGGGACCTCGCACAAGCTGCAGATGGTCAACCAGATCGCCAACCCCGAGGCGGGGAAGGACCTCAAGCCCGTCGAGGGCATGGACGGCCAGACCTCGTCTGTGGTGATGACCAAGCACCGCAAGGAGTTCGAGAAGCAGGAGAAGCAGCAGGCCCCGATCTTCAATATCACCACCCCGAGCAAGTGAGAGCGTGAGGGGCGGCAAGGAAACGGCCCATGGCACGGCAGGGATGTCTCGGCAAAATGAGCAGGGGAAGCACGGTGGTGGAGTTTGCGCTCACCCTGCTCGTCTTCATCACCCTGCTTGTTGCGATCATCGAGTTCGGGTGGCTGTTCTTCGTCCAGCACACCCTGCAGTACGCCACGCGGGAAGGGACGCGGCTCGCCCTCGTCGGGCGGACGATCAACGACCCGTCGGGAAACCCCATGACTCGGGTGGACTCGATCGTCCGGACGATCCGGGATGCGGCATCCCTGGCGGTGAGTCCCGATGCGGTCCTTGTCGCCGTCTACCCGGTGAGCGCGACCTTCGGCGACCCGTCAAACTGGCAGGACCTGCAGGATGCCGGGGATCCCAGGGATTACATGCGGGTGCGGACGCGGGTCGTCCACACCTTCTTCACGCCGCTGATCAGGGCCTTTTTCCCCGGGGGGCAGATCATCCTGCAGGCGGAAGGGACGTATCGGAACGAGGAGTTCGACGAGTGAACGCCGCATGAGCGGGCGTTTCCCATCATGACAGGATTGACAGAAGATGAGCAGCACGAGACCGAATCACAGGAAAAGGATTCTCACCTCCATTGGCGGCCATTCTCAAGGGCAGCGGGGGGCGGCCCTTGTGGAACTGGCGTTCCTCCTTCCGATCCTGATCGTCATGGTCCTGGGCATCATCGATTTCGGGAGGCTCATCCACGCCCGGCTCGTGGTGACCAACGTGAGCCGCGAGGGGGGAAGCCTCGGCTCCCGGGACATCCGCGTGGGCAACCAGCTGGTGAACATGCTCCTGTCCTCGGCTGCGCCCTTCAACCTCAGCGGCGGCGACGGGCGGATCTACGTCACCAAGATCCGGGCGGGCGAGAGCCTGCTCGACCCGGAGCCCTACATCCATAGCCGGGCGACGGGGGGGGAACTCGTTGTGCCGAGCGGGATCACGGGCAACGTCGGGGACACGCCCGGAGGGCTCCAGGACCCGATCTACGGCCGTCTGCGGTTCAGGGCGGCGAACAACACCTCGGACATCTCGGAGGTGACGATCGTGGAAGTCTTCTACCTGTACCGCACGATCACCCCGCTTCCCGAGTTTGTCCAGAACATCATCCTGCCGGATCGCGGCGGCATCCTCATCGGAAGCCGGGCGACCTTTTAGGGGGCATCATGAAGGAGAACAGGAACACCGTTTTGAAAACCCTCGGCAAAAGGATCGGCAGCAACCGCGGCGCCTTCGCCGTCATCTTCGCCCTCGTGCTACTCGTGCTCCTGGGGTTCATGGCCCTGGGTATCGAGGCGGGCCGCTGGTACCTCGTGCGGGCTGAGCTTGCCAAGGGGGTGGACGCGGGGGCCCTCGCGGCGGCGAAGAACATCTCGAACCCCTATGTCGACCCCGTCGTGATCGCCCGTGAGTTCGGGGAGGAAAACTTCCGGGCCGGCTACATCGACACCCCAGGTTCCGGGACGGGCGTGGTCCAGTTCACGGCCGAGATGCTGGCGGAAAACCGGGTGAGCGTCAGGGGCGACGTGAATGCCAGGGCCCACTTGGCGCGGCTCTTCGGCGTCGAGACGATCCCCGTGACCGTCACGGGCGTCGCCCAGCGAAGGGACGTGGAGATCATGCTGATCCTCGACCGCTCCGGCTCCATGGCGGGTCAGAAGATGACAGACCTCAAGCGGGCGGCCAACAGCTTCCTCGACTTCTTCGTGGAGACCCAGTCCGAGGACCGGGTGGGGCTTATCAGCTTCGCCACCACCGTCACCCTGGACCGGCCCCTGGGCAGCGATTTCGTCGACCCCATGCGGAGCGCGATCAACGCCATGACGGCCGTGGGCGCAACGAACACGGAGGATGCCCTCGACCGGGCCGGCGGGACAGGCAGCTTCACGGACCAGTCGGGCCTCCCGGGCGACCGGCGCGTCCAGCAGTTTGCCGTCTTCTTCTCCGACGGCATGCCCACGGCCCTGAGGGACCGCTTCCGCTACGACGGCCAGGAATACGACGGGGTCGCCTACGGCGTCGGTTCGTCGGGTCACGCCAACTGCCGGACGTCGGATTACCCCTACATGAGCGTGTACAACCGGCTTCACCGGCCCACGGGAACCAACAACTTTTACCCCGATGTCAATCCCGCAACGACAGGCGACGGCAGGAGGACAGGCGGGTCGGCTGCAACGAATTGCTGCTGCCCGAGATACCTGAACACGAAATGGTATGTCTTCGAGGCCCTGCCCGTGCCCGGTTACACGGCGGAGCATTGCAGCATCCCCATGAACAGGCTGCTTCCCCATTTCTGTGACGTGACCCGGCAGCTCGCCCTGCAGAATGCCCAGATCCTGAAAAACAAGGGGATCAAGATCTACGCCGTGGGGCTGGGGTCGAGCAGCGAGATCGACCCGGCGTTTCTCCGCAGCCTCTCCAGCGGGGAGAGTTACACGTACATCGCGCCGACCTCGTCGGAACTGGAGGCGATCTTCATCCGGATCGCCAGGGACATCAAGCTGAGGCTCGTGCAGTAGCAGCCGGCCATGCGTCATCAGAACAGACACCGAGGTGACAGGACATGTTAACCCGCAAGAAAACCGTGAGACTGGAGATCCGAAACGAAAGGGTCCGGGAGCATTTCGCCGTCGTCATCGCGTCCATGGAGGGGTTCCTGGTCCAGAGCATGCATGACACGATGCCCGCGGATCTTCTCATCCTGGAAATCGGCGACGACACGGCCCAGGATTTCGACACCCTGTCCCGCGCCCGGTCAACGGGCAAGGCAAGGGACTTTTTCCTCACGTCAAAGAACGCGAGCCCCGACGTGCTGATCCAGGCCCTCCGCCTGGGCGTCAAGGAGTTTATCACGCAGCCCATCAACGAGGTGGAGCTGCGCAAGGCCCTGATGAAGTACCGCGACGGCGGGGAGACCGCGCCGGCCCAGCCGAAGGGCCCCGAGCGCAAGGGGCAGATCATCAACGTCCTCGGCGTCAAGGGCGGCGTGGGCACGACGACCATCGCCGTGAACCTCGCCGACAGCCTCGTGAGGCTCGACGGGCAGCCGACGGTGGCCCTCATCGACATGAACCGCCTCTTCGGCGAGATCCCGCTCTTCCTGAGCCTGGAGCACGTCTTCAACTGGGTGGACATCTCGAAGAACATCGCGCGCCTCGACGCCACCTACCTCACGGGCATTCTCTACCGGCACCGCTCGGGCCTCCGGGTGCTGCCCTCGCCGGACCGCGTGGACGACAAGTACACGGTGACCCCGCAGGTCATCGAGGCGATGCTGAGACTGATGCGGACCATGTTCGACTACGTCATCATCGACGGCGGCCAGTCGGTGGACGACATCTCGAAGACGATCCTGCGCGGCGCCGACAAGGTGCTGCTGGTCGCCGGGTTGAGCCTGCCGTGCCTCATCAACGTGAAGAAGCTCCTGAAGATCTTCCGCGACCTCGGCTATCCCCCCGAGCCCTGGGTGGAGGTGGTGATCAACCGCTTCGACAAGAGATCCGTCATCACGCTGCGCGAGGCGGAGCAGAGCACGGGCAAGAAGGTCTTCTGGGCGGTGCCCAACGACTTCAACGCCACGATGAGCGCCATCAACCAGGGCAAGCCCCTGTCCATGGTCGAGCCGGGGGCCGAGGTGACCGAGGCCATCGCGGAGATGGCCGCCGCGCTGGCGGGCCGGCAAACGGGCGGCGGCCGGGAGAAGGAAAAGGAACGGCGCGCTTTTTTGGGGCTAAAGCTGTACTGAGAGGTGTGAGGCATGCATAGAGGAAGCCGCATGTCGATAGCGGTCATTGCGAGCGGAGCGAAGCAATCTCGAGCGATTTACGGGATTGCCGCGTCGGGCTCTCGCCCTCCTCGCAATGACAGGACAACGGAAAGGAAAGACGACATTCTGCATTCAGGATCCGAGCAGAGGGACTGAACAAGGAAAGGACAAGACGATGGCGATCCCCAGAGAGAAACCGATGGTGTTCCTGATCACCGACGAGTACAACGAGCTCAAGGGCAAGGTCCACGACCGCCTGGTGGACATGCTGGACCTCTCGCTCATCGACTCCCTGGACCGGCAGCTCCTCAAGCAGGAGATCCGCCGGCTCACGGAGCGGATCCTCGCCGAGGAGTCCAAGACGCCGCTCAACTACGAGGAGCGCGAGCAGTTCCACGAGGAGATCTACAACGAGGTCCTCGGCCTGGGGCCCATCGAGCCCTTCATGCACGACCCCACCGTCTCGGACATCCTGGTGAACACCTACCGCCATGTCTACGTCGAACGCTACGGAAAGATCCAGCTCACGGGGACGCGCTTCAAGGACGACAACCACCTCAAGAAGATCATCGACCGGATCGTCTCGGCCGTGGGGCGCCGGATCGACGAGTCCTCGCCCATGGTGGACGCCCGCCTGCCCGACGGCTCCCGCGTCAACGCCGTCGTCCCGCCCGTATCGGTTGACGGGCCGTCGCTCTCCATACGGCGCTTCGCCGTGGACCCGCTGGAGATGGAGGACCTGCTCACCCTCAAGACCCTCATCCCCGAGATCGGCGAGCTCTTCAAGGGGATCGTCCGCTCGCGGCTCAATGTCCTGATCTCCGGCGGGACCGGCAGCGGCAAGACGACGCTCCTGAACGTTCTCTCCCGGTTCATCCCGCCCAACGAGCGCATCGTGACGATCGAGGACTCGGCGGAGCTGCAGATGAAGCAGGAGCACGTCGTGCGGCTCGAGACGAGGCCGCCGAACATCGAGGGGAAGGGCGAGGTGACCCAGCGCGACCTCGTGCGCAACAGCCTGCGCATGCGGCCCGACCGCATCGTCGTGGGCGAGGTGCGCGGCGCCGAGGTGCTCGACATGCTCCAGGCCATGAACACGGGACACGACGGCTCGCTCACGACGATCCACGCCAACTCGCCCCGGGACGCCCTGCTGCGACTCGAGACGCTCGTGGCCATGACGGGGCTCAACATCCCGAACGAGGCGGTCAGGCGCTACATCAGCTCGGCCATCCACGTGATCATCCACATCTCGCGCCTCGTCGACGGCAGCCGCAAGGTGGTCAGCTTCCAGGAAATCACGGGCATGGAGGGCAACACGGTGACGATGCAGGAGATCTTCGCCTTCGAGCAGACGGGGATCGACGATGCCGGCCGCGTGAAGGGGCGGTTCGTGATGCGGGGGTTCCTGCCGAAGTTCATGGAGCGCTTCGCGGCCCTCGGCGTGCCGATCCCGTACAACATCTTCGACGCCAACAAGTCCTTTGAGATCTGAGGGGGGGACCACAGATGGACCTGATCCTGTTTGTCACCATTTTCATCGTCGCCCTTGGCCTGACGCAGATGCTCTTCATCCTGTTCCGGAGCCGCTTCAGCCCGGAAGTGGGCCGCCTGCGGAAGGAAATCAGCGCCCTGGCGGCGGGAGGCCGTCAGGCAGGCGGTGTGGACATCGTCAAGAAGCGCACCCTGAGCGAGATCCCCTGGCTCAACGCGAGGCTGCTGAACATCAAGGCCCCGACGCTGAACCGCCTGGAGCGGCTCGTCATGCAGGCCGACGCAAAGCAGCCCCTGGGGTTCTTCCTGCTGCTGACGGCGGCCGGTGCCGCCGCGGCGGGCGCCCTGGTGTTTTTCCTGAGCCGCAGTGTCCCGGCGTCCGCGCTATTCGCCGTTTTGGCGGCCCTGGTCCCCTGGGTTTACCTCGCGATGCGCAAGAAGCGCCGGCTCGCCCAGTTCGAGCAGCAGCTGCCCGACGCCCTGGACATGATCGCCCGGTCCCTTCGGGCCGGCCACGCCTTCACGGGGGGGATGCAGATGGTGGTCATGGAGTTTGCAGACCCCGCCCGGGCCGAGTTCCGCAAGACCCTCGACGAGGTCAACTTCGGTGTGAGCTACGAGGACGCCCTGCGCAGCATGGCCGAGCGGGTGGACTGCCCCGACCTGAAATTCTTCGCCCTCT
>Ga0209506_1002074_pt1 | contig 18707 bp, 20 predicted proteins | sample AD_JPNHG2_MetaG_FD_184409 | JGI IMG/M metagenome (GOLD analysis project Ga0209506, IMG submission 184409) | Active sludge microbial communities of municipal wastewater-treating anaerobic digesters from Japan - AD_JPNHG2_MetaG (SPAdes) (version 2) | ecosystem: Engineered > Bioreactor > Anaerobic...
ATGCGAAAAAGTTGGTCTCCGAATCAATTTTATCGATTAATGCTATATTACCTAATGAGAAGGCTGTGTTTTTTTGCATGAAATTATATAAACACTACCTTCTCATCCTTCTTCTGGCGAAGTCAGGTAATTAGTAGATGAGACAAACCGCAATGGGACTCCACTGGTCCAACTCGCCGGAGGGCTCTGCCACGAGTGCAGGCGGGGGATTTACCGGGTACAAAGAGGTAAATGAAGCGATATTCATAGTTACCGGGGGTTTTTTCCTGGTCGGGATCGTCCCTGTCCTGATCTTTGGTGGGAATCGGGGGGGGCCTGACCGCTTTGTTCCTCATCGGCCCCCTAGCGGTCATCGCGCTGGCTGCCTGGGGGGACCCCAGGATCGCTTATGCAAAGGTCATTGAAAAAGATCCCCGATGCGTATGCCGGGCATGCCGCGAAACCGTGCACCCATCCCGTTCCTTTCTGAACCGGCATTCCTGTGTCTCGTACCGGGATGTGACGCAAGGCGAACGAGCATCACTCATCTTCTCGATCATCCATCTGGTGGTGCTTAACATCCTCTGCGAGGTGCGGGTGCCGGTTCCGGCAAGGAGAGCAGGAGCATGCACGGGAAATTGCCCGGTGACCCTGGTGAAGAGCGCCGGAGAGAGAAAGAAATCCTGCTCCGGTTACCCTTTACCCTGGTGCGGGGTAATGCCCCGGCGGGTAGCATGGGCCTACAGGCACAGCTAATGAACGGCGGAGGATTGCCCTAGGTGAAGGCCTTCTCCCAGCCCTCCCATCGCGTATACGACGCACGGACGAACAGGTATGCCGGGAACAGCAGCCCCAGGCTCCCGAAGGCGTACAGGGTATTGACCGACGCTGCACCGATCAGGCCGAGCAGGACCGGCCCGACAAGGACCACTGATGCGGCAAGCACCCTGGCGTCGTAGACCATCACCGACGGCCAGAGCCCGGTCAGCCAGACCATGACCGAAACGGCATAGAGGGATACTGAGAGGGCAAGGACGGTCGCCGGCAGGAGGCTCCCGTAGTCCCCGGAGGCGACCGCCCCGGCCAGGACCGCGGTCACGGTCAGGGGCTGCAGGAACAGGAACGTTACGAGCTTGCTCCTGATGAGATCTCCGGTTCCCAGGGGGAGGAAGGTGTAGCCTGCAATGGCATCAAACTCGGTGACCCAGGTGTAGGTGGTGGCCCCGATGATCCCGGCCACCCCGGCAAAGTTCACCAGGACCGGGGTAGACGGGAGCACCCGTGCGAGCACCACCAGGGTGACCCAGATGAGGGCGAGGGGGAGGGCAAAAGAGAAGAGGGACTGCCCGACCAGCCCGCCGCTCCTCCGGAGGTCGAGGAGGTCTTTTGCCACCATCGGCCCGGAGCGAAAGCCCGTCAGCCGGGAGACCAGGGGAGTAAACCGGTCAGGGAAGTGCTTCTCGCTCCCGGGGTACTCGGTGGTCATGAAGAGGATGGCGAGTGCGAACGGGACGGCGACCACCACCAGGGAATACAGCAGCAGCCCCGGTGAAAAAGCCCTCGAGAGGGCATAGGGCGGGAAGAGGTATACCGGGTCGGCCGGGCCGGCCACGAGCAGGAGGACGGCAAGCAGGACCCCGGCGGCGATGACCCCGGCCACGAGCAGCAGCGACCGGGTATAGATCGTGGAAAGGAGGAAGACGAGCGCAAGTCCGGTGAGGAACGAGAGGGTAAGGGTGAGGGTGATGGTGCCGATGATGGAGAAAGGGATTCCGGACCACGGGGCAGCCAGGGCCGTCCCGCTGATGAAGGGCAGGATCCAGAGGATGAAGTAGTAGACCGTGTCCTTTACCACAAAAACGGTGAAAATCCGGCGGTCGGAGAGGGGGAGGGTCCGCGAGGAGTAGGCGATCAGGCTCGCCTGCCCGAACCGGCGGTTCATCACCTCCTGCCCCAGCAGGCCGAAACCGCCGACCATGACCCCGAGCAGGAGGAACTGGGCGTGCACGACGAACGAGAGGGCCGGGCCGGGGATGACCTCGCAGAGGAAGGGCCGGGCCAGGGAGCCCATGAAGGTGATGGTCCCGATCAGCACCGGGAAAAGGGCGAAACTGAGGCTGCCGAACATGGTGGCATGGAGACGCCACTCCTCCTTCATCATGGCAAAGAACAATTCACGCATGGCCGCCCTTCCCTACCGTGTCGAGGAAGAAGTCGGCGAGGTGTCCTTTCCGGGAAAGGATCCCGGTCACCGGGCCGGCGTGCACCAGCCGGCCCTGGTGGATGATGGCCACCTCCGAGCAGATCTCCTCGGCAACCTCCAGGATGTGGGTTGATAGAAAGATGGTCCCGCCGTCACGGACGTACTCCTTCAGGTAGTCCTTGACCGCCTTTTGCATGATTGGGTCGAAATTGATGAGCGGCTCATCGATGAGCGCCAGGACCGGGTGGTGGAGGAAGGCCTGGGCAAACATCAGCTTCTGGCGGGTGCCCCGGGAGAGGTCCTTGCAGAGCACGTCCCGTTTGTCCGAAAACTCGAGGAACTCAAACCACCAGTCCGCCTTCTCCTTCACCGCGGTGATGTTCCGGACATGCCCGACGAAGGCGAGATACTCCTCGGCGGTGAGGAAACTGGGGGGCGCTTCCTGTTCGGGGATTATCCCAACCTTTTCCCGGACCTCCACGGGATGTGCAACCACATCGATGCCAAGCACGCTCGCCCTGCCCGCCGTGGGCTTCACCTGCCCGGTCAGAACCCGGATCATGGTTGTCTTCCCTGACCCGTTCGGGCCAAGCAGGCCGAAGAGCGATCCTTCTTCCACGTCGAGCGAGACCTCATCGACTGCCCTGAGGTCGCCGTAATGCTTCGAGAGCCGGTATGCCGAGATGACTGCTGCCATGAAACCAGGGCCTCACGAAAGAATACCAGTACCTGGGGCGGATGGCCGGTTATCTCTTTTGCTGGCAGGAAGATTACGTCCCCCAAAAGCAAACCAATAACTGACCAGCCCTGGAAATATCCCTGAGCAGCCTATGCCGTCTATAATAGCCCGTCACCTGACCCGGCGGTTCGGGGCGATCACTGCGGTAAACGACCTCTCTCTCACCGTGGACAGGGGGGAGATCTTCGGGTTCCTCGGGCCGAACGGTGCCGGCAAGACCACCACCCTCCGTCTCCTGACCGGGGTCCTGGTGCCCGATGAAGGCACGATCAGTATCGCCGGGATCGACCTGCGGTCCGATCCCCTGGCTGCGAAGCGCTGCATGGGCATCATCCCCGAGAACAGCACGGTCTACAGCGACCTGTCCGCGCTCCAGAACCTGCTCCTGGCCGGCAAGCTGTACGGTCTCTCGCCGGGTGACCGGGAGCAGCGGGCGTGGGCCCTGCTCTCTGACCTGGGTCTTTCGGACCGGGCACGCGAGAAGGTCGGGAACTTCTCCAAGGGCATGAAGCAGCGGGTGAGCATCGGGTGTGCCGTGATCCACGAACCGGCGGTGCTCTTCCTCGATGAACCCACGAGCGGGCTCGATGTCCAGAGCAGGCGCCTGGTGGTGGCGATGATCCGCAGGATGCACGAGCAGGGATCGACCATCTTTCTCACCACCCATAATATCGACGAGGCAAACGCACTGTGCACCCGGATCGGCATCATCAACCGCGGCATCCTCGCTGCCACGGACCGGCCGGAGGTCCTGAAACAGACTTTCGATACCACCCGGTCCGTGGAGGTCTCCTTCACCACGGCAGTCGACCCGGAACGGTTCTCCCATCCCTCGGTCCTCCGGGTCGAACCGATGGGGGACAAGTTCCGCATCTTCACCAGGAACCCCGATGAGGTGGTGAAGTCCATCGTCACCCGTGCCGATCAGGACCGGCTGGTGATCGCCTCCCTGAACACCCGCGGGCCCAGTCTCGAGGAGGCATTCCTCGCCATCACCGGGGAGTCCTGATGGAGATCGGCCTCTTTCTCTCGGGGGCACTGGTGGTGGCCGAAAAAAACGTCCGGATCTACTATACCAAGCCGCCGGTATTCATCTTCGGCCTGCTCTTTCCCCTCTTCCTCTTCATCGCCTTTTTCATGGGGCGGGGACTCGACCTTGCCGTCTTCTATCCCGGGTTCCTGGCCATGACCCTCTTCTTCACCGCCTCTTCGGTCGGGCCGATCATCACCCCCTGGGAGAAGCGGGACCGTACCTACGAGCGGCTCCTCTCCTACCCGCTCATCGTGGAAAGCATCATCCTTGGCGATATCCTGGCCGGGGCATTCTTCGGTCTCGTCATCTCGCTCGTGATCTGGGCCGGGAGCCTGCTCGTCTTCTCCCTCCCCCTGGGAAACCCGTTGCTCGTGATCGCCGCATTCATCCTCGGCACCGCCGCATTTGCCTCCCTTGGGACCCTGCTTGCCTCCCCGGCGACAGATACCCCTTCCACGATTATGATGCTCTCCACCCTGGTCCGCCTCCCCCTGATCTTCATCTCCGGCATCTTCATCCCGCTAGCCAACCTCGGAGTAGCGGCAAAAACGCTTGCCTTCCTCTCACCCCTCACCTACCTGGTCGATCTCTTCCAGGGGGCGATGAACGGGGCAGCGGTCATCGGGCCGGCTATCGATATCGCGGTCCTCCTTTTCTGGATACTCCTGTTCGGTGCCGGGTCGGTGTACTTCCAGCGGCGGAACCTGGTGAAGGGGTTATGATGCCCCAGGGGCCCCGTCCCGGGCGGACTCTTCATCGCTGAACCCTGGTCCGGGGACCCATCCCCGGGACGGGTCTCCGGTCACCGCGGCTGTTCGCGTACCACGTCCCTGGGCGACCTGTCGTCCCGGAGTCCAACGAACCGGGGGTGGCGGAGCCTGCCCTCCCTAGTCCACCCGGCGAAGGCCACCTCGCAGACCAGTTCCGGGGCAATGAAGTGCTCTCCGCCCTCCGGCCTTTTTTTATCGGCAAAGGGCGAGGCCTCCTGCTCCAGCAAGGCCATGTGCCTGCCGAGCTCCCGGAGGCTTTTGTCACCGAAACCGGTTCCGACCTTGCCGGCATAGACAAGGTCGTCACCCCGGTAGTAGCCGAGGAGGAGTGCCCCGAAACCGTGACGGCTCCCGCCGGGGTCGGTATAGCCCCCGATAACGAACTCCTGCCGGCTGGTGCATTTGAACTTCAGCCAGTCGGTTGACCGCCGGTGCAGGTAGCGGCTGTCCGCCCGCTTGGCGATGATCCCTTCCCAACCCTTTGCACAGGCTTCCTGCCAGTATGCCACCCCGTCCCCGTCCCGGTGGGTGGTGAAGCGGACCGGGTCCCTGAAGGCGAGAGCGTTCTCCAGGAGATCCTTGCGGGTGCGTAGGTCAAGTCCGCAGAGGTCGCAGCAGTCCAGGTACATGAGGTCGAAGAGGTAGAGGTACACGGCAACCCTGCTTTGTTCCGCCGCTTTCCGGTCCACGGTCTGCATCCGTTCCTGCAGGCGGGAGAAACTGGAGACCTCCCCGTTGAAGGCCACGATCTCTCCGTCAGCGATGAACCGTTTCTCGCCGGTGTCCCGGAGCGCTCTCTCCAGTTCGGGATAGGTATCGTTGAGCCTCTTCCGGTTGCGGGAGAGGAGGCGGACCGCGTCTCCTTCCCGGAACACCAGGCAGCGCTGTCCGTCGAACTTCTGCTCGAAGATCCAGTCTTTGCCCATTAACCCTGGCTGAGCCAGGGTGGCGAGCATCGGCTCCATCCATGCCGGCTGGCCGCATCGGACAAGCCTCTCTTTTCTCCCGTCGTCCAGGGCTTCAAGGAGGGGGTGCACGAAAAGATCACGCTCCGAACCGTGCAAGGGTTGACTGGTCCCTGGAAAAGACCGGGTCGCCGGTCTCAAGATCCATCCCGTCGCGGGCAGCCATGACCGTGATGCCGTAATCGGCACCGAGCGCCGCTATCTTCTCCTCTGCTCCGGGGGGGTCTTCAAAGAACCAGCTCCCGAAATGGACGAGGAGGATGCGGGATGTGAAAGGAGAAAATAGGCGGACCAGGTCCGGGATCCCGTTGTGTCCATAGAGGACCCCGGACCCGGCATCCCTCCGGATGCGTCCGCCCTTCTGGAAGAAGCTGCCGTCGGTGATCACCAGGTCCACCGGGTCGAAGAGGTGGTGGTACTCCCGGTTGATCCAGATCAGGTCGCCGGTATAGAGGACCGATTCCTCTCCTTTCCGGACCAGGTAGGCAACCGATTTCACCAGCTTGCTGTGGTGGGTGGGGATGGGGGTGATTGTGTAGGGGCCCAGGGTGAGCGGGTCCCCGATGACCTCGATCGGCACCGTTCCGTCCCCTGCTTCAGGTCCATGGATGGGGATGTCCACCGGGAAAGGGTCGGTTACGAAGAAGGCGTGGTCCGGGTGGAGGTGGGTGATGAAGATGTGTCGGGGTGCAAGGTCGAGGAACTCTTTTTCACCGAGGTCGAAGAGGAGGGTGCTGTCCACGAGGATGCCGGAACGGAGGGAATGGCCCGGGGCCGATCCCTCAACTTCCCCCCGGGTGCCTAGGATGGTGATGTGCATGGTGGGCGTTGGAGGTCAGTCCGTTCCAGGCAGGCTGCCAGGGACCCGTCCCCGGCTGCTGCCGGGCTGCATTGGCCGGGTCACCGTCCCTCTTTCTGGTGGAGCGATGCGGTCACCCGGGCATAGGCGAGCGATGCCGCGGTCCGGACCAGCGCTACGGGGTCATCGAACTGCAGTCGTTCCAGCACCTCGCTGACCTGCTGGCCGGGGAAGCCGGAAAGTGCCACCACCGCAGCCCGACGCACGTACTCGTCCCTGTTGTCAAGGGCTGTCAGAAGCCCGGTTACATCACCGGCATCTTTCATCTGGTATACTTCAGTAAGGCTCATGGTTCTTCTCCAGCCAATCGATATGCCGACGTACCTATAAAGGATGTGGTGGTGACAGGCAACGCCCTTTTGCGGGACGGGCGGTATCCCCCGGGTGAGAGCGTTCCCGGCAGGAGCGGACCGGGTGCTGTCGGGGCAGGCGATATGCGCCATCACCGGGGCGGAGAGGGGGCTGGCCGGCTCTTGCCGGTCCGCCCTCCCAGGGGATGCATCCAGGAGGGGGACCCGTGCCGGACGAAGATCGCCTGCTGGTCCGCCCTTCCAGGGGATACACACTCGTAGGTGGAGGAGGTCTTTTCCCGGCGCCTGGATTACCGTATGACGGTGTACCCGAAACTCCGGAGGATACGGATGACGTTGCGCTGCCACTCCTCGTCGTTGTCCCGGTCCAGGGGGCGGATATGGTTCTCCCAGATATGGCGGAGGAGGTCGTCGTCGAACGAGACATGGCCAGCCTGCATCACCCGCCCGGCCCGCCGCCCACGGGCGTCCTGGATAAGGAGGATCCAGCACCCGTAGACCCGGCAGAGTTCCGGGCGGGTGAGGTGAACGGTGCAGAAGGCCTTGCCCCCGGGGTCGAACCGGAGGAACGGGCAGGCGTGGGGATAGCGTTCAAAGACGGCCCGGTCGAGGAAGAGCGGGAGCATCTCCGGTGCTACCTGCACCTCGGTCTGGTCACCGAGGTACTGGTTCCTGACCGTGAAGGCGTACCCCCCGTGGTCGGCAACGATCTCAAATACGTAACCCATGCGGGTACAGCACTCCCCGCATTGCTGGCAGGAGAACGGCATGCCCGGGACCTGTCTCAGGGTAGGGCAGGGAGGGGGATAGAATTTGTGCCGGTTCCGGGAGGACACCGGCCTGTTCCCGGCGGGGTCTCCTCAACCCGCTGTCGTAAACGTTCCCCGCCTCATTAGCCCGTGGGCTGCGGTCCGGACCGGGAGGAGCGGGGCCATGGCCGCGGGCAGGGAGAGCCCGGCCACCCCGCTAACCGGGAGGGCGGGGCGATGCCCGGGGTATGGCGTGCCCGTGGGATGGCGGGCGTGGAGGTAGATCCCGCCCATGGCCAGTCGCGGTCCTCCTACCACTTCCACCGCTGGGGAAAGGTACGTGCCCGGGCCTGGAGGGAGCGCCAGGGCATGGACTGCTCTCCCGTCAATGCCTGCGCTGATGGGGAGGGTGTGGCCGGCATCGGGAGGATGAAGGGTCCAATTGGGGAAGTGCATTGCCATACAGAGCACTCCCAGGGGTCATGGGGCAGGCCACCGTGGAACCGGCATCCGGGCCGGGAGTCCTCCTCCCGGTTCTGCCGGGCGGAGAGCGACCGTATCGCGGAGGCAACGGTGGGGCCGGGCAAGCAGGATCACCGGGGGTCATGGCGATCTCCCTTCGCTACCGTGTCCGCGGGTCCGCAGGCGTTTGCCGTCCCGGCAGATCCTTACCTTCGTTCACGCCTCCCGGACCCCTGCAGTATCCTTTCCACGGCGCCAGGGGAGAGCCGTCCTTTCTTGCCGACGACCTCCCTGGCAGGTACCCGGCAGGCATGAGACGGGAGGAGGTAACTTTCTCCAAACAGATCGAGCCCTCCTTCGGCAAAGTCATCCAGCCCGAGCGGGAGGGCTGGTGCCCCGGCCGGTGGCCTGCTCGAGACCGGGCATACCAGGAGGAACCCCTGGTCGCCGGTCCCGATGACCACGACAGGCCGGACCTTCCCGGCCGCCCTTCTCCCCATCCGGACCGGGACAAGCAGCACATCGCCGGGGTAGTAAGAGCCCATGGTGACTTCGAGAGAAAGGTCGGGGCTCTTGTGACTTAATTCGTTTCCCCCCCCGGCAGGTGCGTCCCTGGAGCATGTGGCCGGCAGAAGGGCCGGTCCTGCTCCACGAACTATTTATTTTCCCGGAGCAACTTTTCCTGCATGAAGCGGCTCTACCGTTCACGGACCAACCGGTTCCTCGGCGGGGTCTGCGGCGGCCTCTCGAGCTATGCCGATATCGACCCAAACATCCTCCGCCTCCTCTGGGTAGCGCTCACCATCATCTCGGTCGGCATCGGCATCGCGGTCTACATCGCCGCCTGGATAATTGTCCCCGAAGAGCCGGAATAGGCCAGCGTAACGGCATGACACCGCCGGCCCGTCACGTCCTGCGACTCCCCGGTGGCACCCGGTTTTCCCTGCCCCCCGGCCTGGGTGTCGATGAAGCATCTCCGGGTTAGCTCCGGTGTCGGTATTTCCTCATGAAAACCCGGCCTGGCCTGACCGGCACGTTAAAGGGTGGGGAGCCCCCATTATGTATCACGACGAAATCGTCTTCAGACGGAGGTGTTTTACATCGTCCGCCCCAGGAGTTGTTGTACTGTCTGCACCACATAATCCCCGGAACCCAGGACCCGAGCCGGAAATTGTCCGTGTACGGCTGCCGAAGAAGAAATACCAGGAACAGTTCGCCCGCGCCGAATCGATGCTTGGTGCAAACCACATCTCGGTGCGGTGCTCCGATGGCATCACCCGCCTGGGCAGGATCAAGGGGAAGATCAAGAAAAGGCTCTGGATCCGTGAAGGCGATCTCCTGATCATCATTCCCTGGAGCTTCCAGGACGACAAGTGCGATATTTCCTACCGGTACACCCGTCACCAGGTCGAATGGCTGCAGCGTAACGGGCACCTCAACCTCTGATCCTTTTTGGTGAAAAGGCTCAGGGGGTTTTACTCCGGGTATGCCGGTGTCCTGCACAGGATCAATTACCCGGTGATTGGAATTTAAGTTTAAATTTGAGGAAGAGTTCGGTTGAACTTTCCTCGTAAATCTTATCCAGAGTCCTCCCAAGAACATCATCATCCAGGTCTTGGGGTGAAACTCCGGGTCCGAGCAATCGTTCTATTGTTCGATTGTTGAAGAATTTCGGGAAGATATAGAGCCTCTTCTCGTTGAATCCGAGTGCATTCATAATCGTGGCTCTGAGCACCACGGAATGCGCTAATTTATGAAGGCCTTGTTTTCGGGATTACTTCGTCTATTATCCAATCTATCCCAAGATCATCATAGATTCCTGCAACAATCCCGTGGTGGGCTACGATGGCAGACGAAAATCTCATTCTGCTTTAGTGGTTATGCAGAAATGAGCTAAGTTAAGCATCTTCGTTAGATCTTATTCCGCGATTATTCCATGCCGAAGTATAGTTTGGATCGAGTGCCAAAGCCTTGTCATAGGATACAATGGCTTCCTCAATGTCCTCGAACTCAATCCGTGCGGTGTATCCCTCGCGGCTTTTACTCACGGGGTTCTGGGGGACGCCGCCGACATCGTAGGCGGTGCAGCTCCATGGATTGCCGGAGATGATCCCGAAGACCAGGGTGTTGAAGGTCGTGATGTCTGCAATCGGCGTAGTCAGTTCGCGGACTGCAGTTTTCGTAATGCTCTGCTGGACAAAACCTCCCATTTCTTGCTTGCTCCTGCCCTTTACAGGGCTGTGAGCAGATAAAACGCGAAACAGAATATAGTTTGAGCGGGGTTGGTGACGGGGCTTATTTTAGTAGGGGATTGCGGAATGGAGGGATTTGGCGAGCACTGATAGAGAGTGAACAATCTCGCTTGGATGGAATTATTATAGTTTATAGTTTTACAATTTGTTCATCGAGATAAAATTGTTTTAGTTCTTCTCCTGTCATTGAACAATCTACCAGCTCACAGAATTGTATGTAGGATAATCTGACCTGCTTGGCCATTTTGTGCATTAATTCGTCGCTGATTTCCTTTTTCCCATAGCTAATGAATGTAAAAACCGATGATTTCTTTCCATCAACGTAAAATGTTAGACGTGCATGGGATGATTGAGTTTGTCTAAAGCCTTTTTTTTGTAAGGACTTGGCGATAGAGTAATTCTTACGCGTAACCAATAATATCGCCTTCCTTATCGAGTAAGGATATTATTTTGGCTCTGAATTCAACTGCATCCTTTGTCAATGTTTTTGGATCGAATTCAACATACTCATTCCATAGTTCAGCAAATTCCTCATCAATGGATTTCAATGCGTCTTTTAGTGATTGCGAGGTCACTAAAAGATGAAAAACGTCATTTGAAACGATATATTCATCATCCTCATATTGGATCTCAAGAAAAATCGGTTGACTTAAGGGTATTTGCCTACCCTTAATCGTAACTTGCATAAGCGGAAAGTGAGGTATCTTTTCGATTGCGCTGTCACTTGTTAGTTCAATACTCCTATTATCCTTCAACCGCCCAATGACGCTCACTAGGTTACCGACATTAGTGATTACAGTTTTTTCCATTTCGGGTCGATATTTACATGTAAATTCGCCTTCGGGGGTGTCAATCTTGCATTCGCGTTTTTTATCAACCCGCAGCTGCACAAGGCGACCAACGATTGTCTTTTCAGTCGGCTCCGGAATCTTATGAAGAGCCCGCTGGATAACAGGTTTTCGTAAGGGGTCAAGATGGAACGGTTTTATTTGACCGAGACCGATTTGAACGCTATATGGTGTTTGGACATCCGGCCAGAGATGGTTGAGTTCCCATATAACTCGATAAGCCCGTGGCTCTTCTGGTATTTTTTCGGAAATACTTCCTGCGATATCTACATCATTTTGCGCAATATGTACAACTTCGTTAGTAAGCGTGATGGCCTGTTCGCCAAGTGTGTCGAATTCAGGCAATACCTGTTGAGTATCGGCAATCCCAAGATTAGCATCTATACTTCCCATCTTCAAATTTCGGACAACAAGGGTATAGCGCTCTTTTACAGAATTAGGGAAGTCACCACCGGTGCGATATTTATTACCTTCAATAAAATCGCCGATGACAAAGAGAAGGTTCTGGATGCTCTCAAATTTTTCTGCAACAATGAGTGCAGGGATCGGGGCATTGGGATCTTTTTCAGATTTAATTATTATATCGATCTTTTTCTTATTTTTTGAAAGCATTGTGTTTTCCTCATCTATCAAAGGGGAAAATCGGATTTCAATCAACAATCTTTTCTAGTAAGTTAATAAGGTTTTTCCTTGGAGATTGACAATAGTTGTTGCCATTAATCGGTAAACGCCTTTGCCCTGAACCCCTGCCGTACCGCCTTGTATCCTAAAGCGAGGACAAGGTGGGTCTCCCCGACACCGGGAGGTCCGAGGAAGACCACATTCTCTGCATTGTGGATGAACCTTAATGAGGCAAGATCACGGACCACCGTGGGGTCGAGGGAAGGCTGAAAGCTCATGTCAAAGTCCTCCAGTCGCTTCTCCATCGGGAACCCTGCCAGCCTCATCCTAAATCCGAGTGTTCGATCCTCCTTGCTCTCCAATTCTTGGTCAAAGAGGTAATCGAGAACCTCCAGACGGGATCTTTACAGAAAAGTTGTGTCAAACTGACCAGGACTTTAGTGAGGAAAACGATCAACACGTACCCGATCACCGCGTGTTTGGACCAGTGCCGGATCGGTCGGAGCTCGGCTCTTTCTTTGAGATCCTGGATGAACTTCTCTGCACGGTCACAATTCTTGTAGGCATTCAGGATGTTTTCGGGATCATCATCGATGGTTGATTCAAGCACGAAGAAACCTCCAAGACCAGTTATATAGGGGTTGGGGATATCACCAATGATCTTCTGGAGATGACCCCGGGCGATGATCCAACCCTCAGAAGCGATATACTGGCCGAGGTCTTTTCCACGTTCGATAAAGGCTATTTTTCTTCAAAAAATTATCAACTTGGTGTGTTGAACTATAAGATTGTCCCGCTCATATTCCCACGAAATAATCTTCAAAATTGAGAAAGCGTTCAGTAAAATGTGTTATCCGCTTTCTGTGTATTCCCGACATGATGGGAAAAAGATTAAGCGTGAATATGAGAGTATGAGAGTCTTCTTGCCAGGCTAAAATGTGAACTGAGTCAGTGGACTGACTATCTCGGTATTCGCTCTTTGATCGAAGATTTCTTTAAATCGGTCAAAGATGCGCTCTCTCTTCAGAGATTGCACAGATATTCACGGAGCTCTATTGTCAAATTCGTTTGTATTGATGTACTTTTATCCGGGATGATTATTTTAACCGGATTTCGCTCAAAGAAGCAATTACAGGCCTTGGCTGAATGGTAATCCTGATAGGGGACTATTAATGCTATATTACCTAATGAGAAGGCTGTGTTTTTTAGCATGAAATCATATAAACACTACCTTCTCATCCTTCTTCTGGCGAAGTCAGGTACAAAGTCAAACAGATCCATGACCCCAATCGAAACTACCCTGAAGAGACCAATAACATTAATCGTGATGTTGAGAATATATTTAAAAAAATTAAGATGATTAAATGACGGAACGGCCAACAATTTCAGATATTTTTGCGTTATATGATAGTGCTTTGAATCAAACGAGGAAAAAAATCGATGATAACTACCGAGATACTTATCAAAATTTGGAAATATTCTATGAAAATTTTTTAAAGAATCACGTAATTAACTACAACCCCCATTTCAAAAATGAAGCATTTCGTCGCGATATGCATAGAGAGTTACAACAACGCCATCGAGTTAATTCTCTTCGATTTTGGGCGATAGATGGAGCCTGTTTAAAAGTAGAGACTTCGGATTTGGCAATTTTTTATGGCGGAGCTTATGTGGTAAGAGGCGAATTGGGTTTACAGGATACCCCTCCTTTATTATCCTATCGAGAATCCGAACCTGAAGATGACAGCAGTCTCGTAGCCTATCTACCATTAAGCCCGGAGGATTTAACAATAATAGATCCAGAAGATCGTTTCATTGTGAGTGATTCAGACAGGATATCTCAATCTGGCTTGGATATATCCCTTATGCTCTTGGCCGAGATCTTTCTTTTATACCGTGGAGCATCGGGAATAGATCGGCCTCATCTATTACTATGGGACAATTCTTTATCATCCGTACTTGCAAATGCTACCCCAAATATATTACATCTAAATTTTGCAGGGGCAAAAATTGCAGATGAAGTTATTTATTATCCGGATCTTCTTGTTGGATTCTCGAAACCGTGGAATACTAAATTGGATTTACCATCGAAAAAATCCCATGGATTATGGAGTAGAGCTATTGCAAAGATATTCCAATCGGAAGAAAAGCAGTTAAGGATCACCAAATTTGCAGAAGAATCAAATTTGCCTGTTGAAAATGTAATTAATCAAATCAAGATTATTTGGGAATGTGATAAATACGGTAAACGAAATCCCAGCGGAAATCCTAAAGATGCGTTAGTCAAAAAGCAAGACGATCTTTTAACCTTAAATCCTGATTATTATCACTCCCCGGCGAAAATTGAGCGATTGTATTTGCATTTTTGCAATCGCTTTTTCCGCGATAAAGATCCGTCTGTCCTCTTGTATGAATATCTCGATTATAATGGATTATCTCGTACCAGATTTTTATCTTTAGATGAAATTTCGTTTCTTCTGGGTATTGGGTTAAGGTTGACCTTTGAATACTGTTGGAGAAATGGGGTAATGCTAATTGGTATAGCAAAAGATTCAGCATCAACGTATTTTACAAATCATTATCTCGGAGTGATGAAATCAAAAGGGATATTCCATTTCGCTCCAAAATTGCTCCCAGGAACGGACAGATTAACTTTCGAAAGACTTCCACTTATCGATGACGGATTAAAAGGGCCATGGGGATCAACTGAATTCGACTCTGTTTTCATGACATTACGCATGAAGAGAGACTGGGGAGATACTATGGCCACATTACAGGGTGTGAGAGGCAACATCCTTGTTAGTCCTAATTTGATCATGAGGTCGCTCGTTCAATTTTATCTCGATAATCAATCTCCTATGGAACCATTGATGAGCCATGTGATATTTATGGATAGGCTTGTTCATCCTTCTCCTAATCAACCATCTCGAAAAACTGTGATTGAGAGAGATCGTGAATTGGGGACAGTGGAACCATTCTTTTTTGAAAATAATTCTATAATTAATAGAGAGCAGGAATTAGCAGTTTATCTGCTTTCTGTTCTCACTAGGAATGTTTTCCCTGAAGTAATTGGGTATCCCGATCCTCTTCACTACGCAGATCGAGGAGCGAAGTCGGTGTTGAGAATGGTAGAACCTATGCTTCGTTCTTCTGAACGAATTAACAGAGTGAATCCTATTCATCGAAAATTTAGACAAAACAGGGGTGGATAAATGACAGATGTAGTAAAAAATCCTTTTGACGATGAAAGATTATGTGGGGCAAAAACAGCGTTAGTTGAATTTAAACCTGATAATCAAGGTCGATATCAATTCCGATTATCGTGTCAATATACCAGGATGGGGCTTGATTCTTTCCAGGTCGGAGATTTAGTAGCCATAGAAAATTACTCTCCTCCCAATGAGGGCGATATCACGTATTCGATATTATCTCTTACTCAAGTCTATCCTAGTCATTTTGCGACACAAGGACCTGATGCTTATCCCGGACATGTGTTCGAATCGATGAGGTCGATAAAGGAAGATTGGGAAAAGCAGGACGACAAAATTTTGTATCCAACCACAACAATCAATGCTTTTGCCGTTTCTACCGGTTGGCAATTTCGATATAATTCTTGAAAAAATACTGATTTACCCGATCTAGAAATGGAAAAAAATCTACCAATGGTGGGAGCTGAAGTTCGACCAATCAGTCGGGATATGGTTGATAAAATAATTAATCAAGGGATGGAGGAATGTTCTGAATCTCCATTTAATCACAATAAATTTGTAGACATAAACATTAAAATCGATGATGAAGCTCTTCTCACCACTCATTTTGGAGTATTTGGTTTTACAGGTGTAGGAAAATCTAACCTCGTATCTTCATTAGTTACTTCATTATCCGCAAAAGAAACACGAAAGCCCTCAAATGTTGTAATTATAGATCCAAATGATGAATATTTGGGTCTTCTGATTGATCATTTTAAGCATAGTATAATTCCGATGATTTATATCCACGTCGGGACGGATTCCCTTCCTGATCCAATAATAAATGTATTAGGTTGTCAAGACGCCCCGCCGGACGGTGTAGTCGAATTGCTATATAAACAGATGAAATTGCCCTCTAAATTAAAAAATGATGACAAACTCAAAGGATTTATAAAAACAGGATTGGCAAACGCCATTCAACATACCAGAATTGCACTCCCTGCGAAGGATTTAGCTACCTTTATTAGAAATACAATTTTCCAAACAACAGAAACAAAGACTGGTGCAGCAGTAAGAGATGTATTACAGGATGTTGAACGTCAGTGGACCACTGGTTTAGATGGGATCCCTATCACAGCCGATGCACTCCAACATTCAGTGGATATTATAGGAACTCCAATTGGCTTTTTGACTCCAATTGAAAACGGACGATTAGGTGGACCTGGATCATCAAGATTTGGAACAGCGCAGGGTGTAATTGAGCGAACATTAAGGGCTTTGCTTCGATTAAAGGGACAAATGCGTTCAACTCCACCTCAAGCAATTATTCCTACATCTGAATTAATCCAATTATTGAATAAGGGAAATAGTCAAATCATAATCATCACCGGCCGTCGCGATTCTGAATTAAAAGCATTTGTCCAGGTATTTGGCAATGAATTATATGAATCAAGAAGGAAAGAAGGGCTATTGGAGCCGTTTTGTGTTTTTCTTTACGATGAAGCAGATTTATTTATCCCAACTGAAAAAAGCGACGCAGAGACTGAACAAATTAAAGAGTTCTGTATTACGCTAGCAAGAAGAGGGAGAAAGTTCGGGCTGGGTATTGGTATCTCCACTCAAAGAGCTTCACAGTTAGATACTGAAGTAATGGGGAATTTACACACCTATTTTGTTAGTAAATTGCCAAGATCATATGATCGAGATAAAGTCGCTGAAGCTTTTGGGATTGGTCAAGAACAATTAACTCCAACATTTACCTTCAGACCCGGGAATTGGTTGATAATAAGTCATGATGCGACGGGATTAAAAGGCGTCCCTATCCCGGTGACGGCTGAAAATGCTAATGACAGAATTAAAAATTCTTCATTAAATACATCTAATCCAGCCAAAGGGACATAAAATGCTCGGGAATAAATTAATCCCCCACTTTGTGGCAGATCGACCGATGAGTCTTCGGATACTTTCAGGTCTAGATATCCATACCCATCCCGTCCATTTCGGCCTCATGCTTCAAGCATGCGGTTCTGAAAATTATCGTAATATGGTATCGCGATTTCCGTGTCTTGAATTGGAATATTGTAGCGTTATACATGGAAAATGCCCTTATAATGGAGATATCTCAAGATGTAATTCTGGACAAATAGTAAAGAAATTAGTCACAACAATTGCAGACAGTGGCGTATTTACGAAAAATGGCTCATCTATTGATTATAATGAACTATTTGCCCGTTACCAATCAATGGGTGTTGAACGAGGGATAATTTTTGATGAATTAGGGGATTGTACCGCAACAATTGTTAGTGCAAAGAAAGGGCTGGATATCTATTCACAAAGAAGTTATTCGTTCCAATTGCTTGGAGTCACTCAAGGGAGAAGTCCAGACGAATACCTGAAATGCTATGAACAACTTGTGAAACTTGGTTTTACCGAAATTGCTATCGGTGGACTACTGACAAAAAAAGTTAACACAGCTCGTTATGCCCATTCGAATAAAGAAGAGATTGAAGATATTGTCAAGAAAATAAAATCAGAATGGAATCCTGATCGTCTTTTTGTTTTAGGAGTGTATAATCCGAAAAGACACGAATTTTTAGAGAATCTTGGCGTACATGCAGCTGATTATAAAGGATGGATTTTCCAATACACTCATCGATTTCCTGATCCCCATCTACATCACCTTGACAGAATACTCCAGACGCAGTCTTTTATCGAAAAAAATATTTTTTCACGTATGAGCGGAAAACCTGCAGTTGAGAGATCAATTCACAACATCAGTATAAGTTTGAGTGCTAATATCCAGGTAAAAGGAAGGAGAGTATATGTAAAAAATGGAAAAGGAAACCATTCTCATACAACCATCAATCAGATAGTAGTTATTTCTTGTGGGAAAACAAAAAAACAAGTTCCATTTTGCGAATCTAAAGAAGCTTATCTCGGCAAATCATTTTTGATGAAAAGGAAATTTGCTGAGGCAACAAAATTACCGTGGTTCATTTTATCAGCAAAATATGGACTTCTTCGGCCAGAAACCATAATTAATCCAAATTATGATAAAACAATAAAAAATAAAAATGACATTAATATCCTTGCGAATGTTATTCAAGACCAATTTCCGAGATTTTCAGGATTGAATGATGTGAAAGAAATTGTTTTTCTTGGGCCGATATCTTATTTAAAATCTCTAAGAATTGCTTTGAATGGAAATAATGAAATTATTATCAATCATTTAACGGAAGGACTCAATCAGGGAAAAGCTCTTCAAAAAATAAAAAAACTTCTTCAAGAAGAGGAGCAAAATGGGTTTATCAGATTGCCAATAGAATCGACGCAGAACAGTGAAACGAGAATCCAAGAAAGATTTACTTTAAATACTGCCTCTTGCAAGGAGTGACAATATACATCAATTAGGTACCGTCCCTAATAAGCTGTAATTTCAGATCCTGTATCCGCAGAGGATATCTCACCCGCATCGGATAAATACCGTCTACTTGTGATCCACCTGACCTCCCGAGTTTTAGGCACATGATTCCATCAAATATCGGTCCAATTCTATAATGCGACCCTCAACCGCAAGATCTAAATAATATAATGTGCTTACATTATAAGCATATGAAACCCATTCGCCGAATCAAGAAGATCAATGGGATAGAATACTGGTATGAGGATGTTCCCTACTACGATCCGGTGAAGAAACAAACCCGCCACACCTCACATTATTTAGGGAA
>Ga0209506_1002083_pt1 | contig 18642 bp, 18 predicted proteins | sample AD_JPNHG2_MetaG_FD_184409 | JGI IMG/M metagenome (GOLD analysis project Ga0209506, IMG submission 184409) | Active sludge microbial communities of municipal wastewater-treating anaerobic digesters from Japan - AD_JPNHG2_MetaG (SPAdes) (version 2) | ecosystem: Engineered > Bioreactor > Anaerobic...
GGCCCGGAAAGGATTCCGGGCCGAGCGAAAAAGGATTTCGGGCCGAGCGAGCCGCTGGTCCCAGATTCCTATCTGGGACCTTCTGCCGACGATTCCTATCGTCATTCATACGTGAATGCGGAAGGGATTCCGCAAGGGGTGTGGCCCGGAAAGGATTCCGGGCCGAGCGGACCTGCCCAGCCTGCTGCCCGGTGGGTTCGTTTGGTCGGAGAGAGTTCTTGAGGTGTTGGCTCCCGGCTTTGGGCCGGAGGGCGTTGGTCTTCAGCTTTCAAAGAGCGTCAGCGGCGGATGGTTCCGGTTGGCGCGCAGGGTCTTTGCCGGTGTTGTTGGGAGGGAGAACATCGGGCCTGTTCCGGAAGGGGCGGTTGGAGCGGAGCGGCGGCGAATTGCGGTTGCGCTTGAGGTGGGGTTTGTGTGGCGCGGGGGGCGGTCAAGGTGGCGGCAGGTCGACGCCCTGCTTCATCCGTGTGACTTCGCAGGGCTCTGAGCTGCCCTACCTGCTGGTGGAGGATCGCCATCGTGATGGGCGCTGAATGCGGAAGGGATTCCGCGGCGGGTGCGGCCCGGAAAGGATTCCGGGCCGAGCGAGTCGACGCTGTGCTTGGTCGGTCTGACTTCGCAGGGCCGTGGGCATGGCACCCGGCGATCTGCGATCCAGAAACATGCGCGCAAAACGCACACCAGTTGCGACGGAAGGGACTAATATCCCATGCCCCCGTAGGTGTAGACGGTCTGGGTATTGGCCGTGTCGCCGGTGCCGTTCTTGTTCTCGCTGATGGCTGACCGCTTCTCAAAAACTAGCTGCATCCCCGTCTCCACGCCCGTCGATCTGTCTTGCCATTCGTCGAAGACAAGATGCGTAGATCTTGGTCGAGGTCATGTAATGCAGACCGCAACCGTCTCTCAGCATGAGAAGCTTCGGGTTCTTAATAATCAGTTCCTGCAAACCGGTGGGAACTGCCTCCCATTCCAGCGGTTCACCTGTATCGTTCCCGAACACCAAGTCTTGAGGAATGGTCCCGAGCAAGGTAGCAGGTCCTTCGAAGAGCCAGATCTCGTCAAATCCCGTGAAGAGGGTACGATCCAGTGCTAGGGCCACGGCCGTACCCGGCACTATCCATCCGGGCATCTCAAGCGTATGCGGGAGCCCATACTTCACAAGGATACGCTTCAGCACGAACTGATCCCGCTCACTGTCGATAGCGCGGACAAGCATCGATGTCCCTGCGATAAGCCCCTCCCGCAGGAGGCAGTCTAGAGCCGAAGGCAGATCTCCGGGAACAAGCGTTTCACAGTATACCATTCACTCACTCCCCAGGCTGCAGCGATCTCGGGGGACACCTTACCGGGTTGTTCGGGTCGGTCCAATTCCAGTCATGAGCATGCGGGTCCCCCTTCCCGGTGTGATCGTGGCCGAAATCGTAGTCCGTCTTCGCTCGTCCGTCCTTGCCGTAATCTCGAATCTGCCCGTGCCCCTTCCCGTCGTCTCTCGATTGCGAACTGTTCGGCTTACCCCGTACGGGAAGGTCGCCCCTGACGGCCGGGTAGAACAGACCCCAGACATACACCACGGGCCTTGCCATCGTATATGCCATCGTACATACTATCCGGTGGCCCATCCTCGCGCAGTACGGCACTATGCTAACATGTAGCAGCACCTCGTCTGTATAGTTTATGCCATCAAAAGGGTTCGAGTTGTGAGCGTAAATGGCATAACCAACATGATTCTCGATCGACGTGTGCTCAACCAACTGGTTGCCAGCCCACCATCCTGCGTAAAACGAACCTGCGACAAGCGCCCCTTCGCCCGCCCCCACAGCAATCCCGCTGGCGCCGCCGAGCTCGACTACGAATGGCGCCGCGGGAGCCCCGGTACGAATCACCGTGTCAGGGGTAATATACATTGCACCAAGCTGGTCTATCCCCCCGAATGGGTCTGCACGACAGTACTCGTAGAGGCTTGCGCCGTCGACATACCCAATAGGATCGCGCTGATGCCATCGTCTCAGACCGGATAAGGGGACGCAGCTCTTTTTCTTAACTTCCATATGCCTCTATGCTACCCTTCAGCCCATGCCTCGACAAGCCCGTGTTGCTCCCGGCGGCTTGATCTACCACGTCCTGAATCGGGCGGTAGCCCGTTTGCCGCTGCTCCAGAAACCGCGGGACTATGAAGCATTCGAATCCGTGGTGGCCGAGGCCTGGCAGCGCTGCCCGATCCGTCTGCTGGCCTACTGCCTGATGCCCAATCATTGGCACATGGTGCTGTGGCCGCGGGCCGACGGCGAGCTGACCGCCTTCGTCCGCTGGCTCACGCACGCGCACACCATGCGCTGGCACACACACTATCATAACACGGGGACCGACCATCTTTACCAGGGGCGTTTCAAGTCGTTCCCCGTGCAAAGCGACGAGCACTTCCTGACCGTCTGCCGCTATGTCGAGCGGAATGCCCTGCGGGCCAACCTGGTCGAGCGGGCCGAGGACTGGCGGTGGTCCAGCCTCTGGCGGCGTCATTGCGGCGTGCCCGAGGCCCGCGAGATCCTCTCCGACTGGCCGGGAGGCATCCCGCGGAACTGGCTGGCGACGGTCAACCGGCCGCAGAGTCAGGCCGAGGTCGATGCCATTCGCGTGGCCGTCCGGCGAGGTCAACCACTCGGCTCCCCCGCCTGGATCACCCGCACGGCCGGGCAACTCGGCCTCGAATCAACCCTCCGACCTCGCGGACGGCCCAGAAAGCAGGATCACGACAGTTAAGAAGCATTAGGAGGGTTGACAAAAGAGCTGCGTCCCCTTATCCGTGCGTCCCCTTATCCGTGCCCCTTATCCGTGCCCGTCCCCTTATCCGTGCCGGCTCGTCAGGACCGAGGGGATAAACCCCTCGGCTCGTCAAGGTAGGATGACGATGCGAACGGGCACCAGTATCCGATCGAAGATTCGCCTCATCGTCCGCCGTCTCGAGAAGGTGCATGGTCCGCAGCGATGGCGGTCGTGGGGTCGGCCCCTGGACGGGCTGATTGAACCGTCCTGTCGCAGCACACCAGCGACGTCAACTCCGACGTGTCGGCTGCGGTGTCAATGATGCTCGCCTTGTCCGCCTCGCTCGCGCGCCGATAAAGCACTTGGACGTCCCGCAGGTACCGGCAGGACGAAACCCCAAGAACGGTGGTCCGCTCTTTCTGCTGAGAACGATGGGTGTGGCCGAGAATTCCCGCAGGTTTTCCTCTTGCAACGGCTTGCCGTCTTTGGTAATACTATTCTGCGGATCGTAACACGATGGGGCTGATTATGAGGTGCCGCTGGCTACAATCCGCTGGTCGTGCATTGCTCCTGCCTGCCCGCTCGGGGGCCGAAGGTCTCGACCAACTGGGGCATGCGGGCGTGACCCTGTTGGAGCTGCTGGTCGTGGTCAGCATCACCGGCATCATGGTTGGGCTCCTGCTGCCCTGCCTAGGGGGGGCCAAAGAGGTAGCCAGGAGGACGGTCTGCGCAACTAACCTGCGCAGCCTCGGCCAGGGATTGCACCTCTACGCCCTGAACCACGACGGACGGTTCCCCGTAGAGGAACTCTGCGGCAACCCGCAGGGGTCGCTGGTGGATAGCCTGTACCCGCTCCATGTACCCGCCCGCGGTGTCTTCTACTGCCCCAGCGCGGACCAGATCGAACCGTACGCGCAGAGCCACGAGTATGGCGGCCCGGGCGGTGACTCCGTGGTGAATACGGACGAGAATTGGCAGCGCCGCTGGATCACCTACAAGTACTTCTCGATAACACGGCGCGATCCGCGCATGCCCTTGCCTTTGCGGGCGTCGGAATACCCACACCTCTTGCGCAGCGACTCTACAGCCCAGCGGTGGCTGATGAGCGACTGGGTGAGGCAGGACGTGCCCGTGTTCCCGCACCGGCAGAAGGGCGGCTGGGGCGGCGGACGGAACGTGCTTTTCGTGGACGGAAGCGTTCAGTTTGTGAACCACAGGACACCGGGGGCATTTGGAGACAAAAGGTGAGAACGACAGCACTGGTTCCGACAGGCTGGTTGGCTTCACAAGGGTCGCATGTCCGGGTAATCGCGATCCTTCGCGACCTCCTGCTGGTAGCGGTTGCGGGGCTCCTGTGCGCATGGATCGGTCAGCTTCTCGGCCGGCACGTGCGAGTAGGGCTCGCGATGCCGCTGGTGGGTTCCGCAGCGGCGGCGATGCCAAGGGCGCTGATCCTGTTGATGGTGTTGTGGCGGGTAAACCGCACAGGCGTTCTGACGGCCGCCGCGGTTGCGGAAGTCCTCACACGGCTCACCGTGGGAGTGCCGGGCCTGTTGCCAACAGGGTTGGTAGTGCCTGTCCTGGCGGCGACCGTCGCCGACGCTGTTTGGCGGGGAACGAGCGGCTGGCATGAGTCCCGGCTGCGCCTGGCCGTCACGGGCGCCGTCCTCGCTGGGACGAGGGTAGCTGCCGCCTGGCTGCTGTTGGCCTTGGTAACGTTGCCGCCGGGGATGCGCATGCCCGGAACCGCGACATGCTGCGCGGTCCTAGTGGTGAACACCCTGCTTGGCATAGGGGCTGGAATAGTGGTTGCACGGCCGTGGCGTCACCGTAGCGGAACCAGGTAAGAGCGATGCCCCAAGATCTGCAAGCAGACAGCCGGTCCGCAGTGGCCACGGCTTTTACCGTGCGACCCATCGGCTACGTGCATTCAACCTACTCCTGCCCGGAGGATGTCCCTCATTCGCATCGGGCCTGGACGGAGGACGCGTGTCGGATCCGATTGCTTCGCCGGCATGCCAATGGCCTGCGGGGCCTGGAAGGTTACTCCCACGTCATTGTGCTGTTCTGGGTCCACCGTGCCAGGGAATGGAAGATGCCCAGGCATCATCACAAGCCGCCCCATGTGAAGGTGTTTGCCACGCGGATGCCTGTTCGGCCGAATCCTATCGGGATGTCCGTGGTGGAACTGGTCGAGTTCAACCCGGAGCGCGGCGACCTTGTCGTGCGGGGGCTGGATGCGCTGGACGCCACGCCAGTGCTGGACATCAAACCCTACATTCCCAACTTCGACAGTCGGCCGGACGCCCGGTTACCGCGCTGGGTTGCCGAGCATTTGGCGAGCCACTTCCACGGAGGGCACGAACACAAAGGGGCGACACCAGGAAACGACCCGGGCTGCGAGCGACATGACCGAAACCTCAAGGCTCGCGCAAGGGCGCGGAAGTCAAGCATTTGATTAAAGCAACGGGAATCTTGGAGGAACAAACATGCGAGAATTCTGTACTTGGATCGTTACGGTTGGAATGCTGGCGGCTGCCGCCCCCGCAAGGGGCGATGCAATCACGTTCACCCTGCTGACTCACGCGGACAACAAGATGCTCCTACCTCAGCCGAAGGGCCTGGTGGGTGTATCGGGCGACCATCTGGTCAGAACGTCCGACGACATCACCGGGAGCACCTTTAACCCCCAGGGAGCCTTCACGTTCAACTTCATGAACCCGATAGGCATCTGGGAGCCGGACTACCCGCCGGGTTACGCCGAGGGCATTCATTCCATGACCGGGACGTTCACTCTCGACATGAACCTGTGGACCGGCGGTTCCGCCTCCATCTCGTCACTCGCCTTCGACGGATACGTCGCGCCGGGCAAGTACAGCGCGCAGCGCCTGGTGCGCCCCGGCGACACGGCCGCCAACGGCGCCTACGGTCTCGTGGATGGTCAGCCTAACAGCGGTTCCTATGCCGCCTCAGCCGACGCGAACTGGGGGTTTGAACTCCTCTTTGACTGGTTTTTCGATACCCCCTATGCCGGCTCGGGCACCATCGACATGACCTTCGACAACTACCGCTGGAACGGTTTCATCATTCCGGTTAGCCAACTGACGCCGGCGGGGATGGACCTGGTCACGCTGGACGACCCCCTTGGATTCTTTGGCGGCACTTCGGCGGACTTCGAATCATGGCTCCTGAACGAGGTTCAGCCCAGGCTCCCGGCGGATGCAACCTGGCTGCTGTTTGCCCAGGGTACCGCTAACCCTGCCTGGACCAACCCGGGAATGGGCATGACGACGGATGGGCTTGTGGATCAAACCGTGTTGGCCTACACTACCATCCCGGAGCCAGCGATTGCGGCGGGGTTCTTGGCAGGGACAGTCTGTTTGCTGGCAAACAAGTGGAGACATAAGCGGTAGCCGCTGCTATCGGTTGTTCATCGCCGATCTGGGGGTGCCCGTCAGCCTCGCGCCAAGGCGTCTGCGTGGGATCCAGATTACCAGCCCGAGTCGCCGCCTGTGGGGTTCAAGGACTGGAAAGCCGGCCCTCAAAAACGGACCGGAAGACTGGACCGCAGGTTGTGGGATGCAAGGGCGGCTGGAGGCCGCCTTGGACTGTCAGGCTGTTAGTCCGTTAGACTGTTGGGAGGCAGGAACCGCAAGGGCGAGGAGTCCAACCTTTCCCGCCGACCGGTTCCTTTGCCCGGCCCCCAAGAGCCGAACAGTCGAACAGCCTGACAGCCCCCCGATCGCTCCCCTTCCCTTTTTGTGCCTTCTTGCGACTGTTCGTGGCCAATCCTGCCGACGGGCGGGGCGGTCAGCCCCTCGACACGGAGGCCCCCAGAGGATTCTGGGGCCGGCAGGCTCGTAATACCTCCCAGGCGGCTTCCCCTGGCCGAATCCGTTCGGCATTCGGTGATAATGAGGATGGGAATCCTCGACGCGGAAGGCCTCAGAAAGGATTCTGGGGCCAGCAGCTCACGCAGACAGAAGACGCGCAGCATCCAGGCGATCTTGCGGTTCATCCACGAGGATCGCGGCCGGTTGTCGCTCGAATTCCTTCGCCGCCGGCCGATGGGACGAGCCCGGGCGTACCTGCTGGCCCTGCCGGGCGTCGGGCCGAAGACCGCGGCGTGCGTATTGCTCTTCAACCTCGGCAAGCCTGCGTTGCCGGTCGACACACACGTGCATCGTGTTTCCTGGCGGCTTGGGCTGATCCCCGACGACGCAACGGCCGAGGATGCCCACGAAATTCTCGAACCGGCCTGCCCGCCGAAGCAGGTATATGCATTTCACGTCCTTCTGATCCGCCACGGTCGCCAGATCTGCAGGGCCCGAAAGCCGCGCTGCGGCGAGTGCGTGCTGGCCGACATCTGCCCGTCGGCTCAGTTGAGGACGGGAGGCAGGCTGCTGAAGTTGAAACAACGAGGTCAAATAGGCGTCTAAATGTGTGCGAGAACCGAAACCTCTCGGGTGCCCCACCTGCTCACGCATCTGGGGCCAGCAGATGTGGAGGTAGGGGAGCGCCAAGACCGGCAGGTCTCCGCCACCTTCGGTGGCTCCGACCATGCCCTACGGTTTTCACACACATTTCGAGCAGGAATGAATGGGAGATGATCTGATGCGAGTTGCTTTTGAGGTTTATCGAGGGACGCTGGCCAGTTGGCAGGAGCTGTTTCAACAGGCTGCTGATTTCGCCAGTCAGGACGGCCCCGAACGAGTCATCTCGATTTCGCACTCCTGCGATCACAGTGACGGGGCGGTGACCGTCTGGTACGGGACGCCCACGTAGCGGCCTGATCAGATCCCGCCGCCGGATCTTGGCCGCTCTGCCTCAGGCTCCCGAAGGGGTGCAGGGCCGTGGGGCGGGCGAAGGGTCGCCGATTTCTGCTCGGCCTCGCGCGACAGATTATGCTTGCCCAAGCTGCGGTAGACGCGAGCGAGTTGCCCGTAGCACTGGGCGGCCATGAATCCAATGTGTGGTTTGGGCCCTTCGGAGGCCGTCAACTCGTCCAGGCGACGCACCGCGGATTCCAGCAGGATCCGGGCCTCATCGTGCCTGGACTGGGCTTGCCGCCACTGGGCCAGGGTCATTTCGGAGAACGCCGCGGCCACGGCATAACTCGGTACCGACGGATACCGTTTCGTCAGATCGACGAGCAGCTCGACGGCCCGTTGCAGGTTGGGCAAGGCGGCATCAGGCTGACCCGCCTGCATGCCTTGATCCCACAATCGCAGGTGTAACCGGCCGAGCGAAAACTGGTAGCTTGGTACGTTTGGCCACCGGGTAACGAGTGACTGGATGATGCCCAGAGCCCTTTCCAGCCGATCTGTCGAGCCGTCCCATCGCGCCTGCACGGCGTAGGTTTCACTCAAATCGAACTGGTATTGGGGTATGTGCGGGTACTCGGCGACCAGGTCTTCCAGTATGGCCACTGCTTGTTCCAAAGGCCCGTTATCGGCGGGCCGCGAAGCCGGGCGCTGCGGGCCGGGGGTTTCGCGAAGGCACAGGGCCAACAGATGTCGGTATTCAGGAACTCTGGGTTTCTCCGCGATCAGTCCAGTGAGCAATTGGATAGCCTGCTGCAAATGCAGGCGGTTCCGGTCGCGATCCCGGTGCCGGTCTCCTCGATCCGGCGGCTGGGTCATCGGCGGCGGTCCCGGCGGGATCAAATCTTGGGGGGCGGGCGGAGGCGGTCCGTGCGGCAGTAGCAGTGCGGGAGGCCGGCCGGACCCGTGAGCCAGGCCACGAGGACCCGGCCCGGCCCAATCAGGGGGCCCATGCGCGGGACGGTCGATAGGGTGAATCGGCACGGCCGCCAATAGAGGGTTGGTGAGCATGTAGCAGGCTCTGGCAAGCTCAAACCGCACCTCCTGCGAGCCGGACCCGGCGTCGAGCTTGCTTTGCAGGATCTGCCGAGCCGTCTCGTACTGATCCGCGGCTTCCGGCATTTCGTCCTCGGAGGCGAATGTCTGTCCCAGTTGAATCTTGAGCCGTGCCAGAGCGATGTCCAGAGTGTCGTCGTCGGTTCCCCTCTCGCGGAGCCGTTCGTACTGTGTGGCTGACTCCCCGTACGCCGTTCTCGCAGCTTCATATTGGCCGAGCAAGCTGTAGATGTCACCCACGCGCCGTTGAGCGGCCGCGATCTTGAGAAGAAGCGATGGGGCATTGCCCTCCTGCTGTGCAAGCTCCTGATAGAACGACAGCATTCTTCTCAGGAATGCGGCCGTCTCGGGAGAAAGCACGGGCGGAACCTTCACGACCAGGCTGCCATCTTCCGTGTCATTCAAGCTGATCTCCTGCGAGACGGCGAGCCCGACCGGCGCGAACTCCTCGAAGATGGCGTCGATGGCGGCGACGGCCAGATCGGCCGTAGCCTGGGCCCGCTCCATTTGCGTGCGAGTGACCATATTGGCCTTGTGGACCTTGAAATAGGCCGTCGAGAAGATCCCGGCGATGGAGATCAGAAGAACGAGTATCAGGCCGGCCGCGGTTGCCAGAGCCGGGTTGCGCCGGGCCCAGCGAAGCAGCCTTTCGGGTGCCGAGATCCGCCGGGCTTGGATCGGAAGATCGCTGACAAATCGAAGAAGATCATCTCGCAACTCGGCGGCCGACGAATAGCGGTGCTCCGGCTCGCGGGCGGTGGCTTTGAGAATGATCGTCTCCAGGTCTCGAGGCATGGTCGGGCACAGCCGGCGCGGCGGAAACAGCGGTTCTGAAAGAATCGCCTTGAGCCCTCCGCCTTTTTCGACAAACGCCGGTCGAAGCGTCGCCAATTCATAGAGACTGACGCCCAGCCCGTAGACGTCGCTGCGCTCGTCACAGCGGTGTTCGTGTTGTTCGGGGGCCATGTATCTCAGTGTGCCCACGACGTCATCCGCCTTTGTGAGCTCGGCGAAATCCTCGGTCTTGGCCAGGCCGAAGTCGGTCACCCATAACATGCCGTCCGCGTCGAGCAGGAGGTTTGCAGGTTTGACGTCGCGGTGAAGGACGCCTTGTCGGTGCGCAAACGAAAGCGCATCGGCCGCCTGGGCGAAGAGTCGGGCGAGGTTGTTCCAGTAGCCCATCGGGCCGGAAAAGAACGAACGCGACGAGCCGTTGCCGCCATGTCCGGCAGGCGCACCGACCGACGAGACGAGCGGGTATGCCGATGATTGGGCCGTCGGCGCGGTCGGATATGCATGCGGGCCGCTCTGTGCCGGTTTCGTCTCACGGTCTGTCGAATCCGTCATGGTCCGCGAGTCGAGCAGCTCCCTCGCCACCTGGACAAGGTCCGAGCCGGCCAGGTTCGGACCGGCTTGCTGATTATCGCTTGAGCGGGCGATCATGTTCCGAGTGGCCAGACTCCGGAAAACCGCATCGAGCCCGACGCCGCGGATATACTGCATCACGAAATAGGGACGGCCGTCGTGTTGTCCCACGCCGAAGATCTGGACGATATTGGTGTGGTGCAACCGTGCGGCGGTTCTCGCCTCGCGTTCAAAACGCTCGCGGCGAGATTGGCTGGACAGGTACTCCGACGGAAGAACCTTGATGGCCACGCGTCGTCCAAGCGATTCCTGCTCAGCCTCATAGACGACCCCCATTCCGCCACGACCGAGTTCGCGGACAATACGAAAGTCCCCGAGCTGTCGCGGCGCCGGTTGGTTGCCGATCGCTTCGGAGCGAGATCGTCCGGAGCCGGTCGTCTTGGCCTGCTCGACGCGGACAATCATGGAGAACAGCTCACGGATGTCACCGGCCATCTCCGGACACCGCAAGGCGTATTCTTCCGCAGAGGGCTGCTCGCCGCGCCGAAACCGCTCGGTGAATTCGGCCGCGAGCATCTCCAGGGGATCTCGTTCGCTATCGTTCTCGTTCATAATTCGGTTCCGTCGTCTCGCGCGCCGGCCTCGTCGAAGGTCGCCGCATCAGGCCCAAGGATTCACGCCGGACAATTCGTCCAAAATGGCTTTGAGCCGGCGCAAGGCGCGAACGTATCGAATGCTCGCGGCCTTTTGTTGAATGCCCAGTACTTCCGCGACCTCCTGGTTCGTGAGCTCCTCAAAATGACGCAATGCCAGCACTTCCCGATCGATGGAGTCCATCTGATCGAGAGCATGATGCAGTTGTTCACAAAACTCCGACCGGCGCAACGCGAGGGAAGGCGAGGTCACGCCGGCCGCCAGATGCCTGGTCATCGACAGACAGGTTGACTCGGAGGATGCCCCTTGATGCAGGGGGATTTCGCGGCCGGCGTCGCGCTTTTGCGCGCCGAGGTGTCGCCGGTGAAGCTCGGCGAGCGTCTGTAGGACAATCATCCGAAGCCAAATGAACAGCGCCGATTCATCATCGCCTTCGACATGCCCAAAACGCTGGGCAGCGCTGATGTAGGCTTCCTGGAGAACGTCATCGGGGTCCAGCCGTCCGGCAAGGCGCTGATCCAACCGGAAGAGAACCGTCTTGGCCAGTCGGGGGCGATACTCCTCGAATGCCGCAACGAGAGCTTGAAGGTCTCCGGCTCGTACTCGCTCGATACGGCTTTTCGTTGTCTTCTGCTCGCTGGTCATACCTGCTTGCCCCTCAGACGGGCCCGTATAGAGAGACAGGTCGGTGCCCTCGCTTCATATGGACCGAGTCGCACTTGCCCAACCGGCGTTTCTCCACAAATTGTAACGCCTGGGAGCGTCGGAAGTTGCGATCAGGGGCGATTTTCATAGGAGCACCCGTAGAAAAAGCCTTACCTTTTGCGTTTCCATGAATAGCCGCGCGGAGCGTCCGTGGGGCAAGAGCAGGAATCCAAAACGGAGAAGCAGCAATGAAGACCAAAATCGCGTTTATGGGAGCACTGATTACCGTCTGCCTGATCGGCTGGGCCATCGCCGGACAGGGCAAGCACGGGGCCGTGAAGGGCAAGGGCTTATCGAGCGATGAACCAGCCAAACCAATGTTCTGTGGCGGTCATCCGCCTATGCCCATTATGGCGGTCTTGGACGCAGACAAGAACGGTGAACTCTCGGCAGCCGAAATTGATGGCGCGAAAGCGGCATTGCTGACGTTGGATGCCGACGGCGACGGAGTGTTGACGGCCAAGGAACTGCGACCGGTGCCCCCGGAACCCCCAAAGGACGGCGAGAAACCCCAGGCCGGTGATCACATCATGCGCTTGGATGCGAATGGAGACGGCTATGTGACCCTGGAGGAATTCACGGCGCCGATGACGGCACAGATGAAGGAGGTCTTCGCAAAGATTGACACGAGCGGCGATGGGAACATCGACAAGGATGAAGCCGCGGCAGCTCCGCCGCCGCCTCCTCCTCCTCCTCCTCCGGGGCGAGGTCACGGGATGGGGCCTGGTGGCCATGGCGGCTGCCGATTTGGACCTCCTCCACCGCCGCCTGCGGATGCTGAGTAACGAAAAGCGGGCCGCGGAGGGACCGCAGCTTTGAGAACACAGGAAGGCCGATGCCGATCTGCTCCTGTTACGGGGCAGACGGCATCGGTTTACAATGTGCGATGGTCCGCGCATTGGCGGGCTTGCGGCAAACAGACCGACTTGCAGGATGCACACGCATTGGGGTGACGCGGGGCAACCCCGCCGCAGGAAGGCAAGTCAGACAAGAATGAAGGAGTCTCAACAATGAGAATCAGATTGGCTCTTGCAGCCGCGGCGGTGGCGGCTTGCGCGGTGGGCTTCGCGGCGGCCCAGCAGATGAGAAGGCCGGATGCGCGGACGGCACGCGGCAGAACGGACTTCGCGCTACCGCCGCCGAGCCCTGTGATCGAGGTACTGGATGCGGACAAGGACGGGATTATCTCGGCCGCGGAAAGGGAAGGAGCCGTTGCCGCGCTGGCCAAGCTCGATCGTAACAACGACGGAGATCTGACGCCCGACGAACTTCTGCCGGCGTTCGCCGAAGGCGGCCCGCCGGATATGAGCGGGATGAGACGCCCCGGTCGAGGGCCCGGCGGCGCGCCACCGGGGTGGCGTGGCGAGAGTGCCGAGGCATCACCGATACCCAAGGACGACGCCGAGAAGAGAATCCTCGACGTGTTGACCGAACTCAACAAGAAGCCGGTGCCGGGAGGCATGAGCGTACCCATGGAAGATGGCCGTTTGCTCCGCCTGCTGACCGAGGCTATCGGAGCCAAGCACGTGGTCGAGATCGGAACCTCGGTTGGTTACTCGGGAATCTGGCTCGGCCTGGCCTTGAAGGCGACGGGCGGCAAGCTTACCACCTTCGAGATCGACGCCCGACGTGCGGCCGAGGCGCGGCAGAACTTCAAGAAAGCAGGAGTCGACGAGTTGATCACGCTCGTAGAAGGTGATGCTCATGAGACGGTCGCGACCGTGAAGGACAACATCGATCTGCTTTTCATCGATGCGGACAAGGAAGGCTATCTGGACTATCTCGAAAAGCTTCTGCCGCTCGTTCGACCCGGCGGGTTGATCGTCGCTCACAACATCAAGCCCGGCCAGGGTGACCCAGGCTACCTCAAAGCCGTTACCACCGACCCGAAACTGGAAACGCTGTTCCTTCACAGTGAAGGCGCGGGAGTCGGCGTGACTCTCAAGAAGCGCTGACAGACCGGTTGTCGACGGCTTGCCGAAAACATCAGGAACCCGAGAACGGGTTCTCGTACCAGATAACGCCCAGCCTTTCGGTCTCCTCGGTGGTCATGACATCGAGGTCGCCGTCGCCGTCCAGGTCAACCGGTTGGACAAGGTCGAACTTGGTGCCACTGAGACCCGCGATGTCAAAGGCGGTCCAGTTTTGCTCGGCAGGCGAGTTGGCGTACTTCATCCACATCAGGCCGCGTTTGCCTCTTGATTGCTCACAACTGAAAACGATGTCGGTCCGACCGTCGCCGTCGACGTCCGCGATGCCCACACCCTTGCCCGTTCCGGCATCGGCCGGCAACCTGATTGTGTAGCTTTCCCACTCCGGCGGCCCGGCCGCTGCTCGCCGATAGTACACCAGTTCACCGCCGGCCGTCGCCGCGAGGACGTCCCGAAGACCGTCGGCATCCAGGTCCGCCACAGTCAGGAACATGTACTCACGATCGCCCAGCCCGATCCGATGTACCGGCCACCGACCGAGACGGGCGTGATCATGCCCTGGGTTCTCGATCCACAGGCAACCGCGAGAAGTTCCCTTGCGGTCCGATGCCACGATGTCCAGGTCGCCGTCGCCATCCATGTCTTCGGCGATCAGCGACATGATCCAGCCCGCATCGTACAAGGGGTGCCACTTCCAGGCGTTCAGATCGCGCGCTTCGTTCGGGGCCTCGAACCAGCCGATTCCGGCGCCATCGTTCTTGCCGCCGACCACAAGGTCGATGCCATTGCACCCATCGACCTGCATCGGCAGGCAGAACATCCATTGGCAGACGCCCTTGGACGCCGGCAAGCCCTCTGTCTTCCATGCCGTTGGGTCGAGGTATCGCGACCGCTCGCGGGGTGCCCAATGAAGGAAGACGGTTTTCTCCTTGCCCTCGCAACAACTGACCACGTCGAAGGCCCCGTCGCCGTCGAGGTCGGCGAAAACGGCGTCCTCCGGCGAACTCACCTGTCCCACCGTGACCGCCGGCCACGGTCGTCTGGCCGCCCGCGTGCCGGGATGCAGGTAGACTCGGATCAGGCCGCCTTCCTCCCATGCGGCAGCGACATCGGGAAGCCGGTCACCATTGACGTCCGCCAGTCGAACGCCGTCGGCACCGGCAGATGAGTTGTCGATCACGTGCAGGGGCCACGCCGATAGAGCGTCGCGGCCCGTCGATGCACAGCCGAAGGCAATCGAAAGCATCGCAGGGAAGAGGAACCGACGGACGCCGCCGAGTGCTTGCGAGCTCGGCCGGTACGAGGCTTGTGCTTGCTTCATCGCGTCTCATTCCTCCTCGCTCGGAGGTGTGTTCGTCGACCATGCCTGATCGCCGACCAGTTTCACAAACCGGACCGGCAGACCGGGCGTCTCGATCACGCGTCCGTTCTCGATCCTGACCTGCGTCAGCGTTTGTTGCGAATGCCCGCCGACCGGTATGACCAGTCGCCCGCCCTCGCTCAGTTGCCGCACCAACGCCTCTGGCACGCGTGGGGCCGCCGCCGTCACCATGATCCGGTCAAAGGGCGCGAACTCCGGCCAGCCGAGGCTGCCGTCGCCCCGGAGATAGTGGACGTTGCGCACCCCAAGCGAGTCCAGCAGCGACTTGGCCGCCAAGAGGAGAGGCCCGACGCGTTCGATGGTGTAGACCTCGCCGGCCAGCCTCGCCAGCACCGCCGTCTGGTAGCCCGAGCCCGTGCCGACTTCGAGCACGCGATGGTGAGGCTCCACCTCCAGACAGACCGTCATGTATGCGACGATGTACGGTTGCGAGATGGTCTGACCGCAGGCGATGGGCAATGCCGCGTCGGAGAACGCCGCATCTCGTTTGTCCGGCGGGACGAACAGCTCTCGCGGCACCTCCTCCATGGCGGCGAGAACGCGGGGATCTTCGATGCCCCGCCCACGTATCTGCTCATCGATCATCTGTCGGCGGGAAGCACGGTAATCTTCAAGCATCCAATCGTGCATGACGGCATGGCCTGACGGACAGTAATGAAGTGCTGCGCATTGTACGAGCGTCGACGTACGCGCGTCCATCCGGGGGCACGACATGGGCTGCGGAGGGGGTGAACCGGGTGTTGAGGAGCGTTTCGCCGTTTTCGCAGAGCCGGTCGGGCACCGGCCGACAGGCCGCCCGCGACACCCGCGACGACAAAGGGTCGGCGGGCACCCGCCGCAATGGGCCCGCAGCAGAATCGGCGGGCAAACGTGAGGCTTCCCTTTCAGAACCGCGCCCCTCGCGGAGCGGCCTCCTCGGGCGTGCGTCCGCCTCGCGGTCTTGCGAATGGCTCACGCTCCGGCTTCCGAGACAGGCAGCCGCGCCGTCTGCTACCGACGCTCACGGAATCGAGATGTGATCCGTATCCCTGGTGCGGTAGAGCTTCATCACCTCTTCGTGCGGCGGCATCGGCGGCTGTACCGGCGCCGGCGCGTTGCAGTAGTAGTAGGCGACCGATGAGTACCAGTACGGCTTGAGCCGGTCGACCGCCCACGGATTGACGAACGTCAGCTTGAACCGCCTGTCGAACGCGATGGCATCCGCCTCGTGGAAGCGGTACATGGTGACCATCGACCGCAGAGGGTCCTTGAGGGGCACGCCGTGCAAAGGCCCGTTGAACTCACCGTCCCGGAAATACCAGCCCCCGTTGAAGTAGTCCTCAAGACCCGTTCCGGTAAATCGCGGCTTGTCCCAGTCGTCGTCGATGTAGACGTACTCGGGGGCTTCCAGAAACGACAGGTAATGCAGCAGCTCGCCCTGCATGTGCAGCATCATGCCGACGAAGTGACCGCTTCCGGTGGTGTCGACGATCAGGGCTTCTTCGCCCGGCTTGCGGCGGCCGGTCCGGAACTGGGTGCAGAAGTAGCCCGTTCTTTCTGGCATCGCATCGAGTTCCTGATAGTTGGCGTTGACGAAAATGTCCGTGCCGTTGCGCGGGTGGCGATTCTCGACCTCAATGCGGAAACCCTTGGCATAGGGCATCGGCCAGTGGCTGTAGAACCCGCCGCTGGACGTGCCGACGTACCGGGAGGTGAACGAGTTGAACTCGCACTGGCCGGCGCCGAAAAAGTCACCCATCGGACACTCGACCGCCGGAGTGGCCGCGCCGTCCCAATAGATCCGCAGAATCAACGACTTGAGCATCGTCGGATCGATCGCCGCCGTCGTATGCCAGTGTTGCCAGAACCAGCCCGGAAACGTCAGCCAGAGGCGGCCGATGTAACCGGCACCTTGAACCTCGCCGACGGTCACCGGCCGCCCGGGCGGCAGGACAACCGTCTTCGACCGCTTTTCCAGATTGAAGGTCGTCAACTGCCGGGATCTTCCGGCCGGCTTGACCGCGATGTTGATGGCATCCGACATTTGTAGACTTCCTCACGTCAACAGACCATTTGTCACGAGTCCGCAATTTGCGGTAGACTACCACACGCGGGCCCAACATGCACAGCCCGCGAAACGAGAATCGTGACAACAGGTGCATCCGCCAGACAGTGGCCGTCCACTGGGGCCCCGCGGTGAGCAATGGAAACAGCCTGGCGATTCCTCGGCGGAACCCAGCCATGCCCGCCATGGACAAGCCCCGTTGCGGCCAACGAGAATAGCCCGGCGATTCGTCGCTGGGATTCTGGCCGAGCACCGGCGCGCGGATGCGAGTCGCGGTTCAGCCCGAGGCATCCCTCATCGAACGGAAAGGCAATCATGAACAGAATTCTTGATCGGCTTGGTTCGAGTCTGTGCCTGACGATTGTGCCCGTCACTCTTCCGGCGATCATGCCGGCCATAGCCGGCGGCGCTGCCGCCTCTCAGCCTGCCTCCCGATGGACCGCCGAGAAGGCCAACCAGTGGTATGCCGCCCTGCCGTGGCTCGTCGGGTGCGACTTCATCCCCAGCACGGCCGTCAACCAGCTCGAAATGTGGCAGGCAGAGACATTCGATGAGGCCACGATCGATCGCGAACTTGGGTGGGCCGCCGACATCGGCATGAACACCGTCCGCGTGTACCTTCACGATCTCGCCTGGCAGGCCGATCCGGACGGCTTCAAGCAGCGGATGAACCGCTTCCTTAGAATCGCCGACAAGCACCACATCAGGCCGCTGTTCGTCATCTTCGACGACTGCTGGAACGACAACCCGAAGATCGGCAAGCAGCCTGACCCCATCCCCGGCGTTCACAACTCCGGCTGGATGCAGAGCCCCGGCAAGGCCGTGGTCAACAACCCGGCCGAGTGGGGACGACTCGAACGATATGTCCGCGATGTGATCGGCACGTTCGGCCAGGACCGACGAGTCCTCCTGTGGGACCTGTACAACGAGCCGGGTAACAGCGAACAACACCTCAAATCGCTGCCGCTGCTCAAGAAGGTGTTCGAGTGGGCCCGGGCCGCCGGGCCGTCGCAGCCGCTCAGTGCCGGCCTCTGGTACGACAACAAGGAACTCAACGAGTTTCAGCTTGCCGCTTCCGACGTCATCACCTTCCACAACTACAACGACGCCAAGAGCCTGACCGACCAGATCGCGGAACTGAAGAAACACGGCCGCCCGGTGATCTGCACCGAGTGGATGCGCCGTCCGGTCAGCGTCGTGCAGTCGCATCTGCCCATCTTCGCCAGGCACCGTGTCGGCTGCATCAACTGGGGTCTGGTCTCCGGCAAAACCCAGACCATCTACCCCTGGGGCTCCAAACAGGGCGCCCCTGAGCCCAAGCCCTGGTTCCATGACCTCTTCCATAAAGACGGGACACCCTATGACCCGGCCGAGATCGCGATGTTCAAGGAGTTGAGCGCCAAGATCAGAAAGGGGCAATGACATTCGCGACATCATGCCGATTGCGCGAATTCAACCGGCCGCCGACCCGTGAGTGTCCTCGGATCAGTCTCCGCTCGATACACTCCGCCATTTCCGGAGCACCCAACATGTTATCCCCCTGACCGACCATGGGTGACAGTCCGTTCGGCCCGGTGGCGGTTCTCGAGCCGACACCGCGCCGCCGACGACGTCTCCCGCTGCTCATTGACAACTTCATAGTGCCCCCCCGGCGGCGGCCCGGAATGAATGTCCTGTCGATCCCACGGCACCCGTCCGCTCGAATCCTTCGCCTCGCTTTTTGCGAAACAAACCCAACGCCTGCGGTCCGGACAAACCGGGATGAAGGACAACGGCTCACGCAAGTCTTTCGCTGCTCGTATCTTACGCCGCCAGATGCGCGCATGTTGGCCCGGAATCCGCTCAGCCCGGAATCCGCTCGGCCCGGAATCCGCTCGGCCCGGAATCCGCTCGGCCCGGAATCCTTTCCGGGCCACCTCCCCC
>Ga0209506_1002087_pt1 | contig 18609 bp, 17 predicted proteins | sample AD_JPNHG2_MetaG_FD_184409 | JGI IMG/M metagenome (GOLD analysis project Ga0209506, IMG submission 184409) | Active sludge microbial communities of municipal wastewater-treating anaerobic digesters from Japan - AD_JPNHG2_MetaG (SPAdes) (version 2) | ecosystem: Engineered > Bioreactor > Anaerobic...
GTATAATTGAATGTCAACAGATCGTCCGCTCGCCTTTGCATGAATAGCCGGAACCGACATTATCCATGTTTTATAGTGCGTTGTATTTATTGCGCTCGTACTCCAGTCAATAGATGTTATACCATACACATTGGTGGCTTTTACACGAACACCCCATGTTGAAAAATCGGATGCTTCTGGGTATCCATCAACATCTCTATTAAACATATATGAGAACATACTATCGTATACCTTATACGAGGTCCAATTATTTCCGCTATCTTTTGTTATCTCTACCGTAAAATAGCTTATAACATTGTTAAATTCTGTTGTTACCCAAGACCACGAAATATCAATTCCAGTTTGTGTTGCTCGTGATGTAACCAATCCCACATTAGAAGGTGGAGTTGTATGACCACCGGGAACTGCATCATCTATCGCCTCTTGAATTGCATCTCTTGAAACAACAACATCAACAACAAGATCATCCCACCCAATTTTTGACGCGGTAAATGTAACCACACCACGACCACTAGGAACATCAGTTATATAATAACTATTTCCTACCCATGATCCTGTAACCGTAGCAGAATCAGCATTTATACTCCAGTTTTGTGAATAATCAAGTCCAGCCCTCATAACTTTAAGTTCTACAAATACTTTAGAGTAATCGTATCCTACATTATGTACATATGGAACGTGTAATTCTTGGGAACTTGGAACAAGTTCATAGGGGGCGTTTTCTTTAACTGCAACAGATTCACGAGCTATCTGATATGCTATAGCATCCCTATCCAGAGATGCCAATATACAAGTGTATTTATATTGTTCGGAATATTCTTCATAAGAAACACTTTGAATAATACCTAAAGATGTACTTCCTGCAATTGTAATATTTACAGGGGAACCCTCTGCAACATAATCATCAGAAAGAAAACTATATTTAGTAGAACCAATTTCTATTTGTTTTGAAAGTGCCCGAGCGAACCAACGAGCAATATCCCCATCATAAACATAATCGAGAGTTATTTTGGTGGGTTTTATCTGTTTGCTACCCTTGGGATAAACAACAATTTCTCGTTCTGATGTTTTGTACCAAACATCAGCGTAAATGTTATTATAGTATATGCTCTTATAATCAGATACATTATTGTTCTTGTAGAGAAGCCGAGCTTTCTTATTACCAAACTCAATAACATCTAATGAAATTCCGGTATCATATTTATTTTCAATTACATGATTTTCTGTAGCAACAATACCAGAAAAATCACTATCAAAGTTTTTATAATTGTAATCCAACTGTTTTGCTATAGCTTTATTAGTAAAATACTCTATAGCATCATCAGTATACTCTTGATATACAATTTGATTTGTTCCTGTTGATTCATCTATAACATTAGCTTTTGGAGGATAAAAATATGTCGGAGGGATTGGATACCCCTTAAAGGTACCATCATCTCCATATCCACAATTACTATCGGTGTAAATTCTAACCTTATCTAAATTCTCAAGCTCGTAGTGCTTTACTTCGACACTATCATAACTTTGAGTTTTATCTACTATGTTAATTTCTTTAATAATGTTTGATTCATCAAACGTGTGGACTGGAGAAACTATTTCCGGTGGAATGGTTGGAAAAGAAATACTACCACCACCGATTGCTCCTGGAATTGTTTTAATACTATATTCAGCTAATAAATTCCACTTAATAAATGATATATCTCCAGACGCATTGAGATTGAATACATATCCGTATTCATATGCAAGAGTGGAGATTAAATCATACACCGTATTAGTTTCATTTTTTGGCGCGAACCGGTTAATAACTGTATCTATAGTTACAGAATCGTCAACACGGTCTTCAAACCCCGCTATAGTAGCAAGGAGATGAACAATAGATTTGGATGGATTTAATGGATCGCATATAGCACAATCGGCGTATACAATATCTCCGACTTCAACATCAAGATAATCAGTATCATCAACAGCTTCTAAGGATATAATAGTATTATCAGCAATACCATTGTATTTCCAATTTCTATTAAACGGTATGTGTCCGTAAAAATAATCGGTACCACTTTCTGTAATATACACAATTATATCTAATGTATTAGCAGTAAGAAGGGAAAAAAATGTAGAATTATATTTCATTGAAAATGAACATTCACTCTGGGCAGATGAGAATGTATCATTGAATCCATTTCTCGAAATGGTAAGAGTATCATATATAACATAATCGGAAACTTCCACAAATCCGTTTCCATCTTGAAAATCTAAATATACTTTTTTTTGACTCATTAAGGTATCTCCTATTACACGGTAAGTATTCCGCGAGAGCGTTGATTATATATAATTGAAGCTATACTACCAGCTAATTCTTTTTCTGCTACCACAGAACCAGCGACAGACACATTTACATTTATATTTGTACCACCTTTGTTACCTAATGACCATGGAGTTTTGGTTGCAATTAAATAATCATCCGGTGCTGTAGTTATAATATTACCATTAGGAGCAATTATAGCATCTTGAACAGAGCGAGCTGTATTTACATATGTATCAAGCCAATTTTTCATTTCTGCTAAAGCATCTTTAGTTAATGATTTTTTCCATCTTTCTAGGACTCTATTATATTCATTCTGTATTTTAACAATGTCCCCCGTAGCAAACACTTGCTTTAATTTTTCTAAATCTTCCCCAAAAAATTTTGTAAAACTAGCCACTTGGTCCCCCAAGTGGGGGATATTAGTAATGGCGGGTATCAAATAGGGTTTAAGATTTCCGAACATGTTTTCTAAATGTGAGAGTATCTCCGCAGTAGCAATTCCAACATCGACTGTATCTCTCCCAGTATTTCCACCCCCAGTATTTCCACCCCCAGTATTTCCACCCCCAGTATTTCCACCCCCAGTATTTCCACCCCCAGTATTTCCACCCCTAGATATTCCTAAATTAGTCAATGCTGTAGTGATGGCATCTATCATAACCCGAGAAAGCGATTTACTTGTTAATCCATTATCTTCCAGTAATTTAGAAATCTGCTCATCAGACAATCCACCGGCATCTATGGCATCTTGAAGTTTATAAAGGTCTAATAATCTTTGTAAAATTTCTTCTTGGGTTTCTAACTGCCTATCGGCGACAGAAACAAGCGCATCTTGTGTAAACACCATCTGAGATTTAAGATTCTTTACTTGTGATTCATACTCAGTGGCAGTAATTGCACCAACTTCATATAAATCTTGAAGACTATCTATTTGTTTATCAAATATGCCAGAAAGTTTATCATGTAAATATGATATAGTATCTTTAAGAGAATCTTGTGTGTTTCTAGCGGCTTTTGCGAAATCTTTAAGGGCACCCGTTGAACGCTTAATCTCTTTAAGGTATCTAATGTGTACACCGGGAATCATATTGATTACGCGAATAACTGCATTGATAGCTTTTATAATAACGTTACCTACAGGCATAATTACATAGTCAAAGAACCAAAGAAACCCACCAGATACCCAATCTATTGCGGCAAGAAGTGGAGCAAATGCACCATAGGCAAGAGAAGTTACAATCTGAAAAAGTCCTAAGAAGGGTGCCAATACTTTACCAAAAGCCTCCCCAACCTGTTCTACAATAGCAACAAGAGGTTCAAGAGCGTCATTAGTAAGAGGTTCAACCATACCACGCATAGCTTCAAAAGCTGTAGTAAGTGGATTAAGAAGAGCGGTTACATTTTCGATTGAGGTTATGAATGAGGTAAGTGCAACAGTACCTACTGCGAAAGGATTTCCACCAGCAGCCAAGCTACCGGATTCAGTTTCTTCAGCTCCAAGAGCAATTGTACCACCTATACCGGCAGAGGTATTACCTGTGTTAAAGGCACGACCAGCACGAGCACGGACACCATTCCAATAGTCAGATTGCCCCTGTGTGGCCTCATTAAACATACCTATTCCAATCAATCGTCTATGTGTTTTTGCAATATCTCGATATATTTGCGCTTCTTCTGCTATAAGATTATTTAATTGTATCTGGTATGAAATTCTATCTTGTTCATTTTTAGCAAACTTAATATTTATAATCAAAGCATCTCTACGCGCTTCTACTTCTTTTTGCGCAGAAGCATACGCTTTAGCATGTGCTAACTGTAAATCATCTACAGCAGAAAGAGAAGCCGCAACAGCAGATTCTTGCGGAAGCCACCAATCTCCTAGTTCGGGTAGTTTTTTTCCAAAACCCTCTTCGAGCATATCAGTTATTTGTTTTATACGCTCTCTCATTCGCAGACCAAAACCAGACTTCTCCATACCAACTTCACCAATTTCTATAAAAGCGGCATTATAAACCTCTGTGAGACTCTTCAACTCTTCTTCAAGAAGTGCTTTTTGTTTATCATCAACGAATAAATCTTTCCATTTAAGTTTTTCTGTATCCCATGTGTCCTTAAATGTACCTATATATAAATTAGCAGCGCGTCTACCAAACGCATGAGCATCTTTGGGATCATAAAAAAGTTTTTCATTTTTACCAGTAAGCGATGAGAAATATGCCATCTCACGTTCCATAGCTGACTTATAGGCCCTAGCACCAGCTTGAGCCGCATCTGCATGAACCTTAGCAAAATGCCCAGCAATATCAAAACCAAGCATTCTGGCCACTTCACCGTTTATCATTTTATTCAGATAAAGCATCTTCGCAACTTCTGCGTTTGCTAATTTATATCTAGCGGCATAATCTGAAATCAATCCGACCAAACGAGTATTAAGTTCAACTTCTCTTTCCATGTCGGAAAGTCCCATTTTATCTACTTGAGAAGTTATTGTGGGAAGTTGCTCTCTCATTATTGGTATTAAGGATTCCATCGCTAACTGAGCATCCTCTTCAAACGCTTTATCTCTTTGAGTTGCATCATATACAGTTTTAATTGCAAGTATTGGGCCTGCAATCAATGCAGCAATACCAGCTAATTGAGACATGATAGGAAGTGCCATCATAAGTCCTTCAGCAAATAAATGTCCTGAAGTGGCTAATTTGGCAATAAAACCACCAGCTAAATTCTTTCCAGAAAGGAGCATTAAAGCCTCACCAATATTCAAAATAGTTTCTGGTAGATTTTTTAACAATTTTGTAGCTGTAGAAATACTCTTGTATGCTATAAATACTTTTAAGGCTTTTGTGAGTAAAGGAAGAACTTCCACTAAACCTTTTGCAAGTGTAAAAAATAAATCTGCTAGAGATTTTATATCCATACCCAGCTCATTAAAATATTCTTGCATTTCAGTAGATTCTAACATAGATGTCATTTCATCAATAAAATTTTTGTATGAGTTAGTAGCTCCACGCATAATCTTACCAGTAGACTTTTCAAATATATCTTCAAACATAGCTAACTTACCAGTAAGAGTATCCATATATTGTTCAAGCATTCCTGAAAATCTACCACCAGAAGAAGTCATATTCTGGAATGCACGTTCTACTTCTTTGAATCCAACTTTACCTTGACTTGTAAGTTTTTGTATTTGTTGTACATTGACACCCATCACTTTGGCTAATTCTTCATAAATAGGAATACCACGCATACCAAACTGCATAAGGTCACGACTATATGCTCTACCTTGAGAACGAAGAGTACCATATACATAAGCAATATCCCCAAGACTATGACCTGTAGCCAAAGCCACGGTACCGAGAGTATCCATAGTTGGGACAAGTTCTTTAGCCGCAAAACCATATGCCATAAGTTGTTTTGCGGCAGAAGCTGTATCTTTGAATGTAAGAGGAGATTTAACAGCAAAATTATATAAATCTTCCATTTGAGCTTTAGCTTTTTCTGCAGATTTTAACATGACAGTGAATGCCATTGTTTGGTTTTCTACAAATTTATTAAATTCCATACCAGAAGACATTAACTTCATCGCTTTGTTAATACCGACAGCCATAGACATATACTGCGCGGCTATACGTGCTAAAGACTTCCCTACGGAAGCCTCAGCACGAGTCATGGAACCAGTTGCGGTTCTTTCAAATGTTGTGAATTGTCTTGATGCTTTTTCCGTGCCTACAGCGCGGACTTCAAATAAAGCACTGGTTTTACTGTCTGCCATGATGTCCCCTATTTACTTCGACGGGAGGAAATTCCACTAGGGTTATTTGTTATATTTACATTATTTGAACTATGGGCTTCCATAGCTTCATTTTCCATAGATTTGGATTCCAACTCTAATGCAGTTATACCTTCCAGAACATCTATAGGCATATCAGCCCACCCATCATGATCCGGCATTCCCCACAATTTAATTAAATTATAGTATTCAAGAATAATAAGAAAGGTAGGATCATTTACATATTTTGTTATTTCATCACGTCGAATTTTAACTGGCTCATCACCAATCTTAAAAATCAGGGGAATGTGCCCCCGACTTTTAAGAAAGTTGACCTTATGCTCACCCTTCGCCAGCAAGTGGTAAGCAATTCTTAGTTTTTTTCGTTAATCCTGCTTGTAACAAGCTCACTGAAAAATGCATATATTTCGTCGATAAGAGCGTCGAACTCTACCGGCCCCTCGAATAGCTGTGCTACAGAGGTTACTTTAATTTCAATTCCATCCTCAGAGATGTATCCGAGGTTTTCAATTTTTGTAACAAGCTCATCAAGATATTTTTTACGATCAATCTTGATTGCCATTGATGGTGTCATTTCACCATCAGCACCCTTACCAAATGTAAACTCACGAGGAAAGATTCTCTCCTTGATTTTTACAGTAACGGGGCGGTAATGAATACGAATCTGGTCATCAGTATTCGCATCTTTGTTCTCCATCCACTCAGGAATGAAAACACGGCTTTTAGTGATAGAAGGTTGCAGAATCATACTAGGTATCTCCTTTTGTATGTTTTATTAAAGATAGTAGACCCCCACTATATGAGGGTCTACAATTTGACTATTAGGGCGAGACGGGGACGGGAACCTTTTCTGTAAAGATAACCGCATCATTACCAATGAGACGAACATTAGCAGTAAAGCTCTGAGCGTCCGCTACAGATGCACCAAGATTGTACGAAGTAAGCTGTACCTGTGCAAGCATGTATACAAGGGTCTCACCTTTGGAATTATCCTTCTGAAGATACGCCTTGATGTACAGATCACCAGTATTAACTGGGTTAAGAGTAGATTTTCCATCACCATCATAGTTGACAATCTTGAAGAACCGGTTAGCAATGCTGGTACCATTAGCGAGACTGGTAACAAAGGTAATACCTTCGATAGAACCAGAAACGTCTTTCTTACCAGTACGATACTTTTTCTGATCGTCTGCAAGAACTGTAACTTCGATTTCATCAGCAGAAATATCGAAGCTAAAAGAGCTTACTTCTGCAACAGTAGATGCAGTAACAACTGACGCAGAGTTGGTTGTTGAGAACGTGGCAGTGCCATCACCAATCCAGAAATCCCCAACTTCATATCCTGTTGGAAAAACAGTACTACCACTTTTGGCAACAATTTTATACAATGTTCCTTTTGTAGCAGTTCCAGTTTCCGTCGGCGTTCCAAAAGAACAGGTAGTTAATAGAGCATCACTGCCCACCAGTCGGTCGATCGCCATGTAATTACCTCCTATGTTTCTACCACACCAAGAGGTAGAAATATCTATATATACTTATGTATTTGCATATTTATATAATACGCATTGTATAAAAAAGTATACACTACTGTATACTTTTGTCAACACCCCTGATTTATGTAGATGGTCTAACTGTTTGCCAGTCGAATGTAAATCGACATAGTGCCGTAAGATGGTACCTATAAGCACCATTAAGTCCCTGATATCCGCTAACAGCGTTGCACTTGATATAAAGATCATTCGCGTCACCGAGTGTACCCCTAAGATTCTCAAGGTGAGCTTTAACTTTTTCCATTATTTCTCGACCATCACGCCACTGTGAAGGGCCAGCATCTAAACCAATACGAACATTATTGTGTTCCTCTCCCCGAGTAGCACTGATACGTCTACGTTGCCCACCAGAAGCCTCAATAATTATCCACATCATCTGTGCTCCTACTGGAGCCTGTATATTAAATATCTTATTCGCTCCCCCTAGAGGAACTGTTATATCTGTTTTAGTTTGGAGATACTGCATTATATCTTTTTCTATCATCTTCGTACCTCTATCTTTTTATTTACTAAATAAGCATATTGTCTGAATGCTTTCTTTAGAAAATCAGGAACTTGATTTGCAGTAGGATTTATAAACTCTCTACCGGGAGTATCCCTGTCTCTTATTTTTTTAACTAATTCCCAAAAACGATATTGATTATACGGATCGGGGTCATCTTTACTGATTCCTAATACTTGATTAGCCCATTCACTTAAACTTTTAATAAATTCTTCTGATCCATCATCGGTTCTATGTATTCCAGAATAAGTATCACGTACATAAGCATGGGGAGCATCAGAACCAACATATAAAACACCAACTTCACTTGGTTTTTCTATCTCATCTTCGGAGGCGTATTCTCCTTGAGCGTTGGAACCTTTGTTTTGCATCTGCCACGAAATAGAATTTGATAATCGTTTTGATACATCATTATCACTTGTAATTTCTTTCATAGCTTGAACAGAAGAAGCCCCAACATCTGTGAGCATAGCATCTACAGCAAGACTTAATTTTTTACCATCAAACATCTCACCCTTAATTGTCAATCGGGTGTATTTTTTAGCCATTATGTACTCTCGAGTGGTATTGTTACAGGAGATTGGGGTCTTTCCAATTTACACATAACATATGGGATTAAATGTTCCCATACTTCCGGTAAACCCTTATTTTGATAAACTACACCATTACTTCTACGAACTAGGTAATTGTCTGGGCTTACAATACCGTTGTATTCGATATCCATAAATCCAACTTCTGTTATGTTTTGATTGTCTTGATTATTTACTAATTCATCACTTGACGTTACAGGTTCTACACGCATAAAAACTTCACCCACATAATTCCATGTGGGTGATTCCCATCCTACTGATGGAACGTATTCATATACATCATAGTATTCTCTTGTTTCAGGAAATAATGCCATAACTATTACCTTATGAGATTCTCTATAGCAAATGAGCTACAAGAAGAAGCGATGGGGCCAGATTTACTCATGAGATCAAGTAATTGCCGTCCGTAACCGGATAATTCGAGGTAGTTTCTAATAACTCCAACCCCTCCGTAACTCACCATCATACGTCCTTCGGCCTTATATGTAAGTACTCCAGCCCCACCACCATTATCAACGGAAACAAAGTAATTATGACAAGCAAGTAATGCTACTGCTTTTTCATAATTTATGCCGTAAAAATCCCTACTCGTTTCATCACGAGCAAGAGCTATAAATGTATCCCGTGTATCTGCATTATAAAGAGCGGGATATATTGCTTGTATGATATTTACGGCAGTCATCTATTTAGTCCTTTATATCACCCTCTTCTACGAGGGCTTTCTGATTAAGAATTTCAGCGCGAATATCTGAACGGATTTCTTCTTTGAGCCACTTATCTAGTGTGGGAATGTGGAAACACCCCTTAATAAGCTCATCGAGTTTTTCACCACTTCTACGATCTATATCACTGATTTTTGCGGGAACGATAAACTTATCTTTATCCTTTCCTTCTTCGCACTCAGTAACAAGCTCTTTCGGATAGTTGTTTTTTTCCAAAATAACTTTATCCACCTTGGTGTACTCTTCTGCAAGATGTCCTGCTTTAGCCCACCGCCCTGCGGTGTCTTTAATAAGAGCATACTTGTCATCAGAAACATCCTGCGTTCCCGGAACAAGATTTACAATCTCGGTAAGACCTTTCATTGGTATACCGATACACCCATTGGTTTTGTTCGTTACAATCATCTAGGTATCTCCTTTAGTGATTTATTATATTGAAACACACTATATAAATATGTTTTAGTATAATAAATATAATAGGAGGTATTACCTGTAATGGCAACACCCCCTATTTATATATTAGAACCTTAAATCAACCTCAGATTCCGTACGCTTTCGCAACCGAAAGTGGGTAGAAAATTGTAACACCGGCGGTTTTTGCCCGACACGGAACTACATATTCCAGACCATCTACCATCAGCTCTTCCTGAGTGAACGGCATCGGCAGATCAAACACGAGGTGATCTGCATCATTCTTCCAGCAGAACATCGCTTTATTAGAATCATAAGCAGTACTAGTAGGGGCCGCAGTTTCAAGTTCATTGAACCACACAACCTGTTTAATATTCTTACTGTTTTCAAGGAAATAAGTAAGAATAGTTTTTTCAGATTCACTCGAAATCCGTTTTCGTTCAATAAGCTGATAGCTTGTGAGCGGGAGGGCGATTATGTCAGGAACTTCAATTCCCTTAGTATTCGAGATGATCTGGTTAGCAATACCATACAGATCGGCAAGAATCTCATCTGAGGTTTTCTTTTCCCAATTAGTTTTGTTATTGGTTGCATCATCGGGAACGGTATAAGTAGAAATACCAGTTGCATTGAAGAGACCCTTAGCTCCAGTAACAGAATCACCGGAAATGGCAACACTATTGAGCTTGGATTCAATCGCCTTACGTGCCGCATTAGCACGACCAGCTTCGAGAGGCTTGTTAAGTTTTGCCGCACGAGCAATTTCATCCTTGTTGTACTTGTAGGAAACATGTACAGGATAAATCTTAACGGTTTCCTCTTTACCGTAGATGTCTACAGACGGGAAATCAGTAGCGTAATCACCACCACCCATCTTGGCAACTCCAACCCGACCGTATACACGGTGAGTAATCTGAGTAGCAAGAGGATCGCCCTCAGTGCTAATCGGGAGCAGATAGAGCATCTTGAAAAGGTCATCGTATTTTACATCGTATGACCGCGCACGAATGCTTTCAAGTTCACGAGTAAAGAAGATAGACTCACCAGCATCAAGCCGCATATATTCATTCATTTATGCTATCCTCCTTATTTCATACCACGCACTTCAAGGAGTGCAAGGCCAGACGAGACATTCGAGCGGAAAAATCCACCGATGTCATAGTTATTAGTAGCAACGTCAGTGAACTTACCAAGAGTACCAGCACCACCAAGACCAGACACATAAGCAGGGTCTTTGTCGGCAACAGTGGACTCAGCAAGAACATACAGACGGCCATCACGAAGAATCGAGACAGACATACCGGCTTTCCAGCAAGCGGTTTCAGCACCAAAGTCCTTGCCACCATTCTGCACGAACGCAGCAACACCGAGGAACTTACCATTAGTACCATAGACCACAGTTACACCAGCCTGACTAGCACCAAGAGTAACAGCGCCGGTTACAGTGAGGTCAAGACCCGCAGGAGCAGAAACTACGATAACACGGTTAGTAGAACCAGCAACCGCAGAAATTCCAAGACCAGCAAGAGTCGTGTTAGCATTGATAGCAGCTATAAGAGCTGTCATCGTAGCAGCATGAGAGGTTGCGTAGGTTTCCGCCACAGCAGTACCGTTAATAGTGACGGTATACACATTCGAGGCAACGAGGTCAGCATCAAGCGAGACCGTAGCCTTATCCTTATGAGGGGCGTAGCATTTATTCTCCGACCCCACAAACCCGAAAACCGGGGAACCAAAATTGATGTCTTCTTTTGCGATGGCAGATTCAAAGTCGTTATGAAACCCTTCTACCATACCCGCAATAGCGACATCAGGAGCACCGTAAGCACCCATTCTTGCCTCCTATTACTTACGACCCTGCATTCTGAGGCGTTCGACCATACGGTTATACGCTTCCTTCGCAGAATCTACACTGTCAACTTTAGTAGTGGGAAGGTTTCCCTCATTCACATTTGCAGTGTCATTTTTTTCATTTTCGAGAGCAATATCTTCACGTGCACAATCTACACGAGCATCAATATACTCATCCGACTTACCATCCAGAGATGTCTTAGGGTATACAGCAAGCACGATAGCTTTCTTAATATCCATATCAGACATATCGCCTTTAATTTCTGCTTTAGCATCATTAGCAAGTGCAAGCAAGTCCATACGGGCTTCTACACGCTTGTTAATTTCTGCCTCATCCAGTTTAGAGGCTTCTAATTCAACCAGCTTCTGTTCTACAGAATCCAGTTTTTCCTTTGCGGAATCGCGTTCGGCTTCAAGTTTAGCAATAACACTATCTTTAGCTTTCACATCATCAGCAAGGGAATCAGCACGGGACTTCTCATTAAGGTAAGCGTCGATTACAGCAGGTTCTGCTTTATAATCAACAGAATCAAGCTGAATAGTTTTCATATTATCGGCCATCCTACCCTCCTTATTTGAATTTGTATTTTCAACCGCTAATGCGGCATCATCACTAAAAGAACGAATAAGTACACCATCTCCGCTATCCAATTTAATACGTGCGGCTTCACCAGCCCTAGCAACATCCACAACAGCTACATGATTGTATCTTATATTTTTTTGTCGTTTTGTATACGGCATCCCAAGCCACACACCACTTTCATCAACAACATCGGCAGTATACCCACAGGAAAGTTCTCTTTTCCCACGGAGAATATCATCAATAGTTTGTGCATCCTGTATGATCATATCTATCGTTAGGTGAATATTATCTCCATTCATAGGATTATCACCTAAATTACCTACCTGAAATAATTTTATATTATCGGCAGTAACAGCTTCATTCGGATGATTATTTGTAACTGGTTTTAATCTCAAAGAATCTAATGATTCATTTTCAAAAACATCATCTGGATGTCTAAGTTCATATTCAATAGACCCATCTGATAATTTATATGGAAATACACCTATATTTGTTACACAAGCTCTACCACGAATATAACCCTCTGGTGTTTGTGTAAAAGATTCTGTCATCCATGTAGGAGCATCTATTCGATCATATCGTACCATTCTTATACCTCCACGGTATGTATAAAAAAGTATACACTACTGTATACTTTTGTCAACACCCCTGATTTTATCCAGTTTTGAATTCTGATTTTTTGTAAATTTCATTTTTACCAATACGTTCAAGTCGCTCTGTTTTAATTCCAATATAATCCCCCTTTTCCGCAAGGGTAATGGTTACAGAACCGTATCCTATTTCTTCTATAGCTTCTTTTATTTTCTCTAATAGTTCTGGTGTACATTTCATGTGGTACCCCCTTCTATAGATTTATCCACTTCGGATAAATAGTAATTCCAACTCGGATATCCCAGACATCGACAGTTCTTGACAATAATTCTATTATCAGATACCATATACATATCACAAGGTGATTGGAGGTTATATACATGACTGTATTCGAAAGAAACGTGCTTACTAAGAACATTCTCAGTCTTTGGTCTCAACAAAAGAGTATTGTGGAGATATGTAAGATGGTTAAACGATCGGAACCCACTATTAGGCGAATACTCGCTGAAAATGGGATACTTTCGTCCTCCTTCCGAAAACGTGAGCCAGCATACAATAGAAAGCAACTTCCTGTAGAACAGATTATCACTAAATATCTCAGTGGGTGTAGCGTCCTGTCTCTCTCCAAAGAATATGGTGTCTCCAGAACCGTCATCACACAGAGATTGGCTGAAAATGGTATATAACTCAGAACTGGTTCTGAGGCGAACTTCATCAGAATGGGGAAACTTAGTAAAGAAGAGCGTAAACAACTTACTAAAAAGGCTAATATAGCTTGTACTGGAAAACCCAAGAGCGAACATGACCTTGAGAAAACCATGAGAAGCAGGTATATTAGACAAACACATATCGGCTTTGGAGAGGATATCGTGTATGATAGACTTATCAATCTTGGATATGATGTTCAAAGGCAATTCCCCATACAAAGGTATAGTATTGACCTTTTTGTGAATGGAACCATCGTTGTGGAAATCAGTGGTGGTGGTGTTGGCACTGTTCATTCCGAACATAATAGAACAAAGATCAAACGCCTCCTCAAATGTGGGTATACTGTCGTCTATATTGCTTTTTCCACTCAGAGGCTCTTTATCTATAACTTTGAGAATACTATCCCCCTTATTGAGGAAGTGTGCAGGAACCATGACCCCATCAGCCCGAAGGATTGGGTGATTATATGTACATCTGATGGTAGTGCCACTGGACGTTTTCAACGTAACCATCCTACCGAAGTACCTCCTCCGATACAACATTTCTGTAGGCTCGAACGCCTTAACTTTGGTATCTGATGGAAAGCACATAATCGAAAATCCCGGATGAGTTTGCACCCAAGATGCGGGGCGTTGCTTCCATGTCTTACCAAGATCATCAGAATAAACTCCGGGATTATCCCACGAACAAAGCATACTATCTAAATAGTAATGTTGGGGAATCGCTTTAGAATATATACCAGAGGGATTTCCTCTAACTTTTTCATCTCCCATAGTATGCCAATAATATGTCTGCATCCCTAAAGAAGTTTGTTGATATTTTGAGATCATACCGTTTAATTTACCAATCTGATCTCTGGCTAATCTACGTGCATTAAAACCAGTATATTTTCTGGACAGTTTCTCTATTTCACCCAAGAGCTTATCATAATCCATTCCAGTACTGATTCCACTTGTTATAAGGGTATTTAATCTAGTGACAAAATCTCTATTCATAGATTTAATAAGTCTAAAGTTTTCCTGTTCCCACATACTGCGGGCTTCATTCCACCAAGTATAATCTAAACTAATAGGATTGCCACCCGTAAAAACACGCACCTCTTCTTGAAATAAAGTAGAATGCTTTCCAAAAATTTCTTCCGCTAAAGAAGTAACAAATTCTCCAAGATTATTTGTAGCAAAAAAACCGTATCCGTAATAGGATTCAATATTACTTTCTAATCGTGTAAGTATTGCTTCTAATTCATCATCTCTAGCATCCATCTTCACAGCATAACGCATAAGATATGGTTTAACTAACTCAAGTGCAAATAAAATAAAACCGCTATTAAACGCAGATATATATTTACCATATTTACGTTCTTGAAGAAATGGATATGTAATTCCTTTAGGCTTCCGTGCACGAGTTCTCTTTCTCTGTACAGGAGACATAGTAGAACGATAAAACTTTAATTGTCTCCAAAAATAATTATCAAGGACCATATATAATCCTTATGTGGATGGAGGAGGATCAGTTACCTCTGTAGGTTCAATGTCAGTATATTCATCTCCCCAACCATTTTCCTTAGAAACTGCTTGTGGATCACGAACACCCTGTTCTAGATATATTTCATTTGCCTGAGCATCAAACAGTTTAGCTTCTGCTTCGGTCTTTAGAATATCCGCTTTTTCTACTTCATTAAGTTGATAAAGAGAATTAAACTCAAACTTAATTCTGTCTTGTATTTTATGCTTTAATGCAAGCATCCGTAAAAGAGAACGAAGAGCGGGGGATACACGATTTCGTTGATACACCTCTACACTATCATAATAATTCTTAATATCATATTCGCCACTAGAAAAACCAGAGGGGGACTTACCAAACAAACGCACCATTGGCATATTTGCCACAGCACAAAGCTCTAACATATACACACCGATAAGCTGATCGAGGGATGCAAGAGAAGTATAATCTTTTTGATACACTTCATCTTTATCCAGAATACGAGCATTTAGAGTAGAAGTGCCCGCTTGAATAGCTTGCATACGCTTATAAAGTAGAGATTCATTTCCGGCGGCAAGTAGTTGCCCAAGATTAATAAGTTTATATGTACCACTATTAAATTCATAAAGAATATTAGATATGTTTTGAAGTATTGAACCGTGAGCAGAGAGTGTGTTGTAAACAGATTGAAGAACAGGTATTCCCCAATATTTCATACTCTGTGTAACACCTGAATATACCTGACTTGGTACAGGAGGGGACTTGAATTCCAAAACACGAGAGTAATGAATCATAGTGTCATATGTTTTATTATTTATTGTTTGTCTAACTTTATATTTAAGCAATTTTCCGAATGTGGGGCTTTCTATTTTCTCATCAAATTCAGAACCACTAATATCAATACAAGAAGAATCCACCACACGAAGATAAGCTATATCTCTGACATCCTTCTCATTAACTGGTTGATCCATTTTACGACCATCCAGAATGCCCATTATAATAATGCTACCACCCTGTAATCGAGCACTTGAACCTGCTTCGGTGAAAACTTCTTCTACCTGTAATCTAAGAAGATCATCAGAAATAATTGATTCTTGTTTTTCATCTGGAAAGTATACCCACTCTCTAGTAGCATCTTCTGGAACGGCACGAACAATACGATATGCTAATCCTTCGGCAAGATATAACTGAGTAAGTTCAACTGGATCGAGAATCCTTGCTGAACCAAATGTGGTGTACACAGTTTTATCACGAGAGGTACCCAAACCAGATAAAACATTGATCCACTGTGAGGCATCAATATGAGAAATAGACTCCGATTTCGCTTCTGTTGAAGGTACTACAGAATCTGCTTTAACTTGAGTATCTATATCTTTATTTTTAGGAGGTCGTCCTCTAGGACGTTTGATTGGTTCTGTCATAGTGTATATAAAAGTATACACATGTTATACTTTTGTCAACACCCCTGATTTACCCTAAGCATATGCCTTATAGAGTTGAAGCCACGATCCACCCGAAGAAAATCCTGATTCACGAAGTATAGAAGCAAGACTATCTGGAGGATCGTCAAGTACTTTTGTGTTCTCATTCCAATCACATACTAATTCAAGATATTCTTCACTGGTTTCCTGTGCGAACACGAGATGCTCCCATTGATCCTTGAGTACTGTAGCAATCTTATCTTGCTTATTTTGTGTTTCTCTATATGGATGAGGTTGAATTGCCCATGTCTTTGCAAGAGGATGTGCTGTTATTTTTTCCAACATCAAACCCTTATCTGCATTGGTTTCCATATATAATGCATGAGCACCGTACTGTTGTAAATACATAAACACTTCTGGAATCCAATCATTGATATGTTTCTCTGTAACGAATCCCACAACATTCACTCTGTTATCAGGCATACGTGCTATGATAGTAAGAGCTGTTTTATCTTCTCCACCATAACCAGCATCAATATGAGCATAGACCTCTTTATTTCTCGCTTTATTCCATGTCCCCATAAATGGGTTGGCAAAAAGCATATCAACGGTATTTCTATAATCAAGCTCATAGTTAATTTTGAATAATGCATCAGGCATAGAGCGCCTAGCTTTTTCTATCTCTTCTGGCTTGATAAATGGAAGCATCTGATATGGAAATTTAAGAATAGGGACACCCTCCTCCTCTATAGCCGCCAAACCATCATCACGAGCATATGGGGTACCTATAATACCGGTGTATCCTGTTTTCTTTACAATGTTACCTCGAACTTCACTAATAATGAGCTTTGTGAAATTCCGTTCTACTTGATACAACCGATCCTGTAACGCCACAACGTCATCCATCATAACAAAGTCGTAGTGCTTACCTGTAAGATTGGAATTGATACCTAAAGCAGATAATGTTGGTTCTGGAGACTGAGATGTTCTTACTGAAAGATTAAGAGACCCTTCTTTACGAGTATTAAAATACCAATCAGCTTTATCAGGAACATTACAACGGCTATCTGCGAACCAAACAAAGCGAAAAAGCTCGTGTATGATCGGAGATTCCATAAGATTACGAACTGTAGCCACAACTTCCGTAGCAAGAGTATATGACTTACGCATAATAGCAATAGTTTCATTCTTATTTCTAATAAGACGATACAATGTCCCTACAATAACTATTGCGGTAGATTTATAGGAGGAACGAGAAGCCATAAGTACTTTATCATTTCCTGCCTCACTACAATGCACATACTTTATCCAGTAGGAATGTAGTGGAGTCAAATCCTTATACCCACATAAATGCCCCAACAAGTGTGGTTGCTCAATTATAGCGTGAATTATGTCCCAATTATAATACGGATGTTTTGCCATACCAATAAAAATAAGGTATGCCAACAATAATGTCAACATACCTTATTTATTTGTAGAAATCTCCTTTTGCACGAAGTCAGGAAACGATTTATTGTTTCCTGCGTAGTGTCCACCGAACATTAAGTTAAGCTGTTCGGCGTAGACGAATCAGCTTGAACTTGTTGTTTGGTGTTTTTGGCACCTTCCGGCTTTATCTTTATTATGCAATCAACCCCAAGGCCGAAATCCTTTAAGTTTATTTCCGGCTCGAACGGCGGCGTGATAAACACCGGCGCGTTGTCTTCTTTCATATGACAGAACATTTTCCCTCCTGTAACCTGTGCCACCGAACATTTGGTTCACCTGCATTGCGTAACAATGTTCGGTGGAACCAGTTGTTAGGTACTCTTTGGATCAACTTTTTCGGCTTTCGCGAAAACGTCCCGGCGAAACTGATCGCACATTTCAGATAGCGTTTGTTCGTCGACGTCCCGTATATGCCATTTAGGACATTCAACCAATCCATCCTGTTTTAGTCCCGGCTTTGATTCTGCCATTACATAGTTCGGCGTTTGAAACGGTTGCAATTTAATTTTTATTTCCATAACTTTCCTCCCGTTCGATGTCGGTATAACTTGTTATGCCGCAAGAATCGACCTAACATTTGGATAACTTACAACGGTACTCCGTTGTCAAGTTGAT
>Ga0209506_1002097_pt1 | contig 18546 bp, 8 predicted proteins | sample AD_JPNHG2_MetaG_FD_184409 | JGI IMG/M metagenome (GOLD analysis project Ga0209506, IMG submission 184409) | Active sludge microbial communities of municipal wastewater-treating anaerobic digesters from Japan - AD_JPNHG2_MetaG (SPAdes) (version 2) | ecosystem: Engineered > Bioreactor > Anaerobic >...
TCTCGATTCCGCCCTGTCAGGGCTGCCGCGGGGCGGTCTTGTTCCCAGGGCGTTGCCCTGGGCTATCCTATTTCGCTCCTTCGGAGCTCCCGCAGCCACCTACAATTCCGGCCCACACCCGGCGCCGAACTTGACAGCGGGCGGCTCGATGCGTATGAATAGGGCAGTGACACCCCCGCGCCAGCGCGGAATCCGTGCAAGCGAAAGGAGGCTGGAATGCCCCACACTGAAGCTCTGGGATCGAACTCAAGGCCGGCCCGCCGCCTGGGCCGCCGCGAGTTCCTCACCTCGGCCGGCCTCGCCGGCGCGGCCCTGGCGCTCGTGCGCCCGAGCGCGCTGGGCAAGGACGGCGCCGTGCCGCCCAGCGAGCGGATCATCATGGGCGGCATCGGCCTGCGCGGCCGCGGCATGGGCGACCTCGGCTGGATGCTCCCTGAGAAAGACGTCCAGTTCGTCGCCATCTGCGACGCGCAGCGCTCCGCCCGCGAAAACTGCAAGAAGTTCGTAGACCAGCGCTATGGCAACACCGACTGCAAGACCTACCCGGAGGTCAACGAGTTCCTGGCCGAGCGCACCGACATTGACGGCATCCTCATGGCCACGGGCGACCGCTGGCACGCCCTGATGTCCATCCTCGCCATGCGCGCGGGCAAGGACGTCTACACCGAGAAGCCCTCGGCCATGACCATCGCCGAGGGCCGCGCCGTGGTCGAAACCGCCCGGCGCACCGGCCGCGTCTACCAGACCGGCACCCAGCGCCTCAGCGAGGGCAACCACGTCTTCTGCATCGAGATGGCCCGCACCGGCCGCCTCGGCAAGGTCCACACCGCCTACGCCCACATCGCCCCGTGGGACGACGCCTACATGAAGCACGACTGGCTGCCCGCCGAGCCCGAGCCGCCGAAGGACGAGGTGGACTGGGACGCCTGGCTCGGCCCCTGCCCCTGGCGCCCATTCAACTCGGCCTACATCCGCGGCGGCTGGCGCGGCCACTACGACTTCCACACCAGTTGCATCGGCGAGTGGGGCGCCCACACCTTCGCCCAGGCCCAGGCCGGCCTCGACATGCTCCACACCTCGCCCGTCGAATACGAATACATCAACAACTCCACCGGCGACGGCATGGTCACCCACTTCGCCAACGGCGTCCGCCTGATCCTCTCGCGCGGCGACCGGTACTGGCACGGCTCGTGCGGCGAGCGCTTCGACGGCGAGAAGGGCTGGGTGGCCGCCGCCGACGGCTACTCCAAGCCCGACGTCTCCTCCCCCGCCCTGCTGGCCGACTTCAGGAAAGTGGTGGGCGACTACATGGAGCGCACCCAGCGCCCGATGAACCACATGCGCAACTTCCTCGACTGCATCAAGAGCCGCCGGCCCACCGTGGCCGACCCCGAAGTGATGCACCGCTCGATGACCACCGTCCACTGCGCCAACATCTGCATGTGGCTCCGCCGCAACCTCAAGTACGACCCGGCCAAAGAGGAATTCGTCAACGACGACGAGGCCAACCGCCTCCGCTCGCGCGCCATGCGCGCCCCCTACGTCATCTGAGGCCCCCGCTTCCGGAAGGAGACCGAACGGTGTTCAAAACCCAGTGGATTCTTCTGGCCGTTGCCGCCCTGGCGCTCGGCCTCGCCGCGCGGCGCACCGAGGCCGGCGCGCCCAAGCTGGAGATCCAGCGCGCCACCTACGAGGCCACCGACGGCGCCGGCAAGGCCGACGTCACCGACAAGGTCAAGGCCATGCTCAAAGGCGGCCGCCTCGTGGTCGAGGTGAGCAACGACGCCCTCGGCGGCGACCCCGCCAACGGCCACGTCAAGCAGCTCAAACTCGAGTACACCCTCGACGGCAAGGCCCTGGTCCTCACGGCCAGGGAAGGCGAGACCATCGCCATCCCCGAGCTCCCGCCTCCCTCGCCCGAAGAGGCCCTGGCCAACGCCCTCGCCGTCCTGAAATCCGACGCGCCCCAGGCCGACAAGGCCGGCGCCTGCCGCCTGCTCCAGCGGGTCGGCACCAAGGCGGCCATCCCCGCCCTCGTGGCGCTCCTGCCCGACGCCAAGCTGTCGCACATGGCCCTCTACGCCCTCGAGCCGATGCCGTTCCCCGAGGTGGATGACGCCCTCCGCGCCGCCCTCCCCTCGCTCAAGGGGCGGCAGCTCGCCGGCGTGATCAACTCGCTCGGCGTGCGGCGCGACCCGAAGGCCGTCGGGCCGATCGCGAAGTTCCTGGGCGACCCCGACCGGGACGTGGCGGCCATCGCCGTCCGAGCCGTCGGCACCATCGGCACGCCCGAGGCGGCCAAGGTGCTCACGGCCGCCATGGCCACCCCCTCGGTCCCCGTGGCCGATGGCGCGCTCCGCTGCGCCGACGCGCTCGCCGCCGCCGGCTACAAGGCCGAGGCCCTCGCCCTCTACGAACTCGTCCGAACCTCCAAGGCCGCCCCCTTCCAGCGCGCTGCCGGCGTGCGCGGCATCGTCCGCACCAAGGGAGCCGAGGGCGCCGCGTTCCTCGCCGAGCAGCTCCGCTCCGGCGACTACCTGCTCTTCGCTGCCCTCATCCACCTGGTGCAGCAGGAGCTGCCCGAGAAAGAGATCACCCAGGCCCTCATGGCCGAGGCCCAGAAGGCGGCCGGCGACAAGAAGCTGCTGCTCATCCAGGCGCTCGGCTGGCGCCGCGACGAGGCGGCTCTGCCCACACTCGCCGCCCTCGCCTCGGCCGGCGACCCGCCGATGCGCGTGGCCGCCATCCTCGCCCTCGCCACCATCGGCAAGCCCGCGCTGGCCAAGCTGTGCGAGGATGCCGACACCGAGATCGCCAAGGCCGCGCAAGAGGCCCTGGCCAGCGTGCCCGGCCAGGAGGCCGACCAGGCCATCCTCGCCCTCCTCGAGGCCAAGGAGGCCCCGCGACGGGTCCTGGGCATCCAGCTCGCAAACCGGCGCAGGATAGCGGGCGTGATGCCGGCGATCCTCAAGGCCGCCAAAGACCCCGATGCCACCGTACGCACCGCCGCATTCGGCGCGCTGCGCGACCTGGCCACCGAGGCCGATGTGCCCGCCCTCCTCGACCTGCTCGCCGCCGCCGAGGCGGGTGCCGAGGCCGACGCCGCCCTCCAGGCCCTCCTGGCCGCCTGCCGCGATGCGGCTCAGCCCGACGCCCTCGTGGCCAGGATCGCCGAGAAGATGGCCGCCTCCCCCGCGAAGACGAAGGCGGCACTCCTCCGCGCCCTCGGCGCCGTGGGCGGCCCCGCCGCCCTCAAGGCCGTCCGCACCGCCGCGGCCGACGCCGACACTGACGTGAAGCGCGCCGCCCTCCGCGCCCTCGCCGAGTGGAAGGACGCCGAAGCCGGCGCCACCCTGGCCGAGCTCGCCAGGACCGCGGCCAACGACACCGACAAGCTGCTCTGCCTCCGCGGCCTCCTGGGCCTGGCCGGCCGGCAGAATCTGCCGCCCGATCAGCGCCTGGCCCTCTGCAAGCAGGCCGCCGCACTCATCACCCGCGACGATGAGCGCAAGCAGCTCCTCGGCGCCCTGGGCGGCATCCAGACGCCCGAGGCCCTGGCCGAGATCGTGCCGCACCTGGACAATGCGGCCACCAAGGCCGAGGCCAGCCTGGCCATCCTGGGCATCGCGGAGAAGCTGCTCCAGGGCCGCCAGACCCAGGCCAACGCGGCCAAGGTGGCCGGCCCGCTCGAAAAGGTGGTCGAAGCGGCGGCCACCCCCGAACTGGTGAATCGGGCGAAGGCCCTGCTCAAGCGCGCACCGGCCCCCCGCGTCCGCCAGTAGCCGCTCCGGCGTGGGCTCTGTGGTTGGCAGATGATCGCGCCCGTCGAAGCGGCGCACCCTGCGCGAACGGTGCCGGCCGTCCGGCTAGCGCATCAGGTGGCGGTCCATCGCCGCCGCGGCCTGCCGGCCCAGGTAGATGGCCCGCACCACGAGCGAGGCGCCGAGCACGCTGTCGCCCGCCGCGAACACCCCCTCGGCGCTGGTGCGGTAGTCGGCGTCCACCCTCACGACCCCGCGGTCCGTCACCTCCACCCCGAGGTCCTCGATGAGCGGGCCGTGCTCGATGCGCGTGAAGCCCATCGCCAGCAATACGAGGTCGGCCGGCAGCTCGAAGTCGGAGCCAGGCACCTCCTTGAAGGAGGAGCGGCCGCTCGCATCGGGCGGCGACCATTCGAGCCGGACGCAGCGGAGCTTCTGCACTCGCCCCTCGCCGACGAACTCGCGCGTCCCGATGCTCCAGAGGCGCCGGCACCCCTCTTCGTGAGAGCTGGAGCTTCGCAAGGTGCGCGGCCAGGTGGGCCATGGATTGTCGGGCGGCCGCTCGGCCGGCGGCTCGGGCAGGAGCTCGATCTGCACGATGTCGCGGGCCCCCTGCCGCCGGGCCGTGCCGATGCAGTCGGCGCCGGTGTCGCCCCCCCCGATGACGACTACGCTCTTCCCCGCGGCCGAGATCGCCTCGTCGGGCGGGATCGTGTCGCCGGCGTTGCGGCGGTTCTGCTGCGTGAGGAACCGCATGGCGAAGTGGATGCCCCCGAGCTCGCGGCCCGGAATCTTGAGGTCGCGCGGCGTGCGCGCGCCGGCAGCGAGCAGAATGGCGTCGAACGTGCGGCGCAGATAGCGCACGGACACGTCGCTGCCCGCCTCCACGCGCGTCTCGAACACGACGCCCTCCGAACGCATCTGCTCGATGCGGCGGTCAATCACCCACTTCTCGAGCTTGAAGTCGGGGATGCCGTAGCGGAGGATGCCGCCGGGCCGGTCGGCCTTCTCGAACACCACCACCTCGTGGCCGCGGCGCGCGAGCTGCTGGGCGGCGGCCAGGCCGGTGGGCCCCGAGCCGATGATGGCCACCTTCTTGCCCGTCCTCACGGGCGCAGGCTCCGGCTGCACCCAGCCGCGCTCCCACCCGCGCTCGATGATCTGGAGCTCGATCTGCTTGATGGCGACCGGCTTCTGGTTGATCGAGAGCGTGCAGGCGGCCTCGCAGGGCGCGGGGCACACGCGGCCCGTGACCTCGGGGAGGTTGTTCGTGGCGTGCAGGAGGTCCAGCGCCTTCCGCCACTGCTTGCGGTAGACCATGTCGTTCCAGTCGGGGATGAGGTTCTGCACGGGACAGCCGAACGAGTGGCAGAACGGGATTCCGCAGTCCATGCACCGGGCGGCCTGGACCTCGAGCTGCGGCACGGGGAGGCGGAGCTCGATCTCCTGGTAGTCGTGCACACGCTCGACGACGGGGCGCTTGGGCGGGTCCTGGCGCTCGTAGAGCAGGAAGCCGGTGGGCTTACCCATGGTAGACCTCCTCGGTCGCCGACACGGTCTCGCGGTCGGTGTCTTCGCCGAGGCGCATGCGCTCGAGCGATCTCCGGTAGTCAATCGGCATGACCTTCACGAAGAGCGGCAGGCAGGCCTCCCAGTTGTCCAGGATGCGCTTGGCCCGCGCGCTGCCGGTGTGCCGGTGGTGGGTCTCCAGCAGCAGGCCCAGCTCGCCCTTGTCGGCGGCCGTCACCACGCTCTCGAGGTCCACCATGTCCAGGTTGCAGCAGGTGTCGAACAGCCCGGTCTCGTTGTAGACGTAGGCGATTCCGCCCGACATGCCGGCCGCGAAGTTGACCCCCGTAGGGCCAAGCACCACCACCGTGCCGCCCGTCATGTACTCGCAGCCGTGATCGCCCACGCCCTCCACGACGGCCCGGGCGCCGCTGTTGCGGATGGCGAACCGCTCGCCCGCGATGCCCAGGATGTAGACCTCCCCCCCCGTGGCGCCGTAGAGGCACACGTTGCCGACCAGGATGTTCTCGGCTGGATCGAAGGTCGCTTCGCGCGGGGGCACGACGATGATGCGGCCGCCGCACAGCCCCTTGCCCAGGTAGTCGTTGGCGTCGCCCTCGACCCGGAGAGTCACGCCCGGGGCGAGGAAGGCGCCCAGGCTCTGGCCCGCCGAGCCCCGGAGGTGCGCCACCACGGTGTCGTCGGGCAGGCCCCGCGCGCCGAACTGCTTCGTGATGACGCCGCTGAGCATGGCGCCCACGGTGCGGTGGGTGTTGCGGATCGGCCTCTCGATGGCCACGGGCCGCTTGTTCTTGAGCGCCGGCTGCGCCAGGCGGATCAGCTCCTGGTCGAGGTGCTCGGCCACCTCGTGCTCCTGGGGCCGGGTGCAGCGGACGGCGGCGCCGCCCTCCCGTGCGCCGGCGGCGAGCAGCGCCCGCAGGTTCACCTTGCCGGCCTTCCAGCGGCCGGCCAGGTCGGCCGTCTCCAGGCGATCGGTGCGGCCGATCATCTCGTCCAGCGTGCGGAAGCCCAGGGCGGCCATGTGCTCGCGGAGTTCCTGGGCGATGAAGCGCATGAAGTTCACCACGTGCTCGGGCCGGCCGGGAAAGCGGGCGCGCAGGGTCTTGTCCTGCGTCGCCACGCCCACGGGGCACGTGTTGAGGTGGCACTTGCGCATCATGATGCACCCGAGGGCCACCAGGGCAATGGTGCCGAAGCCGAACTCCTCCGCCCCCAGCAGCGCGGCGACGGCCAGGTCGCGGCCCGTGCGGAGCTGGCCGTCCACCTGCACGCGAATGCGGTCGCGCAGGTGGTTGTTGACCAGGGTCTGCTGGGTCTCGGCCAGGCCGAGTTCCCAGGGGAGCCCGGTGTGCTTGATGGCCGTGAGGGGCGAGGCGCCCGTGCCGCCGTCGTGGCCGGCGATGAGGACCATGTCGGCCTTGCCCTTGGCCACGCCGGCCGCCACCGTGCCCACGCCGACCTCCGAGACCAGCTTCACCGAGACCCGCGCCGCGGGATTGGTCATCTTCAGGTCGTAGATGAGCTGCTTGATGTCCTCGATCGAGTAGATGTCATGGTGCGGCGGCGGCGAGATGAGCGTGACGCCCGGCGTGGTGTGGCGCACGTGGGCGATCTCTTTCGACACCTTGTGGCCGGGGAGCTGGCCGCCCTCGCCCGGCTTGGCGCCCTGGGCGATCTTGATCTGGAGTTCGTCGGCGCTCATCAGGTACTCGGTGGTCACGCCGAAGCGGCCGCTGGCCACCTGCTTGGTGCGCGAGCAGCGGTTGTCGCCGTTGGGCAGCCGCCGGTAGCGGGCCGGGTCTTCCCCGCCTTCGCCCGAGTTGTTGCGCGCGCCCAGGCGGTTCATCGCGATGGCCATCGCCTCGTGCGCCTCGAGGCTGATGGAGCCGTGCGACATCGCCGCCGTGGTGAAGCGGGTGACGATGGATTCGACGGGCTCGACCTCCTCGATGGGCACGGGCGTGCCCGGCGTGAAGCGGAGCAGGCTGCGGAGGGTGACCTCGGCGCTGGACTGCTCGTCCACCAGGCGCGAGTACTGCTTGAAGAGGGCGTAGTCGCCCGTGCGGACGGCGTGCTGGAGCAGATAGATGGCGTCGGGGGTGAGGCGGTGCTTCTCGCCGCCGATGCGGATGTGGTAGACGCCGCCGGGGTCCAGCACGCGGGGCGGGTCGCCGGCCTCGGGGAAGGCGCGGCGGTGGCGCGCCATGGCTTCGGCGGCCAGCTCGTCGAGTCCGATGCCGTCCAGCCGCGAGGCGGTGCCGGTGAAGTAGCGCTCGACCAGTTCGCGGCCGAGGCCCAGGGCTTCGAAGATCTGCGAGCCCTGGAAGCTGCGGATGGTCGAGATGCCCATGCGGCTGAAGGTCTTGAGCAGGCCCTTCTTGACGGCGGTGATGTAGTTGTCGAGCGCCCCCTCGGGCGTCACGGCCGTTTCGAGCAAGCCCTCCTCGGCGAGCTGGCGGGCCGTGGCGAAGGCCAGATAGGGGCAGACCGCCGTGACGCCGTAGGCGATGAGCTGGGCGAAGTGGATCACTTCGCGCGCCTCGGCCGTCTCGACGATGAGGTCGGCATAGCCGCGCAGGCCCTTGCGGATGAGGTGGTGGTGAAGGCCGCTGGCCGCGAGCAGCACGGGGATGGGCGCGTGGTCGCGGTCCACCTGACGGTCGGTCAGGATGAGCAGGGTTGCGCCCCGCGCGATGGCCGCCTCGGCCTGGGCGAAGAGCGCGTCGAGCGCCCGCTCGAGCTCGGCCCCTCCGCCGCCGGCGGGGAACACGATGTCGAGGTCGAACACCGCCACGTCGGGGTGCTTGCTCCCGCGCAGGCGGAGCATGTCCTCGGGCGTGAGCACGGGGTGGTGCAGCTTGAGCTGGCGGCAGTGTTCGGGGGTCTCGTCGAGCAGGTTGCGCTTGCGCCCGGCGAAGTTCATCAGCGACATCACGAGCTCTTCGCGCAGCGGGTCAATGGGCGGGTTGGTCACCTGGGCGAAGAGCTGCTTGAAGTAGGCGAAGAGGAGCTGCGGGCGCTGCGACAGGCAGGCGAGAGCCGCGTCGTTGCCCATCGAGCCCACGGCCTCCTGCGCGTTGGCGGCCATGGGTCCGAGGACCATCTTCAGTTCTTCTTCCGTGTAGCCGAAGGCGTGTTGCTTCTGGCGCAGCACCTTGGGATCGGCGGGGGGCGGCTCGGCAGGCATGAGCAGGCCGCGGAGCTCGATGCGATTGTCTTTCACCCAGTGGCGGTACGGCTTCTGGCGCGAGATGCGGGCCTTGATCTCCTGGTTCGGGATGATGCGGTGCTGCTCGAGGTCCACCAGCAGCATCTTGCCGGGCTGAAGCCGCCCCCGGGACAGAATGCGGTCGGGTGGGATGTCGAGCACGCCGGTTTCGGAGGCCAGTACGACCAGGCCGTCGCGCGTGATGGTGTAGCGCGCGGGCCGCAGGCCATTGCGGTCCAGCGTGGCGCCGATGTAGCGTCCGTCGGTGAAGACGAGAGCGGCCGGGCCGTCCCACGGCTCCATGAAGGCCGCGTGGTATTCGTAGAAGGCGCGCTGGTCTTCCCCCATCGTGAACTTGGCTCCCCAGGCCTCGGGCACGAGCATCATCATGGCGTGGGGCAGCGAGCGGCCGGCCAGCACGAGGAGTTCGAGGGCGTTGTCCAGCATGGCCGAGTCGCTGCCGCCCTCGACGACGATCGGTTTGAGCTTCGCGATGTCGTCGCCGAAGAGGGCCGAGCGAAGGGTGGCCTCGCGCGCGCGCATGCGGTTGGTGTTGCCGCGCAGGGTGTTGATTTCGCCGTTATGAGCGAGCATGCGGAACGGCTGGGCGAGCTGCCAACTCGGAAAGGTGTTGGTGGAGTAGCGCTGGTGCACGAGCGCGAAGGCGCTGGCGAAGCGTGGGTCGGCCAGGTCGGGGTAGAAGACGGGCAGTTGCGACCCGACGAGCATTCCCTTGTAGACGATCGTCCGGCTCGACAGGCTGGCGAGGTAGAACTGGCTGGCCTCGTCGCCCCAGGCGGCGGCTTCCTTCTCGGCGACGCGGCGGATGACGTAGAGCTTGCGCTCGAACGCCTCGCGGCTGGCGGTGCCGCACCGGAGGAAGAGCTGGCGGACGGCGGGCATGGTGCGGCGTGCGAAGTCGCCCAGGGGTGCGGCATCCACCGGCACGTCGCGCCAGCCGAGCACCTCGGCTCCCTCGGCTTGCGCGATGCGCTCGAGCGCGCCCGCCGCGCGCTTGGCCAGCGCCGGCTGGCTGGGCAGGAAGACCATCCCCACGGCGTAGGCGCCGGCCTCCGGCAGCCGCAGGCCTTTGGCCGTGCAATCGGCGGCGAGGAGTTCGTGCGGGATCTGGACCAGCAGGCCGGCGCCGTCGCCCGTCGCCTTGTCGCCGCCCAGGGCGCCGCGGTGTTCGAGGTTCACGAGCACCTGCATGGCCGCGGTCACGATGGCATGGTCGCGTTGCGCATCGAGCCGCGCGACGAAGCCTACGCCGCAGCTATCGTGCTCGAAGGCTGGGTCGTAGAGGCCGAAGGCGCGGGGAAGCCCCGAGGGGGTGAAAGGTCGTCGTTGGCCGTCATCGCTGTTCACAGTGCGGACCTCTGAGGGGTTATTTTACCTGGTTGCCGTTCCCGGCACAAGGGGCGCGGGAGCGGAGGGCGGAGGGGCGGCAGGGCGGGGTCGGGCGGCGCCCGTGTAGCGGTTGGTGATGGGGAAGCGGCGGTCACGCCCGAAGGCTTTGGGCGTGATCTTCACGCCGGGCGGGGCCTGGCGGCGCTTGTACTCGCTGCTGTCCACCAGGCGCACCACGCGCCACACGTCGGCCGCGTCGCAGCCGCCCGCGATGATGGCTTCGGGCGACTTGTCCTCTTCCACGTAGGCGGTCACGATGGGGTCGAGCACTGCATAGGGCGGCAGCGAGTCCTCGTCCTTCTGGTTCGGCTTGAGTTCGGCCGTGGGTGCGCGCTCGATGACGCTCGGCGGGATGATGGCCCGCCCCGCCTTGCGGTTCACGTGGTGGCTCAGTTCGTAGACCACGGTTTTCGGCACGTCCTTGATCACCGCGAACCCGCCGGCCGTGTCGCCGTAGAGCGTGCAGTAGCCGACGGCGGTTTCGCTCTTGTTGCCCGTGGTGAGCACGAGCCAGCCGAAGCGGTTGGACAGGGCCATGAGGAAGTTGCCGCGCACGCGGGCCTGAAGGTTCTCGCACTCGATGCCCGGTTCGCCAGGGCCGAAGGCGTCGGCCAGCGACTCCAGGTAGCGCTCGAACACGGGGCGGATCGGCAGGGTGAGGAGCCGGATGCCCAGGTTGCGGGCCAGCAGGGTGGCATCGGCGAGGGTTTCGCTGGAGGTGAAGTGGGAGGGCATCGTGACGCCCACCACGTTGTCGGCGCCCAGGGCATCCACGGCGATGCAGGCGGTGAGCGACGAATCCACGCCGCCGCTGAGGCCGATGGCCACCTTGCGGAAGCCGTTCTTGAGGACGTAGTCGCGGGTGCCCAGCGTGAGGGCCTCGTAGATTTCCTCGATAGGCTCCAGCGGGCGGGCGACGGTGAACGGCGCGGGGGCCGCCCCGGCGGAGTTGGCCGACTCGAGCACGATGCGGCGTTCCCAACGCCCGCTCGTCTGGCGCGGGTGCACCGATTCTCCGGCGCCGTTGGTCACGATGTCGAACACCAGCAGGTCTTCGCGGAACCGCGCCGACGAGGCCACCATTTCGCCGGCCGGGTTGAAGACCAGGCCGCCGCCATCGAAGACCAGTTCATCCTGGCCGCCGACGAGGTTGTTATAGCACAGCGTCGTCCCGGTGCGCCGGGCGAAAGCCGCGAGCACGTTGCGGCGGGTGGCGAGCTTGCCGGCATGGAAGGGCGAGGCCGAGAGGTTGAGGACCACGTGGGCCTGGTTGCGCTGGGCGTAACGCTCGGCCATGCCGTCGCGCACCCACACGTCCTCGCAGATGGTGGTGAAGAGTCGCACGCCGTTCATCTCGAACACCAGGCAGCCGCAGCCGGGGGTGAAGTAGCGTTTCTCGTCGAAGACGCCGTAGTTGGGGAGCTCGAGCTTGTGGTAGATGCCGAGCAGGCCGCCCTCGTGAAGGAGAGCGGCCGCGTTGTAGACCTTGCCGTTGGCTGCCTCGGGGAAGCCCACGAGCGCCGTCATGCCCCGCGTGGAGCGCGCCACCTCGTCGAGAGCCGCGCGGCAGTCTTGAAGGAAATGGGCGCGCAGGAGAAGGTCCTCCGGCGGATAGCCGCAGAGGGCGAGTTCGGGGAAGATCACCAGGTCGGCCTTGGCGTCGCGCGCGCGCTGCACCCATTGGGCGGCCAGGGCCACATTGCCCGGCAGGTCGCCCACCGTGGGGTTGATCTGCGCCATCGCGATGCGCAGGGCACCCATGACCGCATCTCCTGAGGCCGGGACCGACGGCCCGGGCTCGCGCGGCTCCCCGTTGTCCCGGGCCGCTAGCGGACGAAGAGCATCTCCGCATACGTGGGCAGCGGCCAAAGCCGCGCGTCCACGATCTGCTCGAGCTGGTCCACGGTCTCCCGGAGACTGACCAGCGCGGGCATCACGACGTCGCGGTAGGCCTTCGCGCGCCCGACGGCTTCGTGGACCGGCGCCGCGGCGGCCACGGCGGCCTCCAGGCCGGCGATGCGGGCTTCGAGGGCCTCGACGAGCCCACACGTTCGCTCGAGCAGGGCCCCCTGCGCCTTGGCCGCCAGGCCCACTCCTTTCACCTGGCTGACGGCGGCCGCCAGGGCATCCGTCTGTCCGATGACTGCGGGGAGCACCTGGCGTTTCGCAATCTGGAGCGCGGTGCGCGCCTCCACGTTGATCTGCTTGGCGTACGTTTCCAGGAGCAGATCGGTGCGGGCGTGGAGCTCGCCGCGCGAGAGCACGCAGTGCCGCTCGAGGACCGCCATGTTCTCCTCCTCGGCGAGGGTGAGCAGGCTGTCCACCGAGCTGCGGATGTTGGGCAGACCGCGCCGCTCGGCCTCGGCCACCCAGTCCTGCGAGTAGTTGTCGCCGTTGAAGATGATGCGCGCGCTCTCCCTGGCGAAGCGCTGGAGCAGGGCCTGGGCCGCCGCATTCACATCGCCGGCGCCCTCGAGCTCGTCGGCCACTTCCCGCAGAACGTCGGCCACGATCGTGTTGAGGGTGAAGTTCGGGCCCGCCGTAGACTGGCTGGAGCCGACCATTCGGAACTCGAACTTGTTGCCCGTGAAGGCGAACGGCGAGGTGCGGTTGCGGTCGGTGGTATCCCTGGGCAGCGGCGGCAGGGTGCTCACGCCGAGCTTGAGTTCGCCCCCGGCCTTCGAGGTCCGCTTGCCGCCGCTGGCGAGTTGCCCGAAAATCTCGGTGAGCTGCTCGCCCAGGAAGATGGAGACAATAGCCGGCGGCGCCTCGTTGGCGCCCAGGCGATGATCGTTGCCCGAGGTGGCCACGCTGGCGCGCAGGAGCTTGGCATACTTGTCCACCGCGCGCACGACGGAGCACAGGAAGACGAGGAATACCTCGTTCTCGTGGGGCGTGTTGCCGGGGTCGAGCAGGTTGATGCCGTCGTCGGTCACGAGGCTCCAGTTGTTGTGTTTGCCCGAGCCGTTGACGCCGGCGAACGGCTTCTCGTGCAGCAGGCACACGAAGCCGTGGCGGCGGGCGACCTTGCGCAGGGTCTCCATCGTGAGCTGGTTGTGGTCGGTGGCCACGTTGACGGTGGTGAAGACGGGCGCCAGTTCGTACTGGGCGGGGGAGACCTCGTTGTGCTGGGTCTTGGCCGCGACGCCCAGGGTCCACAGCTCGTTGTTCAGCTCATTCATGAGCGAGGCGATGCGCTCGTCGAGGGCGCCGAAGTAGTGGTCCTCGAGTTCCTGCCCCTTGGGCGGCGGCGCGCCGAACAGCGTGCGGCCGCACAGCAGGAGGTCGAGGCGCTTCTCGACGAACTTGCGATCCACCAGGAAGTACTCCTGCTCGGGGCCGCAGGTAGCGGCCACCCGCTTGGTCGTCGTGTTGCCGAAGAGCCGCAGCACCCGCAGCGCCTGGCGGTTCAAGGCGTCCATCGAGCGAAGCAGGGGCGTCTTCTTGTCCAGCGCCTCGCCGCGGTAGCTGCAGAAGGCGCTCGGGATGAAGAGCGTGACATTGGCGCCGTCGCGCTTGACGAAGACGGGGGAAGTGCAGTCCCACGCCGTGTAGCCGCGCGCCTCGAAGGTCGCCCGCAGGCCGCCCGAGGGGAACGACGAGGCGTCGGGCTCGCCCTTGATCAGCTCCTTGCCGCTGAACTCCATCATCGTGCGCCCATCGGCCATCGGCGAGATGAAGGAGTCGTGCTTCTCGGCCGTCGTGCCCGTCATCGGCTGGAACCAGTGGCAGAAGTGCGTGGCGCCCTTCTCCGTCGCCCAATCCTTCATCGCGTTGGCCACGACATCGGCGATCGAGGGGTCGAGGCTCTCGCCCCCTTCGATGGTCCGCCGCAGCCGGCGGTAGACGTTCTTGGGCAGACGCTCGCGCATCACGGCATCGTTGAAGACATTCGAGCCGTACACCGCGGGGACGCCAGAGCCCTTCCCATTGGTCGTGCTGTCGCCGTTGGCCATCGCCGGACCCCTTTGCGATTGAGGTGCTTAGGACACGGGTCGCCTCTCAGATTTCTGGCGACAGCAATCTGCGTGCCACATGCCGCACCGAGATAGTGAATAGGGCGGCTTCCTGCCCCGAAGTGGGCAATCGGCGGGTTCTTCGGCAGCGTACGCCGTCCATGCTGGGTGAATGCGGTTTTTCATCGGGCAGGATGTGCCTACCGTCCGGTACGTTCCTTGCAACGAGAACCTACCGGCCGGTATGACATGCCGAATGCCCCGCGACGCCCTCCCCCCGCCTCCCCTCGATGCATCAAACAATCCCGTGGTCCAGCAGCCTGTCCACGGTTTGGCGATCTTGGTCCGAGTGGCCTGGTGCGAGGCGTCGGCATGCCTGCTCCCCGCGGCGCTGGCGGTTCCTCGGGCGGGCCGTGTCGAGTGCCTGGGGGCCGGCGCCTGCCCATGCTGTATCAACCCTGTGAGGGGGAGAGTGATACAGCATGGGTAGACGGGCGAGAATGGGCGATCCTCGCGGTTCCGGCCATATTCGCTCATTTGCGGGATGAGCAAGCATGTATGGGGCATGGCCGAAGAGCGTAAGGCAATGGGGCATAAAGGGTTATACGTACTGGCGAGATGGATGAAGGGGAGCAGAGACCTCCCTCCCGTAGGTTCCAACACCTTCGGGAGGGGAACAGGAAGGGCGAGCGCTGCTGGGCTTGCCCTCCCGAACGTATTGGAACGTTCGGGAGGGGGCTCGCTGGTCGGCTACAGGCGCATACAGCGCCCCTGGCGAAGGCCGAAGTTCACATCGCAACCGCCCCGCTACGCCCATACTTGCTCAACCCTGAGAGGGGGGAATGAGCAAGTATGGGTAGATGGGCGAGAATGGGCGATTCTCGCGGCTCCGGCCATACTCGCTCACTTCTGGGATGAGCAAGTATGTGAGCGGGAATGGCCGGAGAGCGTAAGGCATTGGGGCATAGATGGTTATGGAGTGTTCATCGCTGGCGTCGCAGCCCCGGCCCCACGCTCCCAGAAGGCGGCTGCATCCGGATCGCCAGACCGTGATGAGCCGCATTGAGGACGTCTGCGGGGCGGAGCCGGGGATTGAACGCTACTTCCTGCCGGGCTCAGGCAGGGGCTTGAGCCCGTGGAGGTCTATGAGGGGAACCTTGACCTCGAAGTCGCGCAAGGGGGGAGAGATCCAGCTCAGCTTTGAGAGGTGGTCGGCAGCGGACTCGAACTGTTTGCGCACGCGCTCGGTCTCGGCTGAGATGCCAACTTGTTTCTCACGGGCAACGGCATCCAGGGTGCGCCAGAAGTCGCGGGTGCGGCCGAAATGCGGTTCGCGGGCCTTGGCAGCGGACTGCGCGGCTTCGGCAAGGGCTGCCTGTAGCCCGCCAGGCTGGGGCCGCGCCAGCAGCGAGAGGTACCACTCGAGCTGCCCCGCCCTCCCCCAGTCGTTGAGCGCCTCGTGGATGCGGGTGAGGCCGAGAGCGGCGTCGCGCCGCAGGTGCTCGCTCTGCCCTTCGTCGGCGACGATGCGCTCGAGCGCGTCGCGGGCGTCGCGGAGGGCGGCCACGTCGTCCGCCGACAGGCCGGCCAGGCCGCCATCGCCATCGCCGTGGGGCTCCTGGCCGAGAGCGGGCACGAGGGAAGCGGAGAGCAGAAACGCGAATATCGAGAGCCGAACGCGGAATGTCGAATGACGAACCAGCGGGCGCACAAATGGCCGTAGGGAAGCCGTCCCTCGGCGTTCGTCACTCGACGTTCGGCAATGGGCGTCCTGGGGCTTCATTGGATCAGCGGCTCGAATGGGTTCTTGAGGTCGTCGGGGGTGCCGGGCTTGCCGTCCTCGCCGGCGGGGCCGAAGTTCATGTAGTCCGCGAAGCCCTTCAGGCCCACCGCGTGGCCTCGAACGGCCCGTGCTCCGATGACGATCAGGTCCTGGGCAATCGCCTTGTAGTCATCGCCCGTGGCGCGCGCGAAGGCGTCGAGGTAGCACTGAAGGGCCTCCTTGGGGTGGCCCGTGTAGATGTAGGTGAGGGCGCGGAAGCGAGAGGCCTGCGCCGTGTCGCCGGCCGCCTTGCGCGCCCCCGCGAAGGCTCGCTCGCGCTCGGTGTACGCGGGGCGCGGAACAGCGGCGAGCTGGTCCTGGAGATCGTCGGGGGTGCCGGGCTTGCCGTCCTCGCCGTTGGGCCCATAGCGCTGGAAGTTGATCACTTGGTTGGCGCGGGCGACGTGGCCGTCAATCGAGCGAAGGATCTCGGCAATGACCAGTGTGTTGCCCGCGATGGCGCCGCGGTCGCCCGAGGCGTCGAGGCAGATGCGCGCGGCCTGAAGGGCCTCGACGAACTTCGCCTGCCGTCGCAAGGCGTCCACGATCATGGACTGGGCGCTATACCACTGGTCGGGGAGTTCGGGGTAATCGGTGAAGGCGCGCTCGAGGGTTCTGGCGGCGGCATCGGGCCTGCCGCCATCGAGGGCGGCGCGGCCGGCGAGCATGCAGCATTCCTGGGCGAACCGGCGGTTATCGCCGGCCTTCTTCTCGATATCGAGGAACCAGGCGGCGGCCTCGTCGAAGCGCTGGAGGCGGAGGAGGCACTCGCCGGGACGCTTGAGCAGGACGGGCCGTTCCCATTCGGCTCGCGTGTCGAGTCGCCTGGCCTCGAGCAGGCGCGTGGCGGCGTCGAGGGCCTTCTCGGCCTCGCCCTTGGTCCACGCGGCCTCGAACATCACGAGCAGGGCTTCGGCCACGAGCTTGTCATCGGCGGGGGCCAGCTCCGCGGCCCTCTTCGCCGCGTCGTAGGCCTCGTCGAGCTTGCGGGCGCGGTGAAGCTGGAAGCGTGCGAGCCACAGGCGGCCCGCCGCCTCGCTCGCCGCGTCGCCCGCGCTGGCGGCGATGAGTTCGTTGGCCTTGTCAACCGCTTCCTTCGCCTTGTTCCACTCCCACATGGCGGCGCACTGGTCGAGCAGGGCCTGGCGGCCGAGCGCCTTGTCGTCGGGAGAGGCGGCACGCAGGCGGTCGAGGGTCTGGATCACCTCGGCGAACTTGCGCTTCTGGCGGTAGATATCGGCCATGATTCCGAGGGCGGCAGCCTTCTGCTCGCTCTTGGCGAGGGGGCTGGCAGCGGCCTCCTCGCAGGCGCGGAGGGCCTCCTCGTGTTTCCGCGAGTCACCGCTCCAGGCTTTCGCCTGTTCCAGGAGCCTGGCCACGGGGTCGGCGGCGGGCGCCTCGCCGCCGAAGGCCGATAGGCCCAGTGCCCAGCAGCCAATGATCAGCCCCCAGCGGCCCCAGGAGGAGCGAAGCCCAACCGGCCCGCCGCCCCTCGTTTCTGCTTGGACATTGAGCATTGTGGATTGGATATTGGACATTGGGCTTCGGCTCCTCATCACGGCCTTGGCCTCGCGTCGGAATCCAGTTCGTCCTTGCTGCGGACAAGGCGGATGTCGTCCACCCACCACGTGCCGGGGGCTGTGCCTTCGCCGGAGAAGATGACCCAACAGAAGAGCCGCGAGAGGAAGCCGGGCGTCCTCGCCAGCAGCGGCTCGAGAGGAATGTCCACGCGGCGAAACTCGCCAGACGTCTTGCCCAGGCCCACGGGCGGCGTGGTGGTGGGGGCGATGTAGTCGGGCTGGTCACGAAGCTGCACGCGCAGCTCGTCGGCGCTGGTGCCGTCGGACTTCACCCAGAGCGACACGGCGTGGAAGCCGGTGATGTCGCGCGGCACATAGGGGTTGCCGATGGGCAGTGTCCAGGGGCCCTTGCCGGCCGTGATGCGCCAGCTCGAGCGGCTGGTGGGCAGCGGGGCCACCTGGCGATCGAGTGCGACCGTGACGTCGCCCGTGGGGTTGCGAACCGAGATGGCGTAGTCCTCGCCCCAGAAGTAGAAGCTCTCGGCCCGTCGCACGCCGAAGAGGATGCCCACGGCGCCCGCGAGGGCGCCGTCGCTGCCAACGGCAGTGACGGTGAGGTCGAGGGAGCCGGGCCACTCGCGGCGCCAGTCGCGGCCGTCGTGGTGGATTTCGCGGGGTCTGAGGATGATGGGCGCCCCGTAGATGCCGTCGCCCGCCGCCCCGTCGCCGTGCTGGCCATCATCGGCCATGGGTGTGCGGGGCGAGCCGCCCAGGCGACTGAGGTCCACGGTCACCGACTTCGGCTTTCCCCTCTGATCCACGACCAGGGCGGTGATAGCGAGTTGCGTGGGCGCGAGGGCTGCCTCCATGTCGCGCGCGAAGCGGGCGATCTGCCGCGCGATGCCTGCCGCGTGGGGCGCCCTGGGCAGGACGCTGAGGCAGCGCTGAAGGCTCGACGCGCCCTCGCTCCAGGCGCCCGAGGCAAACGAGAAGGCCGGCGGCGATACGACGACGTTGCTCACCTTCAGCGCCCCGTCGAAGCGGAAACCCTTCGCCAGCGCGCCGTTGGCCGCCGCGTAGAAGATGGTGCCGTTGGCATTGGCGCGCAGGTGGGCGCCCTCGGCCACGAAGGGGCTGAGGGGCAGGCCCTGGTTGCACGGGGTGAGCGTCCTGAAGCCGTCCAGCGAAGCCACCATCCCCAGCCTCGTAGGCTCGTAGGCGTAGAAGACCTGGCTGTCGGCGGTAGGACCCGGCACCACGCCCAGGCTGGCCAGGCGCGTCAGTTCGTCCGAACCAGCTTTGGCGAAGTTCGCGCCGTTGTTGGTGACCACGTGCACCC
>Ga0209506_1002110_pt1 | contig 18486 bp, 11 predicted proteins | sample AD_JPNHG2_MetaG_FD_184409 | JGI IMG/M metagenome (GOLD analysis project Ga0209506, IMG submission 184409) | Active sludge microbial communities of municipal wastewater-treating anaerobic digesters from Japan - AD_JPNHG2_MetaG (SPAdes) (version 2) | ecosystem: Engineered > Bioreactor > Anaerobic...
CCTGAATCTCGCGTAGCCTGGCCTCGATGTCGTCCGCTGATCGTCGCATAATAGATGCCTCCTTCCTGTAGAGACACCTATTAAACCACAAAAACAGACGGCCTGCAAGCGTGTTTTTATCGAAATCGCGCCAAACCGGCCGTCAGCCTTCAACACTTTTCAATCGCACCCCGGGTTCGCGAGCGACGTATTTTCGTGCTTTCCCGACCCGCCGCATTGCGGTAAACTATTTAAATACGCGGTTGGCCCGCGAATCCCCAACCGGAAACCCCTGAACCTGAAAGCCCATGACCCTTATGGATAAGACATCCATCCTCTCCCGCGCGCGGGAAGTCATCGAGACCGAGATCGAAGGCCTGCGCACCGCGCAGGCCGCCCTTGGCGATGATTTTTTCGAAACCGTGAGCCTGATTCTAAAAACGCTCGATAAGGGCGGCAAAATCGTCTGCACGGGTGTCGGCAAGAACCTGCACATCGCCGAGAAACTCTCGGCCACCCTGGCCAGCACCGGTTCGACCAGCGTGGTCATGAACCCGATCCAGGCGATGCACGGCGACCTCGGTATGATTGCCGAGGACGACGTGCTTCTGGCGCTGAGTTTCTCGGGCGAGTCGGAAGAGGTTATCAAACTCATCCCGGCCGTGCGCCGTCTCGGCATTCCGGTGATCGGCATGGTCGGCCGTGTTGACAGCACCCTCGGGCGCATCAGCGACGTCGTCTTGCGCGTGCATATCGAGAAGGAGGCGTGTCCCTTCGGCATGGCCCCCACCACCAGCACGACCGCCACTCTGGCGGTGGGGGATGCGTTGGCCATGGTGCTGATTGATGCGCGCCACTTCGACAAGGAGAGCTACGCCAAGCTGCATCCGGCCGGTGCCATCGGCCGCGCGCTTGTGATGCGCGTGTCCGATATCATGCGCACGGGCGAGCGCCTTGCCCGCTTGCCGCTATCGGCCACTATCCGCGACGCCATCATGGCCATGACCGCTGCAAAGAGCGGCGCCGCGCTGATCACCCACCCGGATGGGCGCCTCGCGGGGATTTTTACCGACGGCGACCTGCGACGCCATCTCTCCGACGGCGTCGACATCCTCCCGAGCCCCGTCGCCCGTTTCATGACCCACCAACCCGTTTCCGTGAGGGACGAGGCGTTCGCCGTGGATGTGCTCCGCATTTTCGAGAAGTTCAAAATCGACGACTTGCCGGTGGTTGACACCGAAGACCGCCTGGTCGGCTACGTGGACATCCAGGATCTGCCGAAGATGAAGGTGATGTGAACCGGTTGAGCGGCAGCGGCGTTGTAGACGATAGGTTTTGGAGCGATAAGGGAGACCGGTAGGATATGACATCGGCTTTTACCTGTTTGGCGCAAGCGATAACAGCGGTTCCTGAAGGGCTCTTCGAGCGCGCGTTCGCGCTCTTCGACCTCGGCGGACCGGTCATGTGGCCGATCTTGATCTGTTCGCTGATGGGGCTCTCGGTGACCATCGACCGCCTGTTTACCTTTTGGAAATACAACACGGCCAATTTTTGCTTCCGCGGCAAACAGGCCGAGTTGATCGCCCTCACGCGCGAAGGTCGGTTCGATGAGGCCGTCGCCTGCGCGAAACAGGCGGAGTCTCCCATCTGCCGAATTCTGGTCCAGGCGCTCGAGAACCGCGAAGCGGGCTTCCAGGAGACTTTGGAGGCCGCCTCGCAACTGGAGCTTGACCGCCTGCGGCGCGGCCTCTCGGTGCTCGACACCGCAATCACCGTCGCCCCGATGCTCGGCATCCTCGGCACGGTCACGGGGATTATCGGTACGTTCAACATGCTCAATGTCTCGGGCATCGACAATCCGGCCGCGGCCACGGCCGGCATCGCCGAGGCGCTCATCACGACTGCGGCAGGGCTGATCGTCGCTATCACATGCCTCTTCCCTTTCAACTTCCTTGTGGCGCAGATCAAACGCCGCACGTACGAACTGGAGCAGGTGATCCACCAGTTTGAACTGGCTTATAACACCGGCTCCTCCAAGGCCGCGAGAGCGGCGCCGGCCAATGCCGCGCCGGAAGCCGACGGCGCGCCAAAAGAGGGAGGCTCCCCATGCGCTTGAACTCGGGCTACGAGGACCGCAAGGCGCGGATCGAGATGATCTCGCTCATGGATGTGATGTTCCTGATCCTGGTCTTTTTTGTCTATTCGATCTTCTCGATGTCGGTGCACCGCGGACTCAAGGTGGATCTTCCCGCCGCCAAAGGCGCACAGCTCAAGGGCGAACAGACGATTATCACCCTCGCCGCCGACGGCTCTCTCGCGCTAAATCAGGAGCCGATGCCGCTGGACGACCTCGTCCTCGCCACGGTTCGGATATGGCGCGAACGCGCTCAGCCGGTTTTGATCAGCGCCGACCGCGCGGCGGCGCTCGGCACGGGCATCGAGCTGCTCGGCAAACTCAAGAACGGCGGCGTCGAACGCGTGGCGTTCCAAGTCAGCGGCGACGCGAAGTGACCCGGGCCGCAGGTGCGGCGCGTTCGCGCGGAAAAACACGTACCCAAACGGACGTATGCCCTCTTCCGATCAGATTCTGAGCTTCCTGCTGGCCGCCCTCCTGCACGCGGTGGGGTTGCTCCTATTCGCGAGCTGGACATCGCGCGCGGCGAGGACGGCTGAGACTGCAGCCGAACTGGAAGTCGCATCGGTCGAACTGACCCTCGCGAGCATCGAGCCCGAGGTCTCTGCCGCGTCTTCCGCGGCAGGAACGGTCTCCCGAACCGAAACGAAAGACCTGCCGCCCATCGAACCCCCGCCGCCGGTCGAGCCGCCCCCGCCCGTCGAATTGCCTGACAAACCTTCTTTCACCGATGTTCTCGCGCCCCATCCCGAACCTGCCGCGATACCCGAGCCCATTCCGGCAGCTCCGCCACGGCAAGCCGCCGAGACCAAACCCGCCGCCCCCTCGCCCCGAGATGCGCCCGGCGATGCCGCCCAGGATGCCGCCACGATTCAGCCTTCCGGCGGCAGTCTCGGTCGCGTGGATGCCCACCCATCCCTAACCCGGCCGATCAAGCCCAACTACCCCATCGGCGCGCGCCGACGCGGCGAGGAGGGCTCCGTGATTCTCGACGTGGCCGTCGATGCCGAGGGACGCGCTCGTTCGGTGACGCTTGTCGCTTCCAGCGGCTTTTCAGATCTGGACGCGGCGGCCGAGCGCGCCGCCCGACAGGCGCGCTTCAAACCCGCCACCAGGAACGGCCGGCCCGCCGAATCCGCCGCCCGCCTGACCATCATCTTCCGCCTGCGCGACTAAGGCGCCGGCCGCGCCAGCGCCTGCTGCAGGCTTTGCAGCTCGCGGCGGTCGGCAAGGGAGAGGTCTTTCGTTTGGGCGACCGCGGAAACGGCCTTTTCCGCGGCCGCGCGGTTGCCGCGCTTGAGGGATATCTGTGCGTCCACCAACAGAAGCCGCACGTCGCTGCTGTTGAGCGCGTAGGCTTTGCCCAGCGCTTCGGACGCATCGTCGAGCCGATTCTGCGCCGCAAGCACGAAAGCCAGCGTGGACCACGCCTCATATCGGTCGGGCGCAAGCGTCACGGCTCGCCGCGCCACGTCTTCGGCCTTGTCGAGCTTGCGGATGCGACAGAGCGTCTGGGCGTAATTATTGAGTGCGGCCAGCGTCGGCTCATCGCCGGCCGCGCTGCGTGCGAGATATTGTTCGGCGTCGCCATATTGCGCCTGCTCCAGCCGGATCGACCCCATGACAAAATTAGCAAAGGCATGGTCCGGTTTGTCCCGCAAGATCGCAAGCGCGTGAGCCTCCGCCGCCTTCTGATCCTCAAGTGCGGTATCGAGCATCAGGATCACATCGCGCAGCGCCTCGACATCCGGCCGGATCGCGGCGGCGCGGTGATAACACAACCGCGCGTTGCGGTACCCCTCCCTGCCTTTGCTCTGCCAGATGCGACCCTGCACGACGTGGGCGAAATAGCTGTCCCTGCCTTCGGATAACTTGATAAGACGCGGCAGCACTTTCGTCTCGACGCCGGCCAGGTCTTTCTGCTCGATCATCACCATCGCCAGCATGGCGAGCGTCATCGGCGACGCGCTGGCCTCATCGCCTATTTCCTGCAATAGCACGCGGGCGCGCGGGAGGTCTCCGGAAACCAGATAGACGGCTGCCCAATCCTGGCGCAGCAACCGACGCGACACACCCGCGAACTCGCCTTGTTCGAGCACCTTCTGCGCCTCGCCGACTACATTCCGCTGCAGCGCCAACCGGACAAGACCGGAAATCGCGAACACATTTTTCGGATCGTGCTGCAACGTCTTCCGGTATTCTTCGGCGCTTTGCGTGAGGTCGCCCCGCATTTCGTAGACCGAAGCCATGATCGCCGTCAGCGCGGCGCGGCGCTCGACATCCTGCTGGACTGAATACGAGCTGCGGAGACCGGCCAGAACCGATCCGGGACTGCTCGACACCGCCCACGACCATCCCATGCGGACGAACAACTCGAAGTTGCGCACATACCCATAGTGCCGACTGAGCGCCCACAAGGGATAGCGTTCCTTGGGATCTTCGACCCGACGCCGAAGCTCGATCGAAACGGCATCTTTCAACTCTTGATGCAGACCGCGCGACACGAGTTCAAAAACGTTCAGCAACGCACTGATATTCTCTGGCGAGACCGCGCGCGCCAGTTGATAAGCCTCGAAAGCCTCTTCCGGCCTGCCGAGATCGTCCAGCACGACACCCACGTTGTTGGCGACAAATGCCAAATGGCGCCGCATCGCCCTGCGGTACCGGTATGAGATTTGTCGCGGACTACCCTCGCCTTCGTCAATGAACGGCTGCCATTGCTTCCAGAACTGCCGGTGCGAGTCGAGCAACGCATCCGCCCGCACCTCGGTGAGAGCCTTTACCCCTCCGTAAAAGAGCCTTTCCGGCAGGGGAACCCAACCGGAACCGTACCAGAGGTCGGGGAGCCCCATCGAGACGGCCTTGCGGTTGATCTCCTTGTCGGAAGAAAAGAGATCGTCGATAAACATGTGGAGATTAAAGGCCGCCATACTCTGCGCGCGCTTCTTGGCCTCTTCCATAAACGCGTCATCGCGGGCAAATTTCTTCAGCACGTCCGCGACGTAAAAACGCTGCGCCGCACGATACGGGCACAGGAGATTGACGCTGACACCGCGCTCGTACGCGCGAATGAGCAGATTCGGGTCGATCAGACCGTTCGCCACCACCCATGTCCGCCCGCCCAGACCGTCGAGAATTGCGTCCGCCGCATGGTCGGCGAACTCGTCCCGCTCGGATACCACCGAAAACCCGTTGCGGACTGCCGCCGCAGCGGCCAGCGCCAGCAGGACCGGTCCCAGTATGAAGCCGGCCACGCGGCAGGCCGCGAAAACAGCGGGGACGGCATCATCGAAAGACGGCTGGGGGGTGGCGTCCTCGTCAGCATCCGTGTCGTCAGCATCTCGACTGATGTCCGGAAGTTCGACATCCTTGGGGTCGTCCAACACGGAGTAAGCTCGCCAGGACGCCGCCAGAAAAGCGACGCCCATGCCCGCTAACGCGTAAGTCGTGGCGGGCATGACGCCTTTCGCGGCCGCGAGCGCGGCTGGCGCAAAAGGCAGGTCAAACAACAGGCATGCGGCAGACAACGTCAACAGGCAGCCCAGAATCAATAATCCCCATGTCCGCCGGTTATCCAACATCCGGAGCGCGCCCAGAAAAGAGAGGACCGCCGACCCCAAGCCAAGCGCCACAGCCGGCAGCCAAAGTGTGGCAGGCAGGAAATCGCCGAACGCCTCGACCTGTTCGCGCAACACCGATAGGATGACGCGCAACACGTCGACAGTCGATACCGACGAGAGGTGCCAGGCGGCAAACGCCTGCGCCGCGGAATAGTGCGTCACCGCGAAAAACAGGGCGGCAACCATGGCGGCAGCGAACAAACGGCCGATCCGACACCAGAAAAGCCGCCACTCGGTAATCAACGCGAAAAATGCCAGCGCCGGAGCCGCCGCAAGCACCAGCGGAGATTCGGCCAGACCGATGCCAAACAATACGCCGAAGAGCATCAGCCAGAGCAGATGTTGTGAGCGCGCATATACCGTCAGCACGTGTGCGCAACCCAAGACCCATGCCGCATCGAAAACTTCCGGCGAAAAACGCGTCGCCGCCTGCCAGAAAGGCAGACTTGTCGCCACCATTGCGGCGGCGACGGCGCCAGCGAAGCGGGCCATGCGCGGAGCTCGCGTGACGGCCGATTCCTCCCGCATCACGTCGAATACCACGAACCAGACTACGCGGTAGACCCAGCCAACCGTCAGCGCGCCGGCCAGCGCCGCCACCAGGTTCAGCCGCGCCGCCAGCGAGCCCCAGGGAATCTGGACGACCCAGCCGCCAAGCAGGGTCAGGACCGGGCGGGCGGGCGTCTCGCGCACGTCCAATCCGGCCGCCCATGCGATCCAGTTCGCGGAATGCCCGGGAAACGCGTGACGCCCAGCCGTCATGGCGTACAACGCGAACGCGCTCACGACGGCCCCCCAGAAGGCCCAACGCGCTCGACGCCAACGGCCGCGAGTGACTTCACGAAAAGCCAGAAACAGCATATCTCAACCCTCCGGCTGGAACGTCGCTATCCTGCGGAAACAAAAAAGGCGGCAACCGAAGATGCCGCCCTTTTGAGCAAACGAGGGTCTTCCCCTCAAGCCCGTTTTCGGCGCCGCAGCGCCAACGCGGCCGCGCCCAATCCGAACAAGGCCAGAGAACCCGGCTCGGGGACCGGCATCCAGTTGCTGAAACTGCCGGGGTTGAACAGGCCGGTAGCCGGAGCCATCGCGTCATAGGTAATCGCGGAACTGTCATTGTATGCCAGCGCCGTGATACTGTAAGCGAACTCGGTCTGGCCCGCGTTGTCGCGGAACAACACGACAAAGTAACCGCCTTGACTGCGGGTAGAGTCTGTCGTGTTCTGCTGGCCGATGCCGGCCGGCGTGACGGCCAACCCGCTGACCAAACTGCCCAATTCGGTCCCGTTCGCGATCACATCGTCGGCGTATTCGGGCACGCCGCTCGATACATAGACGAGACGCGCCGCCGTGGTACCTTCCGCCGGAGCATCAACCGCCCAGTGGATCACGACAGCCTGCGAGGTCAACGCGCTTCCGACGGCAAAAATAACGGCCATGACAATTACTTTTCTCATCGTTCCGACCCCCTCAAGTTACTCGCCATCCGGCTTAAAGGAAAAAGATCCGGTCCCGCGCCGCTGGTACCAGAAGCCGCGCCCGGCAGGCAGGTTACCCGTCGCAGCCGTGTAATCCGACTTGATCCACTTGTTGTTGATCGCATCGTACGCAGCCGGCCACCCGATCGGCTTGACGAAATAGAAGTACTCGGTAAACGAGCCATCTGCATTCACGACGATGATCTTGTCGGAGGTGGAGGTGTTCCCTGTGCCGCCATAGGCGCCCGACCAATCGATGCCGGAGTCATTCAGCGAATAAGCCGTCACCGTGCCGTAGCCGATGAGGTTGAGCCCTTCGCGAATCGTTGTGGACTGCTTGGCGGTGGCAACCTGTCCTTTCAGGTAGACTGGATTGGCGCTCGCCGCGCTGCGCTTGATCCAGAAGCCGAGGCCGCGCGCGATGGCGAAGGAGTCCGCGTCGGGCGGATTCACGCTTTGTGACGAACCGTCCGGCATCAGCTTTTCGGTCGTAATCGCCGTCCACCCATCCCCCTCCTTCAACCAGTAATAATAGTAATACAGCGAGCCGGAATCCTCCACCAACACGACCAATTGGTCCGCCAATGCCGGATCGGAGGCGTGCGCGGTTAGCCCATTAACGGCCACCAGGTCAGACAACATTCCGGACGCGCCTCCGCCAAGGCAAGCCTCGAACGGCACGGTGATAATGGTGTTGGCCTCGCCGGGCGCCACGACCGTCGCAAAACCGACCGTGTTCTCGCCCGTGATCGGAGGTATGTCGGCCCGGACCAATCCGGCGACCGCAAGCGCCGCGAGCATCAATGAAATTCTCTTCATGGCTTCTCCCCTCTTCTTAAAAGAACCCGTTCTCTCAGTTGCTGCCCGGCACGATCACGCGGAAAAAGCGCACTCTGTCACCAGCCGGTACCTGAACCGCCACCGGCAGATCGGCCGCGGTCGCCCGCAGGCGCGTGCCACCAACCGCTGGCCGCCAGTCGCCGGAAACCAGATCCGTCGTACTCTGGACCTCGTAGAGCGCGCGCCCCGTGACATTCTCGACGAGGATGTCCACGGCAGAGCCTTGCGCCTTGACCGAGGCGATCACCGGCGCGGGCGTATCCGCAGGCGCCGGCGACAATGTCGTCGCAGCCAGCGTCGTCCCGTGTTGTCCCGCACCGACAGCGTTGAGCTTGGTCGAGTCGCCGGAGGCGGACGCAACGGATTCGCCGACACCTTGGGCCGCCACGAGCCCGCCGACCGCGCCGGACGCGTCGCGCGTGTCAAGCAGGACGATCACCCACGAGCCGCCCGCGGGGTAGAGTTCCGCCGGATATTGAATTGCCTTGAAGCCGCACTTGGCGCCCGTTACGGCGGTGGCCGTTGTGGCGATGCGGTTATTGACCGGATCAACCAGCGCGCCGTCCGTCCGAACGCCCTGGAAAGTCGAACCCGACGCCACGTAGACGAGCAAATAAGTCTCTCCGACTTGGACGGGCTGGCCGTCCGAGTAGGTGTCGGGACCCGGCGTAGAAATCGAAAGCGTGAGTTGCGACAGTCCCGCCGCACACGCCATACCGCCCGCAAGGAGGAGTGAAAAGATCGGAAGTGTGTGTTTCATGGTAGGGTCTCCTTAGGGGACGATCAAAGCCCGGAAGAATTGATAGCCGCCTTCAGGGATATCGAACGTGTAAGTCGCCAGACCGCCAGTGAAGTCGGCGTAGGAAGGTGTGATCGCGCCGGCGAGCGTGGTCCAACCGTCGTTGATGCCAACCTTGCCCTGTAACTGGATCTTACCGTTGATACCGCCGTTCTTGGCCCCTGCGTCCGTCGCAAGCTTCACCGTGATGACGACCTCCGTCGCTGTAACGAGTTCGATCGTCTGGATGCCGAAAGTCTCGACCACCGCCGGTGTCGCCGTCTCGCTGTCTCCGCCCAGTTCGTTGAGCAAATACGATTGGCTAAGCTGGTCCTGCGTCATGTCCAATTCGGTGTTCGCGTCAACGCCGGCAAGACCGTCGAGCCAAGCGTTGATGCGCGTCTGCTGCTCGTCGGAGGGAGGGTTGTCGCCCGGCGCGGGCAGTTGAGGTATGGGCCCGGTGGGACCGACCACTGCGTAAGCCGGATTGCCGTGGCTCACGTACAGCTCGTCGATCAACCCGGTTCCGCAGAAGCTCGTTGCGGCCAGCGTGTTCCCTTCCGAATTCATCAAGCTCAAGTTGGAAAAGACGGCCTCGTCGTTCATCAGCACGTCAAACTTGCCATTCAGCATTTTAATCGTGAGCTGATGCCACTTGTTCGTGTCGAGCACCATCGCGTTCGTGGTCCACCCATCCGCATGCACCGCTACCAGTTTGGAGTCGGACGAGACGAAAATCGCCATTTTTGTGCCCGCCAAAACTTCCTGCTGGGGACCGTCACTCATGGCATCGAAACGCACCCGCATATCGACGTAAACCGGTCTCGACGCATAGGACACCGCGCCTTCAGCGCCGGGATAGGCCACCGTGTTCGTCACCACGGAACCTTCCGTGTCCAACTGCATGACTTTGACATTTGTCCCGAACCAGACGTTCGAACGCACGGGCAAACCCGATCCCTCCATCGATGGGAACGAGTCGATCAACGCGCTCACCCCCACCGCACCAGCCCAGACGGGCAGGCTTGTGTCAAACGCCTCGCGATACGCGCCCGCCGTCAGCGGAGCCACGTTCCAAGATGACGGCACGACCGAGTCCGCCGCCTGCGCCTCTCCGACGAGCGCATGTGCGCACACACACAACACGCTCGCGGTGGCAGCCTTCTTCAACCGCTGCATGGTTAACCACATAAACACTTCTCCGGTTGCTAACTAACCCTTGTTGTAGCAAAACCCTTGATCTTCTATCACTTGGTGAAATGAATGTAACGAATGCGCTCCTATCAAGCAAGCGAAAAAATTCCTTCTTAAAACTTTTTCGTTGGGACGCATCCCCCCCTTTTTTTATCCCCCTCCACGGATGAGACCGTCGCGCATAAGCCCCGCCCGGACGAAAGCCGGGCGCGCACTGCGAGGACCCCGACGTTCACTCGGCGATGACAACGCGCCCGCCGCCCCATCGGCTGTATGTCTCAGGGTCGTACATGGCTGAAGCCGCCACCGGCGGAATCGCAAATACTCCCGTGCTGACCGCTCGGGCAACATAGTGAAAAACCGCTGGCGACGATAGGGGTTTGGCAAATAGCAGCAACCGATCATCCCGCGCCTCGCGATGCAGAACCCAATCCGCCTCCTCCCGCTTGATCCAATCCGGCGCGCCGGCGCCCGCCGCCTGCGCGCTCTCGATCTCAAGCCCCGCCGGCAACAAATCCTCAACCACCACGTCGCTGATAGTTCGCTCCACCGGATCGACCGTCAGCCGCACGACTACGAGATCTCCGCGATGCAAAGCCGCCGGATCGATCCGTTCGCCCGCCAGATTCAGCCATTCGCGCCGAACCGTTAGCCCCGAGACCCTTGACTCGCCGCCGGCTGCCAGAGGCACGCAGGACACCCGCCGTACAGCGTACATCGGCCCCGGACCGCCGTTGCGCACGCGTAACACCTCCTCCCCGCCGGCACCCTCCCCCGATGTCCACACGTACGTGTTGGTCGGCCCCGCCGACACGGTCTGTCCGCCCCAGACAAAGAACGGCTCGAAACGTTGCGGACGTTCCGGCGTCGCGCGCAGATAGGATCCCATCGCGAGCAGCGCCAGCGCGTTATCCTGCGTGCTGCCCCAATGGCCCTCTCCCCGGCGCGCTCTTTCGATCTCCCCGCAACAGGCTGCTACCGCCGGGTTTGAAGGATCAATATCCAGCCAAGCAAGCAGCGCGAAGGCCGCCTCCCTCAGTCCCTTCGCCGACGGTGTCTGAACCAGCAGCTCGCGGCCCCTCTCCGCGTCACCCCCGCGAATGAGCGCGCGGGCCAAATGGAATCGTTCCTCTTGCGACAGTTTCTCGGCCTGCTCGAACAGCCGTAAAGACCACCCGTACTCGGGACGCCCCGCCAGCGCCAACACGTGGCACGCATACGCACGGGACACGCGTTCGCCCGCGAGCCTGTCCCGCACATTCTCGGCCACTTCGGCCACCGCTCTTTCCGGCAGCGTGTAGCCCGCCCTCTCCGCTTCCGCCAGAAACAGCGCTGCGTAGAGCGTCGCATTCGGGTCGGACGCCCAAACATCCGGCCACGGCGCAAACCCGTCCCATCGCCGCATGGCCTGCACCCGCAGAATCGCGGCATTGACGCGCGCGGGTGCCTCCTGCGCCAGCGTGTTCTCGTGATAGGGCAGACGCCCCTCCAAACCGCTCAGGGCCAGCAGCGGCAACGCTGACGACACCGTCTGTTCCAGACAACCGTAGGGATACTCCGTGACATACGCTAGGGCGCCCAGCAGGTTCACCGCCGGCTGTCCCGAACAGAAAACCGTTTGCGCGACGCTGCCCGCGAGCACACCCCGGGGCGGTTCGAAAACCCGCTCCTGGCCCGGCTCGATGACCGTCCGCTCGTCCGTCACGCGCAGGGCCGCCACAGGCCGAACAGCCAGCTCGATGGTTTCCTCGTACACCTCGCCCGCCCCCTCCGCCAGCAGGTTCACCCGCGCCGTCCCCGCCCGCTCCTGCGCCTGCACCGGCACGCGCACCACCCGCGACTCACCGGCTGCCAGCGCCACCTCTTCCGGCGACGCACCGCCGCCAACCAGCGGCCCCTCACACCGCACGAAGAGCCGAACCGCGCACGCCGCGCCGCTCTCGTTGTGCAGCGCCACTTCCACGCAGGTCCGGTCGCCCGGCGCGAGAAAACGCGGCAGCTCTGGCTGCACCACCAGCTTACGCCTGACCTTCACCGCAGCCTCTCCCGCGCCCACCGCGCGCTCGTCCCATGCCACGGCCATCAGTCGCAACTCGCCCGCGAACTCGGGCAAATCGAACGACACCTCCGCCTCGCCGCCCGCGTCCGCCCGCACGTTCGCCTGCCACAACGCCAACGGTTTGAAGCGCCGCGCCGCGATCGGATTCAATCGTTTGAACATCCCGCCCCCAGCGTCTCCGCCGACATGCGAAGCGCCATCCAACGCCCTTTCCTCCGTGATCGGCATCAGGCTGCGGTAAACGTCATAAAAGGTCAGATCGCCCCGACGCGGCTCCGTGAAATACCCGTAGGGGTCGGGGGTCTCATAGTCCGTCAGACGACAGACTCCCTCGTCCACCGCCAAAACCGTCACCGCCGCGCCACCCGCGGGACGACCTTCGTTGTCAGTCAGCGCCACCCGTACGCGCCCCCGCCCCCTAGGCCGCCACACCTCGGCATCGGACCGAACCCGGACCGTCAGCGCACGCTGCGGCGGAAGCACGCGCAATAAAGTCGAACCCGACGCCCGATGGGCGCTCCACACGCTCTCGGCGATGGCCGGCCGTACCACGCTGACCGACACCGCCACGTTAGGCGCAAACGCCTCGGTCACCTCCCACTCCAACGTGACCGTGTTGTTGGTCAACTCCAATACCCGGCTCTCCAGCAGCCGGTCGCCGCTCAACACGACCCACGCCTGCCCCGCGAACGGCGCGCGCACCTGCACGCGGGCGGTCTCGCCGGGCCGGTACGATGTCCGGTCGCAGACCAGTTCCACACGGTCCGGCGACTCGCGGCTCCACGCGCCGTCGGCCTGACCGTGCTCGTTTGCGGCAAAAGCCCAGCTCGACGCCGCCCGCGTGACCGGATCCGTGAACGTGATCAAATAGTCGCCGGTCCCCTGTACCGCAAACGCGAAGGCCGCATCTTCCGCCCCCGTCTCGACCCGGCCTTCCTGTACCAGCGTCTTGACGCGTTCGCTCTCCCACCGATAGCGCCCATTCGCCTCCTTGAGCAGACTGCTCACCCACGTTACCTTCTCGATCCGCACGTCCAGCGGCGTCGGCTCCGTGCGCCGCGCGCCGTCCGGCCAAACCGCCGCCAGACGCAACTCGCGCGATTCCCCCGCGCGCACGCCCGCGCCGCCGCCCGGCCGAATGCCGATATAGAACGGGTAAGGGTCAACAGCCGTCTCCGCACGCGCGGCCGCCGTCCGCCCGCCCGTCTGCGTGACCGTAGCCTCCACCAGCGCCTTGAGCCGTGTGCACGGCAACCCGCCGACGCCGAGTCTCGCGGAGAATGCCGCGCAGCCCGACGCGTCCAGCGACAGCCGCGGACATTGCACGTTCTCAACCGCAAAAACCCGCTCCTGGTCGCCGAACACATACCCCTCCCACCCCTTGGGCTTGAACTCTCCGGCCGACAACGCCACGACCGCCTCGACCGACAATCCCGCCGCCGGCCTGCCGAACAGGTGCTCGGCAGAAACGCTGAACGCCAGTTCCCCCCCGGCAGGCACGGCCGCGGGCATTTCCGACAGCTTGACGCGAATCTGCGGCGGCACAAACGCCTCCAGCATCACGCGGCGCTCGCCAAGCACTGCGCCCTCTCCCGGCAGCCGCAGCGCAAACGTGTACGTGCCTGACGGCAGATAGTCCGGCAACATCACCTCAGCAACCGCCGCGCCCAGTCTATCCGGCATCACCGCAAGGGTCTTGAACGTTCGCCCGTCCGGCTTGACCACATGCAGCACGGTCGGAAACGGCGCGGGAGGTTTGCCGTACCGGTCGCGCAGCAGCGCCTGCATGAAGACCCGTTCGCCGTGTCGATAGATGTCGCGGTCGCTCAACAGATAGGACTCGCATACGCCGCGCGCGGGGTAGGCGCGAGTAGCCTCGCTTCGCTCCTCCACCGCGCTGCCCTCCGTCAGCCGTAGAACCGACACGTCCCGGCCGTCGGCCGACCGCGCAAGCACGAGCAGCGGCATACCCTCCCCTTCCCGGCAGGCGAGCCGCGCCAAGCCTTGCGTGTCGCTCTCGCCCTGCGCCCACAACAGGTTATTGCGCCCATACAGTTCCACCTTCGCGCCCGAGACCGGCCGGCCGCTGCCGAGCGCCGTCACCCACACCGTGACCGCGTCGCGGTCGCTGCGCGCGCTAAGCCCCAAATCGGTTACGCAGATAAGCCGGCTGCAGGGCTCTGCCCGCGGCGCGGACACACTCAGCACGTAGGCTCCGCGCACCGGTTCCTCGGCATAATCGCGAAGGCGCAACAGCAACCGCTCTTCCTGATCGCGCGCCGCCGCCGTCCGGTTCGTGCGCACTGCCGCCCGGTCCGTCAGCTCCTCCGCGAGCGACGCCGCATCGTCGCGCCACCAGCCCGAATAATGCCCGCCCTCGCGCATAGCGTATTGCACGAGATTCTGCGGCAGCACGCGCGCCAGCGAACTCTCTACATGCGGCGCGTTCACCGCCAGAACCGGCACCTGCAGGTCGCCCGCCGGCGCCAGATAACACCCCTCAAGCGGAATCGCCACGCATGGTTCGCGATGACGGATCACCGCCGTGCGGCGCACCTCCTCCTTCAGCCGATGACCGGCCCGCGAACGCAAACCGCCCTTGAATGACAACGTGTAGGTCCTACCGATCTCAAAAGGCCCCTCCACCCGCAGCCCGTTGCAGCAGGACTCGGGCGTCACGGTCAGCGGCACGGCCGGCTCGCAAGCGATTAACGCCGCCGCGTCCCGCGCCTCCGCCGTCTGTGTGAATTGCGCCACCAAATAGGGTTGGCCAAATGAGGGCGTAAACGCCTCGAGGCTGACGAAGCGAAATTCCGGAACCACCGCCACCAACCGAGTCGTCGCTGCCGGCAGCGCCGCATACTCGCGCGCGGCCGGCTTGACGCCGGCATCAATCCGCACCTCGATGCGATCCTCGAACACCGGATCAAGCGTCCGCACCACACCCGCCGCCCCGCGCGGATTACCGACAAATTGCCACCGTAACGTCCGTCCTCCCGCCATGAGCGTCAGCCGGTCGGCCAGCGACGGCCACTCCACCGGCCCCGAGAACCTCAGCGACAACTCCATCTCCCGTTCCGGCAAAAGCCCGGCCTGTTCTACCCACAGCACCGACAACGGCCCTTGCACCGCCGCCCGCCCCCCAGCATCCGACCGCTTGGCCTGCTCCTCCGACCGCTGACCTCTGATCTCCGACCGAACCCACCACCATCCGGCCGCGTTGACTACGAGACAGGCGACCGCAAACCACGCGCGCCTGTTCCATTGAAAATATCCTCGGTTCATTTCCGTCCTCCGCCTTTGCAAACGCCGAGCGCAACCGTACCGGCACCCTCTATTTTGAGCGAAATACAATGTCGTCGCCCGTCCGCATCCAAACCGTGCCTGTCCGTTCGGCAAGCAAATCCAGTGTGCGACGGACCGTCGTCATTCTCCCGCCCAGCCGTGCGAGCAGGTGCGCCGGCCTCTCGCCGCCTCCCGCCAAACCGTCCGCCGCCGGTTCGCCCGCCGACCGAGGCGGCGTAACAACGACATTCGTAACCTGCCGGCCGTTCAGATAGAAACTCACCCGCCTCGATGTGGCCCTATAGATTTCCGCGGCCAGGAAAGCGTATGGCGCGCCCCGCCCGATCGCCCCCGCCAGCGACTCGGAGTGAATAGCGAGGTCCAAGACCTCGTCGTAACCGGCGTCTCGCGACTGCCGCAGCAGCCGTTCCGCCGTATACGCGGCGGGCGAGGTGCTTCTGCGGCGCGCCTCGTCCCACCCTTTGATCTCCTCCAGCGATTCGAACAAGGCAACGCAGGCGCGCGTATAGTCCACACCCGCAAGCTCCGAAACCAGCCGCACACTGCGGTCAATCAGCTTCTTGTTCGATGCATCCACGTGCGCCATCCAGTTGCCGTTCAATCGACCCAGCTTGCCCATCGTCGCTGTCGACACGTTGTTGAGCGCAAGCTTGAGCGCGAGGTGGTCGAACAGCCTGAGCGGTGTCTCGGGCAGGTCTACCTCGACCCGCACCAGCCCGTCCCGCCAGCCGTCCGGCGCCTGCCGCCCCACGACCAATGCCGCGCGCCGGTCGAAACCCGCGGCAGCCTCCAAAAAAGCCTGCCGCCAAGCCGCATCGGTGCCTTCATCAAGCAGCGCCGCCTCCCGTCCGACCAGCACCGCCATCGCCAGGTTCGGCCTGGCTTCGGTACGCGACGGGTCCGGTTCCTTTCCGATGCGGTATCTTTCGATCGCCGACCGCCCGATTCGCGGCGGGTTCCGAATCATCTCAGGCGGCGCTCGCAATCGCGCGTACGTCGCCGCATCCCATTCGAGACCGCGCGGCTCGCGTTCGAGCAGGCGCGTCCACGCCTCGGGCGTGGGCCGCAGCGGGTCTTTAACGAACGCCCACGGCGCCGGCGCGTCGGGTTCTTCGACGCTGCGGAAGGGCGGTATCTTGAAAGTGGGCGAACGTTCCGTCGTATCCGTGAAAATATCGAGCATGCCGGCGTCCGCAAAATACGTCACGCGCCCCCCTTTGGCGTAGATTTCCGCCTCGTCGTCCGCCATCCGTGCCAACGCGGCCGCGTTGTTGTCGCCGCGGAGCTGATCCAACAACGTCTCGAACTGCGCCACGGTGCGCGGTGGCGTCCACAAACCGATTCCCAGCATCACGCGCTGCGTTTTCGTCAATTTGGCCGCCAGATGATCTGCCAGCCCGGCTTCAAACGCCGCGCCCGCCACGAGCAGCTCGATCGTCGCCGCCTGCATACGCGTAGAACCGGCTACGGCCATCGGCCCCGTGCACAGCGGCAGCTTGACGACCGCATCGTTCTCGATCGCATGGCGGCAGCGATCGAGATTCCTCGCGAGCAGTTCCGGCGGATTGTTGAAGAGGAAGAAGACTTCGGCGCGCGCGTCGACGCCGCGCTGAACAGTCCCGAGCACCGACGATGTTTCCCCTCCCTCCGAGATCGCCACCACCACATCGCCGACCCGCACGCCCGCCTCCTCCATCTGGCGATAACCGAACGCGAAGTAGTCCTCAAAACTCTCGACCGACCGGATGAGCGCGAAGTCGCCGCCCGTCATCACCGCGCGTGTCCGCGACGCCAGGTCTCCGCACGCAACCTTCAGTTCCGGATGGCGCGCATACGCCTCGCGCCAAAAACGCCGGTTGGCCGCGTCTAGCAAGATCGCGAGCCGGCCCGTCGCGCCGCAGCCGCTGAAATACACCGAACGGCCCCGGTCGAGCGCGCCCGCGATCGCCCCGCGCAGCGCCGCGAACTCGGGCGAGACCACGGCACGCCAAGCCGCCGGCGGGATGTCGTCGTCGACGCTCACGAGCATGCGCAAGCCAGCCACGGTGTTCGTTTGTAACGTCTGCGAAAGCCCGCGCGTTCGGGGATGCGACTGTTCCGTCGGCAGAAATCCCAACTGGAACTGCGTCTCCTCCCGCATGAAGCGCAGCGCCTGATCGCGCGGCGTCTCCTGTGCCGCGAGCGGCAGAGCGGCCAACGTGCCGAAGAAAACCAGCGCTCGTTTTGTCTTCTCTTTCACAGCAGGTGGTCGATAGTATAAGTATAGCCGTCCGAACCGAACAGGAAAAGTGTCGCACATCCACCCTAACGCCACGGCTTATTCCTTTGATGAGCGGTTAACGCGATATTTCTTGACGGAGCCGCTTTTCGCTAGACAAGGGCGCGCCCTTGTGCCATGATACGCTCGAATGAAAGCGTCAGTGGATCATGCGGTCGGGGGCGGCGGCGCGCTGTCCGTGGTTACAGTGAAGTCGAAGAAAGACGTGGCGAAGTTCCACAGGCTTCTGAGGGCGGAGCACGGGCTCGGGGACCGGCCGCCGGCCGGCGACACGCTGCGCCAGGCGGTGGTGCGGGGCGACGGGGAGTGGGTCGCGCTGCTGCTGTGGGGCTCGGCGGCGTACCGGCTGAAGGCGCGGGACGCGTTCATCGGCTGGGACGCGGCCAAGCGCGCGTCGCGGCTGAAACTGGTGGCGCAGAACAGCAGGTTCCTCGTGGTCGGGGCGGCGCGCGAGCCGAACCTGGCCTCGCGGGCGTTGGCTGCGGCGCTGCGCGCGCTGCCCGCCCAGTGGCGCGAGTCGTACGGCTACGCGCCGGTCCTGGCCGAGACCTTCACGGACCCGGAGGCTCACCGCGGCACGTGCTACAGGGCCTGCGGCTGGACGGAGGCCGGGGACACCGCGGGCTACGCGCGCGACACGGCCGACTTCTACGCGGGGCACGGAAGGCCCAAGCGGCTCTGGCTCAAGCCGCTCGACCCGCAGTGGCGGGACGCGCTGTGCCGCGCGGCCGCGCGGCCGCAGGACGCGGCGGCGCTGACCGAGCCGCCCTGCCGGGCGCTGCCGCTGACGCCGAGGCAGGCGGAGAGCCTCGCCGAGGCG
>Ga0209506_1002126_pt1 | contig 18375 bp, 19 predicted proteins | sample AD_JPNHG2_MetaG_FD_184409 | JGI IMG/M metagenome (GOLD analysis project Ga0209506, IMG submission 184409) | Active sludge microbial communities of municipal wastewater-treating anaerobic digesters from Japan - AD_JPNHG2_MetaG (SPAdes) (version 2) | ecosystem: Engineered > Bioreactor > Anaerobic...
TTCACTCAAGCAGTTAAAATTTTTTATAATACTCTTCTTTTTGTTGATAATAAGCTAAATTGAGATAAAAAGTTACCTCGGTAATACTAAACTACTTTGAGGTTTTTGTCAAGATAAGCAATAAATTTATTTATTTTCTTTACCGGCCAGTCTGGCCCGCCCCATCCTCTCCATCATTCCGCGGTTAAAATCTATATCAAATATAATATACTTGGCCTTCTGGGCTGATGTCAACCGGGTGAATAAGAATTTTTCGAATTCTGATTCTCTCCTTTTTATTTTTTCTCTGAGATCGAGGATTTTTGCCACCCGATCTTCAAACTCTCTATCCTCAACCTTTTCATTATTAATTAGCTGCCTTAATTCCCTTATTTCCCGGGCGAGGTCAGCCTGAAGTTGAGCTTTTTCTTTCTCAGCCCGGTTTAATTCAGGGAAAATAGCAGCCGTCTGGGCTTCGGTCAGATCCAGAGCCTGGGTCATCCTCAGGGTCCTCAAAACAAACATATTTTCTCTGACTCTTTTATTCCCTCTCGGCGGATGCCCTTGAGCATAAATTTCTGAAAAAGAAACCAGCAGGAATATTGTTATTATAGAAAAGTAAATCACGCTCGACTTTTTCATTATAAACCCTCCTCTGAATTTAAGTTTTCAAATTGTAATATTTCTGGAACCATTTCATAATTATCTGTCTTAAAGTCATAATCAATGTCTATAAACGTCCCTTCTGGCCCAGCGAGAAGAGTTTCTTCAATGATAGTTTCTTCGAGGCTGCGGGCCAAATTGCTGGCCGCTTCTTCATCTTCGGCCAGTATCTGGCTCAGATTGAAATACGAATCCTCGTAGGACAGTATCAAGGGAAGAGGCAGTTCCTCATTTTTACTGCGCCCTATATATATAATAAGGAAGAGCGTTGCGGCTACGACCACCAGTAAGCTGGCCGCCTGCATAGCATTCGGCTTAAAAGCCCAGGACCTGCCTTTTTTGTTACTGTTCTTATCTCCCTTTATATCGGATATATCGGCTGATATACCAGCTGGCAAGACACTTATTACTTCCTCACCCGGAGTACTCTGGATAAGTTTCGCTTGAAGAGCCTGTTCAAACTGCCGCCACCACTCCGGCGGATAGTCTACTGCCCCTATCTTCAGGGCTTCCCGCTGAATTATTTCCTGGGACAAAAGATAATCGCGGCACACCTCACAGGTGGTAAGATGCCTGTCCAGCCTTTTTTGCCTCCATGAGCTGAGCTTCCCATCCAGCCGGTCGGATATCAATTTTTGCGCTCGTTCACATTTCATCTTAAACCTCTATTCTATGCTCAGAAAAGGTTGCAATTTCTTTTTGAGCATTTTTCTGGCCTCATGCATTCTCCAGGAGACAGTGTTTTCAGAGCAGCCCAGAACCTCAGCTGCCTGTTTGTGGCTCATACCCTCCTGAACAACGAGGGAAAAAGTTGCCTGGAAGGCCGGTGGTAGCTCCTCTAGCGCCTTTTCCAGATTTGTTCTAAGCTCCTGAGACAGCCATGAATCTTCAACCGAAGGTATTCCTCCGGCTTCCGCCAGCTCTGCTCCCCGGCCCTTTTCTTCCAGGCCGTCAATATCTTCCAGATAATTACTTGCGTGCCGGTGCTTTTTGAGAAAATTCAGGCTGAGATTAACCGCTATCCGGTGGAGCCAGGTAAGAAAACTTGAATTTCCTTTAAAGTCCTTTATCGCCCGGAAGGCCTGGAGAAAAGTCTCCTGAGTGAGGTCGGCCGCATCTTCGCGGTTTCGAGTAAGATTATAAGTCAGCTGTAAAATCCTGTGTTCATATTCCCTGACCAGCTGCATAAAAGCCTCTACCTCGCCGCGGCGGGCCCGCTCGATTAGCTCACGTTCTTCATCGGCTTTCATCATCTTATGGGCCTATCTCAATCCAGTCTACCTGCCTCTGCCCTCAGTCTGTCAAAACTCTTTTCGCCTGCATTAATTTAGACACAGATCAGGGCCAAATCTTTGATACTTTTTAGGAATAATACCAAAATTCAGCAGTCTCTCCTATCAGTTCACGGCTGATGTCTGTCAATTGACTGCTATTCTGTTAATTGATAAGATGATAGCCAAATTAGTTTTTGAGGAAAGGAACCAGCCATGATCGAAAGATATACCCTGCCTGAAATGGGGGCTATCTGGTCTGAGGAAAATAAATACAGGAAATGGCTCGAGGTCGAAATTGCCGTCTGTGAAGCCTGGGCCCGCCTGGGACAGATACCAAAAAAATCACTCGACAATATAAAAAAGAAAGCTAATTTTGATGTTAAAAGAATTGAAGAAATTGAAAGGGTAGTTAAGCATGATGTGATTGCCTTTCTGACTTCGGTGGCCGAGTATGTCGGAGAAGATTCGCGTTTTATCCACATGGGCCTCACCTCTTATGACATTGTTGACACAGCTCTTTCTCTCCTGATGGTCCAATCGCTCGATCTCGTCGAGAAAAAAGTCCTCGACCTTAGAAAAGTGATCAAAAAGATGGCCCTGAAGTATAAAATGACTCCTTGCATTGGCCGGACTCATGGCGTCCATGCCGAGCCGATCACTTTCGGTTTTAAGCTTCTGGTCTGGTATGAGGAGCTGAACCGGCATCTTGACCGTCTGGAGCGGGCGCGGGAAGTCATAAGTGTCGGCCGAATCTCCGGTTCGGTTGGAACCTATATTCACCTTGATCCGCGAGTTGAAAAATATGCCTTGAAAGCCCTCGGCCTTGAGCCGGCTAAGGTGTCCACCCAGGTTTTACAGCGCGACCGCCATGCCGAAGTCATGAGCCTGCTGGCTCTCATCACGACTTCTCTCGAAAAATTTGCGCTTGAAATAAGACACCTGCAGAGAACCGAAGTGCTCGAAGTTGAGGAGCCTTTTACCAAAGGCCAGAAAGGTTCATCCTCTATGCCTCACAAAAGAAATCCTGTGCGCTGCGAACGCGTGGCTGGCCTGGCCAGGGTGGTGCGCGGTAATCTCCAGGTTGCTCTGGAAAATATTCCGCTCTGGCACGAGCGCGATATTTCTCACTCCTCAGCCGAGAGAATTATTTTCCCCGATTCTTTCACCATCACCGATTATCTTTTAAAGGAAATGAGCGATATCATCACCAACTGGCAGGTTTATCCGAAGAGAATGAAGCAGAACATCAACGCCACCCATGGCCTGATTTTTTCTCAGATGGTCCTTCTGGCTTTAATTCGCCAAGGGCTGACCAGAGAAGAAGCTTATGCCCTTGTCCAGAGAAATAGCCTGAAAGCCTGGGAGCAAAATCTTGATTTTAAAGAACTGCTCAAAACCGATCCGGATATTACCAGGCACATGAGCGAGCGCGAAATTGAAGACTGCTTTTCGCTCGATCCTTTCCTTCAAAAAATTGATTTTATTTTTAAGAGGGTTTTATCATGAAAGTCAGAATTCTTGTCTCTTTAAAACCGAGTGTTCTTGATCCCCAGGGGCAAGCCGTGAAGAATGCTCTGCTCACCCTTGGCTACGATGCCGTCAAAGATGTGCGCCAGGGAAAAGTCTTTGAAATTGAACTCCAGAACATAGACCGTCAGACAGCAGAAAAGCTGGTGCCGGAAATTGCTGATAAAGTTCTGGCCAACCCGATTATTGAAAAGTTTACCTGGGAAATAATCGAGGGCTAAAAAGAAATGCTTAATCCCGGAGACGGGAGAAAGGATAAATAAAACCATGAAATTTGGAGTGGTGGTTTTCCCCGGTTCAAATTGCGATTATGACACTTTCCATGTTTTACAGAATGTCATGGAACAGGAAACTGTTTTCCTCTGGCATAAAGACAGCGACCTCAAGGATGTCGACTGCGTTGTCCTGCCGGGTGGCTTTTCCTATGGCGATTATCTGCGCTCGGGGGCCATTGCCCGCTTCTCCCCTATTATGACCGAGGTCAAAAAATTTGCCGAAGCCGGCGGGCTGGTGCTGGGCATCTGCAACGGTTTCCAGATTCTGCAGGAAGTGGGACTTTTACCCGGTGCCATGTTGAGAAACAAAAATCTGAAGTTTCTCTGCCAGCACGTCTATATCAGGATTGAGAACAACAAAACCGCCTTCAGCCGGGCAGGAAGAAAAAACCAGGTACTGAATATTCCCATCGCCCATTTTGACGGAAATTTCTACGCTCCGCCTGAGATGTTGAGCGAGCTCGAAAGGAAAAATCAGATTGTCTTTCGCTACTGCGATGAGCAGGGCCAGCTCACCGAGGAAGCCAATCTCAATGGTTCGCTTCACCATATTGCTGGTGTCATCAATGAGGCAGGCAACGTACTGGGCATGATGCCCCATCCGGAAAGGGCTTCAGAAAAGATTCTGGGTAGCGACGATGGACAGGTGATTTTTGAATCGATCATTAATTATCTCGAGAAAAAAACAGGTAAAGGAAGAAAGGAAGCCAGGCAGAAGGTAAAACCGGTGGTTTCGCCTCTACCTCCGCTTATCGGAAACTTATAATTATAACCTAGAAGGAAAAAACCATGATTGACGATAAAACTCTCTCCAATCATAACCTGACTCGAGACGAATATAACTTAATAGTTAAGCTTATTGGCCGCGAGCCAAACCTGACCGAGCTGGGGATTTTCTCGGTGATGTGGTCGGAGCACTGCGGCTATAAAAGCTCCAAAGTCTATTTAAAAAAGTTCCCGACCAGGGGAAAATATCTGATTCAAGGGCCTGGCGAGAATGCTGGCGTGATGGACATCGGCGGTGGGCTGGCTGTCGTTTTTAAGATTGAATCGCATAATCATCCTTCTTATATCGAGCCCTATCAGGGTGCCGCCACCGGTGTGGGTGGAATTCTGCGGGATATTTTTACCATGGGAGCCAGGCCGGTAGCTGTCCTCGATTCGCTGCGCTTCGGCCCTCTCGACCAACCAAAGAACAGGTCAGTAGCTGAAGGCGTGGTAAGCGGTATTGCCGGCTATGGCAATGCTTTTGGTGTGCCAACCGTTGGCGGCGAAGTTTATTTTCACCCTTGCTACTCTCAGAATCCGCTGGTCAATGTTTGCTGCGTTGGTCTGGCTGAAAAAGATAAGCTCTTTTTTGCTCGGGCGCAGGGCGTGGGCAATGCGGTCATCTATGTTGGCGCCAAAACCGGGCGCGATGGCATCCACGGGGCAACCATGGCTTCGGCCGAGTTTGGCAAAGACACCGAGCAGAAAAGACCCAATGTTCAGGTGGGCGATCCTTTTAAGGAAAAGCTGCTGCTCGAGGCCTGCCTCGAATCGATGGCCAAAGGCCTGATCATCGGCATTCAGGACATGGGAGCGGCCGGGCTGACCTGCTCAACGACGGAAATGGCAGCCAAAGCCGATACCGGCATGGAAATCAACCTTGACCTTGTCCCCCAGCGAGAGGAAGGGATGAATCCCTATGAAATCATGCTGTCCGAATCGCAGGAGAGAATGCTTATCGTCACCAGTCAGGATAAGGTCAAGCCACTTCAGGCTATTTTCAGCAAGTGGGACCTGGAGGCGGTGGTCATTGGCAAGGTGACCGATGATGGTCAACTCAAGGCTTATTTTCAGGGCGAATTGGTTATTGATATTCCAGTTAAGGCGGTTGTGGACCTCTGCCCGGTTTACCGGCGGCCAGTCGAGATGCCGGCTTTTGTCCGCAAACTGGTGCGTTTTAAGGTGCCCGAAATGCCGCCCGATCTGGATTTAAACCAGGTCTTTTTGCAGCTCGCGGCTTCTCCGGACATCGCCGACAAGCACTGGGTTTTCCGCCAATATGATCATATGGTCCAGATTAATACGATTGTTCTGCCAGGGGCCGATGCCGCCGTCTTGAGGCTTAAAGGAATGAAAAAGGGCCTGGCCATGACCCTTGACGGCAACTCTCTTTATGCTTATCTTAACCCGAAGCGAGGTGGAGAAATAGCGGTGGCTGAGGCCTGCCGCAATTTAGCCTGTGTTGGCGCCGTACCGATGGGTGTGACTAACTGCCTCAATTTTGGCAATCCAGAGAAACCCGAGATCATGTGGCAGTTTAAAGAGACAGTCGAAGGCATTGCCCGGGCTTGCCGGCAATTTGATATTCCAGTGACCGGCGGGAATGTCAGTTTTTATAACGAGACAGAAGGACAGGCTGTTTATCCCACACCGGTTCTGGGCATAGTCGGGCTGGTGGATGATGTGGCCACGATTCCGTCGGCCGGTTTTGTCGGCGAGAGAGAAAGCATTATCCTGCTGGGAGAAAATAAAGAAGAACTGGGCGGCTCGGAATATTTAAGGCTGGTCTATGAGGAAGAAAAAGGCAACCCGCCGCAGCTTGACTTTGAGCTCGAAAAAGGTGTTCAGGAAGTCTGTCGGCAGGCAATAAAACAGAAGCTGGTGAGAACAGCCCATGATTTATCTGAGGGCGGGCTGGCCGTGGGTCTGGCTGAATGCTCAATAAAGAGCAAAAAAGGCATTGGCTTTGAAGTCAGGCTGAATGATGCAATGAGGACTGATGCCCTCCTTTTCGGTGAAAGCCAGTCAAGAATAATCCTGGTGGCTAAGGAAAAGAACGTCGGGAAAATTCTGGCTCTGGCCAGAAAGATGAAAGTCAAAGCTCGAGTCATCGGCAAAACCGGCGGGAAGAAAATGGTCATCTGGCACCGGAAGAAAAAAGTTGTCGAGCAACCGGTCGAGCTGGTAAGGGACGCTTTCATAAATTCCATACCCGGTTATTTTAAGGTTTGAAGCGAGAGGGAAATGCCTGAAGAGAAAGTTTTTAGAAGCCCAAAAAAGAGAGGTCGGGTGGCGGTGCTTCTTTCCGGGCGCGGCTCAAATTTCAGAGCAATTCACGATGCCATGGCCGAGGGCAAGATAAATGCTGAGGTGGTGGTCGTGGTCAGCAATCGGGCCGAGGCACCAGGGCTGCAGACAGCCAGAGAGCGAGGCCTGGAAGCACTTTTTCTTGATCCCAAAGTCTACCCATCGAAAGAAGCTTATGATGAAGCCATCGTGGCGGAACTCAAAAAAAGAGAAGTTGATCTGGTTTGTCTGGCTGGCTATATGAAAATAGTTACGCCACTTTTCTGCCAGGCTTTTCGGAATCAAATCATGAATATTCATCCGGCATTGCTACCTTCGTTTCCGGGACTTCACGCTCAAAAACAGGCTGTCGACTATGGAGTCCGTTACTCCGGAGCAACGGTTCATTTTGTCTGGGAAGAAGTTGATGCCGGACCGATCATTCTTCAAGCCGTGGTGCCTGTTTACCAGGATGACACTGAAGAGACTCTGGCCGACCGCATCCTGGTCTGGGAGCATAAAATCTATCCCGAGGCGGTGCGCCTTTACTTTGAAGGAAAGCTCGAGGTGAGAGGTAGAAAAGTTTACATCCTGGACTAAAAGCAAGCCGCCGGCACCCGGCTCTTGAAATTCCTGCCTGATTAAGTCATATTTATAGTTCAAATTAAACAGATAAGACGATAAAACGAGGTTAAATCCATGTTCAAACCTGTCGAAGAACAGATGAAGCTTCTGAAAAAGGGAGCTGTGGAAATTATCCAGGAAGAGGATCTCATCAGGAAGCTCGAAAGGTCCAGAAAAGAGAATAAACCGCTGCGAGTTAAAGCCGGTTTTGATCCGACCGCACCTGATATTCACTTGGGTCATACTGTCCTGCTGCGAAAGATGAAGCATTTTCAGGAGCTGGGGCATGAGGTTATTTTTCTTATCGGTGATTTTACCGGACTGATTGGTGATCCGAGCGGACGGTCGGCCACCAGACCAGCTATGACCCGGGAAGAAATCAACAAAAACGCCGAAACCTATAAACAGCAGGTTTTTAAGATTCTGGATCCAGAAAAAACGATTATCGATTTTAATTCGCGCTGGTTGGGTAAGTTGACCAGCTTTGAGATTATCAAACTGACTTCCAAATACACCGTGGCCAGAATTTTAGAGAGAGATGATTTTACCAAAAGGTTTAAGGCTGGACTGCCGATTTCTGTCCATGAGCTGCTCTATCCCCTGATGCAGGCTTATGACTCGGTTGCCCTGCAGGCCGATGTTGAGCTGGGCGGAACTGACCAGACCTTTAACCTCCTGGTGGGGAGAGAAATTCAGCGGGAATATGGCCAGGAGCCGCAGGTTGTTCTGACCGTGCCGCTTCTTGAGGGACTCGATGGTGTGGAAAAAATGTCCAAATCACTCGGGAATTATGTCGGCATAAACGAGCCGCCCGAGGAGATGTTTGGCAAGCTGATGTCCATCTCTGACGAGCTGATGTTCCGCTATTATGAGCTTTTGACAGACGTCGAGACCGAGCAGATTGAGAAGTGGCAAAAAGAGGCGAAAGAAGGCCAGATTAACCCGAGAGATTTAAAGGCCCAGCTGGCCAGGATGATTGTGACTGATTTCTGGGGCGAAGAGCTGGCCAGAAAAGCAGCCGAGGAGTTTGACCGGATATTCAAGCACAAAGATCTCCCAAGTGAGATAGAGGAGAAAGTGATTGAGCTCAGTATGCAGAGCGGGAATGAAGCGTCCACTTCGGCCGAGCAGAAGGAGTCAGGAGAGGCGGCAAGGGAAACGGCTCAGAGTGGCCAGCAGCAACCGACAGTGAGATTAATCGATGTGCTGGTCAACCTGGGGATTGTCCCCTCACGGGGAGAAGCCAAGCGGCTCATCCGGCAGGGGGGGGTTTATCTTGACGGCCAGCGGATTGATGACCTGGAGCACCGGCTTGATGGGAGTAAACCCGAGCAGATTCTCAAAATCGGCAAGCGCAAATTCTACCGCCTGAAGCTGGTGTTGAAGTAATTTGAGCCTTCTTAAATCTATCCATCTAAAGCTATTAACTCTGGAAACCAGGGCCTTGATAAAATTGTTCTACCGTCCAGAAAGCCCGGGGCTTTAGGCTATGTAGGCCAGGAATGAATGGTAAATTCTGATAAGCCTTCGGTACCTGGCTCTGCCTTTTACCAAAGAAGGAAGTTACCTATTTTAGCCTATGGAGGTACCTTAAATCTGCGGTCCTAATTTTCGCCTGACAGGGAAGAACAATGCAAGCCAGGCTGGATTGTTTGTAAATAACCAGCGCCTAAAATCTACTTTTTAGCTTGGCTATAATGGCCGAGGTAGCTCGAAAAAATTTAAGGCTTATTTTCTCTTACCATCCGTCATCTCGATTTCGCGGTTTATTTCTTCAATATCTACAGTCTGGGAGTAATCTCCAATCAAATGTTTACAGAAGTAGTCTCCTCTTAGCCAAAAAGAAATACTCATCCATGTAGCCATATCCGTGCCGCTGGCCGGGCAAGAAAAGAAATTGAAACGTTTATTGGCTCTGATCAGGGCATTAGCCAGCCGGATAGAGTTGGCCGGGTGGACATTGTTATCGATATCACCTGTGACTATTAGCAACCGCCCCTTGAGATTCTTGGTGATTTCTGAGTTCTTCTCGATGTCGTACTCGAAAGTGACATTTCCTTCTTTATCTACGATTTCTTTTACTCCATGATGCTTTTCACTCCACCAGCGGTTGTAAATATTATTTTCATGTCTTCCAGAAGAGGAGACCGCCACTTTGAAAAATTCTGGATAGACCAGCATAGCTGCAGTTGACATGAAGCCTCCTCCGGAATGTCCGAAAATGCCGACCTTCTTAAGGTTAATATAAGGATGCCGGGCTGCCAGTTGCTCAATGGCTGCTTTTTTATCGGCTAATCCATAGTCTCTCAGGTTTCCATAACCGTAATTATGATACCACTTGGAACGGCTGGGATGGCCACCGCGGTTGCCGACAGTAATGACAATGAATCCAAACTGGGCTAAGCGCCAGAGGCCAATTGACCACTAAACCATCCCACAATATAATAAATTAACAATAATTACTAGAAGGAGGAAATTAGAATGAAACATTTGTGCTTTTTTAATGATTTTGCCTTTGGCAAATCAAAACTTATTTTGTCTATTGCCATAGTATTCATATGCTTTAGGTCCCATATATTAGCTTTTCCTTATAGAATAGGAAACCAGACTTTAGAGAAAAATAATCAAAATATGGATTCTAAAAATGCTTATTATAAAGAATCACTTCTTAATGTGAAAGAACTTTTAGAAAACTTTATCGGCCTCGGAGATGTGAATTCTCAGAGAAAATTTTTCAATATACCTGATCAATTCAATCTTGGGGAACAAGTTAGTCCTGATGGTAATCTTATTGCTGCGATCACATCAAAAGTAACATTTGATAAAATTAAATACATATATCAGTTGGACTATTATATATACATATACGATAAAAACACAAAAGAAACGTTTACTGATAAAATTGCTTGGTGCAAACTTTCAGATTCCCGGGGTGAAGTACCGGATAGTTATTTATTAGCCTTTGGCTTTACGAGTTCAAGTCAAATATATGTGGTTGGTAACGATAGAATTTTATTTTTATCATTTGATAAAAATAAAATTACAGATGGTTTCTATGTGAAGACAAAACAGAAGTTATTGGGTTATCACTCCTTTATGATAGAATTAATCGAAAAGGTAGAAGGATCAACGGAATTATACAAACCTGCCGATTTGAACACACTGGCGCATTATTTCCCAAAAGATGATTTAATTTTACTTATCCCATGCGGTAGAACTGTAGTAGGGTCTGATCATGGTGGAGATATAATCTTTATTTATCCGGAAAAAGGACAAAATATTTATTTAACTATCGGAGGATGTTTAGCATATGCTTTTAGCCCGGACAAAAAATATCTTGCAATTTATTCAAGAACATATGAAAACAAGGGCTGCTTAAATATTATTGATATGGATTATAAGAAAGTTTTTTACTCGTCTAATATTCCAAAATTTATAGAAGGGGTTTATCTTTTGTGGCTTTCTAATAGAACAGTTGCAACCTTCACTTTCTATAATCCATATATGATATTTGAAGGCAGAGCCGTCTTATTGTCGATATTTGATCTGGAATTGAAATCTGAAGTTTCATCATCTGATTCTATCCTTAATTTAAGAACATATAATATTCATAATATTCATTTCTTGGATCTACTGAATGCACTAATGCTTAAGTCAACATGTTTTAAACCACAAAAAAATGAATTGGAGACTGAGCGTGAATTCCAGCAAAGATTGGCTGATATATTAAATAGATGCAACGAACTACAGAAAGAAGCATATAAATATTTTCAAAACAAGACTATTCCTGTTCTATTTCCTGCTTCTTTAGGGAAATATTCTGCAGACAATGAGGAATTTATAATGAATTTTTTGAATAGAAGTCTTGCATTAAAAGTTAAAAGAGATATTGCCCCCACTTTGATACAAAAAAGGGACAAAGGCAATGTTTTCTATGTTGATGGAGAAATAAAATTGGTTAATAAAGAAACTTTTCGTTTAATAAATCCATACTTTATCGCCCCTGATTCAGATATTAAGATTCCAATTTTTAATTGAATAATTTATATTACTACGCCAAGTCGTTTGAGCTTCAACAGAATTGTAGCTCATCTGTTAGAAGTGTGATGAGAGGAATGTAATGTCACTTGAATCTATACAGAGTAATAACCTAAAAGTTGAGGTGCTCCCCATAGTTTGGACAGAAAAAGGGCTTGTATAAGGTGCACTTTTTACCTGCCTGTTTCGACTTATCTTAACCATTTCGTAACCCTGTCTCAACCTGATGTGAGGCTTTAAAACCTCCAAAATAGACCTCAGACGGTGTTCGATAGCCCAAGCTCTGATGCAGTCTCTCCATGTTGTAAAGGAGAAAATAATTCCCCACACCCTGCCTGGCTTCACTGACCGTATGATATTAATTCCGATGGAAAGTCGGCCACATTTTGAGGTTACAATCGAAACACGCGCCCGTATTCCGCATAATGATGTACCCAATGCACCTTAAGACAGAGCTTTATTTGAGCTTGGCTACTAGGCCATCCCATATACTATGTCTAGCTGAGCTTGCTATTAACAGCATCCATAAATTCAATTAACTTTTTGTCTTTCCCTTTAACTCTGTAGTACTTTTCTCCTCCGATTTGACTTATCAAAAGCTGAGTTTTACCCTTTGCACCGAGATAAGCGAGGTAAGCCCCAATGGCAATTAAGATAATGCCAAAGGGAAGAGCAAAGACACCGATAATCGCCATGACATTCCCCAGAATTAACGTTATTATTGATCTCTTAAAAATAACCCTGACTGCAGTTATTTTACTAAGGGGAAAACTCTCTTCTGCATTTTTATAAAGCACTATCAGCCTACGGTTCGTCAAGATACTCATGTTGTTAACATCATTATCGCCCTTAAAAAAATACTCAGCAATTTTTTCTTCGCCTTCTCCAAGCTTCAAAAGGCTCACTCCTTTCCATGATTTTTTATATCATAAAAAAAATGCGGATTGTCAAGTCCATGTATCGGGTCTGTTATTTACAGTTGAAAAGTGAACTCTTTACGCTTGAAAAGTGAACTGTTGATGAGGCATTCCATGTATAGGAGGAATACATGGAACAGATACACAAGCGTTTCAGCTCTGAGCAGGTTAAACAACTGCTTGAAGGTTACCTTAAGGGTCTGATGGATCGGGCAGATATTGAAGAGGTGTTAGGCATCAACAAGACTCGTTTTTTTGCTTTACTGAAGCTTTATCGGCATGATCCGAAAGGTTTTACAGTCAACTATAATCGCAGGAGCCCAACACGGTTGTCGAAGCCAGTTGAGGAGCAAATTCGTCGGGAACTTCTTTTGGAACGTTCTCTGGTGGAGAATCGGCAGTTACCCATCTTTTCCTACTAAAATTACTCGGCTGTCAGAGATCGCTTGTTTCGTCGAGGGATAGATGTATCTCTGACCACCATTATTGAGCGAGCCAAGGCCTTAGGTTGTCACCGTCCCAGGCCTAAGAAGAAAGCCCATGAGCGGGAAGTTATCACCACTGCTATTGGGGCTCTGATCCAGCATGATGCTTCTCATCATCTTTGGTCACCCTACGCCCCGGAGAAATGGACGCTCATCAGTTCTATTGACGATTACAGCCGTAAGATCCTTTTTGCTGACTTCTTTGAGGAAGAGACTACCTGGGCTCATATCCAGGCCTCAGAAGCGCTCTTACGCCAGTATGGCCTCCCTCTTACGCTACTATGTTGACTCCTTACGTGTCTTTCGCTTCGTACGTAACCGCGATAGCTTCTGGTACCGAACAGTCCTTAAAACGGATGAGGCTGCGCCCCAATGGAAACAGGTTCTTATGTCTCTTAGTGTAGACGTTACCTATGCCCTCTCTCCACAGGCCAAGGGCAAAATAGAACGCTCCTATCGCTGGCTTCAAGACCGGATAGTAAGAACCGCAGCCATCGAAAAGCTCTCCACCTTGGATGAGCTCCGCCCAGTTCTAAAAGAAGAAGTCTTTCGCTATAACCATCAGCGTCTTCACGCCACCACTGGCGAGATACCTGACATCCGCTTTGAAAAAGCACGACGCAGCGGTCGAACCCTCTTCCGTCCCTTCTCTTTGCCCTCCCCTTATTCTTCCACCAAAGATGTCTTCTGCCTGAGAGAAAAAAGAACCGTCAACCCTTACCGCCGAATCGAGTTCTATAACCATCAAATCCCTCTCCCTAAAGTTCCCAAAGTCCAGGAGGTACCGCTCAACCTTGAAGAACATAACCGGCAACTGTCCAGGCATGAATATGTCCATAACTATATACGGCCCCACTGGGCACTGGAACTTAAAACCCCTTTTTCAATATTATGTCCAGTGGAAGAAAATTCATAAAGCTAATGTGTCATCAATGTCCTGACCCAGTACAAAATTTGACAATGTCTTAAAATTCTGTTAAAAAATTTTAGATTTTAAAAAATTTTGAAAAGGAGGTCATAAATGAAGGACAAAAAGATCATGAGAGGTTTTTTGGCCTTATGGTTAGTTCTGAGTTTTTGGGGTTGCGCTGCTTATGTTAAACCATCTTATATTGTCCCTGGTCCAAATCCTATTGCAAATTACCGATTTGATTATAACCCTCCAAAAGATCTTAAAAAATCTACAGAGCCATTTACCTTCCTTTTGTTGCAAGCTAACAAAGAGGTTAAAAGTCCCTATTCCACGACTTCTGTTGAAGTAGATATTCCGCGGTTTTCATCTAGAACTACAGAAGATTTGAATAAGATTATTTCTGAATTTTCGACTTCTATAACTGAAGACTTAAAAGAGTTAATGACCCAAAAAGGATTTAGATTGGTTCAATTAGTCAAAAGCCAAGATGAAGCTACCTATGGACAGAGGGAAATGAGCAATTTTGCTATTTATCCTAAAGTAAGCATTGAAATTGATGATCAATTAATCTCTTCTGAAAAACCAAAGCAAGATATCACTCAAGCATTGGTGACAAATCAATATTCGCCAGGATTAGTAAAAGGAGTATTCGGGATGAAAGGAAGAATAACCATGGAATTAAAAGAGCCCATAACTTGGCAACTTGTCTGGACCAAATCTGTTGATATAGATCGATTAGAGCAGGAATATTCTTTTAAGTGGAACTATAATCCGCAATTAAAAACTGGCTATACCATAGGAGAAGATACAAGACCTCAAGTATTAGCATCAATGCTTGAAAAAATTTATAATGATGTTTTTGAAAAGTTTAATACCTATTTAGATCCAGCAGAATTTTCTATGCTCAACAAGCAAGCACAAGAAATAAGAAAGAAAGCAACAGGAATTATAAAGTAGGGCATTTACTAAAATTGGACAATATTGCGTTTCTGATAAACGAAGAGGAGTCTTGTATTTTAACTTCCAAAAATCTCCGCAAAGTAATCATATTTTCAATAGCAATGAGGCCAATGATTAAGCTGGTATACTGGTATATAAGATAGTATGTAAATTCTGGTGGCGACGCGTATTCCAACGCAAGTCGGCCGGGTATTCCAACGGGAAGGCGGCCACTTTTTGGGTGGTGATTGGAACAGGTGGCCGGGATGGATTGGAAACGTTGCGGTGCTGGGTAATCTCAGGTGAAAGGGGTATTCTAAGCCTCGAAAGGAGGCTTAGATGCCAGCGGAGAGATTACCGATGCGAAGGATTAAAGAGATCATACGATTGAGCTGGGGCTGTGGACTATCAGCCCGGCAGGTATCACGGAGTTTAAAGGTAGCGCGGAGTACTGTGGGGGAGTATTTGAGGAGGGCGAGGGGGACAGGGCTGAGTTGGCCTCTGCCTGAAGAGCTGGATGAGGAGGCCTTAGAACGGAAGTTATTCCCTGCTCTGCCTTATATTCCTGCCTCAGAGCGGCCACTACCTAACTGGGCAGAGGTTCATCAGGAGCTACGGCATAAAGGGGTGACACTTCTTCTTCTCTGAGCAGAGTATAAGGCAAGATATCCTGGCCTCCAGACTTTACCCCCAGCAGGCCTTCCGGTCGTGTCTCGGACTGATGAGGCTGGGTAAAATCTATGGACCAGAGCGGCTGGAAGCAGCCTCAAAGCGAGCTCTCCACTGCCAGGCCGCAAGCTACAGGAGTATCAACTCTATCCTGAAGAATCGACTCGATGAGATGGAAACGGTAAGCTAAAATCCAAGGGTGATGGTAAACAGAAATGCAATGGTAATGGTAAGCAGAAATCCCCTAGGGATGGTAAATAGAATTCCCATTCTTTTAGAGTTCCTGTAAGGTAGGAAGAAACCTTACAGGAGTCGGGAATGATTAACAAAGCGATGTTTAAGGAAATCCAGACATTTCGGAGGCGGGGATATTCGAAGGGAGCGATTGTCAAAGCTCTGGGGCTTGACTCCAGGACGGTGGCTAAGTATTTTGCCATGGAAGAGGAGGGCTACAGGAGCTATCGTCGGGAGCATCTGTTTCGGGACAAGGGGTTTGACGGCTTGCGGGAGGAGATTCTGGGGGTTTACGAGGTCAATGGGTATCGGAAGCTTCAGGTTTCCTCGGTATATGACTATCTGGAGGAGAGATATGGGAGTTTACCTGGCAACGAGCAGACGCTCCGCAACTACATCGGCTATCTGAGCCGGACCGATAGGTTGCGGTTTAAGGAAGGAGAGAGGCTCTACAGCCAGGTGCCGCCACTGCCCTTTGGCCAGCAGATGCAGCTTGATTTTGGTCAGTATCGCTTCGGTAGCGGGCTGAGGCTTTATATATTTGCTGCTGTGCTTTCGGCCAGCCGGTATAAGTATGTAGTTTTCCAGGGAGAGCCGTTTCAGACGCTGGATGTTATCAGGCATCTTTTGGACTGTTTTGACTATTTAGGAGGGCGGCCGAGAGAGCTGGTCATCGACCAGGACCGGCTGATGGTGGTTAGTGAGAACGCTGGGGCCATCATTTATATGAAAGAATTTAAGGACTTTATTGATGAGCAAGAGGTTGTTCTATACGTCTGCCGTGGAGGGGATCCTGAGACAAAGGGCAAGGTAGAGAACGTGGTAAAGTTCGTCAAGGGGAACTTCCTTGAGAGTCGGGACTTTGAGACAGTGGAGGAGGCGAACGTCGGTGTCTTTAGCTGGCTTGAGCGTCGGGCCAATGGGAAGATCTCGCAGGCGACCAGACAAATCCCGGCCGTTATGGTAGAAGAGGAACGGATGCATCTGAGGCCGCTACGGACTTCGATTTTTCGGAAAGACTCGCTTCTCGGTCGGGAGGAACGAACGGCCAACGAGAAAGCCTTGATCTCGGTCAAGGCCTGCAATTATCAACTGCCCACCAGGTACAAGAACAGGACCGTGGAGATATATATGACCGAGGAGGAGCTGTTTGTGTTTGATCTTTTCACTGGCCAGGAGGTGGTGGTCTACCCGCTGTCACTCATCCCGGGGCAACTGGTCTCGACGAGAGCCTGCCGAAGAGAAGGAGAGAAGAGTATCGAGGAACTCAAGGCTGAGGTGGTTGGACTCTTTGAGCTTGAAAGCTGGAAGCGTTTCGTTGACAGGAACTTCAAGAGGTTCCCGAGATATGTGCGGGACCAGTGTTTGGAAGCCAGGCGGTTCTTTACTAAAAAGGAGATTGAGACTGAGGTACTGGAGATGGCCCTTGACTACTGTCTGGAAAACGAGACCTTGAGCTTTGCCAATCTCAAGGACACCTATGTTCATTTTGAGCATCAGGGCGAGCCGAGTGAACCGCTGGCAAGAGTTGAGGTGGAAAGTGTGGGCCAGTATGAACCCTTGCTGGTCAGCCAACGAGAGGTTTCCGAATACGAGAAAGCGGCTCGAGAAAGGACAGTCTCATGAACACCCAGCAGCAGACACTTACCTACCTCAAGACGCTCGGTCTGCAGGGGATAACCAATGGCCTGGATGAGATCATCAACGATGCCGAGTCAGAAAGAGTCTCCTACCTGAGTTTCCTGAACAGCCTGCTGGCTTCTGAGATTGACTTCCGGATTAAACGCCGAGTGGAGCGGAATATGACTGCTGCTCACTTCCCCGTGGTTAAAACCCTGGAGAATTTTGATTTTGGGCGGGTTCAGGGAATCGGGAGGTCTGAGGCGGCCAACCTGGTTGACTGCCGTTGGGTCGATATGAGGGAAAACTTGCTGTTTTTCGGGCCACCAGGCATCGGCAAGACGCACCTGGCGATCGCCTTCGGACGGGTAGCTGTAGAAAAAGGATACAAGGTCTGTTTCGAGCGGGTCACCAACCTGATCAGGCTCCTAAAAACCGCTGAGGTGCAGAAAACCTCTGAATACAGAGTCCGCAGAATCATGAAGTCGGACCTGGTCATTATCGACGAGATCGGCTACACGCCCATCGAGAAACGGGAGGCCAATCTGTTCTTCAACCTGATCAGTGAACTATACGAAAAGACCTCCCTCATCGTCACCTCCAACAAGAGCTTCGATGCCTGGGCAGAGATGATGGGCGATACCCTGATGGCCACGGCCCTCCTCGATCGGCTGCTTCATCACGCCAGGGCCTTTACCCTGGACGGTGAATCTTACCGTATCAAAATATCAAGAAAGGAGGTTTAAATCATTCCAGTCAGGTATGGGAAATCTGTTTACCATGAGGGTGGGAAATATCTTTACCGTCACCCTGTGAAATGTCCTTACCACAGTCATGGGAAAAGTACTTGACATTTACATGAAGCCACTGGAAGAAGAGTTCCCGGTCTCAAAACCAATCAGCCATCCCAACATCCGTGGTTCTTCCTACTATGAGGGAGAGTCATCATGTTAGTTCAGCCGACAGTGGAAAAACTTTACTCCCTGAAGCTCACCGGTATGGCTAAAGCCCTGGAAGAACAGCTCCAGACGCAGGATATTGATAGTTTAAGTTTTGAGGAGCGTTTTGGGCTACTGGTTGACCGGGAGATGACGGAAAGACAGAACCGGAGACTTGGTCTCAGGCTTAAGAAGGCTAAACTGAGGTTAAATGCCTCGGTGGAGG
>Ga0209506_1002128_pt1 | contig 18372 bp, 15 predicted proteins | sample AD_JPNHG2_MetaG_FD_184409 | JGI IMG/M metagenome (GOLD analysis project Ga0209506, IMG submission 184409) | Active sludge microbial communities of municipal wastewater-treating anaerobic digesters from Japan - AD_JPNHG2_MetaG (SPAdes) (version 2) | ecosystem: Engineered > Bioreactor > Anaerobic...
CGCCACGCCTCGATGTATTCGAGGGCTTCTGCCAGATAGAACTCCTCCAGCGTGTCGTACATCACGACACGGAAGCCGTCTCGCGACAGCCTGCTCACGTCGTCGACGGTCAGTCGAGCCACCTCCTCAAGCAGTTCTTCGGGCAGCGTCGTGTAGTCCCACCAGTCTGGGGCAATCGAACTCAATTTGCGAGCCATGTGGCAACCTCCTGAAAACCCGAACTCAAGGAGGTCAGGATAAGGACTCGGGGGCGTGCTGACAATTCTGCCGAAGTCGACAAGGTGAGCGCCCCGCGGTCCACCGCAGACCTCTGCCCAGTGCGGTCGTCGGCGCCCCCGGCAACCTCCAAGGCCTGAATCACCCCTCACTCCTGCTGCCACGGAACACCCAATAAGACCCCCCAGGATTTTCCGATGACTCAACCCACCGGGCATGATCGACCTTTTCGCCGCTCCCGTGTGATCATCTGCACACCAACGGGCTGTCGAGGACCGAATGGGGCAACCACTTCACAGTCCGCCTCGAATCAAAACCTGAAGCGACCCCGTGCAACCACGGCCCGCCGAGTTGGTGCAACAGGCGGTTTCGCGCTCGCGAGAGCGACAAAAAAGCAAAGGGGGTAAACACCCGAATTCATTGAGGTCGGCAAAACTACTCATTCCGTGGTCGATTAATGCAAGGAGGTTCTGACCAAATGTTTGGATAGAAGGTATTATCCATTAATTACTTAGGTTAATTCCTAAACCTCAAATATCCCTTGGCTTATAGGCCTTTCGGCCAACCGGCCGGACGGAGTTTCCGCCGGAGAAGGCACTAGCAGAAAAAACCGGATTCGCTACAATGGAATAATGGAAGTTGAATCTGGAGTTCAACGAGAGTCAAGTCCAACTGAAGGTGCTTGTTAACATGGCTGTAAGACATCATATCAAAGTGCTCGTGGTGGACGACGATCCACAGGTCTGCAAGATGATCAGCACGAGCTTGAAGGATCACGGCTATCATGTGCAGTCTTACTCTCAACCGAGGCAGGCTTTGCAGGCCGTTCGGAAAGCCCCGTTCGACATGGCGATCATTGACATCAAAATGCCGGACCTGAATGGCCTAGAAATAGTTGAGAAAATCAAGGCTGAGGATCCGCGTATTGCCCCGATTGTCATGACAGCCTATCCAGACATTCAGACAGCGGCCGAGACCATGCGGCTGGGCAGCCGTGACTACCTGTGCAAGCCGTTCAAGGAGGAAGACCTGCTCAAGGCGGTTGAGCGAATCGCGCAGGAGATGGGCTTGGTTTACACGAACGAGCAGGAGCTTAACCGGCTTATCGGCCAGCGCATCCGTCAGGAGAGGCTCAAGCAGAGCCTGACTCTTCGTCAGCTTTCAGAGCGGGCGGAACTGACTACTTCGCAGCTTTCGCAGGTGGAGTTGGGCAAGAATGCAGCCAGTATCTGGGCCCTGGCACGGATCAGCTCGTCGCTGGGCAAACAGTTATGTGAACTCTTGGCCGGTCTGTGAGTCTGCGTTTCCCGGAACATTAGAATCCGGAACCGCTGGTTGGGCGACGAATTCGGGAGGTTTGCCCTTGGTTTGGCGGGCAGACCTCCTTGCTTTTTGTCCGGTGTTGAGGAACATGATCCGGCAAGATGAGTAAAGCCAAGACCAGGACGGCAAAGCCGAAGAACAAGGCGCTGGCCTTTGCGAAGGAGGCAGCCCGTATTGCCTCGGACAACCACACCGAGGACATTGTGATTCTGGACCTGAGAGGGCTGTCTTCGGTTGCGGATTTCTTTGTCATCGGTACCGGCACCTCGGACCGCCAGATGCGGGCGACCTGCGACGATATTGAAGAATATGCGAGGACGATCGGAGAGAAGCCGTATAGTGTCAGCGGCTACGACACGGCCACGTGGCTTCTTGCGGACTATGTGGATGTCGTCATCCATCTTTTCGACGCCGAGAAGCGGAAGTACTACGACCTCGAGCTTCTTTGGGGCGATGCCCCGCGAGTGAACTGGGAATAGACCTCGCTGCCAGAAGAATCAATGAACGCAATCAGCCGACTGCTGGATGGTGAGCCGCTTTCTGTCACACTTCAGGAGCAGGCAGCAGGCGAACTCGGAGGAACCTGCGGGTTTGCGGTTTACCCGGCGTCGGTAGAGTCAACCGGAACCATCGTTGTGGCCCTCGGCAAGGAGGGGCGCTCGCGCCGATTGATACTGGCCTGCAGGAGAGGCAAGCTCGGAGCCTTCGGCTCGTTGTCTCCCGAACACAGGAGGAGTGCGGGAGACGTGCAGGTGACGGTCGTGTCGGCCGGCCCCGATGCGGCGTCTGCGTTGCGGGAGGCGGTTCCCTGGACCTCGCCGCGGCTGTGCGGCCCGGCAACATCGGTCGGTCTCGGCGACCGGCTTGGATTGGCGACGCCCGGCCACCTCCTGGCGGTGCAGGACCAGGGTTGTGTACCTTTTCCGGCACAGCAGTCCATTCGCGAGATGACCCGCACGCAAAGAACGCCGCAGGAGGTCATGGACGACGCGGTCTGGGGAGTTTTTCAGGCCGGCTGGAGAGGAGGTTTCGGGAGTGATGCGGACCATCTCAAAACGACTGCGGATATCGACGCGACCGCGGCAGCGGGTTTCACGATGTTCACGATCGATCCCGGCGAGCATGTCTGCAGCGAAGCCGATACGATGTCCGCGGCCGCCGCTTCAATGGCCGCGAACGCCCTCCCCTGGGCCGACCTGGAGACCAGCGAGGAAGACCTGCGACGGCGGTACCTCAACCGGCGATTTCCCCTGGTGGGTCGAGGTGACGTTCGTTTCACCGAGGAAACGTTGTTGCGTGCGGCCGTGAAATATGGCCGTGCGATCGCGCACACGGCTGCGATGTACCGGCATCTGGTTGCCAGACTTGGGATCGGCCGGTTCGAGCTGGAGGTGTCCGTCGACGAGACGGATGCACCGACATCGGAAGCGGAACACTATCTGGTGGCGGCGGAGCTCAAGCGACTTGGCGTCCGGTGGGTGAGTCTGGCGCCCCGATTCATCGGGGCTTTCGAGAAAGGCGTCGATTACAGGGGTGATTTGAAGGCTTTTGAGCAGTCATACGCGGCGCATGCGGCTATCGCCCGGACGCTTGGGCCCTACAAGCTCAGCCTGCACTCGGGAAGCGACAAGTTTTCGGTGTATCCGATCGCCGCGAGGCTCTCCGAGGGCTTGATCCATCTCAAGACCGCCGGTACGAGCTATCTCGAGGCTCTTCGAGTCATCGCCAGAGTGAACTCCGACCTTTTCAGGCGGATTGTGAGCTTCGCTCTCGAACGTTTTGATGCCGACAAGGCCAGCTACCATATCTCGGCTCGCATCGAACGGGTGCCTCGCCCTGACGATCTGAAGGATGCGGAACTCGAATGCCTCCTCGACTCCGACGACGGGCGGCAACTGCTGCATGTCACGTATGGGTCGGTGTTGACCGCCGCCAACCCGGACGGCAGTCACCGTTTTCGCCAGGAGGTTCGCGAGACGCTGATCGATCACGAAAAGGAGCACTATGCGGTCCTAGCGGGGCACATACGAAGGCACGTGGTGCCATTCGGCTGGGGACGGGGGGCGCAAGGCGCGGGGCGGGGGAGGTGAAAGAGCACTATTGCCAGGGTTACTCCGGCAGTCGCCTCAAGAGAGTCCGAATCCGGCGATTGGGGCACCGCAATCGGCCATGCAGATCTTGTGCCGCCTGGGCTGTCTGTGAATATAGTTCGCGCGCAGGGATAGGCTGCGTTTCCAACTCCGCGGCGACCCCATTGCGGTCAGCAGATGATTTCTGAAGCGTGCCGTTACTCTACACGTGACCCTGGGCAATTGTGCCGGGGATCGATACCGGATGCTCTCTTCATTTGACTGCCACGGCCAAGTTACTCGTGCCTTGGCAACCCCCGGGAGAGCCGGTAGTCTGCCTTGCAGATCTCGATTCCTCCCTTCCACACATCCGGATCGGGGCGGCTCCGAATACTGGCCATATGACATCCTCTCCAATGCGCCCGTGACACCCTTGCTGGGGCATACGCAGTGCTCTCAACCCAGTTCCTTTCCTCTTTTTTCCTTCGGCGCCGGTCTCCAGGTCCCTCACTGTGACGACAGCTTCAGCGCTTGGTCCAGTAGTCCACCACACAGACTCTATCGAGATGCGGGCCGACGACGGAGCCGATCCTTTGCGCCGAAGGATGCCAACCGGCGCTTCCATGCCTCCATCGAGCGGCACAGATGTTTTTCAAACGCTGTGCGGCCAATTTGCAAAGGTTCAGTAATTACAGGATATGGCAGGCCTCGGTCGCTGAAGCGACCTCGGCGCTGCCCTACCGAGCCAGGGTCTTCCGGCCGAGGATTCGCATCGCATTGACGGTGAATGCGGAAAGGATTCTGCGGCGAGAGGCGACACGGAAAGGATTCCCGGCCAAGCAAGGCCAACTCGCGCTCTCTTGCGGGATCGGACAGGGACGTTTAGGCTTGCCGACAGCAGGGCCGCGCATTGATACAGCCCGTCAGGCAAGTCGCCGATGAGGGCGTCTGCCAGGGGGATGTGACCATGGGACGGATCTTGCGATATGCCTGGGCCGGACCCGCCTCGCTGCTTGGGATTCTGTTCGTCCCGCTTGCTCTGGTGAGCGGAGGGGGCGTCTGCATCATTGATGGCGTGGTCGAAGTTCATGGGGGCATCGTTGCGCGTCTGCTTCGACTCGGCGTGGTTTGGGGCCGACCAGCCATGGCCCTCACGCTGGGACACGTGGTGCTGGGCTGTGACGCGGTCTGCCTGTCCAAGACGCGGGCGCATGAACGGGTGCATGTCGGCCAATACGAGCGGTGGGGCCCGCTGTTCATCCCTTTGTATCTAGGAGCCAGCCTGGTGGTCTTGGTCGCCGGCCGTGATCCGTACCGAGGCAACCCTTTCGAGCGTGAGGCTTTTATGCAGCAAGGCCCCTGACAAGCAAGGCAGGGGTCGGGCTGGAACCTGACTTCGTCGCGCCCGAGGGTGACCGCGAAGGTGGCGGGCCCGTGACAGAAGCGGCGGCACTTCTGGCGGCTGACCCGGTTGTCGTGAACGCAAGCCAGACCACTTCAGCGGTCTTACCCGAAGGGCAAACAGGCCGGTCGTTTTACGACTGATTCACGGTCGGTCAATCCCCCTTCACCGTGTTACCCCAACAAGCCGGTTCCAACGGGCCTGTCCTTGTCAGGTAAGCCCATCGAAACGGGCTGAGACCACAGAAAGGAAGAAGAACCCCTGGCGACCACCGACCGGCCGTATGAGGGCCGGCCTATCAGCCCGCCTTTAGCGGGAAGACCCGCTGAAGGGCCTTGATTGCCCAACCTGGACCGGTCGGCATGCCCGCCCAGACTGTCACGCGTCCCAAGGTGGCCGACGAGCCCAGAACGGCTTGACATGCGGGTAGTACCTGATGTAGAGATATAGTGTCCTTTGTGTCGGGCGGCAGGTGTTCGGATGGAAGCCAAGCTGTCGTGACCTGGCAGGCTTGAGATTCCCATTCGTCCGGATACCGGGATGGCCCGCGTACCCGTCGACTGGGTTCTCACTGCTATCAAGACGCGGCTGAGGCGCGCTGTGCGCGAGTACATCAGCAACATATTCTCGCCGTCGAGGCCATCTTGATCGGCCGGCAAATCGTGATCACCAGCCCGAGGTGGAAAGACCTAGACAAATGGATCGACGCCGGCCTTTTCGGAAGGGTGGACGCGACTGCAGGACCAGACTAAGGCTCGGATCGTCGCCGCCGAGCCCGAGGCAGCGAAGACCCGGCCGCGGAGAGCGCTGGTGTGAACCATGGCACCCGAAGAGATTGCGGACATCCTGCAGGCAACGTTTGGAGACGCAGTGGGTGTGACTGAGGTGAGAAGCGGCCATCCGTCGGTCAGTGTGGCGGCGCACCGATGGCATGAGATCGCACTGTTCTTGCGCGATGACGATCGGTTACGCCTCAACATGCTGCGATGCGTCAGCGGTGTTGATCTACCTGAGCAGAATCAGATTGAGATTATCTACGACCTGACGTCGCTTCGACCACCGCGAGTCGTGGGATCATACTGGACGGGCGACAACGAGATTGCCATCCGGGTCAGGGTTCCGCGGGAAGGCGGCCGTATACCTTCGGCCGCCGACGTCTGGCCGGCGGCGGACTGGCACGAGCGCGAAGTCTTCGACATGTTGGGGGTCAGGTTCGACGGGCACCCGAGCCTGCGGGAGATTATGCGACCGGAGGATTGGAAGGACCATACGCTGCGAAAGGACACCGCGTTTCCAGAGGGCTGATCGACGCGTGGGCGGCAGATTCGGCGGTTCTGAGCACACCGCGATATTCATCCCACGCGAGACTGTTGTTCCGCCATCACGGCCCGGCATTTACCCTGCGTTGACGTTCAGGCCAGGAACGCCGCATCTCTTCGGATACAAACCCATTCCCACGCCGCATCGCGACCTGGGTCGAATTATCGGTCTTTGCGACTTTCCTCCATCTTCAGAGCGTTCTCCCCGGTGCCGATAATACCGCCGGTCGGGAACATGGTACCCGACAAGAGCCTGGGCAGAATCGACAACCATCATGCCAATGACACAGCAAGCGGCGCCTGACATTCCGCGTTGCGCCGACGAAGTCCGGACCGTCCTTGAGATGATGGGCGACATGCGCGCTTATCACCGATGGTTGTTCGACACCGCACAGCCATACCTTCGGGGGCGCGTTTGCGAGGTTGGCGGCGGAACCGGCAACATCACACAGTATCTGATCGGATATGAAGACGTGGTAGTGATCGAGCCGGAGCCACTGAGTCGTCGTCTGCTTGAAGAGCGTTTCGCCGGCTTTTCGAACGTGACCATCGTCGGATTGCCCCTGGAGCGCTGTCCCTGCGAGCACGTCGTCCCCGGCTCGTTTGACTCACTGTTGTCGGTCAATGTGCTGGAGCACATCGAGGATCATCTCGCGGCGGTACGGAAGATGACGACCCTTGTTCGTCCGCAAGGATTGGTGATCGCGATCGTCCCGGCCTTGAATGCTCTTCTGGGCGAACTGGACCATGCGGCAGGCCACTACCGCCGTTACTCGCGGGGGTCGCTGACGCGCCTCTTCGAGCAAGCCGGCCTCACCGTCGTGCGAGCACGATACTTCAACGCAATCGGAGCTCTCGGCTGGTGGGTCAACAGCCGTATTCGGGGATGCTCTCGAATGTCGCAGGCGTACTACCAGAAATGCGAACGAGCCGTGCCCCTGGTGAGGTTCTTCGACCACCTGTGCCCCATACCGCTCGGACAATCGCTGCTCATTGTGGGACAGCGTCCTTGAGCAGTGATTGCGGGAGAAGATCGAATGCGAACGGGGACCTCGAAAAGATGGCACTCTCTTGCCTTGCTCGCGTGCCTGGCAAGCCTGGCCGCGTATCTGGCATGCTCGCGCGTGGTGCCGCAGTTCTGGCGACAGTTGATCGAGGCGATCCGGAGCTGCTGAGATGGCTACCGGTGGGCAACATCCCGTGCTCGTTCTGATGATTCTGGCGGTATGGCTGGCAGGCCTTCTTGTCTCGCGGCGCATGCTGAGGAGTCTCGGTGTGACGTCATGGGCCGGCCAGATTACCCTGGCTTCGATTCCTCCCACGGCCGTGCTGATCGCCGTGCTCCACGTGCTTGGTCTGTACTCCTTAACCACGTCATCGCGGTGTGTCATTCCGACGGTTATTCTGCCATCGTTCGCAATCGCGCTTGCACTGCTGCTGCCGTCGTGGCGACTTGGTCTGTCTGCTGACCGGCGTGGCACTACAGCCCACCAAACCAATAGGGCCGCCATTTGCCGTCCTGGGCACACGCCGCACGGCCGCATCCGAGCGCTGCTCATCCCGCTGCTGGCTGTGGCCGGTTCACACGCGGTGTTTCTCACCGACGCGGTATCGCGATATCCCACCGGATGCGACGCCCTCAACTACCATTTGCCAGCGGCCGCACGATGGGTTCAGGACGGGCAGTTGTCCCTCAACGTCGATGACTGGCGTCTATCGATGGCCGCCAACGGCGAGCTGCCTTCGATGCTGTTATTGTCCGGCGGCTTCGAGCGGCTGTTGCCGATCCTGCCGGTCCCTTTCGGCCTGCTGGCTGCTACAACCGTATATGAGCTGACCCGTCGCTGGGGCGGAGACAGGCGGGGAGCGATTTGCGCCGCCCTGCTTGTTCTTGGCGCACCTATCGTGATACATCACATGTACGTCAACTATGTTGATCTGTTCGGCACCAGCATCTGGTTGACATCGATCCTGGCCATCACATGGGCGCAGCGGCTCAGTGGAAGAAACCGGATCCGCCTTTGGGTGATCGCCGGACTCGCGGCCGGGATTGCGGCCGGAACGCGCCTGACGTTTCAGGTCTTTGCGGCGCTGAGCGGGGTTGTTCTGGTCGCGTCAGTCGTTACGGTCCGACAGCCTGCGAGGATAGGCGAAGCCGCGCGCGCCGCCGTGTGGTTCTCGCTGGCCACAGCGATCTGCTGCTGGTTCTGGCCGCTGCGGGGGGCCCTGATGATGGGCAACGCGTTGCATCCGATCGACCACCGCGACGGCCAACTGACGATCGGCAACGTTCCCATCGATCAGATCTATGGTCGGAGCGCGGCCGGCGAATGGCTGGCGTCAAGGCCGTTGCCCGCGCGGCTGCTTGCGGCCTTGGAGATGCCGTGGAGGGAACACCAGTATGGCACGGGCTACAGCTACAGTGTTGACGGGGGGACGGGGGCTGCCTATGCCGCGCTGGTACCGGTCGGACTGCTGTCGCTGATCGTTCGAGCCGTTCGGAAACGTGCTACATCCGCCGCGACGCGGTGGCATTTGCTTGCCGGAGGCTTGCTGGCCGCCGGATTTCTGCTGCACGTCACCGTGTTCCGCATGTACACTCGATATTCGCTGGGTTTTGTTGTGTTGGCCATCCCGCTCGCGGCAGTTTGGTCCGGTCGATTGATCGCTGCCTGGCCGCGGGCCGTGCCGGTCATGTTGGGTCTTGCCTTCGGGATCACCGGCGGGATGGCCGCTATCGAACCGGCCCGCGATTTCGCGGGGCGATTGATCCATCGACAATGGAGCCGGTCGGCATACTATGGCATTCCGACCATGCTCGACGACCTGCCGGCTGGAACGGTTGTCGTGAACGCCGGCGGCACTCCGAACAATTACGCGTTGCTTGGCAGACACCTCACGAATCGGGTCATCACCGCGGTCGAATGGCAAACGTGGATCCAAAGCGGCCACCCGATGCAGGATCTACTGAGGATGAACCACGTCGGGTACTTGTACGTATCAGGCAGACTTCCCCCTGCCCGTGGCGCCGCGCCGCCCTATTGGCCGGCGGATCTGCCGGTTTCCTGTGTCTTTGAAACGCGTCGCGGGGGATCTGTGCCCGATAACATGATCACTCGCGTCTTTCGCGTCGAGCCAGGTATTCACGGCGTGGCTGTCCGATAATCGCGGCGATGAAAGGGCCGGACCGTCTCATCTGCCTCTTTGCCGCAGCCCCGGAGCCCGCGTCAAACTCATTCGGACCATCGGCAGGGACGATAAACCTCATACAGGTCTGCCCCATGGGGATCACTAGAACCCGGACCTGACCGTGAGAAAGCGCATGAAACTCAGCATCGTCATCCCCGCCTACAACGAAGAGGCGGCGATCGGGCGGACTCTCGAGAGATGTCTGGAGGCCATTGAGATCATCAAGGCCAAAAGCCCGATCGACGCCGTTGAACTCATCGTCGTCAGCGACGGATCAATCGATCAGACGGCCGCGATAGCCAAGTCATTCGAGAACGTGCGCGTCATCGAGTTTGAATCCAATCGCGGATACGGGGCGGCGATCAAGGCCGGCTTCGAGGCGGCAAACGGTGATCTGCTCGGTTTCCTGGACGCCGACGGCACCTGTGATCCGGTGCAGTTTGCTCCCCTTTGCCGAGCATTAGTCGCGAGGAACGCAGACGTTGCCATTGGCGCCCGCATGGGCCGCGATTCGCGGATGCCGCTGGTTCGCATGATCGGCAATCGCTTCTACGCTTTTCTGCTCGGGGTTCTGGCATGCAAGCCGATCACCGACACGGCCAGCGGGATGCGAGTCGTTCGGGCCTCCTCGCTAGGCGACTTGTACCCCTTGCCCGACGGCATGCATTTCACTCCGGCGATGAGCGCCCGGATCCTCATGGATGACGAACTGAAGCTCGTTGAGGTGCCGATGCCCTATGAGGAGCGCGTGGGGCAATCGAAGCTGCGACTATTGCGGGACGGCCTGCGGTTCGCGCTCACCATCATCGACGCCGCGCTCGTGGCCCGTCCAACACGTGTGATTCTTCCGGTTCTGGCGTTCCTCCTGCTATTGGTCTGCGCGATGACGGTTCGCCCCTTGCACGAATACGTCATGACGGGAACCATACAGAACTGGATGATCTACCGGGCGGTAACGGCCCTGCTCATTGTCACCGTCGGCATGCTGCTACTGAGCGCCGCGGTCATCGCCGATGAAATCATCACCATCGCCCTGAAGCGGCCGCCGAGGAAGTCGCGATTGCAGATTCTGATTGCCCGCGTTTTTCAGACGCCCTTTGTAGCCGGGCTAGGCACCTTCAGCCTCGGATCCTCGCTGCTCCTGACCCGCGACGGCCTCTGGGACTACATCGTGACGGGGCACGTGTACATTCATTGGTGGCGGGTCATGGTTTCAGCAGCACTGCTGATCATGGCAGCCAGCGCGGCGACAACCTGGCTCCTGATGCGGATCATGTCGCTGTTGAAGAAGCGACAAACGGCGCAACCGTCGGCCATTGTCTCAGCCGAACCGGTTGAGGCATGGCAGGCCAAGCAACTCGCGCTGGAGATGGATTGACCGCAGGGTGCCGCCATGACCACGTGCGCACACGCCGGACCTGATTCGTTGCTTTTGAGGCTGACCGGGGCCGTTCATCGGCGATGCGCCCATTCGCGGCGAGTTCGAGTCCTCGCCGAGGTCCTATCCGGACTCGGCATCACAGCCGGCCGATGGCTGGATATCGGCTGCGGCGACGGGCAACTGGCCCAGGCGATCATGACGGCCCATCGGGGCGTGGAGATCGTGGGCGTGGATATCCAACCGCGCTGCGACGCGGTCATTCCGGTCGAGAGGATTGACGGCAGACGGCTCGACTATCCGGACGGATTCTTCGACGGCGCCATTCTCGTCGATGTGCTGCATCACACGGATGACCCGGCTGCGATCCTGACCGAAGCCGTCCGCGTCAGCCGCACGATCATCATCAAGGACCATCTTTGTCGTGGCACCGTGGACCGGCTGACTCTGTCTTTCATGGATTGGTTCGGAAACGCCCCATCAGGGGTCAATTGCCCGGGCCACTACTTGAGCACGGAACAATGGATCGCCCTTTTCCGCCAGACACGGCTACACCTCGATGTGCTCTGCACCAAGCTGGGCCTCTATCCGGCGGCGTTCAACTTTCTTTTTGAACGGGGCTTGCACTTCGCGGCCCGTCTGACACGCGTTGACTGCCGACCGGGCCTCGAATCAAAACGGTTCGCGATCATCGAGCGGCATGGAAATCAGCAACAGGAAGGGCAGTATTGCCTGCCGAGCCGGATTACAGGTTGAAAACATCCATGGTTCCGTCGGGTCTGACGGCAAGGACTCGTTTCGTATCTCCCGCTGAGAGGAGCTCCAGTCGAACGTAGCAACCCGCTCGCCGCCAGATCTCGCTTAATCCATCCACCTTCAGGCATCGCAGCGATGCTCGCGTACCGACGAGGATCACGGCCTGCCCGCTTGAGGCACGGAGGGCGGTGAGGCACATCGCGGGGTCATCAAGGAGTGTGCTGCTGATTTCCCTCCCGTCGGGGCCGAGCACAAAAACGTATCCATCCTCGCGACCATAGATGATCGTGGCCGGCCGGCGATCGTCGACCTTCACGGCCGCCGCGCCGATACAAGGCGCATCGGTAGAATGCTGCCATTTCACCGGCGGCTCGGCCCGGCCATAAAGCCCGACGCCCTCTTCACCGGCCACCAACGCTTCCACTTTGCCGTCGGCGTCGAAGTCGTCTATCTCGAAATGCACGAGGGGGCCGTTGTGAACGCTGCAACCGGCCACAGCCTCGTCTGCCTTACCGGCCCACCATTCGAGAGGCACGGGACCGACCCATGGAATATCGCAACGGATCGCAAACTGGCCGTCAGCCGCGAATCGTGACGGCACCTCGCGGATGGCCGCGTGGTGTCCCGCACGTCTGAAGCACTTCTGCAAGCGGCCATGTGCGTCGAGTATCGCGGAAAAGAAATAGGAGGTGCAAAGTACCTGCTTTTCGGCCGACCCCTCGGGTCTCCACGCCGCCATACCGTAGACCAGGCTTCCATCGCCGTACATCTGCTCGCCAGTTTCCTGTCGCATCCGAGAGAAGTCGCGATGCCAACGAGGCGAACCGTCCAGATTCAGCACGTCCACGCGGCGATCGCCGCGACTGACGAATATCTCCCGGCGACTATCGTCCTCCAGGTCCCAGGCGTCAACTGCAATGATGCCCTCAGCCCAGCTCCTGGCCCATAGTAACGAGCCGTCGGCTCGCACAACCGCGAACTCTCCCTCGGGGGTCCAGGCCAAGATCTCGTCGTTGCCGTCGCCGTCGAGATCGATGGTCCTGGTCTGCACGGGTTGTACCCCGCAGGCACCAACCGTGCGCACGTGGATTTCTGCGAGCGGCATCTCGCCGGTCGGACCGTCAGCGATGCGCACCCGGACTTCGCGGGCATCCTCATTGAAACCGGACAGTCGATAGGTCTCGAACACATAATCATGGCCCTTATAAAGGGCGTGGTGAGTGGGTTGCCGCCGTGCACGGATGGTTCGGGTACGCACATCCTCGCTGAAACCATCATTACTGAAGGTCAATTCCACGATCATTTCCGCCGGAGTCAGAGGCGGGGCATCCTCGCCCGCCGACTCGCCGAAAAGGCTGATCTCGTTGATTGTCGACCTCTCAGGAAGCACCAATCGAAACGACGCGTCCTTCAATGGGGCAAGCGTCACCTCGGCCAGCATTGAGGAAGCTGCCGGACGCGTTGCTTTGCGCGATTCGGGAGGCGTCAGATTGAATCCGCCGCTGGTGCCCGGCTGCAATCTCGGTTCGGCCCTGAGCAAAGGGAGGATCCAGTCCGTCGCCAGTATACTCGGGCCGTTGACGTTGCGTTCCGCGACAAGACGAACGCCATCAACCAGTCCGCCACGAGAGCCGGGGATTTTGAGCGTCCAGCCCGGAGCGGGAGCGTCTGTCTCTTGGGGTGCAGGCGTATGCGGCGGCTCTTGCTTCCCAGGAACCTCCTCGTGACACAGTGCGGCAAGCAGCGAGGCGACTTCGCGTGGCCAGGATCCTTTCGCCGGAATTCGTCCGGCCTCGGCCGTGAAGGTTTCGGAACGCAACTGAAGGGACGTTCCTCCCATGAGCCACGCGCCGTCGCTATTAAGCACGAGCATGGTTGCATCGGTCCTCAGCGATCCGAGGTCGATTCCATTTCCGCCGACGACGAGAAGACAGGCGTCGGCGGGCGCGGACCGGTCGGTTGTCTTGGGTTCATTCTGCGGCCATGACGTGACAATCACGGCGTTGGGGGCGATGCGTCGGATGCCGCGGCCGGCTGGGCGATCGCGGCTCGATACCTGAAGGAGATTCGTGAGAAGGAGCTCTTCGCCGCCCTTGGCATCGAGCACGTGACGTTGCCGCAGGGTCGTCGGGCGCGTGGCGCCGTCCCTGACCGGTGAGCGCCGGCTCCATGAGACCTCCGGCTCCGCTTCGGTCACGGTGAAGACGGCCTCATCCTGGATGGATTCCCACGTCGCGTTCTCGAGCGAAGCGAAGCCCGGAGTGCGCCAATTACAGCAGACCAAATAGCGGCCGGGTTCGTTGATCCGGAGGTGATCGAGAACCACGGTAAATTGTTTTGACAAGACGAACAGATACCTGGTCCATTCGGTCCCCCGGTAATCGGGCAACCGGCCGGCCAGCATCGCCACATCGGCGAAGCCGGCGTGATCGAGCAATTCACAGGCAGCGGGGAGCGGATCCTCATCGATGCCGCTGGATACGTGAACGCCGTTCTTGAAGTAGAGTGAGCGACGTCCGGTGTTGTGAACAAGCCAGAGCTTGCCAAGATCGCAATAACGGATGATGGAATTCAAGTCGATGGTGCTCAGCGAGGTACCCGAGAAGCCCTGCAGCAACAAGTAGACGCTCTCGGGCAGCAGGCCACGGATCACCACCTTGTCAAACGCCGAGTCGGAGCCGACCTGCGGCGCACGAAGGCCGGTCACGGCGTAGCCGTCCATCAGCGGGCTGTGAAGAAAGTCGCCGGCGTTGAGCAGATCGAGTCGATACGGAGTCAACCGCAACACGTCCATGAAAGCGTTGAGGCCGGCCCGGGCCGGGCCCAAGGGGCGAGAACCTGCAAACTGATGGATACCGGCCGGTTGGAGTGAGCCCCACGAGTTGGCGAGGGAAGGCAGCCGCCTGAGGGCTTCATCATAGGCTCCATCGCCGTAGACAAAGGCACATGATCCCAGCAGAAGGCCGCCGTTGAGCGCGAAGCGTTCCCAGCCGGGCAGGGCCTCGCCATAGCCTTGAATGCCGGCGTACCAACCCTGGTTGTCGGCGATCGCGAGCAGTTTGCGGGCCGCCTGATCGGCCAAGCCGTTGCGATACCAGGCAAGGTCGCCGGTCTGGAGGCTGTAACTTGCGGTGTTCTGAGCGGAGTCGATCGATTGATAGTCGTCCTGGTCGTCGGCGTAGTGGCGTTTCAGGCCCTTAAGGTATGCCTCCGCCTCGCCTCGCCACTCCTGCAGTCGCTCTCGTGCCGCAGCATCAAGATGGCCCACTTCCTGCAACACGCGGATCAAGGTCCACCAGGCCAGCATGCCGGTGGTATGATGCCGGCATCCAATTCCTTTGGAGTCGTCGCTGAGACGCCACCAAGCACTTGAGTGTTCAGTCACCGTTCCGTAAAGTGCTCTGTCGACCCGCGCCCGTTCCTCGGGCGAGAAATGCGGCCAGACGCAGACGCGCCTCCAGGCAACTGCAAGGTTCTCCATTGTGTAGTCGCCGGTTCGTACCGTTTCCGGCTCGCGGCGGACGACTTCGAGAATCGCCTCACGCGCGCGTCGTGCGAAGTCTTCCTCGCCGGTGTAGAAATAAAGATGAGCCGCATACGTGAAGTGATCAAGCACGAGCGAGTATGGCGTGTGCTGCTCGAACGGGCGAGAGCCCCCGCCTCTTCGGAGCCACTCGACGGCGGGCTGAAAGAGGGCGGCAACTTCGTTGCCCGGTTTCACTTCGAGAACACAGGGGAGTTCGACGTGGTCTGGGGCCTTGACGCCCTTAATGATCTCGGTCAATCGCTCAACTGCCGCCTCACCATCAGCAACATCCGCGGCTCCGACAATAAGGCAGCTTTTTTCGCCGCCGAAAGGCCGGACGATGGTCCTCAATTCGTAGCCGCCGGCGCCAGGGTACCGGGCGTCGCAACAAGTGTAATAGTTGGCGTAGTAGGGAAAAACGGCCCGATTGCTGTTGAGATCGCCTACTACAATGAGGCTGAGATCCTGCAGATCCTTCCGTATGGGTCCAAGTCGTTCGGGCACGGCTTGCGTGTCGGGCAGGATGGGGACTTCGGGCGCCCCACGTGAAGCGATGGTCTCAGCCAGTCGGGCGGCTATCTTCCGCCAAGCCTCGCCTTCAGCCGGGTATATGATCGCGCAGGCCGATCGGCCGCCGTCTATCAGTTGAATACCGGCTGAGTTTGGCCCCTCGTGAGCCCTCAACCCGTTCCCGGCGGCTAAGACGACACCGGGCATCACGGCTGCAACCGCGAGAAACGTCATCATGCAGCATTCCCCGGACGGTTTGGTAAACGGCGTCGCATCATGTATTCTTTTCTTCCCCGCAATGGCCGAGCATTCGGCTTTGCGTCGGGACAATCAGCATAGGGTATCGTGTTCGAAAAACCAATTGTGAGAAGCGGCAAGTCCAAACCATGATCGACTTCGTTCAACTGCGTGATCTGTATAAGGCGACCCTGCTTGATGATGTGATCCCGTTCTGGATGCACCATGCGATTGACCCCAATGGCGGCATCAACACGTGCATCCAGGATGATGGCACCCTGCTCAGCCGTGATCGTTGGGGATGGTCGCAGTGGCGGGCGGTGTGGGTGTTCAGCAAGCTGTACAACGCCATTGAACAAAGGATGGAGTGGCTGAGGACGGCTGAGGGAATCTGCTCATTCCTTTCGAAACAAGGCCCGCTGGAGGATGGGCATTGGCCGCTGCTGATGGATGGCGACGGGCAAGTCCGGCGGGGGTTCGAGAGCATCTACACTGACGGCTTTGCCATATATGGGCTCGTCGAGCTTTGGCGGGCAAACCGCAAGCAGTCCTGCCTGGACCTGGCGATGTCAACCTTTGCCGCCACCGAGAAGACCCTCGGTAGTAACGATCCGCCTCCGGCGTGGCCATACCCGATCCCGCCCGGACGTATCAACCACGGCATCAGCATGCTGTTTTCCATTGCCTACCATGAACTGGCGGACGCGACGGGCGACCCGTCGGTCAAGGCTGCCAGTCTACGCCACCACAGACTCGTTATGGAAACCTTCCTTCGACCCGCGCGGGGACTGATTCTGGAGTGGTTGGACATGGCCGGCAACGAAATCGCCCCTCCCGAAGGTACCGTGGTTCTGCCCGGTCATGCGATTGAGTCGATGTGGATGCAGCTCCACATCGCCCTGGAAACCGGTGAATCGACCATCATCGAGCGGGCGGTCGAGGCCGTTCGCCGCCATCTTGAAATCGGGTGGGACGCTGAGTACGGCGGCCTGTTCCTGGCAGTCGACGCCGATGGTCGTTCGGACGTCGCCTGGCGGTTTCCGGAGGCCAAGCTGTGGTGGCCTCACACCGAAGCCCTCTACGCGACCCTGTTGGCGTACGAGATTTCGCGGCAGGACTGGTGTCTCGAATGGTACCAGAGACTTCACGACTATAGCTTCAGCCATTTTCCCGTGAAGCCTCACGGTGAATGGACTCAGAAACTCGATCGCCGGGGCCACCCGATCACGGATGTCGTCGCCCTGCCGGTCAAGGATCCGTTCCACCTGCCCCGAGCGCTCATTTACGGAATGGAGACACTGAATCGCCTGTCGAGCGCATGATTCGCGCCGAACCGGACGGTGAATGCGGGAATTCAGGTGCTACCCGAGCTTCCAGGCTCGAGGGCCTTCGATACGAGCATTCCGATCGCAACGCAGCGGCAGCTCATGATCCTCGGATGATGCCCTTCTATCCGCCCGCCGGCTGCGACGTCGCGCCGGCCGGGGCCGACGATGGCGGAGTTGCCGGCCGGCTGGTGGTTCTGAGTTCACCTGCCGCCCTTCTCTGCTCGGTGGTCGGGATTCGCTCCAGCCGACTCTTGAGCTGGCTGAAAAGGAACTCAATAGGCTGATTCAACTGGGCCAACCGCTTTTCCCGTTCCTGCCCTTGAAGCGAATGGGCCGCCTCATAATCCTGCCGGTGTGCCTGCTCGTACACCTGGCGGCGTTCGTGCATCTCGCGCAAGATGGATTGAGCGGTTGCCCTTTGCGACTCATCGAGGCGATACCGGCGGGCAAAGTCGCGAACATAGCGATCCCACGGACCGAGGGGGTCTTCCACCGGCCACTGCACGACTGGCCGCCCGTCAATCTGCGGCCATTGGCCCTGTTGCTGGTCCTGGCCTTCTGGCCCCTGCTGTTCCTGGTTCTCCTGTCCCTCGACCGGTTGCCCCTGACCCTCCTCCCCGCGATCGCGCCGACGCCGGTCACCGCGGTCTCTGAAGAACCGCATCGGACCGTCATCGTCGGACTGAGATTGGTCGCCCTCCTGCTGCCTGCGTTCCTCCCAACGACGTCGCATTTCTTCCCGTCGACGGTCCCATTCCTGGCGCTCTGCCTCGCGGCGGGCGCGGCCTTTCTCAACTTGTTCCGGCGGCAACAGTTTCTCGACCTCGGCGGTCACCGTGTCACGGTTCATCAGCGGCGATTGCTCGCGGAGCGTTTCCATTTTCTGAAACAACTCCCGAGCTTGCGGCGATCCGAAGCCGGCCCCGCTTTCTCTCAACTGCTCCATCTGTGTCCGGATATCGTCGAACTCCTTCTGATGCTGCTCGGAGTATGTTCTCTGTTGGCTGCGTAGTTCTTCCAGGCGCGACCGGACTTGTGTTTGCTGATCGTCGCTGAGTTCATACGTATCGCTGAGCCGTTCCATATAACGATTGACCATCTCGTTATAGAATCGCTCGC
>Ga0209506_1002134_pt1 | contig 18301 bp, 18 predicted proteins | sample AD_JPNHG2_MetaG_FD_184409 | JGI IMG/M metagenome (GOLD analysis project Ga0209506, IMG submission 184409) | Active sludge microbial communities of municipal wastewater-treating anaerobic digesters from Japan - AD_JPNHG2_MetaG (SPAdes) (version 2) | ecosystem: Engineered > Bioreactor > Anaerobic...
CCACCCGGCCCTGCGCATCCAGTTCCCCGTACCCGCCGACTGGAAGGTGAACGACACGCCGACGGCGGTGCAGATGCTCAGCAAGGACAAGAGCGCCGTCATCCTCTTCACCGGGGCACAGGGCAAGTCCCCGGCGGAGGCGGCCCGCGGCTTCGTCTCGAAGACGAGGGCCCGCGTCATCCAGGGACAGCCGGCCCGCGTGGGCGGGTTCGAGGCCTACCGGCTCACGGCCGACGTGCAATCCGGCGGCGGCACGATCCGCACCCTCACCTATTTCATCCAGAAGGGCAACGGGGTCTTCTCCTTTACGGGATTCAGCACGCAGCGCAATTTCCCGCAGCACGAGCAAACCTTCGAGAACACCCTGAGCCGGTTTGCGGAGCTCACCGACGCGCGGAGGATCAACGTGCAGCCCGACCGCGTCCGCGTGCGCCGCGTCGCGCGCTCCGACACCCTCGGCAACGCGCTGCGCTCGCTCGGCGTCCCCGAGAACCGGATCAAGGAGACGGCGCTGCTCAACGGCGGACTGCCGGATGAGCCCGTCCCGCCGAACACGCTGCTGAAGGTCATCGAGCGCGGCCGCTGAGTTCCCCGACCCTCGAAGACGGCCGATGCGGGGCGGGGGCCGGCACGGGGCGCTTGACCCCGGCTCAGCCGCTCTGCTATAAAGGGATTGCGGATCGTTTCACCGGGTTCACCTGCCGCTTTCCCCTTTTGTTCCAGACGTTGAGGCCGCCGTCATGTACCCGCGCCTCGAGAGATTCCTGGCCGCCGTCGCCGTCACGGCCCTCGTGCTGACGGCCGCATTCTGGGCGTTTCCCCCGGAGTTGCGCTTCCCGGACCCGCAACCCGCACCCTCCCCGGCCCGGCCGGCCCCCGCCGAGGCCCCCCTCGCGTCCGCCCCTTCTGCACCGGCTCCCGCTCCGCCTCCCGCCGATGTTGCCGCACCCCCGGTGCGCAACGAGCCCCCCGTCGCCGCCGCCCCGGAAGAGACGGGGCCCGGGCTTTCGGCGACCGTGTCCCTCTCCCTGCGCGAAAGGCTCCCCGAGGCGTCCCTCTCGGACGCGGACATCCGGGAGCTCACCGAGACCATCCAGACCTTCCGGGATTCGATGCGGGACCTCCGGGAAACGGAGCGGACAGCGGAAAACGCCGACAGGATCCGCGAGCTGATGGCGCGCATCGAGGAGAACCGCCTGCGGATCGAGAAGACGACGGGCATGAGCATCAACGACTTCCTGCGGCGCATGACGACGGAAGGGATCGACAATGACAGGCATGAAGAAGAGCGGCCGGCTGCCGGGGCTCCTGATCGTCCCGGCCGTTAGCCTCCTGCTCGCCGCCGCGGGCATCGGGCCGGCGGCCGCGTCGGGCGACGAGGTGATCGCCGTGCTCGACGGTGCACCCATCACCCTCTCGGAGATCGAGGAGAATGCCGCCTTCCAGATCTACCGGCTCCGCGGCAGCATCCACAGCCTCCTGCAGCGCGAGGCCCGGGAGATCGCCGACCGGCGCCTGCTCGAGCGGGAGGCGGCCCGTCGGGGGCTGAGCGTCGAGGCCCTGCTCAGGGAGGAGGTGGACGGCAGGGTCGCCCCCCTGCAGGAGAGCGACATCGATGCCTACCTGGCCGAACACCCGGAAGAGGCGGGCAGGGGCGCCGAGGGCCGCGCCCGGCTGAGGACCTACCTCGAGGAGCGCGGCCGGATCCAGCGGCGGCTGGACTTCGTGGCCTCGCTGCGGGAGAAGTCGGACTACCGGTTCCTCGCGCCGCCGCCGGAGCGGCCGCGTATCCGGGTGGCCGCCGAGGGGGCGCCGTGGCGCGGGACGGCCGGCGCGCCCGTCACGATCGTCCATTTCGCCCACTTCTCCTCGCCGGTCTGCGCCGAGAGCGCGGGGAAGATCCGCCGGCTGACGGAGGAGTTTCCCGGGAAGATCCGCTGGGTGCACCGGAGCTTCCTCGGCACCCGGGACGCCGACGCCCTGCGGGCCGCCGAGACGGGCGAGGGGGCCTTCCGGCAGGGGCGGTTCTGGGAGTTTCACGACGCGATTTTCGCCCGCGGGGGGAGCACCCCGGCCGAGGCCATCCGGCAGGCGGCCCGCGAGGCGGGCCTCGACATGCGGCGCCTCGCCGACGAGCAGGGCAAGGGGACCCTGCTCACCCGGGTCCGGGAGGACATCGGCCTCGGGGTGCGGGCCGGCGTGCAGGCGGCGCCGGTCATCTTCGTCAACGGGATCTACATGAGCGGGACCTTCCCCTACGAGGACCTGAGGGCCCTGGTCCTCAGGGAGATCGAGGGGAGTCAAACAGGCAGCGAAACGGGAGTTCAGGGGAAATCACCAGGCAACACCGGAAACGGGAAAGGAGGCAGACCATGAATAGGCCGATCCGTTTCATCATCCCGGTCCTTGTCGTCGTCTTCCTTGCCCTGGGCGTCTCGCAGGCGGCCGCGGACACAGCGCCGCTCTGCCCCAAGCGCCTCTCGAGCACGGGCGACAGCATGACCGAGGCCATCGACGCGGAGCTGCCGGCGGCCAACCACTGGGCCAGCTGGGTCAACGGCTACCACGGCTTCTGGGAGTGGCTGCTGGGGCTCACCAACGTCAACAGCCACAACCAGCGCATCACGAAGATCTACGGGAGCTCGGGCCGCGCCAACTACATGGAGGCCAAGAGCGGCGCCGACATGTTCGACTTCCCCGGCCAGGCCGCCGCGGCCGCGGGCCGCAGGGCCCACTACGTGACGGTGCTCATGGGCCACAACGACGTCTGCCAGGACCGCTTCGTCGACATCCCGAGCGAGGCGGAATTCGAAAGCAACTTCAGGGCAGGGCTGGATAACCTGAAGGCGGGCCTTCCGGCGGGCGCCACCGTCTACGTCGTGGGGATCGTGGACATCTACCGGCTCTGGGAGGTCGCGCAGGACAAGAAGGCCCTGGGGATCGTGGACTGCGAGGTCCTCTGGGCCACGACGCTTCTGAAGTGGTACCCCTGCTCGACCATGCTCAACCCGCTCATCGGCCCTGCCGGCCGCCAGTACACACGCAGCCGGATCATTGCCTTCAATGACATCCTCAAGAGAGTGACCGAGGAGTACAATTCGAAAGACACGACTCACCGCTACGTCTTCACGGACAGCGCCTTCAAATTCACATTCGACGAGCGCCATGTCTCCGACATCGACTGCTTCCACCCCTCCGCCTTCGGTCAGAAGACGCTCTCGGAGATCACCTGGAACCCGGCGCTCTTCACCGGGTGTACGAAATAACCCTCGAGCGAAAAAAGCCCCGCCAATCCGGCGGGGCTTTTCTTCGGGTATCGTCGACCCGGGGCTCGAGCACCGGGCCTGCGGCTCTCTATACCAGGTTCAGCAGGGTGATCTCGGGACGGGCGTTGAGCCGAACGGGGGTGAGGGACGTGCCGATGCCGCGGCTCACGTACAGGCGGCTCTCGCCGATCCGGTAAAGGCCCTCGGGGTAAGGCGTCCGGAGATGGGCGACGCTGATCTCCCTGCTGGGCAGGGTCAGCTTGATCTGTCCCCCGTGGTAGTGGCCGGCGAGCGTCAGCGCCACGCCGCGGGCGGCGGCATCGGGGAAGATCTCGGGGCGGTGCGACAGCAGGATCGTCGGGACAGCAGGGGTGAGCCCCCGCAGGGCGGCCTGCAGGTCGGGCCGGCCGGCGTTGAGGTCGTCGATGCCCGCGACGGCGAAGGGGCCCCGCGCCGTCGCGATCAGGCGGCTGTCGTTTCGGAGCAGCGGGATCCCGCTTTGCCGGAACAGGGCGGTCAGCTCCGAGGGACGGACGTACCAGTGGTCATGGTTGCCCAGGACGGCAAAGGTCCCGTAGCGGGCGCGGACGCGCGCCATCTCCTCGAGGCAGTCGGGCAGGAAGGCGCTCGTGTTGGTGACGTAGTCGCCGGTCAGGACGAAGAGGTCGGGCTCGAGGGCGATCACCTCGTCGGCGTAGCGGCGCATTTCCCTGCGGGTCATGGTGAGGCCCGCATGGATGTCGGTGAGCTGCACGACGCGCAGGGGCAGGCCGAAGGGAAGCGAGCGCTCCTCCACCGTGTAGGCCCGGCCGGCGTAGGCGGCCCCGTAGCCGGTCAGGACGAAGGGGGCGGCGGCCAGCGTCCCGACGCCGGCCTTCACGAAGCGGCGGCGGCCCGTGTCGACGGGGTCGGCGGGCTTGCGTCCCGTCGCGTTGCGCCAGAGCCGACCTGCCCGCCGGCCGGCCTCGCCGGCAACCCGCAGCGTCAGCAGGATGAGGGCACAGGTCAGGGACCCCACGCTCCACAGGGACGGCAGGTAGAAGAGAGCGGCCTGCAGGGCGGGGGGAGGGTCGAGCCAGGCCATGGGCCGTGCCAGGATGAACCCGCTCAGGGAAAAGAGGGTGACGATGGCCAAACCCGCCGCGCCCACGACCCGGGATGCCGCGCGCCTTGACAGGCGGGAGGACCGGACAGCCTCGCGGAAGCGCACGAAGAGGTAGAGCTGGGCCAGGACGGCAAGGGCCAGCACCAGGACACGATAGGCCGAAGAGATCAGTTCCAGGGTAACCGGCGAGAGAGGCAGGCCGGTGTTCATTTCGTTCATCGCAGGCGACAAGATAAACAAGCCTTCGCAAAAAAGCAAGGTCAATCCGGGGGGCATGCATTCCCCCTTCCCGATCACGGGGTTATGCAGGATCTGCGCCCGGCCGCCCACGGCAGGACGCGTTTTTTTCGCGCATCGCGGCGCGTTTTGTATTACAATGCGCCCGTGGTTATGAAAACCCCCTTCGCGCGAAAACTCGCATCCGCCCGCGTGCCCTTCCGCACGGCCCTGTCCACGCTGCTGGCCGTCATGCTCATCGGCACGGTCTGCCTGCTCGGGGGCCTCTCCTACTACAACCTGAAGCGAAACGCCGACACCCTCTCCAACCAGGTGCTCGACGAGAGCTCCCTGCGGATCCGGCACTGGGTGGGCACGCTCCTCACACGCGCACAGGACCAGGGCGAGATGAACCGTCAGCTTTTGGGGTCCGTCAAGCCCACCCCGGAGACGCTCAAGTGGCTCACCCGTCACCTGCAGCGGGTGATGGAGGCGCAGGGCCACTTCACCTTTCTCTCGGCGGGCTTCGAGAGCGGCCTCATGCTGTCCGTCGAGCGGCTCCCGGAGGGCGGGTTCAGCATCCGCGAGGCCCGCTACGACGGCAAGGCGGGCAAGGCGGTGATCCTCGACTTCACGCCGGAGGACTACCCGCAGCGAAAGCCCTATGAGCGCCGGGAGTTCCGGCTGACCGGCGAGGGGCGGAAGCCGGAATGGTACACCTCGGCCCGCGATGCCGGGGGACCGGTATGGACCGAGGGGCGCACCCTGCGGAGCGGCAACCGGGCGGTTCCGGGGGTCACGTTCGCCACGCCCGTCTACGACAGGGATAAGCAGTTCATCGGCGTCACGACGGTGGACTTCGACATCAGTGCCATCTCCCGCTTCCTCAACTCCAATCCCATCGGCCGGGCGGGGTTCGCCTTCATCGTCGAGAGGACGAAGGCGGGAGATTACCGAATCCTCGCCCACCCGCAGCCGGAGATCCTCACCCGCGAGTTCAAGGACGACCGGGGGCGGTCGCAGTTCGAGTTCGCGGACTGGCGCAAGCTGGGCGATGTGCGGGTCGTGCGCTTCATGGAGACGTTCTCGCAGGACAGCAGCTACCTGGGCCACGATCTCCGGACGTTCCGCTTCAGCGCCGACGGCCGGGACTACTTCGGGAGCTACCGCCGCATGGCCGGCAAGGACCTGCCGGGATGGATCATCGCCCTGGTCATCCCCTACGACGAGATCATGGGGGCCGTGGACCGGAACAACCTGGAGACCCTGGGGATCGGCATCGCCGTCTTCTTCCTGATCCTCATGGCGAGCGCCTGGATCTCGGCCCTCGTCGCCAAGCCCCTGCGCCGGATCGCCCTGGACTCCGAGGCCATCGGCCGCTTCGAGATCGAGGCCCGGCCCCTCGAGCGCTCGCTGATCCTGGAAGTGGACCAGCTGATGACCGCCACGCACGACATGAAGCGGGGCCTGCGCTCCTTCGGCAAGTACGTGCCCGCCGACCTGGTCCGCGAGATCCTCGCCTCGGGCGGGGAGGCGGAGCTCGGGGGCCGCAAGGCCCATCTCACGATCTTCTTCTCCGACATCGCGGACTTCACGACGATCTCGGAGGGCCTCGAGCCCGAGGCCCTCGTCGAGCAGCTGGGCGAGTACTTCGAGGCCATGAGCGGCGTGCTGCGGCGGCAGCCTGCGGCCACGCTCGACAAGTTCATCGGCGACAGCATCATGGCCTTCTGGGGGGCCCCCACCCCGAATGCCGACCACGCCGTGACGGCCTGCCGCGCGGCGCTCGCCTGCCAGGAAGCGCTGAAGGCCCTCCAGGAGAAGTGGAAGCAGGAGGGCAAGCCCCTGTTTCACCAGCGCATCGGCATCAACTCGGGCGAGGTGATCGTGGGCAACATGGGAAGCGCCAGCCGCCTCAACTACACCGTCGTCGGCGACACGGTGAACACGGCAAGCCGCCTCGAAGGCCTCAACAAGCTCTACGGCACGCGGATCATCATCGGCGAGAGCACACGGGCGCTCGTAAGGGATCAATTCGTCGCCCGCCCCCTCGACTTCGTCTCCGTCAAGGGCAGCGCGCGGGGGGTGCGGATCTACGAGCTGATGGCCGAGACCGACGCGGCTGACGAGCGCACGCGCGCCGTCGCGCAGCTGGCCGAAACGGCTCTCGATCTCTACCTCGGGCGCCGATGGGACGAGGCCGCGGAGTGCTGCCGGAAGATCCTGGATCTCAACCACGGCGACGAGCCCGCCCGCCGCCTGATGGAGCGATGCCGTCTCTACGGGCAAACCCCCCCGCCCGAGAACTGGGACGGCATCCATCGCATCGAGAGCAAGTGACGGCGAGGCCCCCTCCGCGGGTCGCGCCCTTTTCTCTTTTCTGCTTACAGCCCCCCGGCCCCACCCGGCCGGATACACCTTTGCGTCAACCGGATGTTTCCCCGTGCGTTTGATTCAACAAAACGCGTTTATGTTTCCGATCACCCCGGCGCTTGCCTTTTGCAGCGTCCCCATTTTGAAGGCGGGCTCTATGCCCCCGGAGACGAACATGCTGACATGGAAAGCATTCCGGCACGCCGTCGCCTGGTGCCTGGTTCTGCTGATCGCCCTGCCGCCGCCCCTCTTCGCCCAGGAGGGAAAGCCGGACGCGGCCAGGGCGGCCCCGCAAACCTTCTCCCAGGCGGAGCTGGACCAGCTGCTGGCGCCCATCGCCCTGTACCCCGACTCACTGCTTGCCCAGATCTTCATCGCCGCCACCTACCCCCTGGAGGTCGTGATGGCGGAGCGCTGGGCGCGGGAGAACAAGCATCTGCCCTCGGAGCAATGGAATGCGGCCCTGGCCAAGCAGCCCTGGGATGCCAGCGTGAAGGCCCTCGTCCCCTTCCCCGATGTCCTGGAGATGATGAGCCGGAAGCTGGACTGGACCCAGAAGGTCGGCGACGCCTTCCTCGCCCAGCAGGCCGACGTGATGGACACCGTCCAGAGGCTCCGCAAGCGGGCCCACGAGGCGGGCAACCTCAAGTCCACGGAGCAGCAGAAGGTGATCGTGGAGCGGGACGTCATCCGGGTCGAGCCGGCGAGCCCCTCGGTCGTTTACGTGCCGGTCTATGACCCCTGGTGGGTCTACGGGCCCTGGTGGTGGCCGGCCTATCCCCCGTACGCGGTCTACCCCTATCCCCCGGCCGTCGCGATCGCCCCCGGCCTGATCTGGTTCGGGGTCGGCGTGGCCGTCGGCGCCTTCTGGTGGGGTACCGGCTGGGGGTACTGGGGCTGGCACCATCACGCCTGTTACGTGAACGTGAACCGCAACGTCTACGTCCACGGCGGGCATCCCGGACCCGGCACGGGGGCCGTCGGCGGGGCCTGGGCGACACGGCAGCAGGGCGCCACGGGATCCGTCGGGGCCGCCGCGGCGGTGCAGCCCTGGCGGCACGACCCCGCCCACCGCAGGGGGGTCGCCTACCGCGACACGGCGACGATGGAGAAATACGGACGGGTCAACCGAGCCGCCGTCGAGAACCGGCGGAGCTTCCGCGGCTACGACGGCAACCGGCTCGAGCAGGGGACGGGACGGCCCGCCGGGGCCGGCGGCGCCGCGATGAGCGCACGGGCAGCCGCGAGACCCGACCCGGCTGCCGTTCGCAATGCGCTGGCCGCAAGGAAAGCAAGGGCGGAGGCCCCGATCGCCCGAAAGGGCCGGGGCGACGCGCCGGGCGCCGGGACCGCGAGACCGGGCGGGGCATGGCGCAACGACACGATGTCCGGCCGGGACGCGGCACGCGGGACGATGACCCCCCGGTCCGGCAGGACCGATCAGGACGTGCGGCGCGAGGCCGGCCTCGCCCGGACGGGTGCGGAGCGGCGTGCGCCGGAGCGTGCCGCCGCCGAGCGCAGCCCGGCGGGTCGCGCCTTCGAGGGGATCGGCCGGGGCGGCGAGGTCCGCAGGCAGAGCACCTGGGGCCGCGAGAGTCTCAACAGCCCGAAGGCCGGCGGCGCGAGGGTCGGCGACGCCGTCCGGAGTTTCCCGCAGGGCAACGGGGGCGGAGGCTTCCGGGGCGCCGGGGTCGGCGGGGGAGGGTTCCGGGGCGGCCACCGGTGAGCTCGACCAAACCGCCCGGACGTGCCGTGCGAAGCCGTCTTGCCATAGAAAAAGCCCCGTCTTCCGGCGGGGCTTTTTCGCGGGCGGTGACAGGCGGGACGATCTACGGGGCGGGCTTCGCGGACGGCCCGGCGGTTTTCTTCCGGCTCCTGGCCTTCGCGGCGGCCGCCTCTTTTTCCAGTTTGGCGACCTTCTTCTTGAGCGCCTCGATCTCCTTGACCAGGGGCGCATGCAGCCTCGCCTGGGCATCGGCCATCGCCCTGTGGATGCGCTCCTCCAGGTCCTTCGTGGCCGCCTTCGATTTCGCGAGCAGCTCGATCATGAGGGCCCTGCCCTCTTTTTCGCTGATCTCCCCCTTCTTGATCAACTCCGAAACGGTCTCCTCGACCTTCTCCTTGCCGAGGTAGAACAGGCCGACACTGAGCAGTCTGACTTTCCGGATGAAATCCTGCATGTCGTCTCCTCCTTTCCTTTTGGACAGGATACCCCCCGGCGGCGCACAACGCAAGAAAAAGCAGGCCGACCTCAAGAATCCCCGAACCCCGGTCCCCCGTCCGCTATTCCCTGACGAGCAGGATCGAGCAGGGCATCCGGCGGATCACGCTGTCCAGGCCCCGGCCGTAGAGGAAGTGCTCGAGACGTCCCTCCTCGTGGGCGGTCAGGATCACCAGGTCGATGCGCTCGCGCTCGATGACCCGCAGGATCTCCTCCTTCGGGTCGCCCTCTTCGACGAACTCCCGGATCGCCATGCCCTTCTTTTTTTCCGCCCTGACGATCTCGTCGAGTTCCGCCCTGACCCGCTCCATGTCCTTCTTGTACTCGTCCTCGTAGTGGATCGTGGGCAGGTTCCACCCCTTCTTGAAGGGATTCTCCACGACGTGGAGCACGGCAAGCTCGGCGCCGTACTTCTGGGCAAGGGAGACGCCGAAGCGCACCGCCTTGCGGCAGTAGCGCGTCAGCCTGCTCACGACGAGAATCCGGTTGATCCCTTCCATGGCCCGCCTCCTTTCCGGCCGAGCGCGGAGCCGCGCGGAAAGTCCCTTGTCTACCTGGCCACGGCCTTCTTCAGGGTCACGATCGCCCCCTGGTTGTCGCTCGTGGCCAGCACCACCCGGACGGGCGCCTTCTCCGAGCTCATGGTCCCGTAGAGTTGCCTGATGTTGATCCCCTTGGCCGCCAGCAGGCTCGTGACGCCCTTCAGGGCGCCCGGCTTGTTGTCGAGCTCCACCTGGATCTCCTCCCTCTCCTCGAGGTCCGTGAAGCCCTTCTGCCTGAGCAGGTCGCAGGCCCTGCGGGTGTCGTCGACGACCAGCATGACCCGGGCCTTGCCGGTTCCGGCCATCCCGTAGCCCGCAACGGCCTCGATGTTGATCCCCCGGTCCGCAAGGGCGTCGGCCATCCGGTTCAGCACGCCGACCTCGTCGTCCACGGTCACGTAGATCTGCTTCGTCAACGCCGCTTTCCTGATCATGTCAGCACCTCCTTGCCGAGTTACTCTGTTGCTTCGCCCGCTTGCCGCTGCGGCGCCCTCGTCGGACTTCCGCTCCGCATCGCGTGAGGGTTTCGGGCCGCCGCTTTCCGCGCGGCGGATCCCCGGGTCATATCGGCATGGGTCGGGTTGAGTGGTTTGCGGTCCGGCCGCACAACGGGTGAGAGGAGGAAAAACGCAGGGGGCGACGCGACATCGATCCCGCCTCCCTGATTTCTTGATAGGGCAAAAGAAACCGGATGTCAACGGCTATCTCGGCCCGTCGCGGCGGGGCCGGGAAGAAGGGTTGGAAAAAACCCGTTTTTCTGGTAACTACAGCCAAGGCGGACCGACGGGGACGCCGAGGCATCCCCCCGAAGAAAGGCACCAGGTGGCGTTGAACGTTTCGATCCTCTTCAGGCTGATCAGCAGTTATCTCCTGATCATCGTCGTCGTCCTGCTGTCCGGCCTGTACACCATCTGGAACCTCAGCGAGTTCAACCGGCTCCTCCGGGCCGTCACCTCCTACGACACCCGGATGATCCAGCTCTCGGAGGAATGCCAGGAGATCCTCTACAGCGCCAACGCGTCGGAGAAGAAGTACTTCGTCTCGGGAGACGAGACCTATCTGACGCAGTTCAAGGACATCGAGCGCACGCTCGCCGGCAAGCTGGCCGAGCTGGCCTCGCTGGCCGAGACGGAGAAAAAGCGCGCGCTCCTCGAGGGCATCCGCGCGACGCAGGGACGCTACGGAGCCCTGTTCGACGACATGGCGGCCCAGGCGGGCAGCCGGCGCGTCGCCGCAGACGAGATGGCCCGGTACCGGATCGAGCAGGACCTGATCGTCGCGGACACCGTGCAGAGCCTGCGCGACCTGACGAGGATCTCCTACGACGAGCGGGACGACAAGCTCCGGGAGATCGAGGCCAACTCGGTGCGCAACGCCGACGCGATCCTGATCTCGCTGGTCGTGGCGATGGTGCTGATGATCGCCGTCTCCGTGCTGAACACGCAGTCCATCAACGTCCCGATCTCCCGCCTCCGGGAGAAGACGAAGGCCGTCGCCCGGGGCGACTTCGGCGAGCCGCTGGCCATCGCGTCGCCCCCCGAGATCCGGGAGCTGGCCGATGCGTTCAACGCGATGTGCGACCGGCTCCGCGAGCTCGACCAGATGAAGATCGACTACATCAGCCACCTGTCCCACGAGCTCCGCACGCCCCTGACCGCCATCCGGGAGGCTTCGTGCATGCTCGAGGAGGGCCTGTTCCGGGAGAGGCCGGAGAAGCAGCGGGAGCTCCACACCCTCATCCGCGAGGACTGCGAGCGCCTGATCCGGTCCGTCACCCGGCTGCTCGACTTCTCCATGATGGAATCGGGGACCATGCCGCTGACGCTGCAGACGGCGCCCCTGGGGCCGCTGGTGGAGAGAAACCTGCAGCGGTTCTCCCCCGTCGCCCAGCGCAAGCGGATCGAGATGCACGTCGAGATCCCTCCGGATCTGCCGTCGATCCGGATGGACACCGAGAAGATCGAGGTGGTCATCGAGAACCTGCTGAGCAACGCCCTGAAGTTCACCCCCGACGGCGGGCGCATCACGATCTCCGCATGCCGCCGCCCGGACGCCGGGCTCGTCGAGGTGGCGGTTTCCGACACGGGACGCGGGATCCCCGAGTCGGGGCTGAAGGAAGTGTTCGAAAAGTTCAAGCGCGTCGACGACGGCAAGAGCGCCGTCCGCGGCACGGGGCTCGGGCTTGCCATCGTGAAGCACATCATCAAAGCCCACGGAGGTCGGGTATGGGCAGAAAGCGAAATCGGGAAGGGAAGCACCTTTACCTTTTCCTTGCCTGCCTGATCCTGATCGGCATCCCCGGGTGCTCGGGCATGCAGGGGCTGCTGGCCAAGCCGGACACCCTGCAGGCCGACCGGCAGCTGGCCGCGGGGAAGTTCGAGGCCGCCGAGCAGCAGTATCGCGAGATCACCCGGCTCTACCCGAGAGCGGCAGACGAGAGCCTCTTCAAGATCGGCATCATCCAGGCCCACCCCCGCAACCCGAAGAAGGACCACGGGAAGGCCCTGGAGACGTTCCGGCAGCTCGTCGCCGAGCATCCCCGGAGCGACTGGCGTCCCCCGGCTGAGGCCTTCATCGCCATCCTGGGCGATCTGGCGAGCCGGGAGAAGGAACTCGCAAGCCGGGAGAGGGAACTCGCCAACCGGGACCGGGGGGCGCCGGCCCTGAAGCGGCAGATCGACGCGCTCGAAAAGCAGGTCGACGCCCTGCAGAAGCAGATCGAGCAGATGAAGGAGATCGACCGGAGCCTGGAGGAGAAGCGGCGGACCATGCCGCCGCGCAAGTGAGGGGATAGCCGATGGAGCGGATCCTGATCGTCGACGACGACGTGAGCGTCCTGAAGGTGCTGCAGATGCGCCTGGAGTCGGAGAACTATGCCGTCACGGCGGTCCCCGACGCCCGCGAGGCGAAGAAGCGGCTCGGGGAGGAGACCTTCGACATCGCCCTGTTCGACCTGCGCCTGGCCGAGGGCAGCGGCATCGAGCTCATGAAGAGCCTCCGCGACATCGACCCCGAGCTGCCAGTGATCATCCTGACGGCCTACGGGACGATCGAGAGCGCCGTCGAGGCCATGAAGGAGGGGGCGTACAGCTACCTGACCAAGCCCTTCGACAACCGCGAGCTGCTCGTCCAGATCCGCAACGGGATCGAGAAGGCCCGCCTGTCCCGGGAGGTGAAGCGGCTCAGGCGCCTGACGCGGTCCGACCTGGAGGGACAGAACATCATCGGGCCCAGCGAGGCCATGAAGCGCGTCTTCGACGCCGTGGCCCTCGCCGCCGAGACGGATTCCAACGTCTTCATCAGCGGCGAGAGCGGCACGGGCAAGGGGATGGTGGCCCGGGCCCTGCACCGGCTGAGCAAGCGCAGGGACCACCCCTTCGTCGCCATCAACTGCGCGGCGATCCCCGCCAACCTGCTGGAGAGCGAGCTGTTCGGCTTCGAGAAAGGGGCCTTCACGGGCGCCGTGGCGAGCAAGAAGGGGCTCTTCGTCCAGGCCGACAAGGGCATCATCTTTCTCGACGAGATCTCCGAGATCCCCCTGCCGATGCAGGGAAAGCTCCTCAAGGCCATCGAGGAAAAGGAGTTCTACCCCCTGGGCTCGCACCGGACCGTGAAGGTCGACGTGCGGATCGTCTCGGCGTCGAACAAGGAGATCGCCCGGGAGGTCGAGTCGGGGGCGTTCCGCAGCGACCTGTTCTACCGGGTCCACGTCGTGCCGATCAAGGTGCCGCCCCTGCGGGAGCGCAAGGAAGACATCCCGGTGCTGGTGGAGCACTTCCTGGCCAAGGTGGCGGAAAAGCTCCAGAAGCCTCCCAAGAAGCTCGCCCCCGGCGCCCTGCAGAAGCTCATGCTCTATGCCTGGCCCGGCAACGTCCGGGAGCTCGAGAACATCATCGAGTGCGCCGTGGTCATGTCGACGGAAAACGTGATTTCCGAGGAGCTGATCCTCGTCCCGGGCCAGGCGGACGAGAAGCACGCCTTCAAGCCCCTGAAGGAGAGCAAGCAGGACTTCGAGCGCAACTACCTGGTCCAGCTCATGAAGATCAGCCGGGGCAACGTCAGCCGGGCCTCGAAGCTGGCCGGCAAGTACCGGGCCGACCTCTACGAGCTGCTGGAGAAATACCACATCAACCCGCTCGACTTCAGGAAAGGGTGACGGCGGAAGACCTCGCCCGGGCCCCCGGGGCGCCGCCCGGCATCGCCGGGCGCCTCGAAGGGAATCCCCTCCACCGGGAACCGCGGCCGGGGAAGGCGCCCGGCACGGAGGCGGCGACATGTCGAACGGAATCAAGACCTTTTGCAAAACCGGGGCCGGTGGTACGGCCCTTGCTCTACTGCACCCCCATCCACAGGCGCGGTGACGGCCGATGAGAATCCTGGTTGTAGACGATGACCCCTTCATGACGGAGATCCTGAAGCTCTACCTTGCGCGGGCGGGCTACGAGACGGATACGGCCGAAAACGGTCTCGAGGCGCTTCGCCTGCTCGAGAGCGGCCTGTACGACGTCGTCATCACCGACGCCGTCATGCCCGGGATGACGGGCTTCGAGCTGTGCGAGCGGATCAGGGCGAAATACCCGCACATCCGGGTCATCGGCATGACCGGGGCCGTCAACGTGAACGATTTCGGACAATCGGGCGCCCATGCCTGGTTCTACAAGCCCGTCCCCTTCCGAGAGCTGCACAAGGCCATCCAGCGGCTGTGCCAGGAGGACTCCCCCGCGGCGATGTAAGGCCCGGTGAAGGGGAAACCAGACGCTGCAAGCCACCGGGATCACGACTGATTCCATTCATCCGGGCCGTTCCATGTAGGCCATTCCCTTCAGCAAGAGCAGCCTCTCCCGACGCCGCCGCCCTCGCCGAAATCGCTAAAAAATCAGTAAAACAAGACACTTGGGACCTTTTCGTCCCCGATGGTATGCTCGTTGCCTATAGGCTCCTCGCAGGTGCTTCACCTGCCGGATGTCTCCGATCAGGACTGCGGGAGCTGCACATGCCCTACACGAAACGACACCCTTCAAGCATCCCCCCTCACACCTGGTTTTTTGTCTGTATCCTCTTGATTCTAGTCGTCTTTTCACAGCCGGCCCATGGGGCGGGCGTGACGCTGGCCTGGGACGCCAACCCGGAATCGACGGTGGCGGGCTACAGGGTCGGCTACGGGACATCGAGCGGGGCCTATGCCAGCACGGTCGATGTGGGCAACTGGACCAGCGTCAACATCACCGGCCTCGAAACGGGCCGGACGTATTACTTTGCCTGCAAGGCCTACGACTCGACGGGCAGGGAGAGCGCCTACTCCAGCGAGGTCTCCTACACCCCGCCCGCGGCGGCCTGCACCTATTCGATTGCGCCGGCCGGCCAGTCCTTCGGCCCCTCCGGGGGCACGGGCAGCGTGACCATCACCACCCAGGCGGGCTGTGCGTGGAGTGCCTCGAGCGGCGCCTCCTGGCTGACCCTCACGTCGGGCTCGAGCGGCACCGGGCCGGGGACGGCCGGTTATGCCGTCGCGGCCAACACGGCCTCCGCATCGCGGTCGGCAACCCTGACGATCGCCGGCAAGGCCTTCACGGTCAGCCAGCAGGCCGCCTCGGCGGGCGTGACGATAACCGCCACGGCCGGGACGGGCGGCTCCATCTCGCCCTCGGGCACGGTCACGGTGGCCTACGGGTCGAGCAAGACGTTCACCATGACGCCCCGCTGGTTCTACAAGATCTACGACGTGAAGGTGAACGGCGTCTCCGTGGGCGCCGTCAAGTCCTACACCTTCCCCGGCGTGAAGAGCAACCAGACGATCAGCGTGACGTTCAAGAGAAAGTAGCCGGCACGTCCCGATGGATCCCCCCGGGGAATTTTTCACGGCCCCCTCCATTCCCCGGGGGAATCCCCTTTCGGCGCCTTCGCCCGGCCGGACCGCCGTGACGGTCGGCCGGTGCGCACGAGGCCCGGGGGGACGGCAACGGCGGAGGGTTTACCCCATGAGCACGGCCGGAAGCGACTCATCCCCCGACACCGGGCGCATGCGGTCGGTCATCACCATCACCGCCGCCTCCGGGCACGGGGGCACCATCACGCCCGCGAACAGGCAGCCCGTCGGGTACGGCCTGAGCAAGATGTTCGTCATGCGGCCCTGGGCGGGCTACGCGATCCGCGACATCGAGGTCGACGGGGTCTCGATCGGTCCCGTGACCATGTACATGTTCACCAACCTGACGGAGGACCACACGATCCGCGCAACGTTCGAGAAAAAGAGGCCCGGGGCCGGGCCGGGTAAGGAGGATGCACCATGCTGTCGAGACTGAGAAATCCCCTGCTTGCCGCTGCCGTCTCCCTTTGCCTGACCGCCTTTCTGACCGCCCCCGCAACGGCGGCCATACTGGGGGGGCTCGCCTCGGCGCCCGATTCGGGCAGGCCCCGGGGAGAGGAACTCAAACGGATCCAGCGGGCCCTCGAGACCGAGATCGTGCGCTCGGGGCTCGAGGCCCACGGGCTGACGCCGGGCGAGGCCCTCGAGCGCCTGCAGGCGATCTCCGACGAACAGCTCCACCTCATGGCCCAGGCCTCGGACCGGGTCCTGGCCGGGGGCGACGGCGGCGGGGTGGTCGTCGCGGTGCTCCTGATCATCCTGCTGGTGCTGCTGATCCTCTACCTCCAGGGCAAGAAAGTCGTCATCCGTTGAGCGCCGCCGGGCCCGGCCTCCGGCCGCCCTCCGGGGGCACGTGTCTTGCACGGAATCGTTGATCCAATCCGTCCGGGGGTGGTCCACCGTGGGATTCTTCGATGCGCTCAGACAGAAAAAGCCCCGCCGGGGCATCAGCAGGGCGATTGCCATGGAAATGGCCGAGGACTGGTCGGGGGGCGACGGGATCGACATGGAGCATGCCGTCGTGATCCACGCCCGCGACCGGCGCAAGGGTCTCGCCGACCAGTACGCCTACATCTCGGGCCTGCACGGCCTGCGCAGCCGCGACTGGCTCATCGAGACCCAGGAGATCCTCCACGCCGGGGGGCGCACGTACGAGATTTTCGTCATCCGGACGAGCGACGGGGCCCGCCTGCGGTACTACTTCGACGTGACGAGCTTTCACCGCTAGACCGGCCGCCGCGGGCGACGATCGACGCCTCAGCGCACCCCGGGTTTCATCGGGAAATGCCAAATCCCCCTTTCCCCCCTTTCTTCATGGGCGGGGCGAGGGGGATTTTCTTTTCCCCTCACCCGACGGGCGCCGTCTTGCGCCCCACCCGAAGGGTTCGCAGGGTGTCGTTGAGAAGACCGATCTTGTGGGCCTTTCTCGGGAGGTTCCCCTCGGGGCCGGTGCGAAGCCTCTCCGTCCTGACCCGGCCGGCGAGGTCGGTGAACCGCACGACGATCTCGCACTCGGGATCGTAGGCGAGAACCATCTGCTGGACCCGCCGGTCCGGCCACCCGCCGAAGGGGTTGCAGGTGATCGCCGTGAATGCCGCCCCGCCCGGGTCGGCCTCGTCTCGCTCGATGCCGATGACGACGCGCCCGTATTTCCGGAAGCTCTCGTAGGCGACGGCCGCGAGGGCGTCCCACCGGCGAAGCTGATTCTTCACGAACGCCGGCACCTCCGGCGCCGTCTCGAGCCGGTCGCGGGAGTAGAAGACCGACGTCATCGCCTCGACCCGGTAGCGGATGCCCCACAATTCCCGGGGTGTGTGCAGAACGCAGTCGGCCCCGCAGGCGAGGACCTCTTCCCGGCGGCCCGGTTCGACCGGGGAGTGCGCGATGGCGACGACCGGGACGTTCCAGGCCGCCTTGAGGATGCGGACCAGCCCGGGAGCCGAGGCCGGCCCGATGGCGCCCTGCGGGGGCGGGGCCCCCTCGAGGCGCTCGAGCAGGAGGATCGCGAGGTGGACCCGGACGGCCTTCATCAGCGAGACGGCCGCGTGGGGGCCGACGGCCTCGTGGACCGTCAGCCGCCAGAACGTCTGCGGGTAGACCGCCTCCAGGAAGGCCCCGATCTCCGGCTCGACGGGACCGGGCCCGCTGCCGACGAGGATATGCACGGAAGGTCGCAGGAGGCCCTCTGCGGGCGGAATGGGTTGAACCATCGGCTCCCGGCTCGCCGGGCGGGGCGTATTTTCCGGCCCTGCCTCGCGGCGGGCCGGGCGGTTCCCGGCAGCACGTACCGGTTCCATCGGCAGAAAGCCCTCATTCCTTGAAGGGCAAGGCATCCCCCCGCCCGGCGCGGATCCTGAGGATTACCCTATCGTTTACCTCATGATCTACTCCTATTGTCTTTCCGCCGGTTTTCCCGCATCCTTCAGCCAGGGGTTCCCCGATCGGGCCCGACCGCTCCGCCCGGTGCACCAGCCCGGACGTCCCGGGGCCGGCAGGGGGACCCGGACGGTCGCGGCAGGCACGTCGAGGCGGTGGGCAACGGGTCAGCGGGTCCGTCACGCGGGACATCCGGATGCCGCCGGATGCGCGGCCGATCGGGCGGGCTTTTCAAGAAAGGAGGGCTTTGTCATGAAAAAGAAAACAGTCGGGAGAAAGGGCGGCGGCGGAATCGGCACGGCCTCAAAGGCCAGGGGGGGGCTTACGGGCGACCCC
>Ga0209506_1002159_pt1 | contig 18159 bp, 10 predicted proteins | sample AD_JPNHG2_MetaG_FD_184409 | JGI IMG/M metagenome (GOLD analysis project Ga0209506, IMG submission 184409) | Active sludge microbial communities of municipal wastewater-treating anaerobic digesters from Japan - AD_JPNHG2_MetaG (SPAdes) (version 2) | ecosystem: Engineered > Bioreactor > Anaerobic...
AGTCGAATCCGTTCCCACGAGCGGATTTACATAATCTGCATAAGAAAACGAAGACGGCTGTGTGGCATAACCCAGCGGTGACAGACAGCAGATAAAGAGCATCCATGCGGTCGCAACGTTCCATCTGCACTTCATAAAGGCCTCCCTGATTGTCCAATAGTTATTATTCAACACTGCATTTGCTTGTCTGCGGATTCGGATTGTATTGTATTCTGCAGCCGCCAGGCATTATTTCCCCCGGGGCAGATACGCAAGCCGCATAAATTCAATATCTTCCCGTTCATTGGCCGGCGGGGTGACATTGAAAAGATGTTTTTGAGCCATATCCCATGTCGATTTGTTAACCCACCGGTGATTTTCGGCATGTCCATCTGCAAATCCCAGCGGGCTGAAAGGGCTTGTTGTCCCGTGCCAGATGGCAAAGGGATCGGTCCAGTAAGGTGTCGTATAATTCATCAGCCACGATCCCATCAGCCAGCCGCGCCAATCCGCATTTTCCAAAAAAACGATGCGGCTTGAGGGACTTGATATTTCCGACAGTTTGAATACAGAGTGGTTGTCCCATCCGCTTGTAGCAGAAGGATTGTAGAGCAGGTATGTCTCTTTTGATGCTTCCCCATTCATCATGCCGGTAATAGAATAGCTGTTCCACCAAGAGCCATAGCCGGCGGTAGACCTGTCGGAAAACAGCAATGCACTTTTGTCAGCAGGGCAGTGATAGGCATCCACCGCTTCAAGGTAGGGGAATAAAAGCCCTTTTCGTATGCCGTTTTGTTCTTCTTGAACCGGCAGAACTGTATTGCTGAGGGCTTTTTCGCCGGTATAAACCCCGTTGCGGTCCTGCGGGGCTTCGACCCAAAAACAAGGAGACGCAAAAATCCGGCGGGGCACATGGCCGTTGACCAGTTTGCTGTCATGGTCCATTGCATAGGAATGCCACGATGTTGCCATGCTTCTCATATTCGACAGGCATACGACAGCAGCGGCCTGTTTTTTGACTTTTTTGAGTGCCGGAATAATGACCGAAAGCAGCAGAGCAATGATGGCAATGACTACCAGCAGCTCGATCAGCGTAAATGCTTTTTTGGAGTTCATCGGTATGACTCCTGTTCTTGAAGGTTATTGTAATTTTATTTCGCAGCCAAAGCCCAATAAGCTCGGGCTGCTGCTGCCGGATACAGCAGTTTCCATTGAGTCAGTGCTTCTGTATTGGTAGCATCCCATCGCTTGGAGTATCGGCCGTTGGGATCCCGCACATTCTGCCGAACATACAGCATACCGCGTTCGGCAAGGTTTTTCCAGTGTTTCTGGCCTGCTGCTTCAGACAGCTCAAGCCAGCCCTCGATAAGTGTAAAGGCAAACATCGACTCGCATCGAACAGCGCCGCTGGTCTCATCAAACCATTCTTTCTGGCAGGCCTTGGCTATTTGTTCGGCCTGTTCCAAACAATCGCCGGTCAGCTTATACAGCAGGACATAACAGCGAAGCGGCATAGCTGAATTATACGACCATTTCCGCCGTCCAATTCGTCCTGTTGAGGGGCGGATGCTGTCAAAATACAGGGAATCACTGTCTTTTAAATGCGCATCCAGCCATTTTAAAAGCTCTTTGGCGGTTTCAAGATACTGCTGCTGGCGGGTTGCCTCATAATAACGCAGACACGCATAAGCCGTTGGTGCAGCCGAGCAGGTGTTTTTGGTTTTGCGGCGTTCGCTGTCCCATGTCTCCTTCCACCAAATGCCGCCGTCGTTGGGATCTATTCCGCTTAAGCAAAAAGACAGTGTTTTTTCGGCCTGTTTGAGATACTCCGGTTTACCGGTGGCAGTCCAAGCATCCATCAGTCCCATTGCGATCCAGGCATTGTCGTCGTAATATCGCTCGATCCTGTTTCGAGGAGCCGGCAGGCAGTCATATCCGCCAATGCCCTTATCTTCCACCCAGTATCTGCTTAAATAGTCAATCAGTTCGGTTAAAGATTGTGCATGGAGTTGTTCGACTTGGGCGGCCTTGGCATAGGCCAGTAACAGAATGGCCGTTCCCCATGCATATGCCGGATTGGTCCGGCTCTGGTCTTCGTAATAGCCTGCCTGACCGGCAATCCGATGGTCCCGCTCAATGCAGGCAAGCGTTTCAGAACCCCATTTCATAAAATCGCGTACTTCATTCGATGCCCGGGCGCTGTTGATAAAAATCGATTCCGCAATAAGCCAAACCAGAAGGAATCGAATAAGCAGCTGTGATGCCATCATTTACTCCCTTTTGTACGTGTCCCTGCAAAATGTATTCGAGTCATCCAAGATCCTTGCGGGGTCAGTATGCTTATATCTGGCGAATACCAGTATATCCGCCTAATTGGCATTTCTTACATCTCAAATGTCTTGTTCTTGTAAACGATTGAGTGCACAACTGAATCGTATGGCGGCTGTTTTCACCTGATAAAATGGACGCATGATGGGCAAAAATGCTACTGCACAGAAAAACTTGTTTGCTGGCTCTTTCTGCCGGCATAGCCTGCCTTTCTTCCGTGATCCTTTTTAACCAGTTATTTATGAAAACTGCTTATTTATATTTTCACGGATGAGGCGGTTTTTGAAGGTTATTTTTTGCATTTTTTTTAGAAAAAGTCAAAATAAATGATATCTATAAAACAAATTCTATTAAAATCAGATGTAAATATTCGGGAAATAGTTAAATCAATATACTCATCGATGCAGCTTTAATAAAACATAATACAAGTAATATTGTGTTGGTATAGTCTGATATTGGTTTGTTGAGACTAAAAAACTTTTATTATTTTTCCTATTTTTTCCTTCCAATTTTTACACTGCATTTCAAGTAAATATTAGACGATAAATTGTAAACATAGAAAAAGATGATGACAAATTCCTCTCAACATGCACGTTTCCTGCGGATGTATGCCAGCATACAAACTAAACTGTATGCATTCATTTTGTCCGTTGTCCACAATAAGAGTGATGCCGATGAATTGTATCAGGAAACCAGTGTTGTTTTATGGGAAAAATTCAGCCAATATCGGGAGGAATGCTCCTTTGCCGCTTGGGCTATAGGAATTGCCAAGAATAAGGTTATGCAATACCTGCGGGAAAACAAAAAGGCAAAAATGGTATTTACGGAGGATATATACCAGAATATATCAGATGTAACAGAAAAAGCGTCAGATGATATTCAGTTCCGCATAGCCGCATTAAAAATATGTCTGGAGCGGCTGAAAGTATCTGATCGAAAGCTGATAGCATTCCGATTTCATAAAAATATTACAGTCAAAATGCTCTCCCAGCTGACAGGACGTTCAACGGACTCGCTGTATAAAACTATCTCCCGAATAATGTATATGCTTAAAGCATGTATTGAACGAACAATGGTACTCCAGCAGTATGAATGACGGCAAGACAAATCCAGTCAAGATTTACCATCTGCTTCTGCGTCTGGTGGAAGGGGACATCAACGATGCCGGGCTTGCTGAGCTGAAAGCGTGGTTTCAGCAGGAGCAAGCCATTCCGATCTATTGGGAGTTTATCAAAAACTATACGGCCGTTAAGCTGTATGAGGAGACTTCCGCAGAATCCTTCGGGCAGATGGATTTGCTTGACAATTCAATGGATATGGATTTATGGCTGGCTTTGGCCGATGATGAAAAGAACGCACCGGAAGTACATCTCCCTGCTTGTCCGCAAAAGCCAGTCAGGCAGTGGGAAAAACCTGCCGCCGTCCCCAAGGTGACAGCCGGAAGCAGCAAACTTTCCATGTTTAGTCTGATTGCCTCCTTGGCTGCAATTCTATTTCTTGTTGTGTATGCCTATTTTGTCCCCAAAGCGAGCCGAGGTTTTGAAGTGGCTACATTGGCTGACAGCATCAATGCCAAATGGGCTGATGATGCTTCTATGAAGCCCGGAACACGGCTTGTTACCGGACAGGCAAAATCCTTATTGCGGGGCGGTCTGGCAAAACTGGTATTTGACAACAATGCTGTTGTAACCATTGAAGGCCCAGCCGAATTCGAGATTATTTCCGAAGACCGGATCAAACTCCAGTACGGCCGGCTTTATTCTATTGTCCCGCAGGAAGCACTGGGCTTTTCTGTAACTACGCCCAATGCGATGGTTATCGACTTAGGTACCCAATTCGGTGTTCAGGTGGATTTTCAGGGTACAACCGAACTCCATGTCAGCCAAGGCAAAACCCAATTAATAGCCGGAGAAAACAAAAACAAGGTTAAGTTTGAAATTTTTGAGGGTTCAGCACGCAAAATCTCGGGTATTTCGTCTGATATTACAGATATTCCCTGCAATAATTTCATCTTTGTTCGTCAGATTAATTCCCAGACCAATCTAATTTGGCGAGGTCAGCCGTCAATCAGTTTGGCAGATATTACAGGCGGGGGAAATGGGCTTGGAACCGGCCGACTGGGTGTCGGCATACATCCTCTAACCGGTGAAATCGGCGATATTGTTGCCGAGGATCGTATGGGTGAAGGGAAATATATAACCGTTCCCCAAAACCGTTATATCGACGGTGTTTTTGTCCCCAACGGACAATTTTCCCCTGTAGTAGTAAGTTCCAAAGGGCATATTTTTACCGAGTGCCCAGTGACCAATAATATTTTCTATATGGAGATTATAAACAGCAAACTAACCGACCCTGCTGTCCCGATGCTGTGGAAAGAAGCAGCACCCGGCAGCGGCATATACGGCTCCAATACCTGCCCAAGCATCTTCATGCATGCAAATTTAGGGATTACATATAATCTGGATGCAATTCGTTCTGATTTTAATGGTGCTGAAATTACCCGTTTTACCGCTGAAGCGGGCCTGTCTCCCAGTGCAACGCGTAAGGGAAATGTGGATGTCTGGGTGCTGGTTGACGGTAATGTGCGGTATTGTCAGAAAAATATTACCGAAAAAGGGAAATCTTATCCCATCGAGATTGACATCAAGAAAACGGACCGCTTTTTGACATTAATTACAACCGATGGCGGAGATATAGATTATCCGGAACCGGCAAGACGGGCCACAGATTCGGACTGGGCACTGTTTGCCAATCCGGAATTGGTTCTTACGACTGGACAAGTTCATTAAATCGAGAAAATGGGTAAATTGGAAAACACTTGTGATATAATGGTATGTATGAAAGACTTCGTTCAGACAAAAGAGAACTGCATAAAAGAGGGATGACAGATATTATGCAGAAAGAAAGGAGGTTGGCAGAATTAGACAAAATACCCAAATATGAAAGCTGCAGAAAAACGGTATCCTATGGATGGCAGAAGAGGAAAAGGATTTTAAAGAAGTGTGTTTTGTGTAAACTTTAACTTTTTTGGAGGTAAGGAAAGATGAAGAAGTATGTTGTGATGTTGGCAGTGGCAGCGGTGGTGAGTGCAATGACAGCACATGCAGCAACAGTGGCTTACTGGCGGTTTGAGGAAGGTCCGGCCAATGCGAATGTGCCGCATCCGGTAGATAACGGCGTATTCTATCCGGGTGTAGCAGACAGCTCGGGCAACGGGTATGCCTTGTCGGTCTGGGCCGAGGGCTGGGCTGGCTATGCCTACAAGACGGATGTAGCCGGACCGGTTATCAGCGGACAGGCCAACAATTTCAGCGTCAAGAACACCGGCGGCTATCCGGCGATGTTCACCGAGCCGGGTGCCGGCATTCAGTCCATTGAGCCGGCAGCTTTTACGATTGAGGCCACCTTCAAGCTGGAAAACGGCGGCTACAAGACCATCGTCGGGCGTGATTCCCGGGGTACGGCGACGATTAATTCTGATTTGGCGGCCCTGTATTTTCAGGCGGTTCCGAACAATGGTCTGGCCATTAAGTTCTGCGATGTCTCGGGCTACTGGCACGAGGCGATTGCACCGGCCAATTCTTACATTGGTTTTGACTGGCCGACCAATCCGGATGGTCTGAATACGCCGTGGTACAGCATGGCGGCCGTCAGTGACGGTTCAACCCTGTCGCTGTATCTTCGCAATGTGACCGAAGGTCAGGCTTGGCAGCTGATAGCCCAGACGGATATGACGCAGTCGGGCAGCCCGAACACGGCGCTGACAAAAGGCCTTGGCAGCGGTGGGGATTGGGTGGCCGGCACGTGGTCGGTAGGACGGGGCCTGTATGCCGGCGGGCACGGCGACCGTGCCTACGGATTTATTGATGAAGTCCGCATTTCCGATGCTGCGTTGAGCGTGGACCAATTCCTGATGGTTGTGCCGGAACCGGCAACGCTGCTGCTGCTGGGTATGGGGTCGCTTCTTGCGATTCGCAGAAAGCAGTAATTGATGAGTAAAAAGGGAACCGGAGTAGGATATGTGTCCTACTCCGATGCTCCCTGCTACACATTGGTTTTTCAGGAGACAGACTATGAAAAAAATGATGTTTTTTCTAACACTCTTGAGTGTTATAGGTTCCTCCGCAATGGCGGCGACGGTGGCTTACTGGCGGTTTGAGCAAGGCCCCGCGTACACGAATGTCACCCACAATGCAGCCGCCGGTGTTTACAGCCCAGACATTCCCGATGTATCCGGTAACGGCAATCATTTGGCAGTCTGGAGCAGCAGCCAATGGCAGTATCGCGCGAATGTTCCTTATGATACTGTCCCTTGGACTGGTGCCCCCAACAATTTCAGCGTCAAGAACATCACGGGTACTCCTACTATGTGGACAACGACGCTGCAGAACTGGGAGCCGGCTCAGTGGACTATCGAAGTGACCTTCAAGGCGGAAGCAGGCGGCTGGAAAACGCTTGTCGGCCGCGATTCGCAGGGAGCACTGACGCAGGGTACGGAACTCAATCCGGCGTTGGCGGGTTTGTATCTACAGACGACCGACAATCCCCCGATGGGCCTTGCCATTAAGTTTATTGACAGAGCTGGATACTGGCATTCAGCCGAACTCGGCAATGCCTATATCGGCTTTAATTATGGAAGCGATCCGGACGGCAACACTGCTCCGTGGTACACAATTGCGGCAACCAGCGATGGCCGGTATCTGCGATTGTACCGCTTCAGTCATGCTACGCCTGAGAAAGGGTATGAATTGATTGCGGAAACGGATATGACCGTCGTTAACCCGGGCAGTACTGACACGGCTCTGGATGGCGGAGCCGGCGGCGGCAGCGACTGGCAAGCAGGCAATATTACGGTCGGACGCGGCATGTACAACGGTGTTCACACAGACCGTTTCTATGGGTATATCGACGAAGTGCGGATTTCTGACAGGGCTTTGAGACCTGAAGAATTCCTGCTGTCAGAACCTTTTGTTAAACCGGTATATCCTGCTCAGGACGAATATCTGATGTCAACCGGTGCCATAGCGTATTCGTGGCAGAACAATATTCCGGAAGGAAAGACATTCGGCTCCTACACCATCTATATTGCTGACAATCCCGCTGATCTGGCCACGTCTGTGCCCGCGGCCTATCTGCATAAAGGGACGGTTACTGATGAGCAAGACACAACCTATGAAGGTTATGCCGGCACGTATGCCTATGGCCAAGATTATTACTGGCGTCTTGACCTGACGCTACTGGAGCCCAATTATCTGCCGGATCCGAACAATCCGGTATATAACATTCCTATTGTGTATGAAGGATGGCCTGTTCGGTTCTTCGGCCCGAGGGCTTGTCCGGGATTGACCATCAGCGGCAATGTGGCAATTCTGCCGGACCCGATTGACCACAGCTATGCCCCGACGGATGCCGTTTTTACCGTAACAATTAACCGCGGTACAATCAATAATTCGGCGATTGCTTGGTACAAAGTCAACGGCGCACAGGACGATCTGACTTCACCCGATCCGCTGGACCCGGCTGATATCCAGATTTCGAATGTTCCGGGCGTAACCGAAATTACTTATAATCCTGATTTGCCGACCGCTACGCAGACAACGCTGCGGATTGTTGCGGCAGATCCGGCTGACAACGGCCGGTATTATGCCCGTGTACGTCTGGCGGATCCGCTGGGCGGACCGACCGGCTGTGAAGCCAATTCGCCGGCGGCAGAACTGTTTGTCCGTGACGACACCTATGCTGCGACCAATTATCTGGTCCATCGCTACGGATTTGCCGGCGATGCTTCCGATTCTATCGGTGGGGCGCATGGAACAATTGCGGATGTCAATGAGCCGAATCATTCGTTTGCAGACGGCCAATTAATCCTTAGCAATCCGGGACTCAACAGCAGACCCACCCGTCCGTCAACCGATCCGCTCTATCCGAACCTGCAGGAACTTCTGCCGCAGCAGGGGGCTTATGTGGACCTGCCCAACGGCATGATTTCAGCGCTGGGCAAGACCGCGACCTTTATGATATGGTTTACCTACAAGAGTGCCGATACCGGCGACTGGCCGCGGCTGTTTGATTTCGGTACGTCAACCGGCGGCGAAGGATTCTCCACCGGCGGCGACGGTGTTCAGTGGCTCAACGGCGTGCCGTATCTGGATACGGCGGCCGAAGATACGCAGGAATACATTATGCTCTGTCCCAAGAGAGGCTCCGGCCCCGGCTGGCGGTATGAATCACTGGTTCGTCCGCCGGACAACGGCGTCATTATTGATCCGGCAGACAACTCCGCAATTGCCGGCGGCAACGAGGCCTGCATCGCCTGCGTCTTCGACGGCGTCAATCGTGTGATGACCCTTTATGTTAATGGTGTTCAGGTCGGTCAGAATACGAATTTGACCCATGATCTGGCGAACATCAATGATGTGAATAACTGGCTGGGCCGTTCGCAGTGGCCGGATGCTATGTTTACGGGCAAGATTAACGAGTTCCGTATTTACAACATCCCGCTGACCAAGCACTGGATTAAAGCGTACTATGAGCAGGGACCGGATGATTATACAACCGTGCCCAATCCGTGCATTCAGGATGCCCCCAATCCGATGGATTTCAACGCCGACTGTTTTGTTGATTTCTCGGACTTTGTGGTCTTTGCTGCACAGTGGCTCGATTGCGATCGCCTCAATGGGTGCAATCAGTAGTCAGTTGTACCAATTCTGGAAGACCCGCTGACGGCGGGTCTTCCTTTTTTGGGAATATCACATTACATATGAGCGAGTAATACAAAAAGGGGGTTGTCCCTGAACAGAACAGCCCCTTTCTTTTAGCATCCGGCAGGCATGGGGTGGATTTTCAGCAGAAAAGCGCAAACGCGTGCCTGGTTATGAGGAAGAAATGAAAAACAGAAGTGTTTTGCTGTCTTTATTATTTCTTATCAGTGTTATTTGGCCGACGTCCGAGTGTGCCGCTTGGGGGGCTGTTGTGGCGTACTGGAGGTTTGAAGAAGGACCTCCCGGTGATGGGGTGCCGCACGGCGCGTCTGTCGGAGTCTGGAGTCCGGATATTCTGGATTATTCCGGAAACGGCAATCACCTGTCTGTGTGGTCAACGGGCGGATATGCAGGATATGCCTGGACATCGGATGTACCTAAACCAGCAATTCCGACAACAGGCCAGTCGAATACCCTGAGTGTCAAAAACACCGGCGCCTATCCCGGTATGTGGACTCAAACGGGTTCCGGCATAAGCACAATGTCCCCGTCGGCATTTACGATTGAAGCGTCGTTTAAGCTGGAAAACGGGGACTATCGCACGATTGTCGGACGCGACAGTTACGGCACTGCCTCCGTTAATGCCAATTTAGCCGCCCTCTATTTTCAGGCCCTGCCCAACAACGCTTTGGCAATTAAATTCTGTGATGTATCGGGCTTCTGGCATCAGGCGGTCTCGGCGGAAGGAATATTTCAGAGCTTTGACTACAGCACCAATCCCAGCGGTGAAGGCGTTCCATGGTACAGCATGGCAGCCGTCAGTGACGGTTCCACTCTGTCGCTTTACCTGCTGGAACATGGCCGGGATACCGGCTATCAGTTAATTGCGCGTACAGATATGACCCTTTCCGGAAGCCCCAGCACGGTCTTGACTGCCGGAGCCGGCGACGGCAGCGACTGGGATGCGGGCAATTGGTCTGTCGGACGCGGCCTTTATAACCGTGCGCATACAGACCGTGCCTATGGATTTATTGATGAAGTACGAATCTGCAACAGGGCTCTGCAGCCATCGGAATTTCTGTTTTATGAGCATGTTCCGCAAGGCCTTGTTATATCGCCCCAAAATCTGACTCTCAGCGAACAGGATGCCGGGCAGGGGGATCTGTTCTTTTCGCTGGAATATCCGCCCGCCGGCACAGTAGTGCTTGAAATTTCGGAGTTGTACGGCCGCGGGCAGATTATCCTCGATAAAACAATGTTGACATTTACGCCGGCCGACTGGAATATCCCGCAGGCCGTTCGCATCACAGCGGTGGACGATGCCGATGTAGAAAATGCCGAGCATCCGGTGCTGCTGTCGGTTGTTGTTTCAAGTTCACAGGATCCGTTGTACGACGGCTTGGAGGTAGAGCCGGTTAGGATCACAGTGGCGGATAACGAATGCGGCGCTTGGGGCTATGCCCCCGGTGATTACAACCGGGATTGCATCGTAAATCTCTATGATTTTGTTACATTTGCCCGATATTGGATGGATTGCTCCGATCCCGAGCGGATAGGATGTACCAACTTTTATCCATAAAATTATCAATAACAGCGGCTGTTATGTGTAGTCAAAGGATTCCAGCGATGAATAAAATGAATCAAGGGAGGGGAGTTTTACTAATTGTTTTGGCGTTGGGTTTTGCCGGTCCGCTTTTTGCTTGGACGCTTCAGCAGGCGCCGGTTATGACGCAATGGGCATATCAGGTAAATCCCGCTGAGCCGCTGCCGGAATATCCACGGCCGCAGATGGTGCGTCCGGAGTGGATGAATCTGAACGGCATCTGGCAGTTCCAGCCGGGCACTGCTGGCGATACGGTTCCGGTCGGTCAAGTCCTTTCCCAAGATATACTCGTTCCTTTTCCGGTCGAGTCGGCAATTTCCGGCATCATGCAGCATTATGACCGGCTGTGGTACCGGCGGCTGTTTGAAATCCCGTCTCGCTGGAACGGCCAGCGCATTCTGCTCCATTTTGGAGCGGTGGACTGGGAAACCGAGGTTTATATAAACGGCAGCAGTGTAGGCATACACAAAGGCGGCTACGATGCCTTTTCCTTTGACATCACGCCTTTTCTGCTGCCGGCTGGCCAGCAGGAGTTGATTGTACGCGTGTACGACCCAACGGACAACGGCGGCTACCCGCGGGGCAAGCAGACGCTTTCTCCCGGCGGTATTATGTATACTCCTACGACCGGCATCTGGCAGACGGTCTGGCTGGAGCCGGTGCCGCAGATTTCGCTTACGGAACTGAAGCTGATTCCGGATGTTGACCATAAATTACTCAACATCACAGGATGGGTTTCCCAACCCGCTGCCAATCTGACAATTCAGGCAACGGCATATGATAATGGCGTTCCGGCCGGAACTGTCAGCGGTGCTGTGGGGGACCAGCTGCAGCTGGTGATGCATAATCCCAAACTGTGGTCGCCGGAAACTCCTTTTCTGTATGATTTAAAGGTTGTTTTGAAGCAGGGTTCGACGGTGATTGACCAAGTTGACAGTTATTTTGGCATGCGCAAGATTGCCTTGGGGACTGTGGACGGCGTTGTGAAAATGCTGCTCAACGATACGTTTGTGTTTCAGATGGGTCCGCTGGATCAGGGTTTTTGGCCGGATGGGATTTATACCGCTCCCACCGATGCAGCGCTCCGATGGGACTTGGAGCAGACCAAAGCGCTTGGATTCAATATGACCCGCAAGCACATCAAAGTTGAACCGGCACGCTGGTATTACTGGGCTGACAAGCTGGGCCTTCTGGTCTGGCAGGATATGCCCAGTGTCAATTCCTATACCAGCAATCCTCAGCCGATTGATAAAGCGCAATTTAAGACCGAATTAACGCAGATGGTTCGCCAGCACTGGAACAGCCCGGCGGTGATTATGTGGGTGATTTTCAATGAAAGTCAGGGCCAGCACGACACAGCGCCGCTGTGTGCAATGGTCAAGGCGATGGATCCCAGCCGGCTTGTCAATCAGGCCAGCGGCGGCAGCCATTACGGGGCCGGGGATGTTCTGGATATCCACAATTATCCCCCGCCGTCTTATCCTGTCAGCTCGACACAGGCCAGAGTATGCGGCGAATACGGCGGCATCGGAATGCGGATTTCCGGCCATATGTGGAATCCGAATTCGTGGGGTTATACAATGGTAAACTCTGCCGAAGAGCTGGCGTCAGTGTACGATTCCTATTCCCAGCAGTTGATTTCCTTTAAGCAAAATCAGGGTCTCAGTGCCGCAGTCTATACCCAGATTACAGACGTCGAGATTGAGATTAACGGATTGATTACTTATGACCGTGCGGTTGTTAAAGCCGATGCCGGCCAGATTCGGCTGTCGAATTTAATGTATGCCCGGACCTATCAGGATGTGCTGCCGACATCCCAACAAACCCCGCAGCTCTGGCGCTACACGACCAGCACCCCGCCGTCCAATTGGTCTGCCCCGTCGTTTCATGATGCATCGTGGACCGAAGGTCCCGGCGGTTTCGGCACAGCCGGCACGCCGGGAGCGGTTATTGGAACTGTCTGGAATACTTCCGATATCTGGCTTCGCCGGATGTTTAATCCCGGTCCGTTGACGCCGGCAGATTTGGACCGTCTGGTCTGGCGGATTCATCATGATGAAGATGCCGAGGTCTATATCAACGGCGCACTGGCTCTTGCAACAACGGGTTATACAACCAGCTATATCCCCTTGCCTGCCGCTGCGGAGGCCAAGGCCGCGCTGGTGCCGAACGCCGATAATGTCATTGCAGTCCATTGCCGTCAGACAATCGGCGGCCAGTTTATCGATGTCGGATTGGCACTGGAAACGATTCATGCTTCCTCCGGTGCCTGCGGACAGTGGGGCTATGCGCCGGCGGATCTGAATTATGATTGTGCTGTTGACATCGAAGATTTGGCTCTCTTTATCGCTGATTGGTGGACCTGTTCACTGCCCGGCCGGCTGGAGTGCATCAATTATTTACTGCCGTAGCAGATAAAACAGTACTTACACTATTATTACTGCAAGCAAAGGAATGTTGCCAATGGTCAAGAACGGAAAGCATGTAGAAACAATGGAAATCGCCCTTCGTATCATCAAGCCCGGCAGACAGCAGCTCATTGGATTGCTGATGCTGTGCCTTTTGCCTTTGCCGGCACAATCGGCTTGGATGCCTGCGGTTCGACCGCCTGCGGTTCCTCTGGTGGCCTGTGATCCGTATTTCAGCATCTGGTCCTGTGCGGATGAGCTGACGGCGGATACAACACGCCATTGGACCGGAAAACCGCATCCGCTGACATCACTGATTCGCATTGACGGCAGAACCTATCGGCTGATGGGAAACAAACCCGAAGGATTGCCCGCACTGCGGCAAACATCGGTAACCGTGCTGCCGACACGGACTGTTTATGCATTTGAAGGCGAAGGGCTGTCTGTGATAATGACATTTCTCCAGCCCGCTCTGCCCGATGACATCGACCTGTTGAGCCGGCCGATAACCTGTCTGACTTGGCAGTGTGCTTCAGCCGATGGGAAGGCCCATGAGGTCGCTGTCTACTTTGATGCCGGGATGGAACTTGTAGTCAATGATCCATCACAGGCTGTGGTCTGGTTTGAAGAAAATAGCCCTGATATGGTTGTCCTCAAAGCCGGCTCCAAAGATCAGAATATACTCGGACGGAAAGGAGACGATGTCCGTATCGACTGGGGATATTTTTATCTGGCTGCCGCAAAAAGTGACCATCCGGTCGGTGCAATCGCTTCGCCGGATGTCTGCCGGCAGTCATTTGCCCAGCAGGGACGCCTCACGCAGGCTATCGACAGTCAGCTGCCGCGGGAAGTCCGCGATAACAGCCCTGTAATGGCAATGCAGTTTGATCTCGGCAGAATCGCTGCGGTCCCGAAGACCTGCCGGGTAATTTTGTCTTACGATGATATGCAGTCGATCCTGTATTTCGGCCGCCGGCTCGAGGCCTTCTGGAAAAGAGATGGCAAGCAGATTGCTCAGATCATCAAAGAGACTGCGGAGAATTATTCTGCCTTAGCGCGGCGATGTGAGCAATTCGATCAGGAGCTGCTGAAGGATTTGGAGCAAACCGGCGGCCCGGATTATCAGATCATCGGGGCTTTGGCTTATCGGCAGGCCCTCGGCGCCAACAAGATTGTTGCCGATAAAAACAAGATGCCTCTGATGTTCAGCAAGGAATGCTTCAGCAACGGCTGCATAGGAACGGTTGATGTTTTTTATCCGTTTGCGCCGCAGGTTTTGCTGCTCAATCCAACCTTAGCCAAAGCATCATTTGTGCCGATTCTTGAATACGGGCGTTCCCAGCGATGGAAATTCCCGTTTGCCCCCCACGACATCGGCACTTATCCTCACGCAATGGGACAGGTTTACGGCGGCGGCGAGAGGTCAGAAGAAAATCAGATGCCTGTGGAAGAATGCGGCAATATGATTCTTCTGGTGGCGGCTGTAGCGGAGGCGGAAGATGACATTGCCTTTGCCAAACAGTACTGGGATGTTCTTACTACTTGGGCCGAATACCTTAAAAGCAAGGGATTGGACCCCGAGAATCAGTTGTGCACGGATGATTTTGCCGGACATTTGGCCCATAATGTAAATCTGTCGGTCAAGGCTGTTGTCGCCTTGGGGGCGTACGCCAAATTGGCCGAGAAAATGGGCGACCCCCAAACCGCCGCAGCATATCGAAGCACCGCCGAACAATATGTACAGGACTGGATGCGAATGGCCGACGACGGCGACCATTACCGGCTGGCTTTCGACAGGTCCGGCACATGGAGCCAGAAATACAATCTGGTCTGGGACCGTATTCTCGGATTAAACCTTTTCCCGCCTGCAGTAGCGCAGAAGGAAATGGAGTTCTATAAAAGAATTCAAAAGCCCTATGGACTGCCGCTGGATAACCGCAGCGATTATACAAAGCTGGACTGGATTGTCTGGACAGCATCCATAACCGGCAGGCAGGACGATTTTGAAGCTTTGATTGCTCCGGTTGTGAAGTTTATCAATGAAACACCCGACAGGATTCCTCTGACCGACTGGTATTGGACGCATAATGCCAAACATCGGGGTTTTCAGGCACGCCCCGTCGTCGGAGGAGTATTTATCCGCCTGATGGATAACCGTCAGATTTGGGAAAAATGGGTCAGCAGAGCCGATTCAATCAGAGGCACATGGGCTCCCTTGCCCAAACCGCCGCAGATTATCGATGTGGTTCCTGTTTCGCTGGAAAACGGCTATCGTTGGCGATATACCTTTTCACAGCCCGATGATAACTGGTATAAACCCGAGTTTGATGCTGCATCTGCCGGCTGGAAGGAGGGGGCTGCCGGTTTCGGCACTCCCCAGACCCCGAGCACCGAAGTACGGACACGATGGAATACATCAGACATCTGGATCCGGCGGCAATTTACACTTGAACAAGATGCACTGGACAATCTTTGTCTGATGATTCACCACGATGAAGATGCTCAAATTTATATCAATGGCACTTTGGCGGCTGTTCTTACAGGATATACAACAGGTTATCAGCCGTATCCGCTGACAGACCAAGCCCGCAGTGCGCTGAAAACGGGTCTTAATACAATTGCAATCCATTGCCGACAAACCGGAGGCGGCCAATATATAGATGCCGGCTTTGTAAAAGTTATCCCCCAAGAATAGGTCTATGGCGAAATCATTTTTTTTAGTCAGACCGCTGACTTCGGAAACAGACCGGCAGGGGTTAGTTGGTTCAATATCAAGATGAGGATTGCTTACGCTGTTATTTGGCAGTAAAGTTTTATAATAGCAGGAAATCATAGGAAAATCGACAAAGAATGGAGGCGTTTATGGAAGCAAAAACGCAAGTCTTGTTTTTATTGTTGTCCTGTTCCCTTTTTGCTGCAGCATGGCAGCCGGCTCAAGCACCCCTGATGACACAATGGGCCGAGGATGTTACACCGAACAATGTCTGGCCGGAATATCCGCGGCCCCACATGGTCCGCCAGAATTGGCAAAACCTTAATGGATTGTGGGATTATGCCGTTGTTTCCCAAGATGCCCCCAAGCCCGATAGTTGGGATGGCAAAATCTTGGTTCCCTTTTGCATCGAATCAGCCCTTAGCGGCGTAATGAAAAAAGTTCAGCCCAGTCAGTCGCTGTGGTACCGCAGAACATTTCAGTCCTCACTGGATAAAAGCAGCAAACGTCTCCTTCTGCACTTCGGCGCTGTGGATTGGCAGGCGGCAGTTTGGGTCAATGGCAAGCAAGTCGGCCGTCATACCGGCGGATATGATCCTTTTACATTTGATATTACCGATGCCGTTGTGGACGGGCAAAACGAATTGGTTGTCAGGGTTTGGGATCCGACAGATACCGGCAGCCAGCCAAAGGGCAAACAGGTTCTAAGGCCGGGCGGAATTATGTACACCGCGGTTACAGGCATCTGGCAGACGGTCTGGCTGGAGACGGTTCCGTCTTTGTATATCCAGTCGCTTAAAATTGTCCCCGATGTCGACCGCAGTGTTGTGCAGATTACAGTTTCAGCTTCGAATACGGCAGAGGCAGCCATTACAGTTAAGGACAACGGCAGAACAGCCGCTCAAGCCCAAGGCAAAACCGGTCAGCCCATCGAAGTCAAGCTCGAAGCTTGCAAGCTTTGGAGTCCCGATTCCCCTCATCTCTATGACTTGGAAATATCGCTGATGGATGCTTCGGGTGCGGCCGACCGCGTCAGCAGTTATTTCGGAATGCGCAAAATCGAAGTCAAAAAGGATGAAAATGGAATCAATCGTCTGTTCTTAAATAACAAGGTCCTCTTTCAGTATGGACCTCTGGATCAGGGCTGGTGGCCGGATGGCCTTTATACACCTGCTTCGCAGGCGGCCATGGAATATGACATCGTGATGACCAAAAAGTTCGGGATGAATATGGCCCGCAAACACGTCAAGTATGAGTGTGCCCGCTGGTATTACTTATGCGACAAACTGGGTTTGCTGGTCTGGCAGGACATGCCCTCCGGCGATACCGGCAGGGATGAGGAAAGCAAATCCAACTTCCGCACAGAATTGAAGGCGATGGTTGATGCCCTGCATAATTTCCCCTGTATTGTAATGTGGATACCGTTCAACGAAGGCTGGGGCCAGCATGACACAGAAGAAATTGTCCAATGGATGCAGAATTACGATCCCACGCGTCCGATCAATGAGGCCAGCGGCTGGCATGACAGAGGCAGCGGCGATGTGTCTGATATGCACAACTACCCCGGCCCCGGGGTGCGGCCGGCGGAAGACAAACGCGTCTGTGTCTTGGGCGAGTTTGGCGGTTTGGGGCTTCCCATCGAAGGGCATCTCTGGCAGCCGGACCGAAACTGGGGCTATGTATCCTATAAAAATACAGAGGAGTTGACCGATGCATATGTGGGACTTCTGACAGCTATGCGTCCGCTGATTGCGCAGGGATTGTCGGCAGCGGTTTACACCCAGACCTCGGATGTGGAGATCGAGATAAACGGCCTGATGACATACGACCGCAAAGTTGTCAAAATGGATCTTGGCAGGTGCGCCGAAGCAGCTGCTAAATTGTACCGCCGGCCGCCTGCTGTCAAGACATTGGTTGAAACCAGTCAGCAGCAGCGGCAGACATGGCGCTATACCACTCAGAGCCCCTCAAACAATTGGGTGGAGACGGCATTTGATGATACATCTTGGAGAACGGGCCGCGGCGGCTTTGGAACATCCGGTACACCCGGCGCTGTTGTGGGAACAGTCTGGAATACCTCTGACATCTGGATGCGGCGAACATTTGAACTGGATACAGTTCCTGCACAAGGGGATCTGCTGCTGGTGATTCATCACGATGAAGATGCACAAGTGTATCTGAATGGAAAGCAGATCAAGACATTGTCCGGATACATCACAAATTATACATTTGCCCCCCTTTCTCCCGATGCACTCAAATTGCTGAAAACCGGCGTCAATACGCTGGCTGTCCATTGCCGTCAGACCAGCGGAGGACAGTATATCGATGTAGGACTGTCGCTTCTGCTGGATTAGCCCCAAACAAGCGGCGACCGCTGCGTTTGCCCGCTGAGCAGCCGCAGGCATGTTCGATATACAAATACTATCT
>Ga0209506_1002162_pt1 | contig 18143 bp, 2 predicted proteins | sample AD_JPNHG2_MetaG_FD_184409 | JGI IMG/M metagenome (GOLD analysis project Ga0209506, IMG submission 184409) | Active sludge microbial communities of municipal wastewater-treating anaerobic digesters from Japan - AD_JPNHG2_MetaG (SPAdes) (version 2) | ecosystem: Engineered > Bioreactor > Anaerobic >...
TATAAAGGGAAGGCATTACCGGACTATACACAAAATAATCATAATGGATATTCGGTTTGCCCAGAATAATCACATTGGATTGACCGTAACCCATACTGCTATGATAGGAAAGATCACTGCCGTATTTATTTTTCAGACGCTTATTCAATTCCTGTAGTTCTGCGTGAAATTCCTGTAAGCAATTCTGCATTCGGCTTAGGCAAATATCCTCTTTACCAGGAAAAGCAGCTAAAACAGCATCTCCTTCAAATTTGATAATCTGTCCACCAAACTGCATTATTTTTTCGTTTAAGAGATCAAAATACTGGTTTAAAATATCAGTAATAATTTCTACTCCGTAATGTCCTTTTGTAGAAGCACTTTCCGTTAACCTGGTAAATTCGCAAACATCTACAAAAAAATAACCACACCCAAAGTTTTCCGATACATTATCTTCTGCCTTTTTCTGCAGTGTCCAGTCCACTAAACCGGGTAATAATTTACTGTAGCGTTCCATATTGTCTCCCTTCTAAGACCTGTTTATCTTTTATAAAATCCGCTTTACAGGTCAAGGAAAAAGATTAGGGTTTTGTTTAGCCACCGAAAACACCGAATACACCGAAGATGATGACTTGTAAACAAAACCAAAGACACCGCATACACCGAAGATGATGACTTGTAAACAAAACCAAAGACACCACATACACCGAAGATGATGACTTATAAACAAAACCAAAGACACCACATACACCGAAGATGATGACTTATAAACAAAACCAAAGATAACGCATACACCGAAGATGATGACTTGTAAACAAAACCAAAGACACCACATACACCGAAGATGATGACTTGTAAACAAAGAGGAAAAGAGGAAAGAGATTTTTTTTGCAGAGGGGCAAAGCAGAAATATAAAACAACCTGACAGCCGAATGCTTACTTCTTTACATATATATGATATTCGTTTTTCAGATACCTTTATCTCCTTCCCTATTTAGCTATCTTGCCATCTCACTTTACCTTTTTCTGTGTTTCTTTATCGGATAGAAGTAGAAACAAAATTGCCAAAGCTAAAAAGTGTAAAGGATTAATTCCCAATGCTCTTTACAATATCTGTGCTTATTAGCACTTCTTATAACTCAGTAACAATCAAGTAACAATCCCGTAACGAGACAACGGAAGTGTTAAGGAAGTGTTACGGGATCGTTACTGAATTGACTATGTTATAAGTGTGGTGGACTTTATAAAAATTTGTTTCCATAATCAGAAATAACTTGACAGGATAAACTGAAGAATAAATAAGGGAATTTGTAGATAAATGTTGGCGAAGGTGATTATATGGGACAGTGTTTAGCGCGGTGTAAGCATTGGTTTCTTTTTATACTTACATTTTGCGCAGCAATTACTCTAAAGGCAGATTGGCGGATAGAATTTTGTCTTGCCAATTTGGGTTCTGGCGACTCTGCAATCAGTGCTACCGTTTATTTAGGAGAAAGTGAGGGTGCTGCGGATGGTTTTGATACCTTTGATTTTCCTTTATCTCCTCCTCCTAATAATAATCCTTATGTGCGTGCATATTTTCCGCACAGCGATTGGGGCAGTGGTTTCAACGGAAATTATATGAAAGATATTCGTTCTATCAATCCTGCTTCTAAAACCTGGAATTTTACTTTTTCTAAAAGCGGCACTCCTTTAAGTAATAACTATCTTCTGTCCTGGAATATAACAGGACTTTTTCCTGCTTGTTACCAGCCCCATTTAGTTTTCAACAGCCAAAATATCAATATGCTTAGTGACAGTATTTATTCTTATACTGGTTGGATTTCTTCTGGTTCCATCCAAATGCAATATAATAATACAATACCGTATCAAGTTCTTACTCTGCCGGAATTGTTTTTTTCCGATAATCTTATTAAGGGTCTTAACCTGAACAGATATTTTAAAGTGGGCAGTGGCACTCTTAATTTTAACTGCCTTCCTAATGCTAATTTGGTTCAGAACCTGGTTACTTTGCAGGATTCTGTGTGGCTTAATATTTATCCTATCGCCGGTTTTACAGGAACAACAATAGCGGAAATATCTGTAATAGGAAATGGAGGAACCCTTAATGCCCAAATTTCTGTTACCAGGGATGCTACTAATTCCCCTCCTGTTTACCTGGATACTATTCAACCCTTGCTGATAATCCAAAATCAACAGGGAATTTTTTCCTGGGCGGGAAAAATTTTTGATCCCGATTTAGATGCCTTTACTATTAGTTTTTCCGGAGGAGAAAATATCAGTATTGAACCCGATGAAACATTACAACAGGCAACTGTTATTCCTGCTGCAGGGTTTAAAGGTGAGACGATTTTCCAGTTTTCCCTTGCCGATGAAAATCATTCTCCGGTTATTTATGAAATTCCGGTAAATGTTTTGCCTGCAGTTCCAGGCAGACCTCAAAATCTGGTTTTACAACTTTTACCGGAAAACTCTCTGCTGCTTACCTGGCAAACAGTTAATACTGATACCTCGGGTTTGCCTATAAGCGGGCTGAAATATAAAGTTATGCTCTATGCTGATAGTGCAGGAAATCAACTTATCAATCAATATACAGATATTTCTGCTTCTCAATTTATGATTCCTGTAGAAGGAGAGAAAATGTTTATTAAAGTTATTGCCGTTAACGAATAAGCGTGAACACTATGAAAGACATCAAGATACACTTAAGCTATTCTAAAAAGATGAAAAAACCTAAGCTCATAAATTATTGCAGGCAAAAAAGCGATGAACTTTAACTATAAACAAAAAAACAATAACTTCATTGGAGGAAACAATGAAATCCCAAAAACTTAAAACCCTACATTCAGGACTTATTTTATTTTTCCTCTGTTTTTCCATTAGCCCTTGTTTGGCTCAATTTGGCGGAGGAACAGGTTCTGAGGCATCACCCTATTTAGTAGCAACTGCACAACATTTATACAATGTGCGTGATTATGCCGATGCCTACTTTTTGCAAACAAGTGATATTTTTCTGAATGTTGAACCCTATAATTCAGGACAGGGCTGGTTACCTATTGGCAATCAGTCCGCTCCTTTTACCGGTTCCTACGATGGAAACAGTTTTCATATTTACGGCTTATATATTAATCAACCGGAAGGAAGAAATCTGGGTCTATTTGGCTATACTAATTCTGCTGTTCTGAAAAATATTGCCCTTAATAATGTAAACATCAGCGGAAAGGACTATACCGGTTCTCTTGTCGGCTATGTAAATGGCGGATTTATTCAAAGTTGCAGCTGTGATGGAACAATTACAGGTGTTTCTGTAACCGGTGGTTTAGTTGGTGCTCTGGAACTTTCCTGCCATCTGGAAAAATGCTCTGTCAATTGTGTTGTCAACGGTCAATTTTCAACAGGCGGACTTTGTGGCTACAGTAAAGGCACAAGTGAAATTTATACCTCATACAGTAAAGGAACTGTTATCGGTAATAATGCTACAGGTGGTCTGGTGGGAATGCAGGGAAATTCTACTATCAGCCAAAGCTTTTCTACATCTGCTGTCCAGGGCAATTGGGGTGCAGGTGGTTTACTTGGAGTTAATGACACCCAAAGTTTGGTCTCTTATTGTTATTCTATCGGAGTAGTTACCGGCAATAGTAATACCGGTGGACTTATTGGCAGAAATGTTGTCAGCCAGACCCTTTCCAGCTATTGGAACTTAGAAAGCAGCGGACAGATAATTTCTGCAGGTGGAATTGGCAGAACTACGGACGAAATGACTTATCCGTATGCCGCTAACACTTATGAGGATTGGAATTTAACCGCTATTTGGCAACCCGATGCTGAATATTTTGTTAATGCGGGCTATCCTTATCTGCAATGGATGTATCCTTGTCCTCCCATTTCTCATTTAAGTTATCAAATAGAAAATTACTCCGTTATTTTACAGTGGAGCCCTCCTTATGTTTCTTCCTATACGGGATTTAATATCTATAAAAACGGAGTGCTTTATACTACTGTTACCGATAGCTTTTTTATAGATTCTGATGTCTATCATGGTGAACAATATACTTATCAGGTGAGCGTTATTTATGCGGGTGGCGAATCTTCGCTTTCTGAGCCGGTCTCTTTTTATGTGTATTTTCCTCCTTTGCCTGCGAATTGTGTTTTTCCCTTAAATGGAGCTACCGAAATGGATATCTTACCTCTTTTACAATGGTCTCCTGATGCTCACCATAACTATCCTTTGCCCGATGGCTATGTATTAGAAGTTTGGGCTTTATCAGGAAACCCGGTGGTGAATGAAGATGTGGGAAATGTTACTTCCTATCAAATTATTAATCCTTTAGATTATGAAACAGATTATTACTGGAAGGTTACTCCCTACACTTTGGGAGAAGAAAATACCTATCTTTATGCTGAAAATGTGCCCAATTGGTATTTTACTACTCAAGAACAGATAATTAAACCTGTAAACCTTACTGCCACTATTGAAAACTGGAAAAATGTGCAATTAAACTGGAATCTGGGTGAGCCCAATTGGCTTTATTGGGATTCAGGATATTTATATACTAGTATTGGTTATATTGATAGCCCGCATGTTTGGGATGTTGCCTGTAAATTTGCTTCTTCCGATTTACTTTCCCATACCGGAAAATATATCACCCAGGTTAAATTTACTCCCTGTGAAGCCAGTTCCAACTACAGAATACGCATCTGGAGTGGAGACGATAATAATATTGGTCCTTCCGTTCTTTTAGTAGATCAACCCCTACAGACAAACGATCTTGTTATGAATGACTGGAATACTGTTTCTTTGCTTACACCGGTGCCAATTCAACCTGCTACTGCCTATTGGATTGGTTATAATATAGATCAGGTTTTATACCCTACCTATCCTGCAGGTGCAGATGAAGGTCCTGTAGTTCCAGGAAAAGGAGCTATAATTTATCATAATTCCACTTGGATGGAATTAATGGAAGCTAATAGCGAACTCAATTATAATTTCTGTATCCGGGCTTATGTCCAAAGCGGTTCACGAGAATTGACCCAATTATCTTTACTGAATATTCCGGTTACCCCTAATCAGGAAAAAACTACTGATCCAGGAACTCTATCAGCATCTACAAACCCTCCCCAAATTCCTTCCCGCTCTTTGCAGAATTTTAATATCTACAGGAATGGAACTCTGATTGGCAATAGCTATATTCCTTCCTATTATGATGAAAACCTCAGCCAGGGAGAATATACTTACTATGTAACTGCTCTTTATGATAATGCTGAATCCGAACCCTCCAATACTGCCGGGGTAACAATTGCCTATATTTTCCCTCCGCAGAATGTTTATGCTGCTCTTATAGATAGCATGTTACAACTTTCCTGGCAACCTTCGGTTTCCGCCTTAGAACAGGGTTATGTCCTTTATAGATTGCAGGAAGGACAAGAAAATGAACCCTACCTTTGGGAACAAATCGGTTATACAACAGACGAATTTACCTTTTTTGACGCTGCCTGGCAATACCTGCCTGCCGGATATTACAAATGGGCTATTAAAGCTCACTATGATTATGATAACTACTCCGAACCCGCTTTCTCCAATGTTATCTATAAGCTTGTAAATCTGATACCGGATGATAATTTTAGAATAGCAATAAATGAGGCATTAGGTCAACCTGCTGATTATATACCTACTATAGCTGATTTGAATGGATTAACTGGAAATTTATATGCTTATGGACGGAATATAATTAGTATAGAAGGTGCTCAATATCTGACTAATCTGCAAGGGCTGTATCTTTCTCATAACCAGATAAGTGACCTCAGCCCTTTAGCTGGTCTTACTAATCTGCAAATATTGGATATTAGTGTTAACCAGATAAGTGACCTAAGTCCTTTAGAGGATCTGACTAATCTGCTATGGTTATATCTTGAATATAACCAGATAAGTGACCTCAGTCCTTTAGCGGGGCTGACTAATCTGGATTATCTGAAACTTAATAATAACCAGATAAGTGACCTCAATCCTTTAGCGGGTATGACTAATCTGCAAGAGCTACGGCTTTATAATAACCAGATAAGTGACCTAAGCCCTTTAGCGGGGCTGACTAATCTGCAATTGCTGGGTCTTGATAGTAACCAGATAAGTAACCTCAGTCCTTTAGCGGTTCTGACTAATCTACAAAATCTTTGGCTTAGTGAAAACCAGATAAGTGACCTCAGTCCTTTAGAGGGGCTGATTAATATGATAGAGCTGTCGCTTGATGATAACCAGATAAGTGACATCAGTCCTTTAGCGGGTATGCCTAATCTGCGATATCTGTTTCTTCAAAATAACCAGATAAGTGACCTCAGTCCTTTAGCGGGTCTGACTAATCTTTATTATCTATATCTTGATAATAACCAGATAAGTGACATTAGTCCTTTAGAGGGGCTGACCAATCTGGAAGTTCTATATCTTGAAAATAACCAGATAAGTGACCTAAGTCCTTTAGCGGAGCTGACCAATCTGGAAGTTCTATATCTTGAAAATAACCAGATAAGTGACCTCAGACCTTTAGCGGAGCTGACTAATCTGTATTGTCTATTTCTTGATTATAACCAGATAAGTGACCTCAGTCCTTTAGCTGGTCTGACTAATCTGTATTATTTTAATCTTGATGGTAATCCTATTTCTTATGAGTCAATGCATCTGTCTCATCATTGGTCTTTACCTTGGTCAACCGATGAATATAATCCCCTTTCGCCTTGTTATCCTGATCCAAATAGAGATGCTACCAATGTTTTGGTAAATTATCCTTTATCCTGGCAGGGAAATTATGATCATAGCCAAGATGTTTTTTATGAGGTCTGGTTAGGCATTAGTCCTGATTCCCTTTTCTATCAGGGCTTGGAAACTCAAATGGTAAATGCTACAGAACATCTTTATTCCTTCACTCCAATGCTGGAACCCTTAACACAATACTATTGGAGAATAAGAGCTATTGCCCCAACTGACACAATCTGGAGTGGAATGTGGCGTTTCACTACTGGTGAGGAATTCTATCAGCCAATTATTTCTGTTACTCCTACCAGTATTTATGATCAATTAACTACTGAGGAAACCAGTCAAGCAGAAATAACTATTGCCAATCAGGGCACTGCTCCCCTTATTTGGAATAGCAATATTGTTTTAACCCGGGCAGAACAGAAAACGGAAACTAATGCTTATCTTACTAAGGAAAATAACATAGCAAGGGAATTACACTCTAAAATTGAAAACATAGATACCAATAGCATAAGAGATAAAGATATGGATAGAGAGGGAACATCCCCAATGCCGGAAATTAACCTTTCTCCCTCCTCCGGAACTATAGAACCTAATTCTTCGGTAATCTGTATCTTGAATTTTATTCCTGGGGATTCCCTTGGCATCTACAACTATGAACTTCAGCTCTCATCCAATGATCCTGTTTCACCTCTTATCACGGTTCCTTTAGAATATGTAGTTACCAGTCCTATTGCCTACATTCCTGATGTCAATTTTAGAATGGCAATAAATGAGGCATTAGGTCAGCCCTCTGAATATCAACCTACTATTGCTGATCTAAATGGATTAAACGGAACTTTATATGCTTATGAAAGGAATATAACAAGTATAGAAGGTGCTCAATATTTAACCAATATACAAGATATACAACTTAGTTGGAATCAAATAAATAATATAAGCCCATTAGCTGGATTGACTAATTTACAAGGTATATATATTTATAGTAATCATATAAATAACATCAGTCCTTTAGCGGGTTTGTATAATCTTAAATGTTTGCATCTTGGATATAACTCTATAAGTGATATTAGTCCTTTATCGGGACTGATTAATCTTGAATCTTTAACTTTAACAGGTAACTTAATAAGTAATCTTATCCCTTTATCCCAATTGATTCATTTGAATGAATTATTTATTGGGGTTACTTACCGTATAAATGACCTCAGTCCTTTAGCAGCTCTTACTAATCTTAAAAGATTGGGTCTTTGGGCTAATCAGATATGTGATATTAGCCCTTTAGCTGGTCTAAATAATCTTATAGAACTAGATATTAGTTACAACCAAATTATTAACATTAATTCTTTGACAGGTATGATTAATCTAGAACATATACAACTTGAATATAATAATATAAATGACCTTACTTCATTAACAAATTTAAATAAACTTCAAGTTATAGTTGCTTATAATAACCAGATAAGTGACATCAGTCCTTTAGAGGGGCTGACTAATCTGCGTTATCTTGATCTTGGTGGTAACCCTATTTCTTATGAATCAATGCTGCTATCTCACCATTGGTCTTTACCTTGGTCAACCGATGAATATAATCCCCTTTCGCCTTGTTATCCCGATCCCAGTAGAAATGCGACCAATGCTTTGGTAAATTATCCTTTATCCTGGCAGGGGAATTATAATAATAGCCAGGATGTAAGCTATGAGGTCTGGTTGGGCATTAGTCCAGATTCACTTTTCTATCAGGGCTTTGAAACTCAAATGGTAAATTTTACAGAACATCTTTATTCCTTTACTCCAATGCTGGAACCCCTAACACAATACTATTGGCGTGTAAAAGCTGTTTCTTCATCTGAAGAAATCTGGAGTGGAATGTGGAGTTTTACCACCGGTGAGGAATTCTATCAGCCAATTATTTCTGTTATTCCTACCAGTATTTATGATGAATTAACTACTGAGGAAACCGGTCAAACAGAAATAACTATTGCCAATAATGGCACTGCTCCCCTTATCTGGGATAGCAATATTATTTTAACCCGGGCAGAACAGAAAATGGGAACTAATGCTTATCTTACTAAGGAAAATAACACAGCAAGGGAACTGCACCCTAAAATTGAAAACACAGCTGATAATAACATAAGATATAAAGATATGGATAGAGATGGAACATCCCAAATGCCTGAAATTAACCTTTCTCCTTCCTTCGGAACTATAGAACCCAATTCTTCGGTTATCTGTATCCTGAATTTTATTCCTGGGGATTCACTTGGCACCTACAACTATGAACTGCAACTCTCATCCAATGATCCTGTTTCACATCTTATCACAGTTCCTGTTGAATATGTAGTTACCAGTCCTATTGCCTATATTCCTGATGATAATTTTAGAATGGTAATTAATGAGGCATTGGGTCAGCCCTCTGATTATCAGCCAACAATAGCTGATTTGAATGGATTAACTGGAACTTTATCTGCTTGGTGGCGAAATATTGTCAGTATAGAAGGTGCTCAATATCTAATTAATCTGCAACGACTAAGTCTTAGTTCTAACCTTATAAGTGATCTCAGTCCTTTAGCAGGTCTTACTAATCTGAATTTAATTTTTCTTTATGATAACCAGATAAGTGACCTCAGTCCTTTAGCTGGTCTGACTCATCTTCAATCGCTGGATCTTAGTTATAACCAGATAAGTGACCTCAGCCCTTTAGCGGGGCTGACTAATCTGCAAGGTATGTATCTTCATAATAACCAGATAAGTGACCTCAGTCCTTTAGCGGAACTGGCTAATTTGTGGTATATTTATCTTTATGATAACCAGATAAGTGACATCAGTCCTTTAGCGGGGCTGATTAATCTGCAATATCTTTTACTTAATAATAACCAGATTAGTGATCTTAGCCCTTTAGCGGGGCTGACTAATATGCAAGGTATGAATCTTAGTAGTAACCAGATAAGTGACCTCAGTCCTTTAGCGGAGCTGACTTATCTGCAAGATTTGTGGCTTCATAATAACCAGATAAGTGATCTCAGTCCTTTAGCGGGGCTGACCATTCTGCTACAACTTGGTCTTTGTAATAACCAGATAAGTGACCTCAGTCCTTTAGCGGGGCTATCTAATCTGCAAGGGTTGTCGCTTGATAATAACCAGATAAGTGACCTCAGTCCTTTAGCAGAGCTGACTTATCTGTATGAGCTTATTCTTGAATATAACCAGATAAGTGACCTCAGTCCTTTAGCGGGTCTGACTAATCTGCAAGAGCTTAATCTTAGTTTCAATCCTATTTCTTATGAGTCAATGCTGCTCTCTCAGAATTGGTCACTACCTTGGTCAACCAATGAATATAATTCCCTTTCGCCTTGCTATCCTGTTCCGAATAGAAATGCGATCAATGTTTTGGTGAATTATCCTTTATCCTGGCAGGGAAATTATAATAATAGCCAGGATGTAAGCTATGAGGTCTGGTTGGGCATTAGTCCAGATTCACTTGTCTATCAGGGCTTTGCAACTCAAATGGTAAATATAACAGAACATCTTTATTCCTTCACTCCAATGCTGGAACCCTTAACAAAATACTATTGGCGAATAAAAGCTATTGCCCCATCTGATACAATCTGGAGTGGAATGTGGAGTTTCACCACCGGTGAGGAATTCTATCAGCCACTTATTTCTGTTACTCCTACCAGTATTTATGCTGTATTAACAACTGCAGAAACCAGTCAAGCAGAAATAACTATTGCCAATTATGGCACTGCTCCTCTTATCTGGAATAGCAATATTGTTTTAACCCGGGCAGAACAGAGAACAGGAACTAATGCTTATCTTACTAAGGAAAATAACAAAGAAAGAGAATTGAACGCTAAAATTGATAACATAGATACCAATAGCATAAGAGATAAAGATATGAATAGAGAGGGAACATCCCCAATGCCGGAAATCAACCTTTCTCCCTCCTCAGGAACTATAGAACCTAATTCTTCTGTAATCTGTATCCTGAATTTTATTCCTGGAGATTCCCTTGGCACCTATAATTATGAACTTCAGCTCTCATCCAATGATCCTGTTTCACCTCTGATCACGGTTACTTTAGAATATGTAGTTACCAGTCCTATTGCCTATATTCCTGATAACAATTTTAGAAGGGCAATAAATGCGGCATTAGGTCAACCTTCTGATTATCAACCAACTATTGCTGATTTGAATGCATTAACTGGAACTTTATCTGCTGCGGTTCGCAATATAACAAGTATAGAAGGTGCTCAATATCTGATTAATCTGCAAGATCTGGATCTTTATTATAACCAGATAAGTGGCCTCAGTCCTTTAGCTGGTCTGACTAATCTGCAATTGCTGTATCTTAATAATAACCAGATAAGTGACCTCAGTCCTTTAGCGGGTCTGTCTAATCTGCAAAAGCTTTATCTTGGTGTTAACCAGATAAGTGACCTCAGTCCTTTAGCGGGTCTGACTAATCTGCAAGGGTTGAATCTTACTTCTAACCAGATAAGTGACCTCAGTCCTTTAGCGGGACTGACTAATTTGTCTTATCTACTTCTTGAAAATAACCAGATAAGTGACCTCAGTCCTTTAGCGGGTCTGACTAATCTGCAAGAGCTGTGGCTTTCTAATAACCAGATAAGTAACCTAAGTCCTTTAGAGGAGCTGACTAATCTGCAAGATCTGGCGCTTGTTGAAAACCAGATAAGTGACCTCAGTCCTTTAACGGGTCTGTCTAATCTGCAATATCTTACGCTTTATAATAACCAAATAAGTGACCTCAGTCCATTAGCGGGGCTGAGTAATCTTCGAACGTTGCATCTTGGTGATAACCAGATAAGTGACCTCAGTCCTTTAACGGAGCTTACTAATCTGCAACAGCTGGGTCTTCAGATTAATCCTATTTCTTATGAGTCAATGCTGCTGTCTCAAAATTGGTATTTACCTTGGTCAACCGATGAATATAATTCCCTTTCGCCTTGTTATCCTGTTCCAAATAGAGATGCAATAAATGTATCTATAGGCAATGATTTATTTTGGCAGGGTAATTATGGTAATAGCCAAGATGTTTTCTATGAGGTCTGGTTGGGCATTAGTCCAGATTCCCTTTTCTCTCAGGGCTTGGAAACTCAAATGGTAAATGCTACGGAACATCTTTATTCCTTCACTCCAATGCTGGAACCCTTAACACAATACTATTGGAGAATAAGAGCTATTGCCCCAACTGATACAATCTGGAGTGGAATGTGGAGTTTCACTACCGGTGAGGAATTTTATCAGCCAATTATTTCTGTTACTCCTACCAATATTTATGCTGAATTAACTACTGCAGAAACCAGTCAAACAGAAATAACTATTGTCAATTATGGCACTGCTACCCTTATCTGGAATAGCAATATTGTTTTAACCCGGGCAGAACAGAAAACAGGAACTAATGCTTATCTTACTAAGGAAAATAACACAGAAAGAGAATTGAACGCTAAAATTGAAAACATAGATGCCAATAGCATAAGAGATAAAGATATAAATAGAGAGGGAACATCACAAATGCCGGAAATCAACCTTTCTCCTTCCTCAGGAACTATAGAACCTAATTCTTCGGTAACCTGTATCCTGAATTTTATTCCTGGGGATTCCCTTGGCAGCTATAACTATGAACTTCAGCTCTCATCCAATGATCCTTCTTCACCTCTTATCACAGTTACTTTAGAATATGTAGTTACTACTATTGCCTATATTCCTGATAACAATTTTAGAATGGCAATAAATGAGGCATTAGGTCAACCCTCTGAATATCAACCTACTATTGCTGATCTGAATGGATTAACTGGAGCTTTATCTGCTAATGAAAGGAATATAATTAGTATAGTAGGTGCTCAATATCTAACTCATCTGCAATATCTATATCTTAATCAGAATCAGATAAGTGATCTCAGTCCTTTAGCGGGGCTAACTAATTTACAATATCTGTATCTTGGTGATAACCAGATAAGTGACCTCAGTCCTTTAGCGGGTCTGATTAATTTGCGAGAGCTTAATCTTTATAATAACCAGATAAGTGACCTTAGCCCTTTAGTGGGGCTGACTAATCTGAGAAGGCTGGGTCTTTATGATAACCAGATAAGTGACCTCAGTCCTTTAGCGTGTCTTACTAATCTGTTAGTACTTTGGCTTAAGAATAACCAGATAAGTGACCTTAGTCCTTTAGCGGGGCTGACTAATCTGCAATATTTGTATCTTTGGTCTAACCAGATAAATGACCTCAGTCCTTTAGAGGGTTTGACTAATCTACAGTTTATTCATCTTTCTGATAACCAGATAAGTGACCTCAGTCCTTTAGCGGGGCTGACTAATCTGCACGAGCTGGAGCTTGGTTCTAACCAGATAAGTGACCTCAGTCCTTTAGCGGTTCTGACTAATCTTAATTTTCTGGATCTTAGTGGTAACCAGATAATTGACCTCAGTCCTTTAGCTGGGCTGACTAATCTGCAAGAGCTGTGGCTTTCTTATAACCAGATAAGTGACCTTAGTCCTTTAGAGGAGCTGACTAATCTGCAAGAGCTGTATCTTCATTATAACCAGATAAGTGACCTCAGTCATTTAGCTGGGCTGACTAATCTTCAAGAGCTGTGGCTTTCTTATAACCAGATAAGTGACCTCAGTCCTTTAGAGGGACTGACTAATCTGCAATATCTGTATCTTCAATCTAACCAGATAAGTGACCTCAGTCCTTTAGAGGGGCTTACTAATCTGCAATATTTGTTGCTTTGGTCTAACCAGATAAGTGACCTCAGTCCTTTAGCGGAGCTATCTAATCTGCAAAAGCTGTGGCTTAATTCTAACCAGATAAGTGACCTCAGTCCTTTAGCTGGTCTGACTAATCTGAATTATCTTAATCTTAATTATAACCAGATAAGTGACCTCAGTCCTTTGGATAGGCTAACTAATCTTCAACAGTTGTATCTTTGTGGTAACAAGATAAGTGACCTCAATCCTCTATTAGGTATGACTCATCTGGTGTATCTTTATCTTGATTATAATCCTATTTCTTATGAGTCAATGCTGCTGTCTCAGAGTTGGTCTTTACCTTGGTCAACCAATGAATATAATTCCCTTTCGCCTTGTTATCCCGATCCCAGTAGAAATGCGACCAATGTTTTGGTGAATTATCCTTTATCCTGGCAGGGGAATTATGATCATAGCCAAGATGTTTTCTATGAGGTCTGGTTGGGATTTAGTTCCGATAATTTATCTTATATCGGAAGTGGTAATCATATATCCGGAACTCAATATTCATTTTATTTAGCTCTTCAGTCCGACACTCAATACTATTGGAGAATAAGAGCTATTGCCCCAACTGATACAATCTGGAGTGGAATGTGGAGTTTCTCTACCGGCAGTTATGGAGCAGGAAATATGTCTATGTTGGAGCCGGTATCTGTTACCTTAGCGATTAATGCCTTACAAAATGAGGTGCGTTTATCCTGGCAACGCAGAAGGGATGATGAAAGCTACTATGTATATTGGTCGGAAAATCCTTATGCGGAGTTTCCTGAGGGTTGGAACGGTCCTGTAAATGTAACCGAGACCAACTATACGGATACTTTAACAGACAAGTGTTTCTACCGGGTATTTGCGATGCCGTCTATCCGAGGAGAAACAGAAAATAAACAAAATACGAAACAGAGGGCAATTATGCCTGGAAGAGGAGAATAAAATGGCAAAAAGAACATTATTGTTAATGCTGTTTATAATAGCAGCAGTATTAGTTAGCGCCCAAACAATTCCCTATCCTGTGGATTCCAAAGAATATGAGGAATACAAAGAAGGTCTGAGAGGCAAAATGCCTGTTCAACCACCTGTTTATTCTAAGGTACCAAAAGGGAAACAGATTCCTCTGGTGTTTCAAAGACAACAGAGGGAGGGACTTTTAATTCCGCTGGATGAAAGTTTCCAACTGGCAATGGAAGGAAACGATGATTATTACACTTCCGTGATTACATTGCCGTTTGCTTTTGATTTTTATGGAACTACCTACACGGAATTTTACATCAACAACAATGGCAATGTATCCTTTGGCAATCCTTACAGCACATACACTCCTTTTGGATTTCCGGTAAATGAGTTTCCTATGCTGGCTCCCTTTTGGGCAGATGTAGATACCAGGTCAGGGGGGCAGGTTTTTTACAAAATAGAACCTAACAGAGTAACGGTAATCTGGAATGCAGTTGGCTATTTTAGCAATCATACCGATAAACTTAATACCTTTGAACTTGTTTTTACTGATGGTTGGGATCCTGTTGTGGGAGCCGGTTATAATGTAGCTTTCAGTTATGGAGATATGCAATGGACAACTGGAGATGCTTCCGGAGGAGAAAATGGTTTTGGAGGTGTTCCGGCAACGGTTGGTTTAAACAAAGGAGATGGAATTTACTATGGCTTAATCGGTAGATTTGATCACGAAGGATTTGATTATAACGGACCTGGAGGTGCTCCCTCAGGAGTTAGTTATCTGGATAACCAGTTATTCAGGTTTACTGCTATTCAGGGAAATTTCCTGCCTCCTGTTTTTGGTAATCTTCCTGTAGAAACAGTTAACCTGCAAGAGGGAGAAAGTATTCAATTACATATAAATGCTTCTTCGCCTGCCCCGGGAAATACTGTTTACGCAGAAATTCAGCACGATTTTACAGTCGGTTTCAATGCAGAAATTATTCCCGGAAATCCCTGTTATATCAATCTGACGATTAACGGTTTACGCAATAATGTAGGATTGCATAATATAACTATTACCGCTACAGATAATGGAAATCCTTCTCTTTCTACAGTTGCCGGTTTTACAGTGAGGATTATTCCTCACTTAGGAGATTTTTTAATAGTTACCAATCATTATCCCCCCAGTATCAGTATTGTGGATGTAGCCACCAATGAGGTCTATGGTCCTTTTCTGGAAGGTCAATTGGGTGATGATAATCTTTTAGATGTTGTGGTCTCTTCTGATGCCCAATTTGCCCTAATCTCCAATTTTGATAATGATACCGTCTATCAAATAGACCTCAGCAACTTATTGGAACCGACAATCACGGCTTCTTATAGCTTGAGTTTTCACGCTGAGGATATTACTTTGAGTGCAGATAACCGTTATGCTATTGTAGCTGATGGAGGTCCTTCAAACACTTATATTGCAGTATTGGATTTGCAGTCCAGAACCACAGTACAGGTTTTGAATATTTATCCTCATTGTGCACAAGGGGTAACTATAGGTCCTGATGGCAAGGTTCTGATAAATGATTGTACTAATGGTTATGTGCATCAGTATCTTCTTAATTTTGCAACCGGCAATTTATCCTATTCCAATGTTTCCGTTCCTTTAGCTCACTGTTTGAATACAGTTATCAATCCCGGTGGGGATTTTGCTATTGCTTGTTCTTTTGAGGGACAATCAGAAGTTCTACAGCTGAATACTGATAATTCAATAACTGTGTTACAAAACCTGGGGGTTAGTTCTCAATCAGCTGTGTATTCAACAGATGGTCAAATTGCCTTAATTGGAGAATATGGAACAGAAAATAATAAGCTTTCCGTCTATAATGTTCAAGCAAATGGGACTTTAGCTTTGCAACAGAGTTTTGATCTACCTTTTTATACAGGGTCGGGATATTATGGAGTGGATGTATTGGCTTTAAGCACTGATAACAGCCAGGCATATATTACTGATTTTGCAGAAGAAGCCGACAGCATTTTGGTTAACATAAACCTGGAAAATGGTACACAACAGAATTTAACTTTGCCCGATCCCACTGGTTTAGCCATTGGAACAATGTTCTTAACGGCATATTTTACGGCAACTATAACCAATGTCCAAAATTGTACCCAGGTTCAATTTCATCAACACTGCAGTGGTAATCCTGATTCCTATCTGTGGAACTTTGGAGATGGACAAAACAGCACTGAACCCAATCCTTATCATATATATTACACTCCCGGCATATATACTGTAACGCTAACTATCTATAAAAATGGGGAAAGTGACAGCTATTCTCAAACCCTAGAGGCAATTTTCAATACCCAAATTCATCTTACTTTAGCCGGTTCACCCTATTATTATGAATCTACCCTTGCTATTTGGGAAGGGAGCTCTCTGATTATAGATAATGGAGTGATAGTAAACTTTGGTTCGGAAGCCGGTTTAGAGGTTTGGGGTTCAATTTCTGCTATTGGAGCCACTTTTTCCGGAAGTGAAATAGAGGGCTGGAGAGGAATTATTTTACATTCTCCCGTTTCCCCTGTAACTTTCAACAATTGTAATATCTATAATGCCGTAGTGGGTTTAAAGATTATTAACAGCAGTTTCACAATATCCAATTTGTTAATTAGCAAAACTCAAATATTTACCGGAGAAATTGGCTTGATAGTGCAAGGTGCATCTAATATGATCTTCAATAATCTACAAGTTATTGGTTACACCACTGGAATTATCTTCGAAAATGAAGCAAGGGTTGCCAGCAGTCCTTCTCTGAATAATACTCGCATTCGTAATACCAGCAGTACTCTTAGGACAGAAAGTCACGGATTGGATGTTTTGGGAGCAGTGGGCTTAACTGTAAATAATACAGATATTGAGGAATATGATTATGGCGTTTACTGGAATGGCTTAGGAACAACTGATTATCGTAGCACTCCTTCTTTAAATAATACCAGGATTAGAAATACAAGTAGTACACTGCGCACTGTTACCAAAGGCGTGAAATTGATTGATATCAGCTGTGTAACAATGGCTAATGATTCCATTGTCGGTTATCCTACCGGCTTGGAAATTACTAATGATGGTTCAGGTCTATTAACTACTACAGCGTCTTTGAATAATACCCGTATCCGGAATACCAGCAGTACTTTAAGAACTGAAACTACAGGTATAAACTTCAGTGGACATATTTTAGCGACTATGGAGATGCTAGATATTGATGACTATACAACAGGAATTTACTATGAAGGAAGCGGATTGCCTTCTAACCGGGCAACTGTTTCTCTAAATAATACCAGGATTAGAAATACAAGTAGTACACTGCGCACTGTTACCAAAGGCGTGAAATTGATTGATATCAGCAGTATAACAATGGCTAATGATTCCATTGTCGGTTATCCCACCGGCTTGGAAATTACCAATGATGGTTCAGGTCTATTAACTACTACAGCGTCTTTGAATAATACCCGTATCCGTAATACCAGCAGTACTTTAAGAACTGAAACTACAGGTATAAACTTTAGCGGTTATATTTTGGCGACTATGGATACTCTTTATGTAGAGGATTACACAACCGGCATTTACTATGAAGGAAATGGAATGCCTTTTAACAGGACAACTCCATCTTTAAATAATACCCGCATTCGCAATACCAGCAGCACTTTGAGAGAACCCTTAAAAGGAGTA
>Ga0209506_1002173_pt1 | contig 18108 bp, 24 predicted proteins | sample AD_JPNHG2_MetaG_FD_184409 | JGI IMG/M metagenome (GOLD analysis project Ga0209506, IMG submission 184409) | Active sludge microbial communities of municipal wastewater-treating anaerobic digesters from Japan - AD_JPNHG2_MetaG (SPAdes) (version 2) | ecosystem: Engineered > Bioreactor > Anaerobic...
CCAGTCGAGGGATTGCCTGTCCTTCGGTTCGATGGGGTCCAGTACGATGTGGACTAGCTCATGGACAATGGCGCGCTCAATGTCCTGCTCCTCTAGCAGTCCGCTGGCCTCGTAGCTGTCCGGATTTTGTTAGCGCTACATTTTGATACCGAATTTTTTGTCCGGGTTCTATAGCTGGGACATTTTGTATCTTGCGTGCGTTATGCTTCTGTTCCCTTTGATGTGCCCAGCTAATAAACTCTTTTTGAAGTTCTTTATTTCCAATGCTAAGAGTCCTAAGTGCCTGTTTAGCTTCATACGGGTCCCTAACAAAACGTACAGCTTTCATAAAAGCCATGCACTTACTTGTAGATTGCTCAAGGGCATTCAGAATCAATCTCTCTTCTGTACAGTCTGGCGTGTACCAGGATTTGCCATCGTAGCAGATCTCATGTAATTGGTTGGAGCACCTGATTTTCATTTAAAGCACCACCCCCTTTATTCAAGTGCAATTAAGATTTTCACCTCTTCTGGAACTGCGTTAAGTAAGTCTTTTGCTGCTTTAACTGTATTTTTGTTGATACCCCTGATCCAAGGTAATCGCATTGTGTAATCACCGTATGTGATAACTCGTTCATGCAGTCCGTCTACGATCTCCAGACCACCATAATTCCCTGGTGATATAAATCTTAGCTTTTGATACAGCTGGTCTTCTAAGATTTCATCATAGCCCTTTTCAGTCTGTAGTGTTGTCTTAAACCGTTTAAAAATAGCTCCCGCCTTCTTTTCTAGAACTTCATCGTCTTCACCAAGGTATTTGAGCAAGCTCGGACTGCGTATGCTTGTACCCTTTCTTCGTATATAAGCTCTTTCGTATTTCTTTATAGGATACCGGTACACTTCTATGGTATAAGGACCTACTTTTATAGAGACGTCATAATTGCGATGTTTATCAACCCACTCACATTTGTCTTCAAAGTATTTCGGATATAAATTTCGTCTATATAGCGCATTTACTAGATAGGATAAATGCCGTATTGAGGTGACACTGGGGGCTTCTCTAATAGTTACAAAGTGACCGTTCTCTTTCCAGCCCATTTTAAGCTTGTAAGTATAGATTGCCCCATTCCGACTGGAAAGGTGTCTGTTTTTGGCGTTCCTCCCCTGAATGAAGCGGTTGATTACCTCCATGTTAGTTAGCATGACCACCCCTCTTTATGCAAGTGCAACTAGGATCTTCACTTCTTCTGGCACTGCATCGAGTAGATCTTTAACCTCTTTAACTGTCTTCTTGTTAATACCGCGCATCCATGGAACACGCATTACATAATTGTTGTATCTTATTACACGTTCAGGTATGTCATCTACAACTATTAGGCCGCCATAATTGCCGGCTGGAATTTGTCGAAGCTTTTGATACAGCCAATTCTTAACAATTGCGAAGTAGCAATCTTCTGTTTCGAAGAATGTATCACGTTGCTTGACTATGGCATTTACTTTCTTAGCTAAAGTCTCACTATCATCAAGATACTTGAGCAAGCTTGGGCTACGTATGCTTATGTTACCTTTCCTTTTAATATAAGCTGTTTCATAGTCCTTTATTGGATGTCTATAGACCTCTACAGTATATGGACCAACTGTAACTGTCGTGTTGTAATTACGGGGCTTTTTAACCCATACACACTTGTCATCAAAATATCTTGGATGAAGGTTCTTCCTATACAGAGCTCCAATCAGATAGTTCAAGTGCGTTCTCGAAGTCTTACTCGGGACTTCTCGTATGGTCACAAAACGGTTCTTTTCTTTCCAGCCCATTTTAAGATCGTATGTATAGATCGCTCCATCACGGCTAGAAAGATTCCTATTCTTTGCATTCCTTCCCTGGATAAATCTGTTGACTACTTCAAGGTTACTTATCATGATTGCTCCATAACCGCCTTGAACCACCTACCAACACGGCCATCTCTCCGATACCCTTCTTGTTCAAGCAGAGTATAAATTTTCTCTAAGTCTTTTTGACTATAGGCCTCTAAGACATCTTTACAGAAAGGACAAAGCGAGCCTATTGTACAGTTCGACTCTAATGACCCAGAGGAAACTTCAAATATATGCGGGCCTACATCTATGTTATTATACTTCGTGAGAAACGGTTTATAGTTATATCCAGTATCTCTAAATACAAATGTCTTACCGTTTTTATCTACTAGCTCTATCCAAAGGTCATAGTCATCTACCCGCATCTTAACAATTGGGAGCCTTAACGATTCCGGAAGTATTATGCCATCTGTGTAGATACATCCCTGAGACCCACGCGATATCTTGTTTATCTCAAACCTACCTATGCCCAGAGAATTTATTTGCTTGTTTATAACAACTGCCCACCTAGAGAGTAATCTGTCATACTCGCTTATGGTTTCATGGCGTTTCTTCGGTCTTACTTGATTGGCTTTCTCTAACCAGTCTTGAACACATCTGACCAGCTTTTGATTCCCGATCCCTACTTGTGCCAAGCGCGGTCTTACATAGCTTATGTCTCGCCGATAAGTAACAAGTTCTCTAATGGCTTTCATAAATTCCTGGCACGAGGAGTCTTGCTGGTTAAGTGCAAGTAGAATCTTCTTCTCTGGTGTGTCACAATCTGGGATGGCCCACCTTTTGCCATCAAAGTAGACCCTGTGTAACTGCTTGCAACACCTGATTCTAAATACTTGCATTATTCCACCTTTATGGCCTTCATCCAGCTTGGGGCTCCTTCAATACTTCCACCAATACATACTCCAATTACCTCGGCCCTTGGCTTATCTCCCCACGGTGTGTAGAAGTCTGATAGGACAACAATGATGTCTGGTCTGTCTTTGTCTGCCTCTCTGATTGCAAAGCCCATATCAGTTCCACCACCTCCCATTAGTTTAATTTCCCCAATAGATGCTACTGAATTCTTGCTATGTACAGTAGCGTCAGCCACATAAACCGTTACTCGTGAAGCAAGCGCCCTAAGCAATCCCTTAACCTCGGCTAAACACATTGACAGTTCTTTCTCTGACATTGACCCAGATGTATCAATGATTAGGGCTACCTTGGGCTTATAAGAAACCATCCCAGGAAGTATTGCCTTGGTACAAGCAGCCCTTCTTGACCCCTTGGAGTAAGTAAAATCTGTTTTACCTATTGCTCTAGCAGCTGAGGACAAGAACCTTGACCTCAACTCTCGATCCCAGGGGATCTTAGGGTTAAGAACAGATTCCGCCCACCTCTCGATATCATATGGTACATTACCACAGGCTTTAATCTGCTCTGCCGTGTATTTAGCAATAAGAGTTTTGTCTAGTTTCGTTAGAGGCCCACTCTCTTTATCACCCCCTCTTGCACCTGATCCACAATCACCAGAGCCTACCCCCTTAATGAATACCTCTATCCGTGGTAACTTAAGCAGTTGCTCGTAGTACTCTTCCTCGGTAAGGTGGTCTTCCATTCTAAAAGTTGATGGATACACACAGTCCTGTGGCAGACCTCTTAGCGAGTCGTTGATTGCACAATCGCAAGCTATGTTCCAGACTCCATGCGTGTTTTCGTCAGCTGGAGCCCTTTCTCCATGCATCCTAAGCAAGTGCCATATTTCATGGACCAGGACAGCGGCTGTCTCATTTATGCTGAGCTTGGCAATAAAGTCTGGATTCCACATAAGCTTGCCACTCATAGTAACTGCCATTGTTGGGACTTCATTGCTCTCATGCATTGTGATAGAAAGTAGTGCAGTGGTTAAATAAGGATAAAGTAGAGTAGCCTTCATTCTTGCTGCCCTGATTTTCTCTTCCATTACAACTCTCCAATAGTCTTTAGAATCGGGGCCAAGCTCCTCATCTGTGATGGGAGCGGGTAGCCCTTCTTAGCAGACTTCGCAATCTGCTTTGCACATACAGCTGCGATATCTGCCCTCTTTTCATTTACAGTTCGCTCAATGACAAGCCAGGCCTTCTCCCAAAGCGTTGGTGTCATGTGAGAGGCTGCATATGCCATTGCACTGGAGATAACAGCAAATACCTTGTCGTCCCTATCTGGGAAGGGGAATCCCTTCGGGTCATTTAGGACATCCTTGGGTTGAGGAAGATCAAGATTCTTTTGCCATGTGAGAAATTCTTGAGCTGCTCCAGAACCCACTGATCCAACAATGAGGTTCATCATCGTATCTTCGTCTGCATCAATGCTGTTACATGCTCCCAAGAACTTGGCAGCCATAGTCCACGATCGTGGGCTTGGCCAAGCACCTGCTTGAGCAGACTCATCCTTAGGGAATGACATTAACAAGCTTGGCCTCGTCCGAATAAATGAAGCCACCAATGCCTTCGCCGAGCTAATGTAGTCTTCAACATTATCTGGAACCATCTTAATGCTTGGCATTGGCCAATCAGAGAGAATGCCCTCAATCCACCTTTCCGAGTCCACTGTCCATGTCTTATGGCAGAACCTGTTGGCAAGTGGTGGAGTTAGATTCCAACCACCAGCTGCTTGCTCAGGCGGGTTAGCAGCAGCAACTCTTGCTACAGCATCTGGTAACTTGAGTGATCCAACAACCCCCTCCAACACAGGCCTAAGCAGTGCTGCTTGAGTCGAGGGGCTCGCGCAATTATGTACCAACACACCATTAGCAAAGTACGTATGTGCTGGGACTACGGTAACCAGATCATAGACAAAACCATCAAAAGGCTCCTCAGAAACTTCTACTACTTCTGTATAAATCGCATTAGCTTCATTAAGAGCCACTCCTCGTCCATCAGCTCGGGCACAATTACACGCAAAACTTGGTACCCGGCTATTTGGTAATCCTGTTCCTCCATCAGTGACTGGTGTTTGTTCCAGTACGCATCCAGGAGAACAACCTTCTTCTGCCCACGAACCATAAAATCTGGATTTCTCCATTTTCTATCTCCTCCTAAGATATTTATTCGAACCCTATTATCACCCGTGTAATCTAAAGGCAAACCATGCTTCTCTATAAACACCATCATTTTCTTTTCCCATTCTGTTGGTCTTACATGCTTTGGTATAAGTGGAATTCTTCCTTCTAAGGCGGCTTTTTTGTTTTTATCTGAAATATTCTGTTTATATTTTGGGTCCTTCCACAATTTCTTAAAGCGTTCAGAGGTCTTTCTGCGGCTCTCAGCTGATTTAGGAGTTTTTCTCCCACGTTCATATATCTCCGGATGTCTCTCATAAGTAGCCCTCCCGCCCTTTGAAGAGATTTCACTTAGGTACTCTTTTGTATATCTTTGTTCCTTAGTTCGTCTTGCCTTGTCGTAGATTCGCTTCCTTTCTTCTGCTGAAGCTGAATGAATGTATTTATTTAGTACTTTAGTACTTCTCTCTGCGACCTTCTTTTTGAGCTCTGGATCGGACTCTAGTCGTTGTTTATATGTTATGCTTCTTTTGGCTGCTCGTTCTTTTGCCGCTGTTTCAGGTTCTATACGAACCTCGGGATATAGCTCCTTGAATTCAGCTGATGTTAGTTGGTGTGTTTTCAGATGTGTGTTCGTTAATCTTAGCATGGACATCCCGCATAAAGGACAGCAGACTGTCTCCTGCTTTGATGTCTTTGGCTTCCTTCCAGCCGTCCTTGGTGAAGATTTTGTGATCTCCAGTGGCCCTGAGCTCTCTTCCGTCGGCAAGCTTGATTCTAATAAGTTTATTTGCATGTTGTCTCCTAGTGCTTAGTACCAGGTTAGCACAAGCTTGCCCTGTATTCAAGTCATATCCAATAACCTCATCACCTTCAGCCAGTTCTTCAATTGGTTTTTCTGAGCCATCCGCCATGGTAATCATAGTTCCAGCCGGGAAGCAGCTAATTTCATCAAAGAATAACAGCCCCCGACCGGCCTTAGCCAGCCTTACCGCCCAATCTGGTGCAGCGTACCAAACATGTGGATCATCACCAGTAATCGGAATCGGAAGGCCAGAAAAGTCTGATGGATCATGAATTGATGCAATTACTACTTCTGTTGGTAGATTAAGAGCCTTACCAAGTTGGTAAATGGCACTGGTCTTTCCAGTACCAGGTGGCCCCCAGATAATCATGGGGATCTTAAGTTGAACTGCCAACGCAACATCCTGCATGCCCCCTCCTTCTATAAGGCAGTGAGAATCTTAATTTTCTGCAACTTCACAAGACAGTGTATCAGCTCTGGTACAAAAGAAAGCCTCCCCTCATCTGTTTCGGACCAGAGCGGTCCACCAAATGCTTTCTCCGGATCTTCCACCCCCTTGTTTATAAGATCAATAACTATCTGCAAGACCTCATTTCTTACTGCATTGAGGTTCAAGTCTGGTATTCGCTTAATATATTTAACAGCACGTAACAAACTAATCCCAGGAGAATTAGTTCCACGATACCCGAGCCTGCGATGTTTGACTGCGGTATATCGGTGCATCGTCTCATAGAACTCTTCAATCTCAAGCTTGTCTGGAACAGACACCTTGGCACCAATTTGACAGATAGCGAAATCAAACGTCTCAAGCAAAGACTTTAAATCCGTTACTGGCTGTAAGCAGACTTGAACCTTAATATCATTAACACGATAGGTAACTGCATTGTCTGTTACAACTTCACACTTATATTGACACCCGGTATAACCCGGGTGTCGCAAGATACATGGAGCATCAAAGATGTGTATTCCAGGTTCAGTGGTTGGTGGTGTTACGCCCCATACATCAATGTCACCAAAGTCCCCTTCAAGGAATACCCCACCAGCAGCGTAAAACGGCTTACCTTTTGATATAAACTGCAGGAAAGGGACTACAGGGCCCACACGATCCAAAAACAGCTCGATTCGATCCATTAGCCACCCCTTGTTGTGAGTTTTACTATTTCCTCCCGCTTACGATCAAATTTCTTGGTATGAATCCTGTTTTGGCAGGATTCATACTTCGGGCAAAGGTAACACATCCTATTGGCCCGGAGTTTGCAGTTCCTCGTTTTCATTGAAGTCCTCCAAAAGGTTATACAGCATTGTAACTGACATTGAGAACAACATCAAAGCAGCTATTGCTACATTAACGTAGTTCTTATTAATACATTGCTGCACAAAGCCATTAAAAATCTTTTCAGAGGCCTCGGTTCCATGCTCCGCCTCCCAGAGCACAATAATCTTCCCGATCTCTGGGAAGAGCTCCATGATCTTGTCTTGAACTTGGATTGAATCTATAGCCAAGTTCGACATCTTAACCTCATCCATTAAGCTCATATACCCTCCATGAACCGTCCTTCGTAGTGTAAATAAAGCGCTTTACCCCGACCTTGCGCGCTGCCGCTAGGCACAGCGCGCAAGGGAAGGCCATCACCAAGTTACCCGATCTTCTCCAGCGACCTCCAACGTATAGAGTTGATCCCTTAAGCCTCCTTCTGTTAGCTCGTGATATAGCCATTCTTTCAGCACAAAGCCCTCTTCCATTAGGGCCTATTGAGCTCCAACCCCAGGCAAAGATACCTTTTTTATCTTCTATGACAGCAGCGACCTGGACATTGGTTTGAGCTCTAGGCAAAAGATCCATTACAAGCTTCTCTGGCAGGGTTTTGATCATTTGTGCTCCAGTCAAAGAACCTTACAAACCACAACAAGGCCTCTTGAGCTTCAGGTGTGAGACCATCAACTGGTGTCCACGGTCCTTCACAATCTACACACTCAAGAGTGGCGGTTATTGGAGTACTCGTCAAGTCTAGCTCTCCAACAATCCGTACTCCAGGGACTCCCTTCTCGATGAAAATCGCATATTCAGTGGGATGTGTAAAGCACCATTCTTTTGCGAGCATGTATGGCCCCCTTACTAAGAAGTCAAATGGTAGCCAGGCACAATAACCCCTGAATTTGCCCATCCCTTTAATCTCGGTGCTATCCATTAAAGTGACTGACTTTGCACCGCGTTCCAGTGCCTGGTAGGCCTTATGCAGGTCAATAATCCTGTTAGCCCATTGAAGTCCGAACTCCTTAGCCCGTTGATTCATACTTCCTCCTTTCTTTAGGTCACCGGGGAGTCGAACCCCGCTGTTATAAGCCACATGCTTTCTACCGGTAAGCTAGTGCCCAGTCAGTGCTTTATAGACAAGTCTATGTTAGTCGCGTAATTTAGCAGGATATTCTTTAGGATCTGGAAACGCCCCTCCATAGAAGACGTGTTCGTAGTAGGCTTCCAAGAATTCCCATAGTGCTTTGTCTCCGCCGTTCACCAATTGCTTCCGCTGCATTTGAAGTGCCCGGACGGACCCTCCCCCAGAAACTCAGAGAACCACGACTCATGCTCGATCTCCTCATGCAAGATGGAAAGGGAGAGGTCGTAGGTCCTGTGGTCTTTGCCGGCGGTCATGTTGCAGATTTGGGTGTAGCCTCGCACGGCGCACCGCTCCGTCTCCACCAGCACCGTCAGGATCCCCTTCACATCTCGGGGGTTCTCCGGAAGGCGGGCGGGCCGACAAGCGGAAAGATTGTGAAACTGCACCATGTCATCGGGGAGCTCTCCGCCCAGTTCGTAGATCCGGGGGACCAAGGCCTCGAAGTGGTTCCTGTCTTCGATCCTCGCTACCTCAGCGATCTCCTTTATCGTTTCGCCATCAAGGCCGATGAGGTTGGCCCTGAGGATGGTGTAGTAGTAATAGGTGGTGAGTTCCGCAGCAGCGTTGTTCACCAAAAGCTCCAGGAGTTGTTCCACATCCACTCCTGCCCTTTCTACCATCTCCCGCGCTACTTTTGCCATGGTTCCTCCTTTTCTCCTTGGCAGTTTTGACACAGGCCCAGGTGGAACCCAATCGGTCAAGAGAACAAACTGAACAGCCCCCTTATCTCCCTTAACAACGAAGCGTAGTATAAGCCCTCTCACCCCGTGTGTTCCACCTGTACCAGGTATGCATGCTGGATGATTCCACTTGCATTCAAACTTGACACAGTCGTGGCCAGCCTCACACCTTATGATATGCTCTAATTTTTTAATGGCTACCTCCTTGTATTCCGAGGGGAGGGAATCGAACCCTCTTGGGCATATAACAGCCAACGGTTTATAAGACCGTCCCCGTCTCCAACTGGGTCCCCTCGGGAGAGATATGCTTCTCTAAGTACCTGGCTTTGTCTTTAGCACGATGGAACCCAAGCACTTTCTTGAATTTCTTTTCAGCTAGCCTCCTTTTCTTCCTTAGCAGCTTGAAGTCCACGTCCTTAATATTACCAGTTACTTTCTTATCTGACACAACGTTAAATGACTGTAGGATAGACATAACTGCACGGATTGAGTATTTATTGATTCCTGCCCTCTTGGCGATTTCTAGATATGTCAGCTCAGGATTCTTCTTAATAACGTTATAAGCAGCAATAATCTCAGCTGGCCCCGGGTATCTACACGAAATTAGAAACAACTGAGTCTTTATAGACTGTTGATCGTAATACATTACACAGTTAGCCTCTAATCCATCCCTTCCGGCTCTTCCAAACAGCTGGGCTAGCTCTTCGAGTGTAGCTGGAACATCCCTAACTATGACAAACCTGGTATCAAGCTTATTAATACCTAGACCGAACGCATTAGTACAAATCATTACTCGTTTCTCACCAGTCATCCAATCTTGCTGGTTTAAAGAACGGCCTTTAAGCTGACCGTGGTAAATAGTGCATCCACCAGAGATTGAATCCTTAAAGCAATCATAAAGCCTCTCCACTTCCCTAATCGTAGAGCAGTACACAATCCCACTGCCTTGGAATCTATTAACCAAATCAAGATCCCCAGTCCATATAAGACTGGATAACTTTAGATTCTCTCTCCGTGGCAGATAAACAATCCTCTTAGTGTCAGCCGGTAAATCAAAGATCTCATAAATATCCCTTTCAACTTCACGTGGTGATGTGGCAGTAAGAACAAGAGTTACTTTAGCCAGCTTAACATAAGGTGCTATCTTGCAGTAAGAAGGCCTAAATGACAGGGCGTGCTCAGAAGCAACATGAGCCTCATCAATAGTCACCATATCAGGTGGCTTTGCCTTAATAACTTCCCTAAACCTGTCATCTAGCACTCTCTCTGGGGCAACAAACAAAAACTGCGCCTCATTAGCACTATAAGCTTCCAAAGCAGCTTCATTTTCCTTCTTAGATTGCTCAGAAGATATCAGCCTAGCACTTAGCCCATGGTTAATTAAATTAAGATAGTGATCCCTCATCAGTGCAACAAGTGGAGTAAAGATTAAATTCGTCCAATTATTAACTAGTGGTGGAATAATAAAAATAGCTGACTTCCCAAACCCAGTAGGTAGTACACAGTAACAAGACTTGCCACTAATTAACGTCTTGATAGCCTCTTCCTGCCCCTTCCTTAATGACTCAAACCCAAGCCTTCTAATAGCCTCTCTTTCCTCCATACATCTCCTTTTATACGACCTTGTGGCCTGGCATGAGGGCCAGGCCACAAGGGGTATACCCTGGGACTCCCCAAACCTACCACCGAAATTATAACTACCGGTTGACCGGTAATAAATTTTTTTCTCCCATATACCCCCCAGGTGTGAGTAAGCTCGGGGGGTGTGAGTAATAAAAAAACTATTGGTATCCTATACCTACTACCCGAGATACCAGCACTCTAATGCTTTATATCCAATACCCGTATATCAACTTCTTACTTACTTATCCCTATTCCCCTTTTACGTTAGGGGTATACCCTGGGTGTCTCTATTCTTAATTCCTATTTAATAAATAGAGCCCATAGGAGATGGATTTTAGGGCGCGAACTTCAGAGTGCTCGCCACTGGGTCGCAGGCTCTAAGGTAGCCCAGCCCTAAAGAGCTAGCTTGCTTTGCGAGGCGGCCTGTATAGAGCCGTCTAGCAGCTCAAGCCCGCCTAGTGCTGTTTCAGACCAGTCTTGCTTTTCAAGGAAGCTGGAGTAGCACTCCTCCCCTGCGGCGTGCAAGGGACATCTGTCTCGTTCCTCGACATCTGTCCCTTGACTCCTCGGGTCGGAGTGCTAGCGGCTGGCTTGAGGGGCGCGGACGCGCCCCCAAAAAAAGGAGGTAAAGATGGCAAAGCGGCAGAAGCGGCAGCAGGTGGCGGACAACCGGATCTTCGTGGTAGGCGATAATGCCTTCCAGGAAGCGTTGGAGAAATGCGGCCTGAAGACGGTATCTATGTGGGAGTACCGTCAGGCGGAGAAACTGGCCGAGGCAGCTATGCAGAATGCATTGGCCGGGATCAGAACAATTGCCGTGTTTACTCCAGCTGTCAGTAAGTACATGGGCCTGTTCTGGGCAGCCAGGGCAGGGTGTCCTGCCTTGGAGTACTTGGGGGTGGTGGATCCAAAGCCACGGCGTGGTGCAGCTGAAAAGCTGACTTCAGAGAATCTTCGTGGCTTCTTGAAGGGCTTCAAGGGTTGGTATTACCTTGAGCCTGGTATTACGCCCGTGGAGCCTGAAAAGGTAGCGGAGCGTTTGGAATCCCGAAAGCTTCTGAAGTCGTTTAAGGAGCTTGAGGGACTACAGGATGGGGGTGGTAAAGACCAGCCCTTTTGACCATGCCCGCATTCCACGAGAGGAGTTGGTTCGCTTGTGGAATGCAAGCCATCCCCAGTGGTACCCACCTGCCTCTATAGAGGCAGCTAGGGGCGAGATAATAGATATATTAACGTACCTAGCTGGTATGGGGGAACTACCACCAAGATACCAGCAGGCACTTGGTTGGGATATAGATAACAGGCGCGGGGAAGATGTCATCCGTGAGGAGAATGCAGCGGATGACGTAGATGATCCGTACCTGGAGGAGGTGAGGTGAACACCCCCGGGGGGCCTCCGTGCTCGTGCCGGAGGCCCCCCTTGACTATTCTACTTCTGGTTTGTCTAGCAGCGCTTGTAATACCACAAGTTTGCTGGACACCAGAATGGCCAGCAGGCCCAGTGGAACTAGAGGGAGAAGTATGTGTTTGGCCTAGCCAGACATACTTCTTCGTTAAAGGTCCATGGGGCAAGGCAGCGGCCACAATCCCGCCTGGCGTGGAGATAAAGGCGGGACAGAAGGTCAAGATATGGGGAAGGTGGTCCACTCCAGAGGGCACGTTTGCCCACTGGTTGAGGGGCAGCGGAGCTCTAGGGTGGGTTTATTCAAATTCTGTTGTAATAACAGATGACAGTCAACCGCTACTTGTCAGACCGTTTGAATGGTTGCGGCTGGCTGTCGTGGGAAGGCTGGGGCACCCAATACCCCAAGCCATGCTCCTTGGAGACAGAAATATCGTCCCCAAGGACATGTTGGAGTTGTTTGATCAAACAGGCACGTCTCACCTGCTTGCAGCGAGTGGACTGCACCTAAGCATCTTGGTCAGTCTTCTTGCTGTAGTGACAAGCAAGAGATGGCCGATCTTGATCCTGGCAGCAGTGTACATCCTCCTTACTGGAGGCAAGGTGGGCATGGTGCGGTCCGCCATCATGCTCACCCTGTCCTTCGCAAAACTACCATTGTCGAAGTGGCAGCGGCTGTTGATTGCACTGATAGCCATTCTAATAATCTGGCCGTACTCAGTATGGTCAGTAAGCTTGTGGCTATCGTTTGTGTCAACAGCAGCTGTCTTGTTCGTTGGGCCTTTACTCCAAAGAATAAGGGGGTGGTGGAGCTATCCAGTCAAGATAGCAATCACGTCAGTCGCTTGCCAGCTGGTGACTCTGCCGATCGTGTACTACACGTTTGGTAGAGTTGCGTTCCCGGTATGTGTACCAGCCAATATTTGGGCAATACCGGTTGGAACAGTTGTGCTCAGTGCAGCTTTCTTGAGCTTCTTACCACTAGTTGGACCAGTGGCAAGTAGGCTCTCGGTACTAGCAGCGCAACTGTTGGTATGGGGTTTAAACTTTCTATAGGAGGAAAGATGAAGCGTTTTGCAATCGTGGCAGTGTGTATCTCGTTGGTGGCAGCTCTGGCGTTTGGTCAGGCTTTCCTGACCAATAAGAAGACGTACGTAGCCCTGGTGAATGAGACCAGGCTGGCGTTGGGACTTAACCCAACGAAGACAGCTATTGAACAGGCTGATGTTGAGATTCTGTACAACATCGGCCTGCTGAAGCAGCGGCAGGCAGCTAGCCTTTACGAGGCTCTGAAGGCTGGCCCGATTAACAAGGTAAACGACCTTCTCCAGGTCAAGTACCTTGGTGACTCAACGGCAGCCGTGTTGTGCTTGTTCTACAAGCTCGATACGGCTGACTGGAAAGCGGTGAAATGAAGAAGATCTGGATAGTACTGGGAATTGTGGCGCTAGGCGGCATCATTACCTGGGCCACGTTCACAGGAGCCCAGAATGCAGCCCTCAGCGCCAGGGTGAATCACCTGTCAGCTGTCTTGAAGTCGGTGCCTACTGTCAACCTGGACGAGATTGAAGCCAGGTTAAACGAGATTGAGGCACCAGCTGGTGTAGATGAGGCCAGGGTAATGGATATCCTGACCCGCATCAGTGGCCTAGAGAGCCAACTAGGTTACAAGGTTCTATCGGCTAAAGAAGCCAGTGAACTAGTTGGGCAATATGTAGCTGTTTACGGAAAGGCTACAGCAAGAGTTAGCGGAGCGCATCTCTTCATCAATTTTGAGGAGAGTACATTCAGTGCTCCATTCTTTGACTTTGGCAACAAGATCGATCCGGCTGCAATCAATGCAGCTGATGGAATCGTGGTGCGTGGTACAGTTACGTTGTACCAAGACGCACCACAGATCATCATCAACAACCTGGATCAGCTGTACTTACCGTGACCGCGGTAGGAGGAGGTTAATAAACCTCTTCCATCAATAGCTAGGTGCTATCACCTGATGGTAGCACCTAGCTGCGGTTCTAGAAGGTGGCTGGCACCGCCTTCTGGATTTCAGCTGTGTGGAGTCGGATCCAACTCCACACCATTAAACCGCCTAGGCCTAGTTCTAGAGGGTGGCTGGTTAAAGGCCGGCCACCCTCTAGGCATTAAACGCAGTGTGTCAGGTGAGAAATGCAGCGGGTTCAAGTCCCGCTCGCACTGCCAGACCGGTTGGCCGCTTGGGCGGTAGCGGAACGGGAGTGGCGCCCCCGGGAAGCTATAAACCGGGTGTTCGGGAGAGCCCACACCATTTTAGAAGCGCCAATCTCCCGACAGGGTTCAAATCCCTGGCCGGTCTAAGATATAAGCTATTGGAAAATGGCGGCTGGAATTAGGTTTTGAGAAAAAGGGAAAAATGAAACTCAGAAATGCAGACAGGATGGAACCGGGTTCTGAAATGATAGCTGGAATTGGGGTTTAGGGATTTGATATAAGGGAAATGGGAGGGTAGAGTAGAGACATGAATAGAGAAAAGGGGTATGGGATGGGGGCTTGGGACCGACCGGGCTACCGCAGCAGGGCGCGTACGGGCGTGCGCCTTAAAAGGTATGAACCTTTCAGCATGTACGGATGGGAGGCTTGATGGCTGGGTTTTCTCCAGCAACTTGCGCCAGGGGTGCGTCGCTTAAATGGTGCGAACTCTTTTTAAGAGGAGAGTATGAACTACTACAAGCCTCCAATTACTATGATTGGCTGGGTTGAGGATGTTAGTTATAAGAAATATTCTTTTACCTGCGAAATGAATGCTTTTTTAATTTACCGCTTGGATGAAATACCGGCTAACGCTTATGATGAGTTTGCGGAAGAGTTGGCGGAACAAGGCTTTAGGTGTTGACCATGGATCTTGAGGGGATATGTATTGATGTCGCTAAGAGTGCAAGTGCCTCTATTAAGCCTTTGTTGGATTGGCTGGTCTTAAAGTATCCGAATGCTGGGTTGAGCGGGTGGGAGGTAGAGATTGTATGGAATTGGGGGGATAGGCAGAAGTTTATAGTTACTGGGGAGACGTTAGAGGAGGTAAGGGAGAGGGCTAAGGAGGTAGCAAGGCAATCTAGTTTTGCCGTCGAAAATTCAGATAAAGTAGAAGCTTATATTGAGTGGAGTGATGGGGTTACTTCTGTTATTAAAGTGCCGCTCGGGTTGGACCCAATGAGGCAGGCTGAGGCTATTGCCAAGACTATACCATATTATATAGCCAATCCTGGGTTAACTATTAAGAGGATAACTTTTGGGAAATTACTGAGTATTGATGAGGTAGTTGTTGGGGAAAAGAAAGCTTTGGGGGAGGAGAGAGTTGTAAAACAATTTATTGGGCCTAAGTTGGAGGGGTATTTGACGGCTTTGATGAATAGAGTAAGGGGGATGTATTATGGGAAGAAGACTGAAGTTGAATTGGCGTATGAAGTGCTGGATCCATTGTTGGAGAGATTTACGGATGAGTTAACGGAGAGGCTTGGGCTGGGTAAAGATTGGGAAGCGCTAATAGTTTCTATCTGTGCTGAAATATGGAATCAGGTAATGTCCGGTTGGGGGTTGTTGGCTGGTGATCTTTCAACTGTTAATGAGGATCTTGAATATACGTGGCATACAACCCACGATGAAAAGGCTTGTAAGATATGTAGGGTTTTAGATGGTCAAGTCTTTCGCGGGAAAGACATAATCCAGAAATTCCCCTTTGCCACAACAGCCAAGGATCCAGACAGGCCGATGGATGTTGTTGGTCGGGTTCATCCACATTGTAGATGTAGGCTGTCGCCGTCCTAATTCTGTGCAGTGTAGCAAACTTCACAGGTTACACATCGTTCACATTTAGAGACTTTCTGTGCCGTATAACAGACCTGACATTCTTGACAATTCTCACACTTGGCCGTTGTCTTTCTCGGATCGTATTTCAACTCAATCCCCTCCTTTTGAGCCATTTTATGAAGAATTGGTTGTCTCTTAAGATTCTCCATACCAAAGAACCAACTCTGAAGTGAATTAATGTCTGATCGCAGATTGATTTGGCTACCGTGTATCTATCATCCGGGCTTTTTCTCCCGGCAATATCCCAGTTAGATGCAATGCACATGCCAGTACAAGAATCATTAGCTGGGCATAGACTACAATCGTAACCAGCAGCCGACTTTCTTTTACCTTGGTCCCAAGCTGTCCCTCGTTCAAACTTCTCGACATCCCACCCGTTGAAGACATCTCCAAGAATCCACTCGTCTGGAAGATTTTGGCGTGTTGCAAGTCTATGGCAACTGACAAAAAGGCCCTTAGCTGTTACTCCTATCACTCGATCTCCAAGACCGCAAGGTGTTGTAGCCTTGCTCCTCCCGACCAACTGTCTAATGCCGTCAGTTATTTGGTGTATTTCAAGTTCTCTGCCATGCCTCATGTTCTCGATAAACCATGCTCCAACTTCGGTTAGCTGATCTTCATAAACCTGGAGCTTTTCATCGTTCCAATCTTCTTCCAGCGCGGGCAGAACTGTTGCTGAACCAAAACCAATATCGTCATACAGGAATTTGTATGAATCGGCTAGACGGGAAACTGTATCAACACTAGTTGTGCCACGGCATTCAAATTTGTTTATGAGACCTTTCGATTTAATGTATAAGACATTTTTCATAACAGCATCGAATGTCCCACTACCATCATGAAACTTTCTCTTTGCATTATGCACTTCTTCTGGCCCGTCAATGGAAAACAGTATATTTCCAAACCCGTTGTTCATACACCAGTCAAAGACATCCGGTGTTAATAGACAGGCATTTGTCGTCATAGACCATCTGAATTTTTTATTTAGCTTGTTCCCGTAACTAACGCCTTCTTGGATTGTCTGAAATGCCACCAGTGGCTCGCCACCAAAAAAGTGAATAGATGGGATATCATTTCGCACAGCTGCTTGTGCATTCATAATTTCGATAAGATTTCTAAAGACATCTATGCTATCAGTATCTGGAATATAATCCTCGAATCTCGTATAACAATAATCGCAAGCAAAATTACATTTCTCAGTTATTGCATAGATGGCTGAGCTTGGGAACCTTTTGATGTCCATTGTCTAATGGTATCACAATCTATATTGCATAATCAACGACGCAGATTTCACAAAGCACACAACTTTGACAAGTATTACAAATTGAGCATCCGGCCTGCGAAGCAACACAATTTTGACAGCTGTTACAAAGCGAACATGTGTATGCTTGTTGGCAGGTATTACAAAGATCGCATGAAGTACAGTCTTGTGTAGTAACACAGCGTTGGCAGGTATTACAGCTCGCACATGTATATGCCTGTTGGCATGTGTCGCAGCTGTAGCAAGAGGTACATCCAGATTGTGTGGTATTACAATTCTGACATGTATTACACAAAACACACGTAACTATTTGTTGACATGTATTACATATATCGCAAGTAGGACACCCTCCTTCTGATGAATAACAATTCTGACATACATCACATGTATGACACCCAGAACAATTCTGGGATGTATTGCACAGCTGACAAGTATTGCAAGATTCACACACGTCACAGCTCTGGCAATTACCACATACTTGACTTATGAGGCACTCAGAGTCTCGTAGATTGGAAGTTAATACAGCTGCTTTGCGTATATCTATCATGAATAAGCCCCTTGGCACGTATTACAAACTTGGCATACGTTACAGTTTTGGCATGTTGTACATGACTGAGCTGTATTACAGGTTTGACAAGTGTTACAATTATAACACGAGACGCAGGTTTCCTCTGTTACACAGGTTTGACAAACATTGCAACTAGCGCATGTATAGTACTGTTGGCATATATTACAAATGTAACACTGGACACAAGTCTGCTTAACGACACACGATTGACACGTAACACAACTAGCACACGTATAAGCGTGTTCGCAGGTATTGCAAGTATCACACGAGGTGCAATCTTGTATTGAATAGCAAGTTTGGCACGACACACAGGAAGAACATTCACCTGTTCCACAAGATTGGGCCGTGTTACAATTTTGACAAGTCACACACGAGTTACATGTGACATTTTGTTCACAGGTTACGCAAATGGCACACGAGTATGCCGTCTGACATGAGTTACATGATTCACACTCATAACAAACCTGGCAGCTTCGACAAGTCCTTATATCCACGCCTTTATCTTATGATTTATTAGAATTGAAATCAAATCTGTTTATAAATATGCTCTCTCCAACTAGGTTCACTATCTCTAATATGGCTCCATCCTTTCATCCCGGGATATTTTGCGCTAAGGTAAAGCTGATACAAGTCATCAAACCACCGCTGAAACTGCCA
>Ga0209506_1002178_pt1 | contig 18080 bp, 24 predicted proteins | sample AD_JPNHG2_MetaG_FD_184409 | JGI IMG/M metagenome (GOLD analysis project Ga0209506, IMG submission 184409) | Active sludge microbial communities of municipal wastewater-treating anaerobic digesters from Japan - AD_JPNHG2_MetaG (SPAdes) (version 2) | ecosystem: Engineered > Bioreactor > Anaerobic...
TAAACAAAAATCTATTTTATCATTGAATGTTTTTATCTATTGAGTAGATGTAGAATATATTGGTATTACATTATTTAATCCAAATCTAGATAAATTTCTATTATATTCATTTTTAGTATTAACTCCCATAAACATATGGGGATCAATACTATATAATTTTTTACTACTATTTATATCTGATAACTAAGTTGATAATACAAATGTAGATCCACCCAAATGAGATCCTATTTCTACTATATTATATTCTTCATTATACTAACATCGCTGATTAACTATAAATCGATATAACTAAATTTCATTATCTGTTAACATTGTAGGAACTATTTCATTTCTACATATAGAAAATATTTCATATAATCGTTTTGCCTCATTACCTACCATTATTCTATAATTAAATTCATTAATTAATTCATAAAAATTATCAAGCCTCATATATTATAGCACCTGAATAATATCCTAATCTATATCAAAATCTTCATCGTGATATACACTAAAATACTTACCCAACAACTAATAAAAATCAGATTTAATTTCTTGATCTGATAAATCAACGATTTCTTCTATTTTCCTGTTATATTTATTTAATCTAATGGATATAACCTATCTCCCATCATATAAATAAAAAGACTATCGATACTAATTCTCACAAAGAAATGCAACAAAATCATAAAATAATGTATTAGCAACAAGCGTAGCAATATCAATGTCTATTAAAATTCTAGAGCTATTATTTTCAGATACTTTTAATTCAGAAGCCATAAAATTTATCTAATTATAAATAAATTGTTCCTTTTTTTCAACAGGAATATCCATATCACTTATCTATACAATATCTACAACATCTTTCTACTAATCTGGAAAAGTTTCAGTATTAATTTCAAAAATTATTAAATGCGGAAACTTAGTTTTATGACGTAATATCAAATCATTTAAATTCATATTATTTCTGCCTCCTTATGGTTTGCTGTAAAACAAAACTTATTAGCATTTATATTAAACTTTTTTTCTTCTGATTTTGAATTATTCACAGGTATCTTATACCTCCTTTATAAAACTTGAAAGAAAAATGGGGCAGTTTCATTCCAAGCTCCTTATACAACGTTTGTCATATTTCCAACCATCGGTTCTCTTGTCATCTCTTACATAAGCATAGTATGATGGCATTTTTCACGCCTCCCTTCGATTCTCTTTGAAATTGATGTGTTTGCGGTATTTCATCTTTTCTCATCTCTCATCTCCTTTCGGTTTGCATGATTGCTTTTCCGATAATCTCGACTATCTGAGGCACTACTGCATTTCCGAGTGCCTTCAGTCGTTTAGCTCTGTCCAGCCTTCGGGGTAGCCCATCATCCATTCTACAAAGGCTGGCTGCAATCGGTACCCACGGGATGTCCCATCTTTCGGTGTCTGTGAGTCCTCCAGCCATGATTCCGTGTTCGAAAGCCCCTGCTGCCCGCTGTTCGGTCCCCTCCGTTTGTAGTCCTGAGCGGTAGGGGTCGGGAGCAGCGTTTCCGAGAGAACCTCTTCCAGGTTTCCCTTCTTTCTCTTCGCCAGGTTTTCCGAAAAGGGAGGGTTCACAAGATTCGCACGCGGGGTTGGGAGTAGCGTTTGGTTTATCCGCTTGTTCAGGCAATCCCCATAATTGTCGCTCGTCCAGCCTGGCTCTTGTGCTCTCGGAGTCGGCAGCATTTTGTTTATTGCTGTTGCTAACCCGTCTCCGCTGTTCTGAGACAACCCCTTCTTGTTGTAATTGCCATTCACTGTTGCGGTGGGCAATAATCCAGACTCTATCTCTTCTGTGCGGGGCATTGACGGCACAAGCTGGAATAATAAACGATTGGCAGGTGTAGCCTTCATTTTCCAGGTCAGATAGCACATCATCGAGTGCCAGGCTGACGATTCCAGCAACGTTTTCGCCAACAATCCAATTCGGCCTGACAGCCCTGATAACTCGTAGCATCTCAGGCCAGAGATAACGGTCGTCTTCCTTGCTTCTTCGCTTCCCTGCTGCGGAAAAGGGCTGGCATGGGAATCCCCCGCAAATAAGGTCAACTGGCTCAAGTTCATCACCTCTCAATTCTTTTATGTCTCTGTATCTCTTAACGTCGGGCCAGTGCTTTTCAAGGACTTTGTTGCAGAAGTCGTCTATTTCAACCTGCCATTTGATAGTCATCCCTGCTCGTTCTAAACCGAGATCAAATCCTCCGATACCGCTGAAAAGACTGCCAACCGTCATCTCATCACTCCTTGATTCCTAGTGCGTTATAGACTTCCAGCCTTTTAATCATTCTTTACCTCGCTCCTTATACAACGTTTGTCATATTTCCATCCATCATTTCTCTGAATTAGTCTTATATACTTTGCGTGGCAAGTAACACCATTGACTACAAAGTTACCTGGTTTACTATTCACAGTTAGCCGCCCCAAGTATACTCCTGCACCTTTACCCTTCGGTTTATCGGCTTTCACAATATCCCCTGTATAAAAACCAAAGTAGTTTTTCTTCCTCTGCCTGAATGCTTTAGGAAAGCCGTAAGCATCAGTCCGGCACATCTGACGGTTGCCACGCCCCATGTACTTGTATTCCTGAATGTATTTCGTGTTGATATTCAATTTATTCGGTGTTGAGAACCCAACACAAGCAGCATCAAAATAATGTTCTTTGGGTAAGCCATGTCTGATGCGGTTCATTTTGGTTAAGGCTCCTGAACCACATTCTACTGGAACGTGATTCTTCAATCTCTCATAAAGTTTCCATCTAGTTGCGTTCATGAAAGCTGCATCTTTATAAGTTTTCTTTGCATCTTTCATGATATTAGGAAAGCCAAATTCTGCAGCAGTTTTTGTGCCTTTTTCTCGATTACACTTTTCACACGCCAATGTGAGGTTGTTTATTCTATTTGTACCTCCTCTTGCTTTAGGTATTATATGTTCTATCTCAAGCGGCACGTCTTTCTTCCCGCAATAAACGCACTTTCTATCGAACTTTTCGAGCAAGTATTCTCTTACTTCGTAGCCCAAAAGTTTTCCCCGCTGGTATTCAACACCAGACATTTCTGGGTTATCCATTAACTAAGTATCAAACTTTACGTGTTCAGAAGAAATACTGGTTATAGGCATGAGCTTTTTGAATTTCTCAACGAGATGCAATGTTTGATCTACTCTTGCCTCCAAAGAAGGCGGCAACCAGCCTTTGTTTCTCTTTCGATTCAAGAAACGAGGCTTTCTGTATCTCGTCTGTCTGCTTCTCCTTCCCCTTCTCAAGGCGCGCCTTGATTCTAGGTTTTTCTTAATCATAGTTTTATGCTGAAGCTCGCCAAGCAAGATAACATTTTCATTTGTAAGAATCGCAACGCCTGTTGTCTTTGCTCCTGGGTCTAGCTTCAACCTAATATCTTGTAGCTTGCTTTCTTTCTGAGTCCTATCTTTCAATCTGATTGTGAACGGAAACATCTTGTGGATGACCGCTCTTTGTTTTTCTAACATCTGCCTTGCTCTTTTTTCCTTGCAAGGCATAAGTGGTTTCTTGTGCTTATCTAATACAAATACCATTTTGCACCTCTGCTAATTAGACTCCCAAATTGGGACCCCGTAAGGGGCTTGTGACGCTATCTTTCGATAATCTCTCCTCGACAAAGTTGTAAAGGCTTTTTGCATCTGCAACACCGTCCCTCTCAAACAGAACTTTTAATTGCAGACGACAGAGCCACAAGCTGGAGAAGCACTCGTGGGTGTCATGACCTAAACAACGTAGTTCTCGTAGAACTTAGTCTGGTTTCCATGCGGATAATCCGCCCTAGGTAACTCTAACCCGACTCAATCAAATGGGTTTCGAGCCAACCTAAGTTGAGCAGAAACCTGAAGGCTTGTTTTGTCCTATATGTTGATCTCTCGGTTCGAGCCAACCTGGGTTGAGTAGAAACATTACGTAACTTAATCGGTTTCGAGCTAACCTAGGTTGGGCAGAAACAAGCTCACCGAGCAAGATAACATTTTCATTTGGTTTCGAGCCAACCTAGATTGAGCAGAAACATAATACCACATAATTAATGATACCACATAATCATAATATAATGTTTAAGCTAATGTAAATTTTTGTTATTATTAATTAATATTGCCGTAACTATAATAGGTTATACTATTATTAAGGAGGCGATATTACATGATAGACGTTAAGGAATTAAATGGGCAATTGAAAATAACAGGACCAAAAGATTATATGGAATCAAGAGGTCATGAACTAATTAAAAGAATTAGTATGGGACTTGAAGATGAACATCTTTCCATGTATATTAGATTTCAGCCCCATATTCCAACTGCAATTAAGGTATTTATTCAAACAGATTACGCTAATTGGAAGGGCATGAATCAAATAAGGAGGAATAATATATGAGTATTAGAGAAGTAAAAAAAGAGGAAATATTTAATTTTGATATATTTATGGTAGATGTATTATTAGATGCATTAGAAGATAATTTTAATAGCACTCTCACATATTCTAATTTTAGAAAATATGATTTTATATATGTAAGAATATGTGAAGATGATATATCTAAATTTATTGTAAGTTACGGAATAAAAGATGATCATGGTAATTTTAATTATGATACATTTATCATGTCAAGAGCCTGAAAATATTAAAGGAGAAAATGAATATGATTGAAGTGAAAATAATAAGAGTATTAGATTCGATGACGGATATAGGAGTTATGGCTACAAAAATAGACAATACCTCAAATATGAAAAATTCATCCATATTGTCTAAATGCGGTTTTTGGGCAGATCAGAAATCACCAATAGTATTAGTAACATTTTTAGTTGATAATCCCTATGAAACTACATATGATCCATATATGTATGATGACAGAACTAGAAAAACTTCTGGAATTTATATCATACATAATTTTGACAAACTAAATGATGGAGATACTATTGATGTAAGAGAAATAATAAAAAATAAACTTATATAACCTTATATTTTGAATATAAGGTTATTTCACTTTATATTGGAGGAACTATAAATGAAGTTGTTTAATAGGCGGGAAAGTATTTTAGATAATGATTTAGATATTGTAATGGAACAAGCTATATATATTGGATCACAATATATAAATTGGAAATTAGCAGATGGAGCATTAAGACAATATAGTAAAAATCCATTCTTCTATCATAATATATATCATATTTATATGATGCTAAATGATTTAGAATTATATTATCATCAAATTATTACAAAAGAGATAGTATGTGCAATTATTTTTCACGATATAGTATATGATCCTAAACGGAATGACAACGAAGAACAATCAGTTTTAAAATTTAAAGAGTTGATAGAATATTATGAAGTAAATGATATTGATATTCCAAAAGTAGAAAAAATAATACTAGCTACAAAGGATCACATAAATGAATATTTTAATACTAACGATCCAGATATTCAATTAATAATAAGCCTTGATCTAATACATCCATTTATGGCGGGTAAAAGAGATATTATATTCAATGAAAAAAGAATAAGAAATGAATATAAACATGTTCCAGATAATATATATGCAAAAAATAGAATTAAAATTCTAACTGAATTTATGGATTTTTTCAAAAAGACAGGTTGGAAACAACAATATAAAAACTGTAAACAAGTAATAAAATATATTACTCGTAACATGAAATTTACAAAAAGCCCCAAAAAAAGAGATATGAATTATTTCATTTATAATTAATTATATCATATGTTCCTTTATATAATCTATATAATCTGGAATATATTCACCATTAATCTATTTTTGAATAACACTTTTCTACTTAGGATATTTATTAAATACCTGTATTAATTCTTTAACGTGATCTTTTGGTATTTTATATTGAACCTAAGTAGAACCATTTTCATTTTTAGTTGATAAAACAAAGTTTGATAAAGTATTTAGGTTTAACATATTGTTTTCTTGGTCTCTAAATTCACCGATACCAAAAATAAACTAAAATTTATAAAATGGGTTTGGTTTATATATCTACTACCATATATGACCATCTCCATCTTTTTTTTCAAATTCCATATATTGTATAAACAACAATTTATACTATTTTGATACTTCATCTAAATTATTTATATCATATTTGGATAGATATTGATGTTCCATACGGGGGATTTGATGTTTTTGCATTTCATAAAACTATTCAAATTTATCTTCATCATTAGTTGGCTAAACTCCCATTGATCGCATAATATAATCCATTATTTCACTTAATCGTTCATCTTTCCATATATCTTGAAATTCCTGATAATATATATCTCTAAGTGTTTTACCCTAAGTATTAGTTCCCTAAATACACCATTTGGTATGCCTACCCTATTCTATCTAATCTTCTCTAGTTTTAACATCTATTATATACCAATTATCTGTTTCAATTTGTTTACCAAATATTGACTTTAATCTTTCTAATTCATCCTGTTTATTTACATCCTATCGTGTAATTGTTAATTTATCTTTCATTTCATTATGAATATTTTCAAGCATAGGTATGGTTAATGTGGTAATATCTTTAACATCAGTTGGTAATAACTGTCTTTCAGATAATTTATTATATGTATCTAACCATATTTTTACGTTAGTATAATTATCTTCTGTTAACTAACCAGTATAATATTGTTTCTATAACCATGAAATATATTTTTTATTAGTATTTATGGTGGGATCTAACAAAAATATATCTTCAACAAATTCTTCATCATAATTATTACCCATTTTATTTTGTAGAATTAATTTTATTTTATCTTCTTTCTATTCGAGAAATAATTGTTTTTTCATAAACTACCCCCTTATAACGTAGCCCGATAGGGTTAATACCCTCTGGCTGAGGCTAATCAACAAGGCCTGTAGTTATCCTGCAAGCCTCCACTTCAAAACCCGTTAGGGTTTAAGTGGTGGGTTGTTGATAACTATCTAAGAACGATGTTTTAATTAATTTATATTTCTTATCATGATATCGTTTAGGTATAGTTACACTTTTATCATACGAAGATTCAAATATAGATGTTTCCGTATTATAAATCAAAGTAATATCAAAATCATTATTATTAACAAAAGCAGTAATATCTATCCACTCATCTTCATCTTTTGCTGGTTTACAATTAGTTTCTATATCTGTTAACGTTGATTGGATATTCTAATCCCAAGTAATTTGATAATGATTTCGGTTAACAGGTAAAATCTAATATTTAGTAAAATCTTTATATTCATCAGATATAAGCTATCCGTGAACATAAACTCCAACTACTTTAAACTTGGTTCTATCTCTATTAAATTCAATTATAATAAATGCGGTAGATATACCAAGTGTTGTAAAATTATAATAATCTGTTCCTGCTATTTGTGTCGTATCCTATACTTCTGAGTCATAATCATAGTTATACCCATAATCCTTAGGGTTAAAATTTGGATCTGATGTTGACCAATCATCGAATTTCATTTCTATCACTCCTTATTATCTAAATTAATTTAATTTATGTATTTATAATTTCTTCAAATGCCGCAATAACTTTATTTCTAATCTCTGTATTTTCAAAAATCTACATTATTTGATCTCTATAAAATGTAGATAGATCAAAATTTTTCAATTCTGTATCATCAGTAGAAGATATCTATAAGTCTAAATCTAAGTTTATAGTTCCAATATATTTACATTCCATTACATTTACCAATTTACGTAATATTTTCATTTTATTTTCAATTAAATCTCTTTTGGCATTAGTATCTTCTATTTTTATCTGATAAAATACTGTTTTTTGATTCTAAATAATATGTTGTTTTAATTTATTAAATTCTCGAATAAATTGATTCTACCCCTTATAATGAATAGAACAAATCCCATTTTTATAGGGAATAAATTTAAATGTAATATCATCTATATTATTAAACTCAATTAACTCATATCCAAAATATTTACCAAAATCATCTATTGTCATTATTTTTTCTGAATATGTTTGTTGTGAAATCTATCCAATTATGGTTAATTTTTCATTATTATATTCAAAATGCTTATGATAATGACCATTAAAAATATGATACTATCCAAAATCAATTGGTTTAATAAACTCATTATATTTTAATACCGTATTATTAAACGCTATATTATCTCCAAATAAATCTCTATGTATAAAATCAAAATTGTGATGCATAATAAATAAATTATATCCCTACTAAAAATTCTATGAATTCATAAACTTATTTACTACATCCTAATTTGAATATGGTAATATATGTAATTGTAACTAATTAGATAATTTGAATGTTCTAGGTTGAGAAACGGTAGTAACATTCTTTGTATTTGAAAATATATTTATAAAATTTCCAAAATTTACATTATTATCTGTATAAATAATATCGTGATTACCAGTATTTAGGACTACTCTAATATTTGGCTACAACTTTTTTATTTCACTAAGTATAAATACAATAAAATTTATAACCACCAATTCTAATTTCATAGGGTTTTCAATTAAATCCCCATTAAAAATTAATATATCGGGTTTATCGTTTTTTACTATACGTATTATTTCTCTATAAAATAAATAAAAATTAACTGGTATACCATTTATCTCTTTTTTTCGTTTACTAGATATATGCAAATCACTTACTATCTATATTTTCAAATCAATTCACCGTCATTTTTTTGTCAAATTTGAATTTTATATATTCTAGAGTTCTGGACTATCTTTCCTCCCGTGAGCCAGTAACATTAAATTTATCAATTGATAATTTGTTCTATAATTTCCAATAAATAATATTTACTATTTCTTGATATAATTTATTTTGGTGATCCCTAAAACCAGTATTATTTTCAATACTATCTAAATTTAGAGGATCAGGTATTATTAACTAATCATATATACTGTTACAAAAATCTAGAACTTCTTCCATATGTTCTATTAATAGTTGTTCCTCACTGCCACCGAAAGAATCACTATATTTATATTTATCATCCATAATTGTAACTGATTGTTTTAAATATTCCTTTGATATATAATTATCCTAATCAGAATAGTATGTATAATCATGATCGTTTTTATATTTATTGTACAAATAAAAATAAATAGTATATGCTAACTAATCTAGTGGTGTCCTGTCAGTTATATATAGCATTTTCTTATTTCTTAATAATTGTTGCGGGTTTAATGCATCTAAAATTTCTAAATTATCTACTAACCTAGAAATTGTCTAACCACAATAATACTAATTCTTAAAATAATTGTAAGAATTAGCCTAGTTTACTCGTAATTTCTAAAAATTTGAAAATCGTTTAGATGTTTCAGATAACGATAAATTACTTACTTCAAACTATATTTTTTCTTCTAATAATTTTTTAGATAAATCTTGAATTAATGTTGATTTTCCGCTACCGTGAGATCCCGATATTCCCACAATATAACATTTTTCCATCATACATAATCACTCAAAATCAGAATCTAAATTAAATCCAAAATCGGTATTATCATCTAACTGGGTTTCTACATTATTATTTTCATCGGGATTATTAGAATATTTTTTAGCTATTTCTATACCATTCTTAATAAATAACATTGTAGTACCACTCTAAATAAAGAATTTCTATACATCTAATGCATACATTAATTCTTTAAACTATAATACTATTTTTTGAGAAACAGAATTTCCATTTTTGTTTTGATTAACAATAAATCCAAACTATGTTTGATTATTATTAACTAATTTGGATAGTTGTAATTTAGAAGAAGAGTTTCCTAGTTTGTGAATTAGTTCCAACTTATCTCTAGTCTTATCAGTTAAGAATTCAATTACTTCATATACTTCTAATGCGGTTAACATAATATACTAATTTTCTTTATAATTATATCTTACATTACCTTTTTGCTATATACCAGATTTCTAACCACTAAACTAAGGCTATATGGATATCTAAATTTTAGGCTAGTCTTTGTAATAAAAAAACTTAAAATCCAGTTTACTATTTGTACGATAAAAAGATACATCTCCTCTTGATTTCAGTATATCTTCTAAATAACTTGTTATTTCACTCATATTCAATATCACTCCTTTAATATCAATATTATTACGATACTTCTTTATTATAACATAGATATTAATATATTACAATGTTAATTTTATATTTAAAATGATTCAATTATATTTAATAATTGGGTGTATTTATATGATTGGATAAAACTTATATTATAATTTACGTAAATTTTTAGTTAAGTTACATAAATGAAATTATATTGTTACATTCTGTTGATGACAAACTGTAATCCTGATATTATACTGGTAGCGTATACGCTGCCAGTCATGGTACCATATAATACTATATAACAGTTATTTAGTACCAGTTGACATTGATTCATGCATATTGAATATGTTTTAGAAATTAGCTTCTCTGAAATATCTCTGGATCAAATATATTATAACATAAATATGATTATAATAACAGTTACATAACAGTTACTTAGTACCAGTAGACAACGACAAGGTGGAAGTCTACTTTTTTTTTATATATATAAATTTACATTATTTTAATAATTATTTTAATAAAATGTAGTATAATTATAATGTATTTGCAATTTGGGAGATGATATATTGTGTAGTACAAATTTCCAGAAGAAAAAGTAAAATTAATGATTAAAAAATACCAAGAAAATAAAAATAATTTACGTAATAAAAATATTACATATTAGAAGTACAATTATATAAAAAAAGATTTAGAGGAAAAATTATATAAAGAATTTAGAACATTATAGGAAATGATAGTTAATTATAAAGTGTTAAAAAAACGTGGTAATTATTAGGGTGGAGGAGGTAAAGTAGTAGAAGGATATGGACATATATTTGAAGATTTAGTAATACATTAGGTAGATCAAATGTTCAAATATATATTAAAAATTGATACTAACCGTAAATAGTATTCTATTTTATAGAAAATATAGAATTCTAGCTCCAGAGTTTATTTCTTCAGTAATTATAAAGATGATTCAAAAAATGTTATTATACCAGATAATAAAGAACTAGAAGATGATTATTCTATGCGTAATGAAATCATAGATGAATATTATTATAAAGTAAATCCATATAATCAAATAGAAGAAGATTATAATAATCTATTAAATTAGTTTGATATTAAAATAGAACAAGTGGATGATAGGAAAGATTGGGTAGTAAATCAAGAAATATTTGATAGGATAGAAAAATTAATAATATTTGGTTTTATAAAGAGTAGTCGAGGATTATTACGTAAGATACATATAATTAATGTATATATGAAAAATTAGATTGAAGTATTTAATAAGGATATTTTCAAATTTATTGAAATGGTACATGCTAATAGAAAATATAATATTAGATATGGATGTAAGGTTGGTATGGATAAAATAATACAAATGATTTTAAATGAATATACCAAAAATGATCCACAAATTAGAATGGGTAAAAAATAGATATCTATTTATTCATCATTAATACTATATTTTTTAATCTTGGATGGTAAAATTGAACGAAATTTATTATCAGAAGAAGAATACTAGGAAATTATGGAAGTTACAAAATATTTTAGTAATAGTAGAATACTATTTAAAGAAGAAGAAATGTTATTGTAACCCAAATAATACAATTATGGTATATACTTGTTATATCTTAATAAAAAAAAAGGAGAAAATCTAATGGCTAGAAAAAAATAGATGGATATAACGGATGAATTTAAAAGTGAAATATCTAATTATTATGAATATTTGAGAAATCAGGTTCCATAGGCATTTGATGCTTCTACTCAAGATAAAAAATTTAAAACTGGTATAGTATTATATGATGAAATTATTGGTGGTATACCAATAGGAAGAATTGTAGCAATATCTGCTCCTCCTGGTGCTGGCAAAACTACATTAATGGTTCAATTGGCACAATAGTTGCAAAGACAGTTACATAATATAATATATCTTGATACAGAAAAATCTATGTCTATTCAAAGAATGGAAGAATTGGGATTAGATGTTAATAATTTAATATACTCTTCTCCTGATACATTAGATGAATGTTACTTAGTAATGGCAAAATAGTTAAAATATAAACAAGATCAAATTTTAAAAGATAAAAAAACTGCTAATCTTGTTATAACATTTGATAGTACATCGTAGGTTCCAACCGCAAAAGAAATGGAAGATGATTTTAATACTAATACTCCTGGACTTTAGGCTAGAGTAAATTCACAAAACTTAAAACGAATAATTAAACCACTTGCATTAACCGAATCGACTCTTATAATGGTTAATCAGCTTAGAAAAAATATATAGATGGGTCCAATGAGTTTTGGACAACCAGAGGAAGATATTACGGGGGGTGTGTAGCTCAAATTTTATCCGAATCAAGATATAAGATTAAGAGCTGGTGGTAAGGGAAACCAAAAAGATATTATGGATTTGGGAATTAATGGTAATATTATTTATGTAAAATAGGTTAAAAATAGACTTATGATGCCAAATATTGAATTTCCTATGGTTCTTAATTATGAAAATGGGTTTTCAAATTAGTTAAGTAATTTTATATTTCTTAAATCATTAAAATAGGAAGTTTGGAAAAAATAGAAAATTCCAAATTCTTAGTTTATTTCTACTGGTGGATGGTGGAATATAAAATGGCAAGATTATGAGAAAAAATTTAGATCCTAGCAATTTGAATACTTATATTTAACTGATGATCAATTTAGAGATCATGTTGATAGTTTAATAATTACAGTAATAAGAAGAATGTTTAGACGGGTTAGTCCTGATTATTTATTTACTCCACAAGATGCATAGTCATTAGATAGATGGGCAGATCCAAAAGATTTAGAATATTATTCCAGTATATATGATAATAATGTTTATACAGAGGATGAAGAAATAGCAACAGATAAAAAATTAGATGAAATTGTAATCTTAGATCAGGAGGATGGGAATGGATAAACATATTAATAAATAGAATATAGTAAGTGAATAGAATAATAATGTAATTGATGATATAATATCATCTTATTAGTCTTCGTTTGAAGTTATTTTTAAAAAACAATTTGATTTATATAGTACAGTATATGCTCCTAGAATATGTAATGAGCATGAATTTAAGACATAGTATGAGTTTTTTACATTTATGGACAAACAAAATGTTTTATCTATTATGAATGAATTGTGGGAATTAATAGATTAGGATAAAAGTAAATCTTCAATTGATGAATTTTTTGAAGTTGTGTTTGAAATAAGTGATTTATATCATTTTATATATCAAGGATTAATTTTACAATTACAAAAAATATATTTGTTTGATAAATATGGTGAATTTGAAAAAATTACATCTGAAGATTTATCAGATCAAAATTTTTTACAATGGATGATTGAATCAAAACATGAATTAGAAATATATAAAACCGAAAAAGAAATGGTTACAAATTAGTATAAATCTAAGTTACGAAAAAACATATAGCCAGCACCCGAAAAAATTATTTTTGATATGTATTTAATATTATCAGATATATTAAATTATGTAGATTGGAAGCACTGGAAAACATATGAACCAACATTAAATATAGAAAATTAGGATTATATATCTTATAGATATTATAAACTATTAAAATATATGGGGCACATATTGGGAATATTTAATATAAGTCCAACCGAAATAATTGATTTTTATAATATAAAAGAGAAGGTTAATAGAGAACGACAAAAAAATAATTATTAATAAATTGTATTAACTTATTTGGTGATTATATGTAGAATACAAATGATAATTTAGAAAAAATTCAACGGTTTATTTTACGCAATAGGAGTAGAATAAAAAATCTTGAACAAGTATAGAATTAGAGAGAATTAAATCCTGATCAGATACTTGGTATTGATGTATTAAATGAAATTGAATATATTGATAATGATGGAGATAGTTATTTTGGATTCTAGTAGATTACACAAATAAAAAAATTATATAATGAAAAGATAAGAAATTTAATATTAACAAAACATGGTGAAAAATTATTTGATATAAATTATGGTTCAGAAATTTATAATTTTTTATTTACATAGGAATTAAACGAATAGAATACTGAAGCTGCAAGACAATATATTTTTTCTTTAATTCAAAGTAATTTTTCTGAATTATTAAATATGGAAGTAAATATTGTAAGAGAAGAAGATGGTTCATCATTTGTATATTTAATATATTTAGATTATGAAATACCGTTTATGGGAAATAATACGGATATTATAGAAATATTACAATAACACAATAATTAGGAGGATGATATTTAATGAGTGGATCCAAACCTACCGAAGAAAGAAAAAACATTATAACGGTTGAAAAGGAAAAGGTTAATGGGGTAATAAAAGAATCAGTTGATGATCTTAAAAAATTCTTAGAAACAGAAATCGGGAATAGACTAACTATTTATTCCGCCCAAGGATTTTTAGGTCAATTTATTCAAGATTTACAGACTAAGATAAATCAATTGGAACTTTTTTATGGTACAGAAATAGAACAAAGTAAAAAATAACTGGTATAACTAAATAGGGCAGCAATGCCTTATTTTTTTTGTTTCATATTTGTAATAAAAAACTGCATTTAATATGGTATAATCAACTATGTGTTATATAATAGGAGGTAAGACAATGAGGCAGTTTAAAAAAGAAGTTATTGATAATTTCGGGGATAAAGTGATAGTAAATTCCACTATTATTGATAATACTACTTATTATAAACTAAATTATAGCGATAAAGTAGGTATAGGATATTTTTTTGAAGATAAGATACCATCAACTATATTTAACCATTTACGGGGATCTGTTTGTATATTAGAAGATGGATATTATAAAGTTATTTATCCAGCAATGGATAAGTTTTTTAATTTACATGAATTAGAAAATATGAACTTACCTATAACTAAAAATATAACATTAAAAACTGTTATCGAAAAACTTGATGGTATGATGATTTTACCATTTATTGTAAATGGTGAAGTTTATTTATCATCAAGATGGAATTTTGATACCACACCAGTAATAGTTGGAAATAAATATATGAATGATTCATATAAAAAATTTATTAGAGAATGTTATTATGCTGGAATTTATTTAACTTTTGAATTGATTTCATATGAATCACAAATAAAAGTATTATATCCAGAATCAGAATACGGGTTATATTTAGTTGCTACTCAAAACAAATTTGGAAAAATATTTCCATTATTAAAAGAAAATGATGAATATTATGTTCAAAGTAAATATACTAAAATTCATATTCCTGATGAGATAAAACATGCAAAAGTTTATGATATATCCGATATAGATCAACTTAAAAAATTTGTATCGTCATTTGAAGGTAGAAAATTTGAGGGTGTAGTAGCTTTTACTACTACGTTATATCCATTTAAATTAAAAAATATGAATTATTTGATGTTATCACGATCTAAAAATAGTTTTATTGAAGAATTTGCAGATATGTTTATAGATAATACTATTGATGATTTACCAAATATAATTACTGATAATCCAGCATTTAAAACAGTAAAAGATTTATGGGGCAGATTTAATAAGGATTTATTAACAGTTGAAAATTTTGTAAACTCTTTTAATTCTAAAAAAGAGATTGGTTTATATTTAAAAGAAAATAAAGTTCCTAGTTTCTATGGAATTTCTTTTAAGTTATTTGATAATCAATTTGATATAGAAACCAAACGAAAAGTATTTAAACAATACATAAAAGAAAATATTGAGGAGGAATAATATGATACTTTATAATTAGTCAATAAAGAAACACGGAATAAATTAGTATATGTTAAAATTATTTGGTAAGGATCTTAGATCATATGATCAGACTACACTGGAACGATTTGCATTTAAGGTTTCAAATGATACAATAAATAATCAATTCTTGTAGATTCAGGTATCGGGGGGTATTATATCAGACAGCTCGTAGTATCCTGTTGTAATTGAAACCCTTAAAAAATTGAAATCTGTTACTGAAATGAATGTTCAGTATGATGATGATTTTATAGTTGTATATGAAAATGAAAATGGGGAAAAGAAATATTACAAACCTGAGAAAAAATATTGACATATGTTTAGAATAAGCAAAATAGAATTAGAAGGTATCCAGACTTATTATGATAAGCAGATAATAGATCTTACAAAGTAGGATAATTTTATAATAGTCAGTGGCAGAACTTTAGATAATCAGAATTAGAGTAATGGCACTGGAAAATCATCTATATTTAAATAGATTAATTACGGATTAGGTTTAAGTCAAAAAATACCAAAATCTATTATAAGTTTAGGAAAGAAAGAATAGATGATAAAACTTACTTTAATTGATTATGATAATAACTAGGTTTTAGAGATAGAACGGCATATCTATAAGTCTAATAAACCATCTATTCTACAAATAACTTTAAATGGGCAAGATATTAGCACCCAACGAATAAATTTTTATAATGATATTTTAGAAAATCAAATTTTAGGAATATCTGGAGATATATATCGTTATTTAAGATTTATGATTCCAGAATATACAAGTATTTTGCGTAGTAACCCATAGGAAATATTGAAGTTTTTGGAAAAAATATTTAAAGTATATTTAGTAGATGATTATTATGCTTAGACAAATTAGAAAATATAGTAGTTAATGGAAGAATAGAATAAATTAAGTATTTTGATTCAAAAAGAATCAGAAGAAATTGAATAGATAGAAAAAAAGAAGACAAAATAGTATACTTCCACTGATACTATTTAGGAAATAGATAAACTTAAACGTGAAATATAGCAATTGGAACAATAGATATCAAATATAGATTGGACATAGATTCAAACAAAGATTAATTCAATTAAAAAAGATATTCAAGATATAAAAAATGATATTTATTAGGCTGAAGTTGAAATTAAGAATTAGAAAAAAGAAAAAGAAAAGTTTATTGAGCTAAAAAATAATAATCAATGCCCTACTTGTCATACTAAAATTAAAGGAAATGCAGAAATAGAATAGTATTTCGAAAAAATCATATAGAATAGCAACAACATAGAAATATTGAATAAAAATCAAATTGTTACATTAAAATCAAATTTAAATAACCTTTCTTAGGAATTAAAAGATTAGGAAGAATATTATAAATAGTTAGAAAAAAATAAAACAGTATTATCGCAAAAATACAAAATTTTAGAACGTATAGAATCATTAAATGAAAAAGTAAATGAAAGTATTACAAAGCAGACAATGCAATCAATACAAGATGAAATATAGCGAAGAAATAAAATACTTGAATAGAATACCGAATAGTTAAAATCTGTTAATGCTAATAAACATTCATATGAATATTTATAGGAAATTTTTTCACCTAAGAGTAAAATTAGAAAGGAATTAATGATAAAGTTTTTAAATACGGGAATTAAACAACCATTACAATATTTTTCATCATATTTCTTTAAAGAACAATATTTAGATTTTATTTTAGATTCTCAGGGATTATATTTTGGATTAAATTCAGAAAAACAGTTTATAGAATATGGTATTTTATCATCTGGTGAAAAAAGAAAATGTGATATAATTTTTTAGTTATAGATGAATATGTTATTAGATAAAATGTATGATCTTAACTTAGGTCTCATGGTAATGGATGAAAGTCTTGACAATTTAGATTCAGAAAGCTAGGTTATTATGATGGAAGTTTTGAATGATTATTAGAAAAAACATAATTTACAAATAATGATTACTTCTCATTATAATGTTATAGATTTTGAGGACTAGGTAATATTAGATGTAATAAAAAATGGAAATAAGTCTAATATTACGGTTAAAACAAAAGTAATATAAAGGAGTAATATCTATGTAGATAGCAGGAGAAAATTTAAATTATGCTGATATTTCTGAAAAACTTATGGTCGTTTAGACAGAATGTTGGTGTGGAAAAGAGGAATTAAAATTAGAACTTAGTATTGATACTGAAAAACAATTTAATGAAGTAAGCATATCTATGCGTGGTATATAGTGGCCATTTACGCCAAGATTTAAACAATTTGTTGAGAATAGGTCAACGACCCACGGATA
>Ga0209506_1002182_pt1 | contig 18056 bp, 23 predicted proteins | sample AD_JPNHG2_MetaG_FD_184409 | JGI IMG/M metagenome (GOLD analysis project Ga0209506, IMG submission 184409) | Active sludge microbial communities of municipal wastewater-treating anaerobic digesters from Japan - AD_JPNHG2_MetaG (SPAdes) (version 2) | ecosystem: Engineered > Bioreactor > Anaerobic...
GTCGTATCACTGCACGCCCACTTATCAGTGATTGTCGTATCACTGCGACGCTTACATCTACGGAAAAAGCTGGGATTGACGTATCCTGGTGATGGTGAAATTGAACGTTTGATCGAGCGTGCGCGTGGGGAAGACACCGTTTACAAATCCGAATCTAAAAATGATAACTTCTATAAACCCCTCTCTCCTATCCCCTTATCATCTATCAACTTACATCATTATCCTGCCAGAAATCCGCTATATTTTTTCTAACAAACTTCTATAAACCACTATCTTAACTCATCTTCCTAAACCTATATTTATCAATATGATAAGTTACCAATTGAACCGATTAAGTACACAACTATAACTTTGTACCAATATCCTACCACCCATTAACAGGAGTTGTCAATATGCTACCAACTGAATTTTTTAGCAGGTTATTTCAAGATCTAACTTCTATACAGGGAGATCTGTCAGTATGTATCCAGGTGATAGATACTTATTTAGCATCTACCAGTGATCCTATACTGCTAAAAGATCTGACAGTGATGAGAGATATGTTTGAGGAAAGCCTCGTATACGCACAGAAACAGGTCAATTAGCCACGATCTCACCTTTACCCTACTCAGAGTATACCTAAGAGGTTAAACTGGCTTTATGGGTGGTTTAAACGGTTAATTAGCAGTATACAGTCTGTATTCTACAGAATACACCTTAGAATACACTTTTTTTAACCGATTAAACGCTTTTCCTTGACTTCTATACTTTTTTTCTGTATATTGTTTAGTATGAGGAGTAGGTGAAAGTCCCGTAGCCGTATCTTAGTTCAAGGTATTGTGGCTACAAGTTAAGCAACTTCTCCGGCTGGAAAACCAGGTCGTTAGTTTATACCTAAGTATAGACAGGATAACCGTGTAGAGACGATCCCATAGGTCTGTCAGTCTTTCTCTCAATCAGCACTCCTATGGAAGGTTTACCCCGATCCGGCTACACGTTCCGAGTGAAATATCTTGGTTTAAAATGAAGAGAAAGAGGTGCAGGAAAATTTTTTAATTTTTTTGTCAGTTGACCTTGACGGTGTAGGGGTTTTAGAGTCTGGCAAGCAGACATCAAAACCCTGAAATAGAAAAATAACTTTTTTATTATTATATTTAGCAATATGTTAAGATTATCCTTTACTTCTATAAAATAAATATGTTGATTAGATATATCAACAATACAAATCACAATGTTAAAAGGAGTTAAGATGGTTAAGGATCGTAAGAAAAAGGGATTTAGAAAAGTGTTGAGTAAGTGTTTAGATTGTGGTAACAGATTTGACGTCGAGGATAAAGAGTGTGGTAGTAAGAATATTAGACAGGGTGGTTGGTTCAAAGTAGTTAAAAACATAACTATGGAGAACTGATAAATGGAACTAACGGTAGATTATCCTCAGAGATACTCCGGCTATATTGAAAACTGAGTATATGACAGTTGAAGAGATGAAGAAGATCTATGGAATTGAGGATACAGATGATACCTTACGGAGAGAATAGAGGTATTCACTATGATGTTGGGATTGATAATCCTAAGAAACTAAGGAAGTCTAAAAAGACAGCGAGACAAGATGGTAAAAAATATATTGATTGTCAGTTGAATGAATTTGATAACGAAATAAGGTTGTTTAGTGAGATGATAATGTCAGATGGATAGTAAACAAACCTATTGACTTCTATAAAAAAATCCCACATATTATAATAGACGGTTCGATTATGGATCGTCTATTTTTTACCTATTCATTTAAGCGTTTTATGATATTCTGGAGGAATAATGGACAACCAGAAGAGAACACATAGACGTGGGGTTACATTCTACGTCTGGCACTGTAAGAACGGCGGTAAGACCCCATTCTGTCAGTATGTAAGTCGTTGTAGGGGAACTGAATGTGAACAGTATAACGTAGCAAGTGAAGACTCTGCTGCACTCGATAAAGAATTTCGTAAAAGAAAGGGAGAGTAGAATGACATTAGAAAGTTTGTTACCAGCGTATAAGTTTTGTGGTGATAATGGTTTGAAAGACGAGAAAGAGAAGATCAGAGAGCTGTTGAATATTTACATCAATTTGGCAATCAAGGAACATCAGGCAGCTTTGGATAAACTCACATTTACACAGAATGGTTCACCTAATGAAAAAGAAACAGAAATTACTCCCACCGTTTAGCTTCACTATGAAGGACCCGATATTCTTCGGGTCTTTCTTTATCATCTTCGCTGACAGTCAACAGTGTAGTGATATCCTCTTTAAGAGATATAAGCTGAGAGATGATGCTATAAATGATAGCTTTGGTGGACTGACACTCGAAGTAAGTAATGGTATATGCAGTGAAGTAGTAGTGTGGTTTAATGAAGCTGGCAGTAACTTTAGAATTGACAATCTGAATGATGTCGGTACTATTACCCATGAGTCATTACATGCAGTATCTAAGGTTCTTACTAACAGAGGTGTTAAGATGGTATGTGAGTCAGAGGAGACGTTTGCTTATTATCACGCATGGTTGACGACAGAGATACTTAAACGGTTGGAGAAGAGGAAATGATGGAATTCACTGTAGATAAGCTAAAAGAAAATTTATCAAAAATGATATCAGATATCCCTCCAAAAGATCATGTTTATTCTCTGGTTAATACAAAGGAAACGTGGAAGATTTTGAGAGATAGAGGTGGTTGTGATCCATTCACAGACGAAGAACTTGATTCAGGTAATAATCCCTTTAAGCGTGGATGGGTAGCAGGATGTGGTGTAGTTGATATGTGGTGCGACCTGTATTATGAGAATGCTGATAACATAGCTACTATGGATAGATTAAATACAAAATTTGAATTGGAGTTTACTGGTGAATACAAAACATAAATATAACAAGGATAATGGCAGAAAATATGATTACGACAAGGAATACCAGAGTTCTCCAGAACAGAAGAAACGAAGAGCGAGGCGTAACCGTGATAGACGGCGTGCTATAGCTAATGGTGATGCTAAGGTTGGGGATAATACCGATGTTCACCATGAAGGGAAAGAGAACCTGACAAAACCAGTTGTAATCAACAGAAGTAAGAACAGAGCTAAACATTGAGTGAGGATATATGTATAACGAGAAACAGATAGAAACAATTAAAAAAGACGTTAAAGATATGTCGGTTGCGATTATCGAATATCTAAGGCAGTGTTTATGTGATGAGTATATTGCTAACACTAACGAAAAGTCTAAACTATACACTCTTGAATCATGGAGTGAAACTAATCAGTGTTTAAGCAAGTCGTTTGGGTTAAGATATAACGATACAATAATGAAGTTTGAACTTAACATTGAAAACATTAATAGAGGAGATAAGAGATGACTAAGGATGAATGGTTAAGATATATAATAGGCGATCATATGTCTATTGAATTTATTGATCATCTGATGGAATTAAATTATATCGATATAACAAAAAAATATTTTGAATTACATAATATATCAATAACCGAGCTCGATTTCGATGATAATGGAATTAAAGTAGTTATTGTATATAAAGACAACAAAATTATAGCATTTGCTCATTTTGATTGTTTGGATGACAAGTTAGATGTTGGTAGATCTTTAGAAGAAAAAGACAACACGATCAAGGAACTATCAAACAAACTGTTTCAGTTCCAGTCACAGTATCACGACTACAAAGCTACCTGTACTAAGATAATTGACGACCAGAGAGCTGAGAATCTGGAGCTACGTGATAAGTTGAAAGTTAAGGATGATAAGATTGAGGAACTGTCAACTAAATTAGCTGAGGTTGTTATGGATAACAAAAAACATGACGATGAGGTTGAGTATTGGAAAGATAGTATCGATCTAAAAAATAACTATATGGATGAACTACATGAGAAGATAGAAGACCTTGAATCAACCATCGAAGGACAGAAAGAACATATCGCTGATCTGGAGAATGAGGTTAAAGATTTAAAGATTCGCGAAAACGGACTATCAAACCAGCTTTATTGTGGAGTTACTGTAGTTAGATCCGCTTATTATGAACAATTAAAAGAAGAACTTGAAAAACACAAACGTTCAACGAAAGAAAACTGTCAATTGAGATCTGAGATAGAGAAGCTGAAAGAACGACTATCTCCCACATCTGATAAAGAAGCTACAAAAGATCCAGATAAGATGCCAGACTATGAGGGGTTTAGAAAAATCGCTGACGAGGCTCAGAGAAAGATGATGGAAGAGCAGAAAAAATGGGATAACGAAAAGATAAATAACATCAATAGAAAATTGTCTATACCAGCATTCAAATTATCAGACGATTACAAAACGTCTATGGGAGATATTTTTCAATGAATAAGCGTAGTAAATCTCCAGCTAAGAAAAAGGCTTCTCTAACAAAGAAGCCTATTAAACGTCCTAAAGATGATAAAGATGTTAAGGAAGTAGACTTTATTGCTTTGTCCCAAGAATATCGCTTGACCGAAATGCAAACGAAATTTGCCTTTTTCTATGTCTTCGTAACTAACCTTAACGGTCCTGCTGCTGTTGAATTAGCTGGTTACAGTCCTGGTAATTATGATGACTACGATGAACGTACCAGAGAGTATTACGAAACACTGGTAAGGAAGCAGCAAGCCAAAACACTCCTTGATAACCCGAAGGTACTCACACTTATCACTAAACTGCGTGAAGATCTTAACAACCAGTTAATTGTTGATAAACTGTATGTCCTATCATGGTTGAAGAGATTAGTTGAGGATGAAGCTACTGCTGGTAATGTGAGACTTAACGCACTGACAAAGATCGGTGAGACCATGGATATGTTTGGTAAGCGTGAGGTTATTGTAGACGAGCGTGAAGATCCTGCTAAGTTGGCAAGAGAAGCGTTTGAGAGACGTAAACAACAGGCTAAAGAGTCACCTAACGTAGTTGAGTTTAAGAAGGAGGAAGCTGTATGAAAATTAACGAAAGTGTATTACAGACCGGAGATATATTCTTTACTGCTGACAGATCTTTACTTAGTAAGGCTATCAGGTATTTTACTAAGTCGAAAGTATCTCATTGTGGACAGTTGATGGATACATATAATGATGGTCATTTCTATCGTGTTGAGATGACTAAGGATTTCCTGGGAAAAGAGGATTTCAAGGTGTCAGTACCTATTACACTTGAAGCTAAGAACATTGTTAGTATTAAGCGTGTAAATAAGTTCTGTCAGGTGTATACTTCTGAGACTAAGAGGAATATCTTTAAACAGAGAATGATTAACTGGCATCAGAAACAGGAGTTTGGGTACGATATCAGAGAGCTATTTGCTAATCTACCAGTGATAAACAAGTTAGCTAAGGATATCAATAAGAAAGATAGAATTTGTAGCAGATTGGTTCTGGATAATTTAATCATAGACGGTATGGATGAGGTTAGATTGAAGTTTGGTGAATTGGTTACACCGGATGAATTATTCAAATGTCCATATCTTGTTGAAGTAGAAGGATGGAGACTATGAGAGAGTTTAAGAGTGGGTTGATTAAGGACTGTGCTAAAGAGATAGCAGATTACGTGTTTGGTTACTGTGGTGAGGATGTGGATATCATGGACCTTGCTGAGATTATTAATATCAACCTGGGATTCTATATTGATGATTCTAAGGCTATCGAAGGTAACTTTGATGACTTCGAGGAGGATATGTTAAATGGCTAAGATACAAAGTGGATATGGTGGTTTGGGGGGTAGAGGTAGTGGGAAGAAGGGGCTGTATGGAGGCAGATCTTCTGGTAAAAAATTAACAAATGGAGGATTCAATTTTCAACCAACGGTTACATTTGAGAGTATTAGCGAAGAAGATTGGGATAGAGTGTTTCCTAACAGTTATAAACCTAAGTGGATGACTGAGGATGATAGTGAAGAGTAGTTTAAACGGTTAAACGCATGAACAAAAGAAAAAATGTTTATTATAGCAATATTTTTAATCAGGAAATGCTTTCATACTATCAAACTCATATAATTGAGTTTGTTTATGATATCATTTTCCAAAATAAACCTGAATATTTTTTATCTGATCAACAAAAAGAATTTTTATTAGCAATACAAAATAATGATAAAGTATCTGTAAAATCTGGCCGTGGTGTAGGTAAGACAGCAGTAGTTAGTTTTGCTGTTATATGGTTTATGTGCTGTTTTTCCGAACCAAAAGTAGTATGTAGTGCCCCAACAGCACCCACATTGTCGAGTGCTCTTTGGCCGGAGATTGCTCTATGGCTTAATAGATCCCTCGTAAAAGATCTCTTTGAGCATACAGAAAAGAAGATGTACCTTAAAGAGCAAGGAAAGAACTGGTGGGCAGTTCCTCGCACTGCCAACACTAAAGAAGCTGCGAGTGGTCTTCATATGGAAAATATGCTCATCATTATAGATGAAGCATCCGGTATGAAAGATGAGATATTCGATGCCTTCGATGGTACTCTCACTGGTAAGAATAACAAGTTTGTTCTTATATCTAACCCAACAAAAATAACCGGACCATTTTATGAAACGTTTAATAAAAACAAGAATAAAAAATGGTTAAATCTTACTTTTAACGGTGAAGAATCTCCTTTTGTTAAACAAGAACAAATAGATTATTATGCTGATAAATACGGTAAATTTCATGATTTATATCTCGTTAATGTTAAAGGAGAGTTTCCATCTGGTAATGCTGAAAGTTTTATATCACTAACAGAAGCACAGGGAGCTTTTGATAGATATCAATACGTAGAAGCGCAAGGTGAAATAGAAATAGGATTGGATGTCGCCAGATATGGTGATGATCTTACTGTTCTTTATTGGAGAAGAGGATATAAGGTATTTCCTGCAAAGGCATTATCTAAAAATAGTATACCTGAAGCAGCTCAACTTGTGTTAGATACAGTCGTAGAAATTAGACAGTCTACTGGTTATGAAAAGAAAATACGAGTAAAGGTCGATGCAAGTGGTTTAGGTAGTGGTGTTTGTGATATCTTAAAGCAGGATAGAGCACATAATATAGAAGTTATCGAATGTAATTTTGGTGGTGCTGGAGATAATAAATATCAAAACGAAGCATCTATTATGTGGGGTAACTTAAAGGATCTTATTAATATTATAGCTTTACCATCACATGCCTATGTTGATGGAAAATTAAAAGAGAGTACTGTTTTATTAGAGGAAATAAGTTCTCGTAGATGGAAAATATCTACTTCTGGAAAAGTATTAATAGAACCCAAGTCTGAGTACAAGAAAGAGTTCAAGTCCTCACCTGACTATGCAGATGCTGTAGTCCTCTGTTTCGCACAGAAAACCCCTGAAGAGACAGTTTTAAAGAAACTGGATGTATTAGACCCTCAAACAGTTAAAGTCCTCCATTATACAGGAGATGAGCGATACGCAGCAGTATTCTATGGTAAGGATCTAACAGTATCGGTGGTATACACAGCGTGGGATGGTAGAAGACTATATATTTATGATGAATTTTTGTCAGGTGACTCGGTTGTTAATGTAGCTATGAATATACTTCAGCATCAGGGAGTAAACAAGATCATTGGCAACGACAGGATCTTTGGTAAGAATGCTGACGGTCTGGATACTAAATATAGTAAGTACGGTGTTAGACTGACAGAGAATTATAACTATGATGAGATGAGTGGAATAGATGCCCTGATGACTCTCACACTTCAGAAACGTCTTATCATCAATCCTGGATGTGTTAGGACCATAGAGCAATTATCTGGATGGAAGATAGACAATAAACGTGTTGAACAGGAGAGAGAATACGGACTATGTTATGCTCTAACCTTGATAACGTCATTCTTAAAAAGAAAAATAACACATATGGAGTTACCTATGGTAATGAGTTCTTATGTTGATAAAAGAGGAGTTACAGGGTTTAAGTCTGTAAAAGATGAAAAAAGTTGGTTGTTAATGTAGAAAGTTCTTGACTTCTATACTTTTTTTCCACATATTAGTAATATGGAGCGTAAATCTGAAATTGTTTCTGTTAGATGCCCTGGTGATAGACCTCATGGTGAATTTGATCATTGTGGTAGATTACTTTTTTCATTTGATGAAGAATACATTTACATTTACTGCTCCCATTGCAAGTCTTATTATAAGGTAGCCATCCACGAGAATATGAATGTTGAGATGGAACTATTACCTAAAAATGAGAGACTTGAGCTTGTTAATAAAGTGAAAGCTGTAGTATAATGCCCTTTCCAGAGATGCTAACCAGTTTCCTGCCTTTTTTAAATAAACGTCCTAAAGAAGATGGTAGTGAGAAATTCTTTGGTGTAAAAGAATCCGCTGAAATAGTTGACTATGTTTCCACTGAGTTCGAGATAGCTTTAGATCATGCTTATAAAGAACATGAGCGTGAATCCAAGGCTTGGAAGATGTTTACTGGATTTAACAATGGTCAGTGGGATGAAAAGATTATTTCTGAGATGAAAAAAGAGGGTCGTAATCCTTTTCAGGGTAATATCATACAACCGAAAGTAGAGACCATTGCCGGAGCGTTTTTAAAGAACTTCTATGATATAGGATTTGAACCGTTTGACGGTGTGCACTCAGATATGACAAGAGCTATGGCAGATCTGATGATGCGTGATAAAGAGATGATGAACTGGAACCAATCCTATGAACAGTGGTTAGTTGACTTTCTTGTTCATATTGGCATAGAAGAGATCTATATATCCGACAGGTACGATCCTCTTGGCAGTATAGGTTTCAGACCCATAATGAGAGGTCATTGTGTATTAGACCCCCATTGGTTGAGTAATGATACATGGGATTTAAAAAGAGCTTGGAAAGTAGCATATCTCACCCCTAAGCAGATTAAAGAAACTTACGAAACTCATTCAGACGAGATTGATTTTTATTTGAAGATGAGGGAAGGTAAGAATAGTGAGTATGAGCAACAGGATGAAACTAAAGGAATTCCTCATTTTAGCTTAACGGAACAGTTCGGTGATCAATATAGAGTAATAGAGTTTAAGCATATTGAGAGAGAAAAGAAAAAGATTGAGTTTGCTTTTAATTCTAACGGAGATATGTTACAAGTTCCTGATATTGAAGATGAAGCATATATTCAGCAATGGATGATAGCAAATGGAGTTGATGTTTCATTAGATCCAATTACAAGAACAGAACCAGTTGATATCCTCTATGTTACTACAATATGTCCTCAGATTAGCAGAAACTTAGTCCTCGAAGATAAAAAATCAAAAATACAGATCGGTAGACTTGACATATTTCCTGGATCTTGCAGGAGATATAATGGTATTAATGGAGGTATTCCAGAGTTACTACAGTCTATTCAGGAGACGTATAATAAACGTGAATCTCAGGTAGATTTTATGATTGCTGCATCTGCCAATGGTGGGGTAGCAATGGACCCTGAGATAGTTGATAATGATGATTTTGCTAAGGAACAGATAGAAGAGAAATGGAACAAACCCAATTTTAAATTCTGGACAGCTCCAAACAAACTTGCTTCTGGTAGAAGTTATTTCGCTCAACTCCCTAAGAATCAGATAGATTTTCAAATTGTAAACGAAATAACCCGAATGCTTGAGATGGGTGATTTCATCAGTAAAACACCTGCTGCTATGGATGGTAGAAGTGAGGGCAGTGAGGATAGATCAGGTATTCTGTTAGCACGTAGACAGTTACAAGCTGAAACAGCTCTCACACTGATGAAGAATCGTATACAACAGCACTGGAATGATAAGGGTGAGGCTTATTTCTTATTGGCTAAACAACTCTATAGTGGGGTGTATAGGATGATAACTATACCAAGTACAGGTAAAACTATAGAGATCAATAAGCCAATAGTAACACTGAATGGTGAGGTGTTGGAGAATGATATATCAACATTACCGAGAATGAAAGTATGTGTTACTGAGTCACCAGAGGGTGAAACTAACAGACTTATGGATAGAGCTACCAACATAGAACTACTGAGAGTTCTTGGACCTGAGAGTCCTATACAGAGAGCAAGAGCTGCTGGTAAAGCTGTTAATACTATCAATAAGTCCAAAGAAGATAAGGTCATTACTGAACAAGATACAGAGCTTGAAATTGATCTTGTTAGAAAACGAGTAATGGCTGAAATTATGGGTCTCGATTTTCAGATGATGCAAATGCAGATGCAAATGATGCAGTTAGGCCAGCCACAATTACCTGTCAGTGGTGCTCCTCAGATGGGTGGAGGTGGTCAGCAGCAAGGAGAACCTCCTATGGCTGAAGGTAATCCTAATGCTCAGATGCAGGGTAATAGTATGACAGCTATGGGATTACAATAATTTATTTAGCCGTTTAAATGACACAATAGTCAGGAGAGAATTATGAGTTACGAACCAATGGAAATGACAGCAGAGGAAATCAGACAGGGAGCATATACTGGTGATAAAGAAAAAGATCTCCAGATGATCAATGCTTTTTTGTCAGGTAATGTATCAGTTAAACAGCAGAAGGTTTCTAATGAGGAACCAGCAACACTTGATAATACTGTTACTGAAACATCGACAGAAGGTGAAACTGTCACTGAACCTGATTTTGATGCTGAGGAAGAAGAAAGAAAACGTAAATACGAACAGTTCCTCAAAGAGAAAGAATTAGCTGCGCAGATCGAAGAGGAACGTAAGAAACAACTCCTCATTGCTAAACAGAAAGAGGAGGAGATAAAGAAAGAAAGAGAAGCTCGCTTAGAACTGGAAAAGAAACTAAAAGAGCTATCTGAGTTGCAACAGACAAAAACGCAACAGCAATCAACTACCGATAGTTATACAGATGATTCCGAAGAGGAGTTTGTATCTGATTATGCTAAAGGTACACGGGAGAAAGTTGATCGCTTGGAATCACTCATTAATGAGTTTGGTTCTAATCATCCCAAGGTTAAGGAACTTGAAGAGGAAATCAGAACCTTTCGTGAAGAATTTAAAGTCGTCATGGAAGAGAGACAGCGTAAAGCTCGTGAAGAAGAAGAAAAACGTCAACGTGACAAGCTGTATGGTGGAATCAGAGAGTTTCAGAATCGGTATCCTGAATTAAAAACAACCGTAGATATCGAAGAAGTCGATCGTCAATATCAACAGTTTAGAAATGATATGGCTGTGGCTATTAAAGCTAAAAGTGTATTTGAGCTTGAACAGGCTATAGCAGATTATTTTGCTGGTGGTGATTATAAAAAGATAGCTGATGAAAAAGGTATCAAAGCCCCAGCAGATTATAATAAGTATCAGGCTATTGTTGATTTGTACGATATGAAACGTGGTGTTAAATATGATCCGGTAACTGGTAAAGAAAATCCAATTTTGAATGATGAGGGTCAGAGAGTTACTTATCGTTCACTTGAAGAAGCATACTACGTCAGGAATCGTGAGAAAGAACTTGCTGATATGAGAAGGAAATCTTCTCAGGAAATAGCTAAGAAGATCTCTCAGATTAATGGTGGTGCTGTAGAACTTCCTTCTAATATGAATGGTCAGGTTGTACAGCAGGGGTATACTAAAGATCAGGTGAACACTCTGTTAAATACAGATATTAAAGCAATAATTAATGATCCTGTAAAGTTGGATGAATTTAAGCGGTTATCTATTGCAATGGGTTACGATGCTCCTGTTTATAGGGGACGTAAACTCTGGTAAAAAAGAAAGAAGTTATTATGGCTTACATTAATGAGGTAGGAACCTCAACCCTATCAACATCAATCCCGATACTCCCTGGTGGAGTAACTAATGGTAACATTACCACATCAACCGCACGTCCTTACACCCTTTCACAAATGGACGTTGAAGCTGGTCTTAAGTATGAACTGCTTAACCGTAAACTCCAGGTGGAATCCACCCTTGACAGTGTGTTTGAAGATGTAGGAACCGATGTTGTTTTCACTGGTAAAAAGATGGCTCTGCCTGATGCTTGTGTGTTGCGTATCTCTGGAGGTAAAACCGAGGGAGCACGTACACAGATCATGCCTATGATTCATCCTCTGGTTGGTCAGGCCGAATATGGTACTAACAGTGTACAGGAAGGTAAAGAACGTCAGACCACCATGAGCTACACGAAGATTTACTACAATGAATATTCATACGGAGTAATGTATGAACATTGGGGTAAAAACTACAACGAGCTTCAGGCCCTCGGTTATTACAACGAACTTCAGCCTGCAATGTCAAAGTGGTACAGAGAAGATGCTGATCGTCAGTATCATGAAGCACTCCTTGAAGGTTGTGGATACGTTCTTACAGGTGCTGGTACTAGTCTCGTAAAAAACTACAACAAGAACTTTTACATCCCCAACACTGAATGGGGTGATCAGCCAACATTCAGTACAACTGCTGCTACTTACCGTACTTCTATCAATAATGCTCTAAAAGCTGCTGCAACTGGAGCTTATGGTGTGAATGCTAACATTGATCTTGACTACTTTGGTGCTCTTGAACTGTATGCTTCACAGATCAAACGTATCACTCCTGTTACTATCGGAGGAAAGCCTTCATATGTTATGCTTCTGCCTTCTTCTCAGTATCTCGTACTGAAGAGACTGTCAGATGGTAAACTTGGAGATTTTTGGGCTAAAACTTACAATCAGTCATCTGAGGAAATGAATCTCCCTGGATACATTGGTCGTATCGGTAGCATTGTGGTGATTGAAGATATGAGATATCCTACAATCACCTGTGCCAACAATTATTCAGATAATACACATGTTGTTGAGTACGTAAACCCTGGTAATCAGGATTCACGTAACAAAACTGTTTATGATCTTGCATCTAATCCGTCATGGGACGTTGGTTTCCTCATGGGTGCTGGTGCAATCATTGACTGGACTGTAACTCCACAGCACTTCGAAACTGCTGCTGACGGTTACAAAAAGAAGTCTGGTAAAGCAGTATTCTGTGAGAGAGGTATTCAGACAGCATATTGGGATACTGATACTGCTGCTAACAACAACAAGAAGAACTTCTCTTCTATCACTTTACTGTTTTCAGCTCCGAGCTTAGTAATTCGTAGTTAGTCATAAGGGGAGGTTATTCCTCCCCCTTTTATTATTAATAAATTCCGTAAGAAAGGAAGTATTATGATTTCGAGTAAAAATTTAACTAATGGTGGGGATATAGATGTTCCCAAATTTGTAGATATATCAGTTGCTACTGGTATTGATTTGATTGAGTTGATGTGGCTACCTAAAGACGGGCAACCAAGAGCAACATCACCTGAAGTACATGGATACCAGTATCCTAAAGTGATTGGTGATGAAGATTTCTTTGCTGAGACTGTCAATGTAGAGTGGGAAGATAAACCAATCAAGTTCTACCCCGACAATAACGGAAGATGTTGGGGATATGTGTTTGATGTAAAGGAAAATAGAGAGAAACTACTTAACTCATTTTCTAACAACTGGTTTAGGATTGTTGATAAGAAAGTAAGAGAGGAATTCCTTAAAGAAGCTGAAGAACTTGGATTACCAACCAAACCAGCAGAAAAGGTTCAGTTTATTATCAAGAAAACAAAACGTGAAAAAGAAGCTGAAGATAAGATCAAGGCAACCGAACGTAAGTTGGAAGATCTTGAAAAAAGAAAGAAAGAATTGGAAGAAGCTCTCGCTGAAGCAACAGGTAAGAAAATAGAGTATGTTAGTAAGCGAGTAAAGGGCAAGATTCCTAAAGATAAAAAAGAACAGATCCTTAATGGAGACAATGTAGAAGATGCAGACCCAATCACTGATTAGTTTAGCAAAGAAGCAGTTTCCTGATTGGAGTAGAGAATTACTGCTGGAGTTCTTGAATGAACTTCAGCGTATTATCTTTACACAGAGTCCTACCAATCAAATGAAGGTGTATGACCCATCCACAGGGAAAGATCCTATACTGACAACTACTTCTGGTCAGTATGAATATACTATTGATTCTACCAATGGGTTTGATGCTGAAATATGGAGAGTTGTGTCTGTATATATTAATGAAGACGAACCAATCGAATGTATGATACTTGACGCAACACCATCTGAATCTGCTAAAGTGATATTCAAAGAAAATCCATCATCACAGAATTATTATGTGAGATGTTATAGGTTTCCTACTGAATTAGTTACTGAAACTGTTCAACTGGAAGTACCTGATGCTTACCATCTGTCTCATGTGTATGAAGGGTTATGTGGTTTAATAGAGAAGTTTCGTAGTGGTAAGTCTGATAGGTATGACGTAACATTCATGCAAACATTACTACCGGACTTACTAAAGAAGATGAGCGATAACCACACAAGAGTTGCTAATACCAAGTATAGAGGATATTAATGAGTAGTAAATCATTCAGACCGATGAGTAGACAGGAAGCAGAGAGAAGTATCACTCGTGAACAGAGAGACTTTTCTGCTGGTGTATTTAAAGATATCCCAGGAACCTCTATCCCTGATAACGGTGTCGCTGAATTAAAGAACTTTATCAATAAAGGATCTGAACTTGTTGGTAGAAGCGGTAGTAAGATGTGGGGGGATTACTCCACTGGCGTTGCTCATGCTACATTACCAACAATAGAAGATGATATTGTCATAGTATCATTAGATGTTGGATCTGATAATAGAACAGTAGTTACATCTGGATATATTTGGTCTGAAGATAATATTGGTGATTTCATAGTCTATGAGAATGGGATAAATGAGAAGGTTATAAATTTCATTGATGAAAATACTGTTTCCACACAAATTTCAACAGATGAAACCGTTCTTGATGTTGGTACTATCAGTATAAGAAAGCAATTAAACGGGATATATTTTCATAATTCACTTAAAAAAATAGTGATTCAGTTAGGTAGTGATATTTATGTAGCATCTGATATATTTATCTCCTCATGGAAAAAAGCTATATGTGAATCAACAGAGACTCTTGAAAATAGTATTTCTACAATAGACGAATACAATGATTATCTTTTGATATTTAATCAGGGTGGTATTTATAGACTTGATTTAAATATCAATGTAAACGAGACTTATTTTTATTACAAAATAAACTCTTTGATTCCACAGGATAAATTAACGGGAGTAGATAAAACAGGTGCGAGTACATATTGTAGAAGATATATTTATGGTCTTGGAAAAATATCCGGTGTTGGTCAAAACAGAGACAGACTAACAAGTGGTTGTCGGTTGCTTATAGACAGTGGTACTAATGCTCCAGACAGTAATTATACAGATTATTCTGAGTATTGGATGGATGATGCTATATCTCCTTCAAATGGAAATACTATAGGTGATTTAATAATTCCTAATATTGATGATCCTGTTGGTGAGGTTAAAGAAAATCATTGGGATGTGTTTACTATATGGGGAACTACAGATGTTAGTGAAGTTGGCTTAAATAAAACTGATGGTACTGCTACTAACCCATCAAGATATATATGGATAGCTGATGTACCAGTATGTAAGGCATTAGAAGTTAGTTTTAATGGTACTGCATGTACTGTTATTAGAGGTAGTTTGAGTAAGTATGATGTAGGATCTACTATAAACGCTCATTATGGAGATGTATCATATAACACAGTGATTGTGTCTGTTGATGAAGAGAATAATACCTGTGTGATAACTGATAGTTTACCTTATGTAGAGAAAACGTGTGTATCATTAGGAGCTACCCACTGTAACTATTTTAATTATGATGATAGTGTTGGTGGATTCACTTTAAACACAGACCATTCTGGCATCAATAATATTTCTGTTGGTGATAAGGTTTTCTTGGATAATGGTGTTTATGTACACATTTCAGAGATAGCAGTCAACCACGTTTATTTTGCTGAAGATATAGAACTTGATGACACGTATATAACAGGGTGCTGGAAACCTTCATCGAGGTCGTTTAATGATACAATAACAGATGATTTGTTAAGATCAAGAATAACTTCTTATACTTGTTATCAGAGATTATATGAGAATCTGCCTAATTGTAATATAGGAGTTATTTCATCCGGTTTTGTTTTCACTGCTCTTAGAGACGATAGAAATATTTATTATTCTCAACTAACAGAAGAATATGATTATATATCAGGTTATTATCATCCAGTTTATCAACAGTTTGTTACCAAAGATGGAATACGTTTTTTAAAATTACTCAGAGATAAACTTGTTATTTATGGGTTTAATTCAACAAGATATATACTGATGTCATCATATGATGAATTGGATTTATCTGATATCGGTATCGTAGTTCCTATATTAACACAGAATATTTCTGTTGATGATAATATAGGCGTTGTTGCTTACGGTAGTATTAGATCTCTTGAAAATGGGGATCATATAATGGTTACTAACGAACCAGCACTAAGAGTGTTTGATGGTAATATTTATTCTGAGAATCTGGCTTCAAAGAAGATGATGGTTGAATTAAAGAGGATGCAACCCAATATGTCAAGTATATATGATCCTATTATAGGTTATATCTTTTGGGGGTTGAATGCCTAATATAGATGTTGATTTTTATGCCAATAAAATAAGAGGGTTAGCACCTTTATCAGTGACGTTTTATCCTGTTGTAGATCTCGATTTTTATAATTATCAGGATACTACCGATAGTATGACTTTGTTACAGGATACTACCGATTCGACTACATTATATCAGGATATAACTTAGGAGTAAATTAGATGGCTAATATTTATAATGAACCAGGATCAACCAATGTTAAAATAACATTAAAGAATAATGTTTATTCTTATCTTAATACAAACATCGGAATAGCTAAAATATGTTTGATAACAGATCAGAAAAAATTTGGTTATAGCGATCTTCTTGGTAATTTAAAGAAGTGTTTAACTGATGCAAGTGGTTCATCTGTTACTCCTAAAAACTGTGTGTTTATAGCAGATAGTGAAGGCAGTGCTTCACATAGTACCACGTTTGTATATAATGATAATAAACTTGGTGTAAATATAGCAGCACCACAAAATAAAGCTCATTTCCATGAACCATCTACAGGAAATTGTTTAATACAAATAACAAATACGAGTAGAGGTTCTTCTGATGGTAGTGATGGTATGACTTTAGGTATTATTGACAGTGATAATGTCATCAGGACTACTTATGGACATCCAGTAAAAATTCAAGTTGAGGATAATTCAAATCCTGGTACATTTACTAATCTTGCTACATTTCAGAATCTTGGTAGTAGTTCTATAAATACCATATTGGATACAGATTTGACAGTTAGTATTATACCTGCTAAAACAACAGCAGCATCAGTATTTCTTACTCACGAAAATAATACAATTAAGACCAGAACTGCTGCTCAAGTACGTGAAGATATAGGGGCACAACCAGCAATTACTGGAGCTGCAAACAAACTATTGAAAAAAACTGCAACCGGTGTTGGTGAGTCGATATTTACGGATAATGGGGTTACTGCAAGGGCGGATTCTATACCGTATTCGAACGGTGATGTAAGATACAACATAAGCTCAGTAGATGTATCGCCGATGTCTGAGGGCGTGGGTGGGGGTATTGGATTTGGTGGTGCTTATAAATCCGATGGAACTGTATTTAATTTTGGCGGTATTAAATGTGTAAAGGCTAATTCGATTGATAATAATTATTCGTCACGGATGGAATTTCAAACTCGGAAAAATGGAGCTGCTCCATCAACAGCCGTAATAATTGATGAAGATAAAAATGTGACTGTTGCAGGAAATATTATAGGCAAAGGCGAAGGCACAAGAATCGGTACAGATACAGTGGATGGAAATCACAACAAAGCATTTTTTATATGTTCTGGTTCAACAAGCACAGAACAAAGTCGCGGGGCCTCAATAGTCGGTTATGGAATTAATCATGCTTCTAATGCTGGTGAATTATTATTAAGAGCTGGAAATAATTCGACAATTAAAGCTCAAAGTGATTTTGAGTTTGACAACGATATTGCTGTGGCTGGAAACGCAAGTGTAAATGGTGGATTAAATGTTACAGACGGTACAAATACCCTTCGTTCTGTAGTTTCCTCTGGCATTGCTTATCTACAAACGCAAGAAAATATTGATTTAGTTTTTAGGCGAAACGGATCTGAAAAATTACGGCTAAA
>Ga0209506_1002184_pt1 | contig 18049 bp, 11 predicted proteins | sample AD_JPNHG2_MetaG_FD_184409 | JGI IMG/M metagenome (GOLD analysis project Ga0209506, IMG submission 184409) | Active sludge microbial communities of municipal wastewater-treating anaerobic digesters from Japan - AD_JPNHG2_MetaG (SPAdes) (version 2) | ecosystem: Engineered > Bioreactor > Anaerobic...
CGGCGGGATCAGGCGTCCCGGAGGCGGCGGGTGCGGGCGTCCCGGGGCCGTCAGGCGGACAAGAGGCCTCCCGGCCGGCTGCCGCCGCCGTCTCGTTCCCACTCCCACTCCCACTCCCACTTCCGCTCCGGCTCCGACGGTACCGCCGGCTGCTGATCCTGGCGGCCCTCCTGGCGGTCGCCGCCGTGCTCGTGACCTCCGTGGCCCCCCGGGTCCACCGGATTTATTACGACGAAGACATCTACGGCAACGTCGCCCAGGGCATGGCGCTCAAGGGTCAGGCGGCGATGTGCAATTACGGGACCTTCGAGTACGACGAGTATTATCCCCACTGGGTGGTTTACAACAAGGAACCCGCCGGCTGGCCGTTCCTCGTCAGCATGGCCTTCCAGCTCGGCGGGGTGGACGAGGAATACGGTTTCCGGATGAACAATCTCCTCTATTTGGGCGGCATCCTGATCTGCTTCTGGATCGTCCATATCATTACGGGGCGTTTTTTCCCGGCGATCATGGGGGGCCTGCTCTGGGCGGCGATCCCCCACAACCTCGTCTGGTCCAACACCATGGCGGCGGAACCGGCGGCGGCGTTTTTCGGCGGCCTGACGGTCCTGTGCCTGCTCGTTTATCTGCAGACGGGGAAATGGCGTCACCTGTTCCTCTTTTGCCTGGTCGTTCCCCTGGCGTGCCAGATGCGGCCGGAATCGGGGCTCATCGGCGTCTGGGCGTTCGCGGCGGTCCTCGTCACGGCGCCCCACGTCCTGGCCCGGAGATCCGTCTGGGCCACGGGGCTTTTGGCCCTGCTGTTCCTCCTCCCCGTGTTCCTCCACATCCATGCCGTGAGCGGCGAGTCCTGGGGCGCGGAGGGGGTGAAGTTCTCCCTGGAGTTCTTCCGCAAGAATATCCTGGTCAACGGTCCTTATTACCTGGACAACAAGCTTTTCCCGGCGGTCTTCACCATCCTGGCCGTCCTGGGGCTGGCGGGGCCGTACCGGCGGCGGGAGGGGGGGGAAGGTGCCCCGGCAGGGGCGTCTTTGCCCGCGGCGGCCCCGGCGGCGGGCCGTCCCGCGGCGATTCACGGGACGGACGGACAAACGCCGTATACCCGTGGCGAAGGGACGGAGAACCTCCCGGAAGGGGGGCGCGGCGCCGGATCGGAGGCGGCTGATAACCGACGGGAGACGGCCGATAACCGGCGCGAAGCGGCCGGTATCCGGCGGGAGGCGGCCGGTATCCGGCGGTTCGCCCTGCCCGGGTTGCTGCTGCTGTGGTTCGTGATGTTCTGGGGGATCTTCCTGTTCTTTTACGCCGGGAGCTACCGCTACGGCGCCGATGTCCGCTTCGCCCTCGTCTCGTTTACACCCCTCGCCGTCCTGGCCGGGATGGGGGCCGACCGCCTCCGGGGGTGGCTCGCGGGGCTCGGGAAATATCTGCCCGCGGGGGTCCCGTCCGCGCCGTCCCCGCCGGCCGGAACCGGCGGCGCCGTCCGGCCGTCGTTTTGGCCCGCCGCCGGGCTGATCGTCGTCATCGTCGTCACCTCCTGGCTGCCCTTTTTGCCCCTGGTCCGCCTCGTGAGCCAGGAGGCCTGGGGCGCCCGCTACGACCACGCCTACGCCAGGCAGTTCCTTGATAAAATCCCCCGCCGCTCCGTCGTCCTCACCCATATCCCCACGATGCTCCTCCTCTGGCAGCAGGGGGCAATCCAGACCTTCGCCGGGATCAACAACCCCGAGCTCATCGCCGAACTCCGGAAACGCTACGACGGCCACGTCTATTTCCACTACAACTACTGGTGCAGCACCGGGGGACACCACAAGGATCTCTGCGCCATGATGCGGGAAAGGTACGACTGGGAGGAGGTCGCCACGGCCCGGGAGCAGAATATCTCCTACGGCCTGTACCGCATCACCCCCCGGGGGACTGCCGGAGACAGGAAATAGGGGCGCCTCTTACCGGCAAAGACAACCATAACATCACGAAAACATTGACATGTGTCATTACTGTTCGTGAAGGCCCCTTTTTGAAAATCCGGCGCTTTTATTTACCTTTGCGCCCACCTGAAGAAGCGCCGGAGGCCCGCGGCGAGGTGGAGGGCGGCCGCGGGCTCCGCCATGGCGAGGAGGCCGGCGATGATCCGCGGGCGGCCGTAGAAGGTCCGGTAGGCCCGGCGGCGGAAGGCGTCCACCCGGGCGGCGGGGAGGCCGGGCAGCTCCAGGACGGCGCTGTTCTGGGAAAACGGGGAAAATTTGTCCGGCTTCACCGGGCCGGCGCCGCGGGGAGGGGCCGCCCCAAGGCCGGCAGCTCCGGCCGCGGGAGTGCCGCTGTCCGGTGTTTGCAACCAGCCCCGGGCCCGGGCCTCGTCGTGGAGGCGGGTGCCGGGGAAGGGGGCGGCGGCGTAAAACTGGGCGATATCCAGGGGCAGTTCGCAGGCCAGGCGCAGGGTGGCGGCCATTGTCGCTTCCGTCTCGCCGGGCAGTCCCAGGATGAAGTGCCCCGCCGTGCGCACCCCCGCCTCCCGGGCCAGGCGCACCGCCCGCCGGGATGCCGCCGTGGTGATCCGCTTGCCCGCCGCCGCCAGGATGCCGTCGTCTCCCGACTCCAGGCCGAAGCTGATCATCCAGAGCCCCGCCTTTTTCATCAGCGCCAGGGTGGCGCCGTCGATGGTGTCCACGCGGCTGTTGCAGGTCCAGGTGATCCGGAGGTCCGCGGCGAGGAGCGCCGTGCAGAAGCGCTGCACATAGTCCCGGTCCGCCGTGAAGGTGTCGGCCCAGACGAAGAATTCCCTGACGCCGAAGCGGGAGACGGCGGCGGCGATCTCGGCGACGACCTTCTCCACGGGCCGCTTCCGCAGCTTCCGGCCGTAATAGACCGGGGCCGTGCAGAAGCTGCATCTGTATGGGCAACCCCGCACGGGGGCGACGATGAGAAAGGGCCGCCCGGAAAGGGGGAGGCGATAGGGGGTAAGATCGAAATACTCCCAGGCCGGGGCGGGGATCTCCGCCGGGGGCAGCCACCCGCCGTCGGGATTGTGGACGACGGTCCCCGCCGTGCCCCGATAGGAGATGCCGGCGATTTCCGAAAGCGGCCAGGCCGCCGCCGGCGCCACCGGGCCCCGGTCCCGGCGGCATAGTTCCCGGATGACGCCCTCCGGCTCCCCTCGGATCACCACGTCCACAGCGGAATTTTCCAGGACTTCCCCGGGCATGACGCTGACGTGGGTCCCCAGGACCGCCGTGAGGGTTTCCGGGGAGGCCGCCTTTACCAGGGCGGCCAGGTGCAGGTCGTGGGCCAGGGTGGGGGTGCCGGTGGTCCAGAAGGCGGCGTCGGGGCGTAGGGCGGCGATCCGGGCCGCCAGATCCCGGACGGTCAGGCCCCGGGCGGGGAAATCCACCCCGTGCACCTCGTGGCCGTCGGCGGCGAGAAAGGCCGCGGCCGTCGCCAGGGTCACCGGGGGCCACTGGGAGGCCCAGACACCTGCCTCCTGGGTGCAGCGCCCCTCCCGGGTGAAACCCCTTCCCCCCGGCGCCGGGGGGTTGAAGAGAATCACTTTCATTGTCTGATTATTTGGTCAGGTACAGGTATTTGACCATGGTCCAGACGTAGCGGACGGCGACCTTGCGGAGGCTGATCTTGGAGACGCCGCCCTTGCGCTTGTGCTCGTGGGACGGCACCTCCCCCATGCGGTAGCCCTTCTTCAGGGTCTTGATGATCATCTCCTGTTCGATGGTGGTAATGTCCTCCACGAGGCCCAGATCCCGGAGGACCTCCGTACGGATCGCCCGGAAGCCGTTCTGGCTCTCCGAGAGCTGCACCCCGAAACGGTGGTTGATACAGGCGGTGATCAGCGAGCTGCCCATGAGGCGGAAGCACTCGTCGAAGCCGCCGTGGAGTTCGCTGGATCCCCCGATGAGCCGGGAACCGGAGACGTGATCCGCCTCGCCCGCCCGGATCGGCGCGATGAGGGCGGGGATGTCGTCGGGGTCATGGGAGCCGTCGGCGTCGATGAACACCGTGATGGGCCGCTGGAGATGGGGGATGACGCAGCGGATGGCCTCGCCCTTCCCCCGGCGGTTGTCCATGACGATCCGCGCCCCCCGGGCGGCGGCGATCCGGGTTGTGTCGTCCCGGGAGTGGCCGTCCACGACGACCACGTCATCGGTATACCGGAAACACCCGGCGATTATCTTTTCGATGGTGGCCCCTTCGTTCAGGGCCGGGATCACGACGGTAAGTTCCGGAAATCGTTTGTCTGTCTCGAGAGGGGTCATTTATTTTCCTTGTCTGTTGTCGTTTGATGAGAAAAATATAAAAAAACTCTTGACATCGAAGGGCGGATTAAATAGCATCTTATCCGGTTTCTGTAAATGGATTTATTGATATCGGTCGGTTTATCGAAAGATTAATTAGTTATTTCAAGGAGATGAGTTTTAACAAGTCTGTAAGTCCTCTGGGATGGAAGACCACGAATCGTTTTTTTTCTATGGAGGGAGGCATAATGAAGAAAGGTAAATTATTGTTGGCTGTTTTAACGGCGATGGTCTTTGTGGCCGGGACAGTCGGCCTCTCCGGGGCGCAGGACTTCACGGTCATGGAGAAACCGAGCGGGGAGCCCCGGCTCAATATCGGCAACATCACCATCATCCCGGGGATTCAGGGCGTGGCGACCTACGACGACAACATCTACAAGGGGAACGGGAAGACCTATCCCGCCAGCGCCCAGGTGACCAGGGAGGAGAAGGTCGTCAGCGACATGATCTACCATATCAAGCCGGGGATCATGGCCAACTTCATCATCCCGGAACGGGGCGGGATCACCGCCGCCTGGGCCATCGACCGGGCGAGATACAACACGGAAACCAAGAACGACTTCCAGAACAACGGCGGCTTCATCAATTTCGACTACAAGATGCCGGATGGTATCCTGGCCGGTCTCAAAAACACCTACTCCTACAATAACGACCCCTACGGTAACGCCGACCAGTACGGGGTGGGCCAGAACACGGAGCGCTGGTCCAACGAACTGAACGCCAAACTCGGCTACTCCATCGGCGGCAACTTCCGCCCCATGCTTTACTACAAGTACTACATCCAGCAGTACAACAACACCATGAAAGACTGGGCCCAGAACTACGGCGAGAACCAGTTCGGCGCCGGCCTCCAGTACCGCATCATGCCCAATACCTGGGCCTTCGTCCGCTACGTCTACACCCAGAGGTCCTACATCGACAACCTCGATCCCAACGCCACCAAGGGCGACTCCAAAACCAACGCCGGCCAGGTCGGCTTCACCTGGGATGCCGGGGCCAAACTCAGCGGCGAGTTCAACTTGGGTTATCAGTGGCGGCGTTATGACAACGAATACACCCAGATCAACAACCGCGGCGACCGCCGCGAGGAGGTGAACTCCTGGTCCGCCGCGACGAACGTCAATTTCGCCCCGATGGAAAAGACGATCATCGGCCTGAGCATCTGGCGGACCCTCCGCGACTCCGGCTCCAACACGAACGAGAACTTCTGGGATACCGGTGTCGGCCTCAACCTGAGCCACAACTTCTTCACGAAATTCACCTTCAAGATCGGCGGCAGCTACGCGGCCAACGACTACAACCGGGCGCCGGCCGGGAGCGCCACCATCGACAAGAAGCGGTCCGACAGCAACTGGAACTTCAACACCGGGCTCGACTACGCCATCCAGGACTGGCTGGGCTGCGGCGTAGCCTACGCCCTGGCGGCCAAGAATTCGAACTACGAGCTGAACGACTATGTTGACAACCAGCTCAGTTTCAACCTCAAGATCGTTTACTAACAGGGAAGAGGAGGGAGAATGATGAATGCCTTGAAAAGAAAAGCAATGACCAGAAAATCCGCCGGCGGGCGGAGGCATGCGCCGACCGTGGCGCTCTTCTCCATCGTCCTGCTGGCCTTCCTGTTCACCCTGGGAGCCGGCGGCGCCGATGCGGCGATCGCCAAGGTCACCAGCGTCAAGGGCGGCGTCGTGGTGAACCAGGCGGGGAACATCTCCGATGTCACCGCCCCCGGCCTGGCCCTCAACGACGGCGATCAGCTCCTGACCAGAGACGGCGAGGTCCAGGTGACCTTCAACGACGGGGCGATCCTCAAACTCAACCCCTATTCCAAGAGCATGATCCAGGAACGGAAGGAGACGAGCGGCGCGATCTTCAAAACCACGGAGAACGCCCGCCGGGTGACCTGCTATGTGGGTAAACTCTGGTTCAAATCCGGGGCCTCCAAGACCAAGAACTATCTCCAGTCCCCCACCGCCGTCGCCGGCCTCAGGGGGAGCGACGCCGACTTCGGCTACATTCCCGAACGTCTCCAGACCCTGCTGAATATGTACAGCGGCAGCGCCGCCGTCATCGGCAACGTCCTCCGGGGCTTCTTCCAGAATCCCGGCATCACCGCCGCCCAGAAGAGCACCGTCTATCAGAATCTGGAAAAGGCCTACGCCCTTACCCAGGAGACCAAGAAGGCCAATGCCAACCCGGCCCTGACGGCGGAACAGAAGACGATCAACACCGCGGTGGCGAAGGTCGAGGCCCTGAAGGTCGTCCAGGAGGCCGCCCAGATCCTGGTCCAGAGCAACCCCGACCCGGTGGCCAAGACCCAGGCCCAGGCGACGGCCCAGGTGGTGACGGCGAACATCACCGTCGTCAAGGTCCAGGAGCAGGTGGCCAAGACGGAGATCATCCGTCAGGAGGCGGTTAAGGTAGTGGAGCAGGCCAAGGCCACAGGCGATACCCAGAAGGCCGCGGAAGCGGCAAAGGTAGTGGCTGCAGCCACGTCGGCCGTCACGGTTCAGAAGGCGGCGGAGCGGCAGGCGGAACAGGCGGTCCAGCGGGCGACCACGGCCCTGGTTCAGGGTAACACCGCCGTCGTCCAGGCCAATGTTCAGCAGGTCCAGCAGGCTGAGCGACGGGTCGAGCAGCAGGCCCAGGTGGTCCAGCAGCAGGCCCAACAGGTGATCACCACGGTGGCCACCACCCTGCCGACCACCGTGGCGACTACCGTGGCGACCACCACGGAGGCGGCGACCACGGCGGCCACGACGGCGGCGACCACGGCGGCCACCACGGCGGCGACCACCCAGGAGACCACGACCACCCAGGAGACCACCACCACGGTGGCGACCACGATTCCGCCGCCGACCTCCTCGACCTCGTCCTCGACGACTTCTTTCGCCACGACGACGAGTCCGAAGTAATGAGCGCGTGAAGAGCAGTAAATTGTGACCATCTTTCCCCCCCTTCGCAAAAAGGGGGGGAAATTTTTTGATCAGAAGATGCAAAAACGATCTAAAAGACAGACCATGCAGAAAATTCGTATCGTCATTTTGTGCCTCCTGGCCCTGGCGCTGGCCTCCTGCTACACCGGCGGTCCCGTCGTGACCGTGACGGAACATGAAGACTCGGTGAAGGCGCTGCGGAACATCGAACTGAAGAAGGCCGACAAGGCCCGGCTCGAGGAGCTGAAAAAGACCATCACGGCGCCCCGGGACCCCGGCGCCGCCGCCCTGTCCGACATCCTGGAGAAGAGCCCCTCCTACACCGTCGCCGAATACCTGGCCAAGTATCCCGAAGGCAAGGACCCCGCGAGCGACTACAAGATCGGCGGCTACGACGTTTTGAGCATCCAGGTCTACGAAGAAAAGGACCTCTCCCGGGAGTCCGTGCGGGTCACCGCCGACGGCTATATCACCTTCCCCCTCATCGGGCGCCTGAAGGTGGCGGAGCTGACGGCCTCGCAGATCGAGAAGCTGATCGCCAAAGAGCTGGCCGCGAAGGATTACCTTCTCGACGCCCATGTCTCCGTCATGGTCACCAAATACGAGGGGCGGAAATTCTCCGTCCTCGGGGCGGTGACGAGTCCGGGCCTCTACTCCCTTCAGGCCCAGGAGCGGATCCTCGACGGGATCTCCAAGGCCGGCGGCCTGGCCATCGCCCGCTCCACCGACGCCAAGCAGCAGGAGGCCCAGGCCCAGGAAGGCATGGTCATCCGGACCCTCAACCCGGGGAAGGACGACGAGAAGAAGATCGCCATCACCTTCGACCTTCAGGGTCTCCTCAAGGGGAAGGACCAGCAGGCCAACATCCTCCTCATGGAGAAGGACGTCATCTACATCCCCAGCGCCGACTACTTCTACATCATCGGCGAGGTCAAGACCCCCGGCTCCTACGCCTTCAACAAGAAGGACATCACCATCGTCGAGGCGGTGAGCATGGCCGGCGGCTTCACCCGCATCGCCGCCCGGAACCGCACCCGGATCGTCCGGGTGGAGAAGGGGGTGGAGAAGATCTACCAGGTGAACATGGACGCCATCACCAAGTCGGGCAAGATGAGCCAGGCGGTTTACGTCCGCCCCAACGACCTCATCGTCGTGCCGGAAAGCTTCTTCTGAGGGCGGGCCCCCGGGAGGAGGACGCCGCGCCTTGAATTTCGTTAACTTCCGTTGAACAGGAGCAGGCAGCAACCCATGGAAATCGGTCAACAACAGGTAAACATTCAGGAATACATCCGGGTGCTCATGAAGCACCGTTGGACGATCCTCACGGTCTTTGCCGTGATCGTGGTGAGCGTGACCATCTTTTCCTTTACGGCCACGCCGATCTACCAGGCCACGACCCGGATCGTGATCGAAAAGGAGAACCCCAAGGTCGTTTCCATCCAGGAGGTCATGTCCGTGGATTCCTCGGGCCTGGACTACTACCAGACCCAGTACAAGATCCTCGAGAGCAAGGCGGTGGCCAACGAGGTGATCAAGCGCCTCAACCTGGAGAACAACGAGGTCTTCAACCCCAAGCCCGGCATCATCGCCACGGTCTGGGAATGGCTCGTCTCCCCCATCGGCTACCTCAAGTCCCTCCTGAAGACCGAGGAGACGGGAAAGAATCTGGCGGGGCAGCCGGGGATCTCCGAACCCATCTCCCCCCTGGTGGGGAAGCTCCTGGATGCCGTCAAGGTGACCCCCATCCGGAACAGCCGCCTGGTGGACGTGAGCTTTGAATCCCCGGACCCCGTCCTGGCGGCCCAGGGGGCCAACACCATCGCCCGGGCCTACATCGACCTCAACCTCCAGACGAAGCTCAAGGCCACCCAGGACGCGGTGAACTGGCTGAACCAGCAGATCGAACAGGAAAAGAAGAAGGTGGACATGGCGGATCAGGCCCTCCTGCGGTACAAGCAGGAGCAGGGGATCGTCACGGACTTCTCCACCAACGCCGAGACGATCACCGCCCAGAAGCTCGCCGAGTTGAACAAGCAGGTCGTCGAGGCGACCTCGAAGCGTGTCGAGGCGGAGACCCGGTACCGCCAGGCCAAGTCTCTCGAAGGCAGCCCCGAATCCGCGGCCTCCATCCCCGAGGTGATGAGCAACCCCCTGATCCAGGAGATCAAGAAGCAGGAGGTGGAGATCTCCAAGCGTCTCTCCGAGCTGTCGAAGCGCTACGGGAGCAACCACCCCCAGATCATCGCCCTCAACAACGAGATGAAGACCCTCAACGCGAGACGGGCCAATGAGATCCAGCGGGTGGTCAACGCCCTCCAGAACGAGTACCGCGTCGCCCTGGCCCGGGAGCAGTCCCTCAAAGGCGCCCTGGGACAGCAGAAGGGGGAGACCCTCGCCCTGAACCAGAAGGCCATCGACTATACGGTCCTCAAGCGGGAGGCGGAGACGAGCCGGGAGATGTTCGACCTCCTGGTGAAGCGCTTCAAGGAGGCGTCGCTCACCGAAGACATCCGCACCGGCAACATCCGGATCATCGATCCGGCCCAGATCCCCAAGGGGCCCGTGAAACCAAAGAAGCTCCAGAACATCCTGCTGGCCATCATCGTCGGCCTCTCCCTGGGGATCGGTCTGGCCTTTTTCCTGGAATACATCGACAACACCATCAAGCTCCCCGACGAGGTCACGGGGATCCTCAAGATCCCCTATCTGGGGCCGGTGCCCGCCATTGCCGCCGGGGCGGCGAAAGACGACAAGGGCGCCCGGAGCGGCAAGGGCGGTGGTGATTCCGGCGGGCCGGACCCCGTTGCCGACCCCACCCAGGACATCGTCGTGGTCCACTCCCCGAAATCCACGGCCAGCGAGGCCTACCGGGGGATCCGGACGAGCCTGCTGTTCTCCTCCGCCGACCGGGCCCCCCAGGTCATCCTGGTGACCAGTGCGGGTCCCCGGGAGGGGAAGACGACCTGCTCCGCCAACATCGCCGCGGCGCTGGCCCAGGCGGGGAGCCGGGTGGCGGTCGTGGACTGCGACCTCCGCCGGCCCCGGGTCCACCAGCTCTTCGGCCGGGACCGCGCCGTGGGGACCTCCAACGTCCTCGTGGCGAACTGCACCCTCGCGGAGGCCATCCAGAGCACGGACATCCCCGGTGTGGACATCATTCCCTCCGGCCCCGTGCCGCCCAACCCGTCGGAGCTGCTGGGGTCGCAGCACATGGCGGACATGCTGGCGGCGCTGCGGGAGCGGTACGAGCGGATCATCATCGACTCCCCGCCGATCTCCGCCGTGACGGACGCCGTTATCCTCTCGAAGATCGTGGACGGCGTGGTCCTCGTGGTCCGGGCCCACCAGACGAACCGGGAGGTCATCAAGTACGCCTTAGGCCAGCTCCAGACCATGAACGCCCACATCCTCGGCGCCGTCCTCAACGGCGTGGATATGGGGAGGGACAGTTACTACTATTACCAGTATTACTACTATTACTACGGCCAGGACGGGGAGCGCAAAAAGAAGACCCGCCGCCGCCGCTCCCTCCGCAGCCGCCGCTACTACGGCAAAGACGCAGAAAAGTAGGGGGTCAAAAAGTAGGGGGTCAGGTCTTTAAAATTAGCGTTTTTTGATTAACCAAGGTTTGCAGAATTAGGGGACGCACAGAATTAGGGGCCGGGCAAAGTTCGGGGCCGTGACCCTTGCGCAGCCGTGATGTACAGAGCGTCATTAGTAATTGCGCACCCGTCAGTTTGCGACGCCGCACCGATGCCTGTTTACAAATATTTACGGCGCTGTTTCACGAGTTGCTGTATTTAGAAAGGCCGCCACGATGATCGATCTGCACAGCCACATCCTACCAGAACTGGACGACGGCGCCGCCTCCTGGGAACAGGCCCTGGAGATGGCCCGCGTGGCCGTCGCCGACGGCGTCACCGAAGTCGTCTGCACCCCCCACTGGGTGCCGGGGAAGTTCGACAACAGCCGCCCCGTCATCCTGGAGCAGGTGGAGACCTGCCGGCGCCTTCTGGGGGAGGCCGGGATTCCCCTCAAGGTCCATCCCGGGGCGGAACTGCGCCTCGATATCAATCTCCCCCAGATGATCAAGAGCGGGCAGGTACTCACCGTCAACGACGGGGGGATCTACGCCCTCATCGAGCTCCCCGACGAATCCATCCCCGATCACCTGGACGAGTTCTTCTGGAATCTGGAACTACTGCGGATCCGCCCCATCATCAGCCACGTGGAGCGCAACGCCGTCCTCCGGGAGGAGCCCCACCGCCTCTATCATTGGGCGGGGAACGGCTATCTGGCCCAGGTCACCGCCTCCAGCCTGACGGAGCACTTCTCCGAGGAGATCCAGGAATTTGCCGTCTTCATCCTGGAGCACCGCCTGGCCCAGATGCTGGTCTCCGACGGTCACGGCCTGCGCAGCCGCTCGCCCCGCCTTTCCGCCGGACTCGCCGTGGCGGAACAGATCCTCGGGGTGGCGACCGCCCGGCGCATGGTCTGGGACGTCCCCCGGCAGATCCTCGCCGGTGAGGCCGTCCGCTTTCCTGAACCCGTTCCCGTCGACGAACCCCGTCGCTTCGATATTTTCGAATATCTGCCGAAACGCTTCAGTGACAAGATCAAATCCTTCCTCAAATGATCATGAGGGGCACAATGAGGCGGCAATGTACTGCCTGGGGAGGTGCCTGGGGAGGTGCCTGAGGACGTGTCTGGTAACGTGCTGGGGACATGCCTGGGGAGGTGCGAGCTGGGAAGGTAACTGGGGAGGTGCCAGCTGGGGACGTGACTGGGGAGGTGCCTGGTAACGTGCCAGCTGGGGACGTGACTGGGGAGGTGTGAGCTGGGAAGGTAACTGGGGAGGTGCCAGCTGGGGACGTGACTGGGGAGGTGCCTGGTAACGTGCCAGCTGGGGACGTGACTGGTAACGTACCTGGGGACGCCGCCCCGGTTGCGGGTTGCGGGGCTCCTGGTTATAGGAAATCCGGTTGTGGGCCCGCTGTCGCCAGAGCCCCGGGTGCGGGGTACCTGGTTGTGGAGGCTGCGGCAGTCGTGAGCCTGCGGTCGTGAGCCATCTGTCGCCGGGGCTGCGATTGTGGGGCCTGCGGTCGTGAGCCTGCGGGTTTGGACCTGCGGTCGCCGGGGCTGCGATTGTGGGGCCTGCGGTCGTGAGCCACCTGTCGCCGGGCTTTCGGCCGTTGAGCTTTCGGCCGCGGGCATCCGGTCTGCGGGCATCCGCTTGCCGAGCCGGTGGCTCGCTGTGACGGTACGTATGCCAGGTAAGAAGAATAGGGGAAAATCTTGTCATCCTCTCCCTCTTTTCATGCTTTTTTCGCGTTTTTTTCTTTACAAGCCTGACTGGTTGTGTTATGCGCATCGTTACTCGTTCAATGTTGAACGTGGCCAAGTTATTCAGAAGAAATAGATGTTCAAGACGCCGGGCCGACAAAGACCGGCTGGTAATGTAACATATAGTAACAATTAGTGATTGCACAACAAACCCCGTAAGCTCCTGCCGGCCCCGCCCCCGGATGGAACCGAGAGGGCGGAGCTGTAGAGCATGGAGGGGGTCAGGTCTTTAAAATTAGCATTTTTGCGGTATTTACGGTATTTACGGTATTTACGGTAGTTGCGGTATTTACGGTAATTGAGGTAGTTGCGGGCAGCTGAGGGCAGTTGAGGGTGGTTAAGGCAATTGAGGTTAGTTGAGGGTCGTTAGGGTGGTCAAGGCAGTTGAGGGCAATTGCGGGCAGCTGAGGGCAGGGTGCTGAAATTTAATTCGCTTTGGGGTATGGGTGATGGCGAGGCCGTTGCGCATTGAGTTTCCCGGCGCGGTCTATCACATCACCTCGCGGGGAAACGGCCGCCAGCGGATCTTTCAGGACGATGTGGATAACCGCAAGTTCCTGGAACTTCTGGGAAAGACTATCGAGCGCTTCCACTGGGCCTGTCATGCCTATTGCCTGATGGTAAACCACTACCACCTGCTGATCGAGACACCCGAGGCAAATCTCTCCAAAGGGATGCATCACTTAAACGCCGGTTTCTGCCAGGCCTATAACAGACGACACGACACGGTCGGGCATCTTTTACAGGGGCGCTTCAAGGCGATTGTGGTCGATCGCGAGAGTTATCTGCTGGAGCTGGCCCGCTACATCGTCCTCAACCCGGTCCGGGCCGGGATGGTTGACAGGCCCGAAGACTGGCCCTGGAGCAGTTATTGTGCCACGGCGGGACTGCCGGCGGCCTCCGTCGCACCGGAGGCGGTGACTTTGGCGGGGGCAGCGGCGACGGCGGCATCATCACCGGGGTCGGCGATTTCTTCAGGGGCAGCGGCGACGGCGGTATCATCTCCGGGGTCGGCAGCGACCTCGTTGATGTCAGCAGCGACCTTGCCGACGGCGGCATCTTCTCCGGTGGTAACAACTTCCATCCCCACCGGTGCCGTACCCACAATCGTCGCCGCAAGTGACGCTCCCGTTGCCGCTACTGCCGCTCCCGCTGCCGCGGGTGCCGCTTCCATAGCCGACCTGGCTGCCGCCACCACCGCGGGTGCCGACGTAGCCGCTGCTACCACCACTTCCGCCCCGGCCGCCACCGTCGTCACAGCAAGAATCGCCTCCGCCTCCACTGACGCCACCACCACCACCGCCGCCTCTGTGGCTGCCGCTGCCGGATCGGCCGCGTTCACCTCCCCATCTTGGCTCCTCAGCCAGTTTGGCCCCGACGACACATCCGCCCGCCGGCGTTATCGTGACTTTGTTGCCGCGGGGATCGGCAAGGAATCGCCCTGGACGAAGTTGCAGTCCCAGATATTTCTCGGGAAAGAAACCTTTATGGATCGCCTTAAAGAGACCATCCCGGAAAAGAAATCCATCCAGGAGATTCCCAAATTGCAGCGTTACGCAGACCGCCCGTCGTTGCGGGAGATCTTCGGAGATTGGAAGACACGGCGGAAGCGAAATGAGGCGATCATTGCCGGCTATTTCACCTACGGGTACGAACAGAAAGAGATCGCGCAATTCCTGGGAGTCCACTACACCTCTGTTTGCCGGGTAATCAAGCGCCATCGCGATGAAGGCAAATGAATCTTTCGGGGGTCAGGTCTTTAAAATTAGCATCTGGACGGAAGGCAAAATCGAAATCCTTAGCCTAAATCCTCAGCCTCAGCAGCCGAAATAATCAGCCGCAACTACGGTTAAGGTAGATTCAAGAAAACGCGCTCTGGAAACGTCTCAAGATGCTACCCCTGAAAACGCTAATTTTAAAGACCTGACCCCGTCTGACTTGTTCAAGAAAACGCGCTCTGGAAACGTCTCAAGATGCTACCCCTGAAAACGCTAATTTTAAAGACCTGACCCCCGAAGGATGAAGATCGCCACCATCGTCGGTGCCCGGCCGCAATTCATCAAGGCCGCTGCCGTATCCCGGGCCATCGCCGCGTACAACCGCCCGGCGAGTGGCGCCCCTGTCCCGGCGCCGCCGTCTTCTTCGCCGTTCACCCCCGGCTCCGTAAGCCTGACGCCGGCCACTTCGCAGGTCGCGCCTGACACACACCTGACGCCGGCCACTTCGCCGGTCGCGCCTGACTCCGCATGTCTGACGTCGGCCGCCTCACCGCTCACCCCCGGCTCCGCATGTCTGCCGCCGTCTTCTTCACCGCTCACCCCCGGCTCCGTAAGCCTGAAGCCGGCCGCCTCACGCCCTTCACCTGAAGCCGGCCCCCTCACGGAGGTCCTGATCCACACCGGCCAGCACTATGACGACGGCATGTCCGCCGTCTTTTTCCGGGAGCTGGAGATCCCGGAGCCGCAATACAATCTCGGCGTCGGCTCCGGCACCCACGGCCGCCAGACCGGCCAGATGCTCGCGGCCATCGAGGAGGTCCTCCTGGCGGAGAAACCCGCCTGGGTCCTGATTTACGGCGATACGAACTCCACGCTGGCGGGCGCCCTCGCCGCGGCGAAGCTCCACATCCCCGTCGCCCACGTCGAGGCGGGGCTGCGCAGCTTCAACCGCCGCATGCCGGAGGAGATCAACCGGGTGGTGGCGGATCGGCTCTCCACGCTGCTGCTGTGTCCCAGTCAGGTCGCCGCCGACAACCTCGCCGCGGAAGGTATTGTGAAAAATGTCGTCATCACGGGCGATGTCATGGCCGACGCCCTGCAATTCGCCGCCGCGAAGGCGGCCACCCGGTCGGACATCCTGGCCCGCCTGGGGCTCCAGCCGCGGCGCTATCTCCTGGCCACCGTCCACCGCGCCGAAAATACGGATGATCCGGACCGTCTGGAAAGCATCATGAAAGCCCTCATCGCTTTGGCAAAAGAAGAAACGGTCGTGCTTCCCTTGCATCCCCGAACGAGAAAAATCCTGGCGGCTTCCCTTCCCGCAACTCTAATGTATAGCGCCGCACCCCTAACGTCTAACAACGCCTCATCCCTGCCGTCTGCAGCACCGTCTGCGGCAACGCCTCCCGCGTTGTCTCCCGCAACGCCTCCCGCGTTGTCTCCCGCACCGTCTCCCGCGCTGCCTGCCGCACCGTCTCCCGCGCCGCCTGCCGCAACGTCTCATGCGCCACCTGCCGCAACGCCTGCCGCAACGCCTGCTGCCGCCCTTCGGATCATCGATCCGATCGGCTATTTCGACAGCATCGCCCTCCAGAAATCGGCGCGCCTGCTCCTTACCGACTCCGGCGGCATGCAGAAAGAGGCCTACTGGCTGCGCGTCCCCTGCGTCACCCTGCGGGACGAAACCGAATGGGTGGAAACCGTTGCCTCCGGCTGGAACATCCTCGCCGGGGCGGATCACGACAAAATCATGGAAGCGGTGCGGGGGTTTAAAGCCCCTTCCGTGCATCCGTCCCTCTACGGGGAGGGCAAAGCGGCGGAAAAGATCATCGGTGCCATGTTCGGGGAAGGGATCTGGTCATGACAAAAGCGGAAACCGACAAGTTGGTCCGGTTAATTACGGCGTTTAAAGACGAAATCAAGGAAGAATTTCGTCACCAGTTAGGAATTCAGGCCGAGTATTTTCAGCACAAGCTGGACATCGTTGCTGAGGGTCATCAAATGCTCTCAGAAAAGATTGACCGGGTGTATGCAGAATTAAATCAAAAAATTGAATGCATAAAGTACAAGCTCGCCGCTGTTGCGGCCAAGGGTGACGAGACGGCCGCCAAACTTGACGCCGTCGCGGCCAAAGGAGAAGAAACAGCCGCCAAGCTGGACCAGGTCGCCGCCAAACTGGACAAAGTGGCTGCTAAGGGTGAGGAAACGGCTGCCAAGCTGGACAAGGTGAGCGCCAAGCTCGACGCCGTCGCGGCCAAAGGAGAAGAGACGGCCGCCAAGCTGGACCAGGTCGCCGCCAAACTCGACGCCGTCGCGGCGGATCTTAAAGAGCATCGTGCCGATACAGAGGCCCATCACACCGTTTACCGGGTAAAGGAAAAAGAATAGGCGATTCAAGCCGCCGCCGCGGCGTCGTATCAGTCTGCGACGTCGTATCAGTCCGCGGTGTCGTATTAGTCTGCGCCGTCGGATCAGTCTGCGGCGTTTAATCAGAGAGCATGTTCAGGAGACCAAATTCGCCATTCGCCCGCCAAATCCGGGGAAATTACTAAACAGTCAGGAAAATCATGACCTTAAAGAACATCGCCGTCATCGGCGCCGGCTACTGGGGACGGAACCTCGTCCGCAATTTTCATGAACTCGGGGTCCTCAAGACGATCTGCGACGGCGCCCAGACCGTCCGCGACGAGATGGCCCGGACCTACCCGGAGGCGGCCGTCACCGCCGCCGTCACCGATGTCCTCGCCGATCCCGCCGTCACCGGCGTCGTCATCGCCGCCCCGGCCGCCCTCCACTTCGAGCTGGCGACGGCGGCCCTCCAGGCCGGCAAGCACGTCTTCGTGGAAAAGCCCCTCGCCCTCACGCGCGCCGACGGCGCCGCCCTGGTCCACCTCGCGGCGCAGTGCCGCCGGACCCTCTTCGTCGGCCATATCCTCCATTACCATGCCGCCGTCATCCGCCTGAAGGAGCTGATCCGCGCCGGCGTTATCGGCCGCCTCCAGTACATCTACTCCCGCCGCCTCTCCTTCGGCAAGATCCGCCGGGAGGAGAACATCCTCTGGTCCTTCGCCCCCCACGACATCTCCCTCATCCTGAGCCTCACCGGCGAGGAGCCGTCCTACGTCGATGCCGTGGGCAGCAACTTCCTCCATGCCCGGATCGCCGACGTCACCATGACGAACCTCAAATTCCCCTCGGGGATCGGCGCCCATATCTTCGTGAGCTGGCTCAACCCCTACAAGGAACAGAAGCTCGTCGTCGTGGGCAGCGAGGGCATGCTCGTCTTCGACGATACGGAACCGATCGCCACGAAGCTGATGCATTACCCCCATAAGATCAACTGGCAGAACAACCTGCCCGTGCCCCACAAGGGGGAGAGCGAACCCGTCGATATCGCCCCGCTCTGGAAAGAGCCTCTGAAGGCGGAGTGCGAGGCCTTCCTGACGGCTGTCGGCAGCGGTGTCCCGCCCCTCACCTCCGGCGAGGAAGGACTCCGGGTCCTGAAGATCCTCGAGATCAGCCAGGCGTCCCTGGAAGAGAAGGAGCGGGGAGGGGGGATGGCCCCGCGGGCGCACTCCGCCGCCCCTGAAACTGTGTATGTCGCCCCGCGGGAGCGGGCGTGGTCCGACGCGGCCGCCGGCGCCGCCCTGAAGCCTGCCGCGGCCGCCGGCGCTGCCGTTGTCGCCGGCGCTGCGCCTTCATCCGCCGCACCTGTAGCAGCAGTCGCCTCCGCCTCTGCCCCCGTATC